>Ga0207657_10003472_pt1 | contig 16817 bp, 18 predicted proteins | sample KBSC33metaG_FD_184316 | JGI IMG/M metagenome (GOLD analysis project Ga0207657, IMG submission 184316) | Corn rhizosphere microbial communities from Kellogg Biological Station, Michigan, USA - KBS C3-3 metaG (SPAdes) (version 2) | ecosystem: Host-associated > Plants > Roots > Rhizosphere > Soil ... | reverse complement strand
CCGCTCGCTCCCGCACTTCCGGTGAAAACCGTCCTGGTCTTGCCATGGCCCCATCCTCTCAAGGATTGGAGCCTCCGGGAAAGCCGGGGCGGTTCAATCCGGTCTCCGGGTGCGACGTGGTGCTGATGGGTAATAAGGGAAGGTCACGGCCTGACACCAGGCTGACAGTACTCGCATCCAGAGTCTGCATCCCGTGATAAACACAGGAGAGCTTTCGGCTTAGCTGTTTGGCTGCGGGCTTGCACCTCCAGGCGCTGTTGCAATGACTACAGTCTCTCCTGGAGGTCCGAGCTAGTGCAAATCCGAATGCTGGCATTGACTGCAGTGTCTGTTTTGGCCCTTGCCGGTTCAGCTGAAGCGGATAGCGTGAGAATCGGAGTCAAGATCGGCGTCCCGGCTCCGCCGCCCGTCGTTGTGACGCCTCCGGTGGTCGTGACACCTCCAGTGGTGGTGGCACCGCCGGCGCCTGTTGTCGTCGTCCCCCCGGTTGCACCGCCCGTGATCGTGCGCGCGCCCCAACTCGTGGTGGTGCCCGGGTCGCCGGTGTTTTATGCGCCCGGTGTCGAGATGAACTTCTTCGCGTATGGGGGGCGGTACTACAGCTTTCATCACGACCGGTGGTTCGTAGCCCCGAGGCCTGGCGCTCCCTGGGTCGCGATTGCACCCGGCCGCGTCCCGCAGCCGGTCCTTGGCGTGCCGGTCGCCTACTACAAGGTCCCACCGGGCCACGCCAAGAAGATCGATAGAGGGCACGGCTGCCCACCTGGGCTGGCCAAGCAGGGGCGCTGCTAAGCCGCTGCTCGGCGCGCTGCCATCACGTAGCTCATCAATTGCCCGAAGGGGACGGACCTCCGCACTGGAGGTCGCCCCCTTCGGGTTCTCTCTTGTCTGGACCCGGGGGCGAGGCCACGGCCCTAGGCTAAGCGCTGGGCGCCCTCACGCCGTCGTCCCCCATCACTTCCAAAGACAAGCTGAACCATCCTCCAGCGGGAACGGGATGATCTCCTGGGTGTGCTCGCACCACCTCTGGTAGCTCTGCGCCGTGTAGGGCTGACCGCCGCCAGACCTGGCGGGAGAAGGGATGCTACCGTCCGGGAGGCGCCCCGGAAAACGCTCGATCATTTACGCACCGAGTATCCCACGCACTGCATCGACCACCGTGTCTACCGCCAGCGGCTTCGTCAGCACTCGTGCCCCGAACAGGGGCACACGATGGTTCCTCAACTCCTCGGCTGGATACCCCGTCATGAACAGCACCTTCATTCGGGGCCATCGATCGCGCAGCGACTCCGCCAATTCGTGGCCGTGCATCCCGCGCATCACGATATCAGTCACGAGCAGGTCGATGGGGTCGCGGCCTGCATCCACGAGCCTGATTGCCTCGCCGGGTTCGGTCTCAGTCAGCACCCTGTACCCTCGCGTGGTCAGCATGTCTGAAATCACGTTTGCTACGTCGGCGTCGTCATCAACCACAAGGATGGTCGGCACGATGGTTCCTCGTTCGGGTCTGGGTGCTCGGCTCACGCGCCGCGCCGGCGGATGGCTCGGTGGCGCAGGACAGGACTCTGGCGGGGTTGACTAGTGAGCTTCCGCGAAAGAGGAGCGGCTTGACGACCGTGAATACGCTTCCCGCAAGACGACAACCCACTCAACGGCAGCGGCGATGGGGGACCGTGACGGGCGCGCTCGCCGCGTTTCGACCTCACAGAGGGTATCCGAGGTCGGCACGACAGCGGGGGGCGACCCCTCCAAGCCAAGAGCATGGCCACTCATGACAACGCTATCCATCGACTGATCCGCGTCGAACGAGAACACGCCCGGCAGATAGGCTGGAGAAATCGAGGAGGACATAGGCGGCGACCGCGAGGGTGAACAACCGGGTGCGGACGGCTCGCAGCATTCAACAGCCTCCCCGTTGGCAATAGCCCCAGTAGGCCGGGGCGCGAGGCCGATGGTATAGGGTTCAGGAGGTATGCGCGAGAATTTGTATCGGGTCTGCCGATGGGCGCGCGGCTCGGCACCGCGGGGCTCGGAGGAGGAGGGTCAAGAAGGCTTGTCCCCGGGCATCGGCCCTCAGCGGAACTCGGCGGGATCTCTCGGGAGGCGGGCCCGCCCGAGCCTCCGAGGCCCGGCCTCCTCGACCGCGTCCGTCATGCCATCCGGACCCGGCACTACAGCCGGCGCACCGAGAAAGCCTACGTTCACTGGATCCCTCCGAAGGTCCGCAAGTCGCCAATCAGATACACCGGCCTGACCCTCACAATGATCACACGCGTCCGGTGGCGAGCTCCTGCAGGCGTCGGCGGGTCGCGGTCAGGGCGTCAATCGTCGTCTCCTCGCTCTCGCTGAACGTGAAGGGCTCGGCCGCGCTACGACTGGGGGGTGTATGAACCGGGCTCAGGGTGGTATGACAGGCGGCGTGATCACGGGCCGTCCGACTGCTGCGATTCACGCGGTGGCGCGCCTCATGAGCCCACCACGGCATCGGCGGGCTAGGCGTGCACTGGGCCAGCGCCGTGAGCCCGTCCCGGTGATCGCGTAGCCGTGACTCGACGCCCAGTTCCACTCGATCGGCTGGGAGACCTGCTGGCTTCCGAGCGGGGCCTGACCGAGCCTGAGGCAGGTGTCCGGCGTGAACGCTATGGCGCCAATGCGATCATCGAGACACCGCCCGCGCGCTGGCGGGAGCTGGCCCGCGACACCGCAAAGGATCCGATGCTGTGGTTCCTGACAGCCACGAGCCTCCTGTATGCCGTCGTGGGGCAGCTTGGCGAGGCCCTGACCCTCGTCGTGGCGCTGGTGCCGCTGGCCGGAATGGATGTCTTTCTTCACTGGCGCAGCCAGGCGTCGGCCGAGGGGCTTCGGACGCGCCTGGCCGAACGAGCGGTGGTTGTTCGCGACGGCAGGCGCGTGGAGCTCAGCGCGGTCGAGGTGGTTCCGGGCGACCTGACGGTCGTTGCCTCCGGAGAAGCCTTCCCTGCCGATGGCCTGGTGATCCGGGGGAGCGAGCTTCAGGCTGACGAGTCAACCCTGACTGGGGAGGCGTACCCGGTCCCGAAGCAGCCGCTACGGGAGCGAGTCGTGGGGAGCGACGAAGCGACGGTCGAGACCCTCCACTGGGTATTCGCGGGGACGCGCTTGCTGACGGGAGAAGCGTTCGTGCGGATTGTATTCACGGGCGCGGAGACCGTGTACGGGGAAATTGTCAGGTCGGCGGTGCAGGGCCAACGTGCACTCACACCCCTTCAGCTCACCATCAAGCACCTCATGGGCTTGTTGCTCAGCATTGCCGCGGTCATCTGTCTCATCCTCGCGGCGGTGCGGCTGCGACAGGGTTACGGCTGGCTCGACGCCCTCGTGAGCGCGGTGACGCTCGCCGTCGCGGCCTTGCCGGAGGAATTCCCCGTCGTCTTCACGTTCTTCCTCGGCGTCGGCGTCTATCGGTTGGCTAGACGGCAAGCGCTCGTGCGGCGGGCTGTCTCCGTGGAGAACATCGGCCGCATTACGACCGTGTGCTCCGACAAGACCGGCACCATCACCGAAGGGCAGCTTCGCATGGCACATCTGCGCCCATATCCCGATGGGGACGATGCCCGACTCCTGCGCATCGTCGCTCTCGCGTCCCGTGGCGACAGCGGAGACCCTCTGGATGCGGCGGTCCTGGGCGAGATCGGGCGGGCCAAAGTCCGACTCCACGATGTAGAGCGCCTGGCGGTATTTCCGTTCACCGAGGGTCGCAAGCGGGAAACGGCAATCGTTCGAGAGGCGCAAGGCAGCGTCATCGCCGCGACAAAAGGAGCTCCGGAGTCTATCCTCGCGATGTGCGACGCTGACGAGGCAGCTCGCTCGTGGGCCGTGAGAGAAGTGGCGGCGCTCGGCGGACAAGGCCACAAGGTCATCGCGTGTGCGTGGCGGCCCGTGGATGCCGTCGGCGCTGACGAGCCGATCACCGGGTATCAGTTAGCTGGGGTCGTCGCCTTCGAGGATCCGGTGCGCCCGGGAGTGGCCGACGCGGTCCGCGCATGCCGCCTGGCCGGGATTCACGCCATCATGGTCACGGGTGACCACCCAGTCACGGCGCGCGCGGTTGCGGGAGAAATCGGGCTGGGTGGGGCCGAGCCGCGCGTCATGACGGGCGACGAGATGGAGCAGGTGGCCGCGCGCGGGGGCCTGGAGGATCTCAAGCGAGTCGACGTCATCGCCCGCGCCGCGCCATCCCAGAAGTTGACGCTCGTTCGCGCGCTCCAGCAGGCCGGCGAGATCGTTGCCGTCACCGGCGATGGAGTAAACGACGTGCCGGCGCTCCAGGCCGCCGACGTCGGCATCGCGATGGGTGAGCGCGGCACGCGGAGCGCTCGAGAGGTAGCCGCGATCGTGCTGCTCGACGACAACTTTCGCACGATCGTCCGAGCGATCAGTGAGGGGCGTCAGCTCTTTGCCAATCTCCGGGCGAGCTTTCAATACCTCTTGATCATTCACGTGCCGTTCGTGGTGTCCGCCCTGGCGGTTCCGCTGCTCGGATATCCGCTCCTCTACCTGCCGGTGCACATCGTCTGGGTGGAGTTGATCATTCATCCCTCGGCATTGCTGGTCTTCCAGGAGTTGCCGGCGGGCCCGCTCCGGCGGCAGGCGGCTCCGCGGAAGGCAGTTCTGTTTCATCGCCGCGACTGGATCATGATCGCGGCGGTCGGCGCCGTCGTCGCAATGACCGTCGTCCTCGCCTATGTACGCAGTGCGAGCGAGCCAGGAGGAACCGAGCATGGCCGCGCTGCCGCCCTGGCGACGCTGGCGGTGGCGAGTGGATTCATCACCGCCGTGCTGAGCCGGCTTCGCACCCGTGCGGCCTGGCTGGTGTCCGGCGCCAGCATTGCGTCGGCGATCGTTCTTGTGCAGATCACACCCCTCGCGGGCCTGCTACACGTCGAGCCGCTGCATGCCCATGACTGGGCATTGGTTGTGGGCGGCGGCTTGCTTGCGCTGGTGCCCTTCGCCGTAGGCGCTGTCGGATCACGGGGCGTAGGATCCCCCAGGACGACGTAGACGACGCTGACGGCCACCAGGAGCAGGAAGTCGGCTCGCGCAGGACCTCGGCTGCGATGGCGGGAGCCCGCGGCGCCGCGCGCTCGGCAGGTCGTCGTGGCCGTTGCGGCGCAGGCGCTCGGCCGCGGCGGTGTCCGGGACCCCGACCTGCTAGGCGAGGAGGTGGTCGCACACCGGGGGGGCATTGGCCCATATGATCGCCTCGGGGAAAAGGTGGCCCGACCGGCACGCGGCGTGGCGGTCGCCGCCGCCGGGCGTGTGGAGGGCGCGCCCCACGTGGGGCGAGGCTGCCCGGGACCGCCGCGGGCGGGGCGACTCAAAGTCACGACTTCTCGATGTTCTTGATACGGCACGATCGTTGCGGTCGGGTCTGATCGAGGAAGGAGGCTTGGCCCATGCGCCGGATCGTGCGCTGGCTCGGGATGCTGCTGGTCGTGGCGTTCATCGCCATCCAGTTCGTTCCGTACGGTCGGCGGCACACGAACCCCCCGGTGACGCAGGAGCCGCCCTGGGACCAGGCGCGGACGCGGACGCTGGCGGTCCGGGCGTGCTTCGATTGCCACAGCAACGAGACGGTCTGGCCGTGGTACTCGCACGTGGCACCGATGTCATGGCTCGTGCAGCGCGACGTCGACGAGGGACGCCGCGCGCTGAATTACTCCGAGTGGGATCGAGGCCAGCGCGAGGCGCGCGAGTCGGCCAAGAGCGTCAGGAAAGGCGAGATGCCGCCGTGGTTCTACGCCTTGCCGGGCACGAGCGCGAGCCTCACGCCGGCTGAGCGGTCAACGCTCATTGCGGGGTTGGAGCTGACATTCGGCTCAGAGCGGACAGGCGCCAATCACCGCCAGAAGAAGAACGACGATTGACGTCAAGGAGCCAGCATAGATGGACATCAGGATTCCTGAGCCGTTGAAGGTCGAACACGAGGAGCTGCACGCGGAGCTCGTGGCCCTCACCAAGGCCCCGGGCAAGGTCGGCGAGGCCGCCCGCAATGTCGCCGTGCTCCTGCACCCCCACTTCGTCAAGGAGGAGGAGTACGCGCTCCCACCGTTGGGGTTGCTCGCCCCCATCGCCGAGCGGGGCGTCACGCCGGAGATGCGAGCGGTGCTCCCCATGACGGAACAGCTGAAGAAGGACCTGCCGCAGATGCTCGCGGAGCACCAGCAGGTCGTCGGGGCGCTCCGGACGCTTGCGGAGGTGGGCCGAGTGGAGGGGCGACCGGACGCCGAGCGCTTTGCCGAGAAGCTCCGGCTGCACGCCGAGACCGAGGAGCAGGTGCTCTATCCTGCGGCCATGCTCGTCGGCGAGCAGGTCCTGGCGCGGCTCGGGAGGTGAGGGCCCGGCCCATGGACTGGTCGTCCGGGTCGAGGACCTGAGCGCGACTTCAGTAACGTCGTCGGGGTCGACCGCGCCTCGTTCGTATGCCAGCACGGCGATCGAGGCTCGATCCGGCGGGCGTCACAACCGCTGACCCCTTTCGTTCACCCAGGTCTCACCCGGGAAGTCGCTTGCGCTTGATCATCCGGGAGCGTGCCTGGGGCCTCTTCAGTGAGAATCCTGCGGTCCCTCGACGATCGTGACGATGGTAAGGTGCGCTCATGGAACTGACCGACGAGGGACGCAAGGTTCTCGAGATCGTCCGCCGTGTCCTGGTCGCGCGCACCCACTGGGCCACCTGGGGGCGAGCGCTCATGGCCGAGATCGAGGCGGAGGTGAAGAAGGCGTAGCCCGACGGGCCGAGCGCAGCATGCGTAGGCGGCGCGGGTGCAGCGACCTGCGCATCAAGGCGGGAGGTCGGTCATGACCGTGCGGCTGGAGTCGGTGACGTTCACGAGCGGAGACGGGGAGACGCGCGTCCCGTCGTACCTGGCGACGCCGGACCGCGACGGGCCCCATCCGAGCGTGTTGATACTCCGGGGCGTAGCTGGACCAGACGACGGGTATACGGAGATTGCCCGGCGCCTCGCCGAGTGGGGCTATGTCGCTCTGGTGCACGGGTGGAAGGTCCGCGGGACAGATCCGATGGATGAGTCCGTGTACTCAGATCTGCAGGGAGCGATGTCCTTCCTGGGATCGGTCGGACCGGCTGATCTCGAGCGCCTGGCCGTCTTCGGGTTCTGTCGCGGTGGGGTGCACGCGCTGATGGCAGCCCGAGCGCACGCGGAGATCCGCGTGATCGTCGTATTCCACGGCTTCGCCTTCCGGCCGGCGGGGGCTCAGCCAGGCGCCGAGCCCTACGATCTCGCCGCGGGGGTGAACGTCCCCATGCTGGTGCTGCATGGTACAGAGGACGAGCGGGCGCCCATGGCGGACATGCGTCGGATGGAGGGGCGGATGCGGGCCCTCGGCAAGGTCTGCACCTTCGTGTTCTACGAGTCCGCCCGCCACGGCTTCGCCGTGCGGACCCACCCTGGCTATGCCGAGGATGCGGCGCAGCAGAGCTTCGACGAGGCCAAGCGGTTCCTGGCGAGACATCTGCCCGTTACTGGACAGGATTGACGGCGGTGCGGGCCGATGCGCGCGGGAGAGGAGACGGGCACGAATGGCGAGCGACCGACGACGGCAGATCCGGCTGAGCCCCGACGAGCAGGCCGCGTTCTTCCGGGAACGCAAGAAGGCCGCCCTGGCCACCATCGACAAGGACGGCTTCCCCCACGTCGTGGCCATGAACTACCTCGCGCGGGACGGCGCATTCTACATGACCTCGTACGGGAAGGCGCAGAAGGTCGTCAACATCCGCCGGAATCCCAAGGTGGCGTTGATGATCGAGGCCGGCGACGAGTACGCCGAGCTGCGGGGCGTGATGATCCGGGGGCGCTGCGAGGTTCTCGAGGCGGAAACCAGCGTCAGGACGGTGTTCGAGGCGCGGGCGGGGGCGCAAGCGAGTGCGTCGCCGGTCCAGCCGGGAGCGCTGGCCAGCGCGCCGAAGCGCGTGGTGCTCAGGATCGTTCCGGAGAAGGTGGTCAGCTGGGACCACCGCAAGCTCGGCGGACGATACTGACCGACCCATCTCCGACGACGATCACGGGGATGACGCGATCCGCGGAGCTGTTCTGAGCCTCATCGACCGGCGGTTGGGTGCAGCACCGGCGTGAAGCCGCTGGCGAGCGCCCTCACCGACGTCGGTGGCGTGAGCACCTCGACGACGTCGGTCACGGTCCGCGCCTCGGGTCGCGTCCAGCCGCCGAACGAGAACGCGAGCATGCGGTCGCCGAGCACGAGTCGCGCTTGGCCGTCTGTGCCGATGACCACGGTGCCATCGGGCAGGGACTCGAGGTCGGCTCGCCAGGTCTTGCGGTCGCGGCCGCGGTCGATGCCGCTCCCTCGCCGCAGGCGTTCGCTCGTGAGCCGCCGATCGAGCTCGACGGCACGCAGCCCTGGATCGACGGCGTCGCGATACGAGCGATACATGTCACGCCGGCACGTCGCACAGGGACGGTGTCCGGCGGCCAGCGCGACCGCGTCGTCGAGGAAGAAGATCGGCGTCCAGCGATTGGGGCGGGCCAGCGGCACGCGCCAGTCGCGAAACGCGGTCAAGCAGGTGATCCACAGCGTCGAGCTGCGGTGGTGGCGCACGACCTGCTCGCGCTCGTCGACGATGCAGCCGCGGTTGCCGGTGAACAGGCCGCGGGCGCTCACCGCGTGCAGGTCCCCCCACGGATCCACCCGGTTGCGGCGCGGCATCACATCATCATGTCAGCCCGCCGCACCGTGCCGGGTAACCGAGGCTCCGGCCGACCGCCGCCCCCGAGGCGAGGTCACTACGCTCAATCGCAGGGCCTCGGGGACGGTCGGGCTCCTCGGCCAAGGCGACTCCTAGAGCACGAGCCCGGTGCGGATGGCGACCCCGGCCAGCAGGAGGCCCACCCCCAGCAGCGTGACCGCCACGATGTGATAGGCGAGAATACGCAGCGTCGCCGCCTCGAGCGTGGGCAGAACCCGAAGCCTCGCGTGAATGGCCAGCGCGACCGTCGCCGCCAGCAGCACCAGCTTGAGCAGGATGAGCCGCGCCTGCGGGGTGGACGGCGAGAGCCAGCCCGCGACCCGGGGCGCCCAGTGATACGCGAGCCCGAGCCCCGTCACGACCTGCACCAGCAGGGCGGGAATGCCCAGGCGCTCGAACCCCGACTCGAACTCCCGGATGATCCCGGGATCGCGCGCCCGCAGCGCCCGCGGCAGGACCGAGATCGAGAGCACCAGATGGCCGCCGACCCACACGGCGGCGCCGAGCAGGTGAAGCGCCACGAGCAGACGATATGTCATGTCTTGCGGAAGGCCGCCTCGTAGATCACCGGCGTCCGGCCGCCGGACAGGGCCCCCGCCGCCGGCCGATTGTACTCGCGGAAGGGGACGGCGGGATCCGGGGCGAAGCCGACGCCATTCAGCTCGGCGATGAGCTGGGCGTCGGTGAGAAAGCACTGCGGCTCGCCGGAGAATTGCGTGAACACGAAGGGCTCGCCCCTCACGCCCTCGGTTCCAGGCGGGAAGGTGTTCCGCGAGAAGGTGAACACGAACAACCCCGCCCCCGGCCTGGCCACCCGGGCCGCCTCGCCGACCGCCCGCCGGAACTCGACCGCGGAGCGCGCGAGGTTCCAGATGCCGTGCGCGATCACCAGGTCGAAGCTGCGGTCCCGCGCCGGAAGATAGTCCATCGGCGCGAGCATCAGACGAAGGCGATCGTCGAGTCCATCCTCCCGCACGCGCGTGGCGGCGGCAACGAGCATGGGCCACGAGAGGTCGACGCCCACGACCTTCCAGCCGAGCTGCGCGATCGGCAGCGCGTTGCGCCCCGCGCCGCAGCCGAGGTCGAGCGCGCGCGAGTGCCCGGGGCGACGCAGCTCCTCCTTCGCGAACGTCATCAGGACCGCGTTCGGAGCCGACTTCGCGAACCCGGCCACGGTATCGGAGGCGCTCCACTGCGAGCCGGCGAGAGGGTCCACGCCCGAAAGATACCACGCGAGAACTCCCGGGGCCCGAGGCATGATCGATGCGCGGGCCGCTCGATGGCCCCGGGAGGACACCATGGCGACTTCATCCGAGATGGCTCCGGCCGAATCCGTCTCTCCGGTTGGACTGGCCGCCTACCAGCAGGGCGCGGTGGTCAGCCGCACGCTCCTCAAGCGCGCGGGCGGAACCATCACCCTGTTCGCGTTCGACGAAGGCCAGGCATTGAGCGAGCACACCGCGCCCTTCGACGCGCTGGCCCACATCCTGGAAGGCGACGCCGAGATCACCATTGCCGGCACCCCACTCACGGTGTCGGCGGGACAGATGGTGCTGATGCCGGCCAATCGCCAGCACGCGGTCCATGCGCGCACCCGGTTCAAGATGCTGCTGACCATGATCCGGTCGGCCTGACGCGTGCGCTCGCAGGAGGCCGGTCGACGCGTATTGCCCGCGCGATGAGCCCGCAGGAAAGGGGAACGCGTGAACCGGGGACGCCGACCTGCGTGCTTTTCCGGCCCGCTGCTCTCACGTCCCCAGGAGCTGTGGGCCGGGATGACCCGGACCGTTTACGTGGCCCGTACTCCCTCTGTCGCGGTCAGGGTGTGAGATGCGCGGGCGGTCGCAAGGTTCCAACCTCGGCGGCGCCCTGGATTCCTCGGAGCAGGCGGCCGAACACCACGTGGTGCAGTGGCAGCACGGCGTACCAGTAGGCGAGCCCGAACAACCCGCGCGGCAGGAACCGGGCGGTCTGGACCAGGCGCACGCGGTCCGCCCGGCCGGACAGGGGCTCGATCGTGAACTCGAGCAGCGCCTGGCCGGGCAGCCGCATCTCCGCACGGAGCGCCAGGCGCCGCCCAGGCTCCACACCAGTCACCCGCCAGAAGTCGATCGCGTCGCCGTACGCGACGCGCTCGGCATCACGCCGCCCGCGGCGGAGGCCCGGCCCGCCTGCGAGGTGGTCGAGCGACCCCCGGAGCCGCCAGAGCCAGTCGGCGCCGTACCAGCCGGTGTCCCCGCCGAGGCGCGCGACGGCCGCGAACGTGTCGGGTGCGCTCGCCGCGACCTCGGTCTGGCGCCGGTCGGTGAACACCGTGCCGCCCGCCCAGTCGGGATCGCCCGGGATCGGGCCGGCATCCGACCAGCCGGTTTCCACCTGCCCACGCGCGGCCTGCGCGAGGGCCTCGCGAATCGCCTCGCGCACGCCGAGCAGCCGCTGGGGCATCAGCCGCGCCGTCTCGTCGTCACGGCAGACGACGGGGTTGCGCAGGCCCTCGGCGAGCGGCCGGGCGATCCGGTGGCTCATCGGCGTGACGAGGTGGATCCACAGCGAGCTCAGGCGCGGCGTGAGCACCGGGACCGGGATGACGAGCCGCCGACGGAGTCCGCGCTCCTCGGCCATGATCCGCATGAGGTCGAGGTAGCTGACGATGTCGGGCCCGCCGATGTCGAGGGTGCGGCCGACGGTGGCGGGCACGGCGAGGCACGCCACCAGGTACGCGAGGACGTTGGTGATCGCGATCGGCTGCGACGGGGTCGTCACCCAGCGCGGCGTGATCATGACGGGCAGGCGCTCGACGAGGTAGCGGAGGATCTCGAACGAGGCCGAGCCGGCGCCGATGATCATCGCCGCCCGCAGCACCGTGACGGGCACCGGCCCCGCGGCGAGCACCCGCTCGACCTCGCGGCGCGAGGAAAGATGCTCGCTCAGCCCCTGTCCTTGCTCGCCGAGGCCGCCGAGGTAGATGATGCGGCCGACGCCGGCACGCGCCGCCGCCCTCGCGAACGTCTCGCCCAGGCGCCGGTCGGCCTCCGCGTAGCTGGCGCCCGTGGCGGCCATCGAGTGCACCAGGTAGTAGGCGGCCGGGCAGCCGCGCAGCGCCGCCGTCGTCGCGCCGGCGTCGGCCAGGTCGGCCTCGACGATCTCGACGCGCGGGTCGTCCGCCCACGGTCGGGCCGCGAGCTTGGGCGCCGACCGCGCCACGCAACGCACGCGGTAGCCAGCCTCGAGGAGGCGGGGCACCAGCCGGCCACCGACGTAGCCCGTGGCGCCGGTCACGAGCACGGGCGCCTCGCGCGTCGCCGCCCCGCCGCCGTGCGGGCTCATGGCCCGGCCTCGCCTGAGCGCTCCACGCGGACGGCGGCTTCGGTGCGCCGCAGGAACGGTAGCGCGAACGGGGGATCGTAGAAGAGGATCACCGGATGCGCGACCGGCCGCCAGGGCGTCGGCGCGAGCACGGCGCGCAGCGCCGCCGTGCTCCGCGCCAGGTCCGCCTCCGCGCCACGGCCCGAGAAGCGCAGGACCGCCATCGTCTCCTCCGGGACCGGGATCAGGTGGACCCGCGCGTCGGTCGGTCGGGGCGCGGTCGCGGCCGTGTAGCGCGCCGGCAGGAAGAACCGCATGCGGACGCCGCCCGCGCCCGGCGCGGTCTCCACCGGCGCCGTCATCGGGATCTTTTCCGCCGGCGGCGCGGTGGCGACCGGCGCCGTCATCGCGATCTTCTCCGCCCTGGCGTTCGCGCCGGCGATGTAGGCGAACAGGATTCGGAAGGCGCCGGAGCGCGCCGACTCCCGCAGCTCGCGGATCAAGGCTTCCAGCTCCCGGGACGTCTCGCGCACGTACTCCGGGGCTACTCACCAACTGACATCGGGCGGGTGAGTGTGTTCTCTAACCGGCTGGGTCCTCCGTAGGTTCCCCGTGCGGCTGAGGGCCGCGATGGGCGTGGCACCCGCCCGGGGGACCTCGTCGAGCAGACCGAGAGGCCCCGGATCGTCCTGAGGCCGACGCCCGGGACCGCGTCAGGTTATGTCTACTGCTGATGGCCTTCGCGCCGGACGGGCTGGCCGGGCGGTGCTTGGCTCTGCCCCTCCTGGGCCACTCGGGGACGAACGAGCTCGGCCGATACGTTGAGGACCCTGAGACAGGCGGTGCATTTGAAGCGCCGGCGCGTCGGGTCCCGGACCGGCTCCCGGCTCCACGAACGGCAGCCGCACACACATGGCGGGCCGCTCTCTCGCATGAGCTGCTCTTCGCGGAGGCGTCGATAGTCGAGGTACACGGTACTCCTCCTCACGCAAGCGTCATGCCTTGCGCGCGAGGCTGGCGGGGTAGCCGATTAGCTCCGCCTGCCCGGCAGCGTACCCCCCGAACGACTCGGTAACACCTTCTGCTAGGTAATGGGTTTCCGTGATGAGCACGGTCGGGAGTTGAGACCAAAGTCCAATGGTGCTTGGACAGGCGCCAGCCGCGGAACGACAGGCGCCAGGACACGAGGCGAGCGCACCCGCGTAGCGGGCGCTATCCCACCCGGCGAAGCTGGCCCATCCTGTGCGCCCGCCCGAGACCGTCTCCACTACGTTATTCGAGGCAAGCTCGCCAGCGGTGAGGTCCCGCACAACGGCATCCCCCGCATCTGGGGTGCCCCGGCAATGGCGAGAAGTGCGACGCCTGCCAGAACGTCATCCGTACCGGGCAGCTCCTCATGGAGGGAACCAGCGCGGTTATCCGTTGAATGCTTTTGCGCCTGGGACACGGAGCGCGACGCGCCGGAACGGCAGCGCCTCAAGCCAGGCGATGGATTTCCAGCCTACGATCGGGCTCGTAAGGTCATCCACGACGACGCTGCCGTCATCGCGGCCCCTCCGGATCCGCCGGCAGTGTGACATGGAAGCTCGCCCCGCCCCCCGGGATGTTCTCGGCCCCCACGGTGCCGCCGTGCGCGCGAACGATGGTGCGGACGATCGCCAGGCCCATGCCGAGACCGTCGGTCTTGGTGGTATAGAGCGGCTCGAAGATGTGGGCGAGATCCTTCTCGGCGATGCCGGGCCCAGAGTCCTGCACCGTAACCCGGAGCGCGGCGGCCCCGTCTCGAGCCGTCCGGATGGCGAGGGTGCGTGCCCCCGCGTGGGGCTCCCGCATGGCTTCGAGACCATTGGCCACCAAGTTGAGCACCACCTGCTGGAGCTGGACGCGGTCCCCGCGCACACGCGGGAGGTCCAGGGCGAGCTCGAGGCTCATCGACACGTTGCGCAGGATCGTATCGGTTCGCAGGAGCCACGCGACCTCTCCGACGATCGCGTTGAGGTCGAGCGGCACGAGCTCGGGCTCGCCCTTTTTGATCAGAGTGCGCAGGCCGCTGATCACGGCGGCGGCCCGCTTGTCGTCGGCCACGATATCATTCAGGATCTCGCGCACGCTCTCGAGATCCACGACCTCGGCGGCGACGAGGCGCTGGGCCGCCTGCGCGTTGCTGAGGATCGCCGTCAGCGGCTGGCTCAGCTCGTGGGCCAGTGAGGCGGTGAGCTCGCCCAGAGCGGAGACCCGGCCGATGTGGGTCAGATCCTGGCGCAGCCGCTGGGCCTCGAGCTCCCCCTGCTTGCGCGCCAGCGCATTGGCGAAGACCTCGCCGAGGAGGTGGAGCTGCTGGATCAACTCGTCCGACCGCGCGCGCTCGGCACCGACCGTGCTGAAGACCAGCCCGCCCACTACGATCCCACTCACCAGCAGGGGCACCGCGACCTGGGGCTTGACCCGGTGGAGGAGATAGCTCTGCCGATCCACCGCCGCCTCGTCCGGCAGCTCCTCGAGCTGCGACACGTTGATGACCTCCCCACGTTGCAACCGGGCGGTCATCCACGGGAACTCCCCCACGTCCATCCATTCCTCGACCGCCCATGACCGGGCCGCCGTGCCATCACGGGTGAACTCGATCAGGCTACCGCGGTCGACCCCCAGAAAATCGACGACCTGGCGAAGGCCCTGCTGGATCGCCGGATCGAAATCGGCGGGCGACAGATGGCTGAACGCGGCCGCCAGGGAGGACAGGAGCTGCTCGAAGCGCAAACGCTCGCCGAGCGAGAGCTCCATCCGCCGCCGGTCCAGGACGCCGGCGAAGGCCTGGCTCAGGAAGCGGAGCCGATCCACCAGATCGTCCGGCCAGATGTAACCGCGACGCACGGTGGCGAAGGAGAGCACGCCGAGGATGGACCCCCCGTCGCGCAGAGGGATCAACAGCTTGGAGCGCGTGCCCGCGCGCGTGAAGCTGGCCCGATCGACCGCCGTCGCCTCGGGAAGCTCCTCGAGCCGAGAGAATCGGACGACCTCTCCCTCCCGCAGCCTCCCCGACACCCAGGGGAACTGGTCTTCAGCCGTGACCGGCGGTGACTCCTCGAGGCCCGGCCGCGCCCATGAGACCTGGAGCCGCGGCCTGCCTTCGGCACGCTCGTGGAGACCGCCTCGATCCACGCCCAAGAAGGTAACGACCTGCTGGAGGGCTCGCTCGATCGCCACGTTGGTATCCCGAGCGTTGACGTGAATCAACCCGACGGACAGCGACGAGAGGAGCTTCTCGAAGCGCAGGCGCGTCGCCCGCTCGAGCTTCCTCGGCCGGCCCGTCGCCCGACGCGGGCGCTTGCGCCGTGCCATTTCAGCTCCCGTTGCCCGCGCGCCGGTCGACCTCAGGAAACACGATGAGGAGACACGACAGCTGGCGGCCAGCGTGACCCGTGATCATCGGCAGCCGAATGGGGCCCCTGCTGGGCGCCCCTCCTCGGGCAATATCTCAGTGGCCATTGGCCTCTTACCTGGTCCCTCCATGGCGAGTCCGAGTGGGCCGAGGCTAGCGTCGGTACCGGACGTGGTCAAGACCGGTCACACACGCGTCCTGGGCCTCTTTCCCCATCGGTGGCGCAGCGCTGCCGAGGAGCTTGCCGAGGACGCGGGCGCTCCGCGCGATCGCAGCCGCCTCCGCCTCGAGGACCAGCACAGCGGCCCCTTGGCCCAGCAGGCTGCCACTGTCCCCGGGTCGGCCGCGGTGCTGGCTGCGATCGTCTCGACGGTGGCGGCCGGGCCGGATGCCGTGGCGAACAACTCGCTCTCTCCGATCCACTTCGACGCGGGGACGACGCAGATCCGGCCATCGATACGAAGGTCCTGGATGGCCTGGCTTGGTCGCAAACTCGCGCAGTGCCTCCGGATCGAAGGCTATGCGGACAGCGTCGGGGACCGCGAGCCGGTGGGCAGCGGGCCCCGGGCCGCCAAGGCCTACCTTGTGTCCAGGGGAGTGCCCGCGGAACGGATCACCGCTTCGGCGGGCGGCGGTGTGCCGTCGCGGATGCACCCCGTCTTGGCCGTAGGCTCGACCCGCCCGCGCCAGGCGATAGAACAGGAGCGCCTCCCGGCGTTCTGCGCGGTGACGGGGATCGAGGCGACGGAGTGCCCTTGGTCTCGACCCGCCCATTACCGCTTCAGGACGACCAGTTCCAGACGCCGGTTCTTCGCGCGCCCCTGCTCCGTGTCGTTTTGCGCCACCGGATTCTCCTGTCCGTACCCGGCGGAGGTGATGCGCGACGCGGGGATGCCCCCCTTGACCATGAGCTCCTTCACCGCGACCGCCCGGTCAACGGAGAGCGTCTTGTTGGCGATGGGATCGCCCGTATTGTCGGTATGCCCTTCGAGAGCCACGGACACGGAGGGATATGCCTTGAGGACGGCCACCAAGGAGTTCACCGTGGCGTTAGACTCCGTCGTCAGCCCGGTGGAGCCGGTCTCGAAATTGAGGTCCTCGAAGAGAAAGCGTTTCGGGACGCTGGTGTCGGTAGTGCTGGCCAGCCAGTTGGCCACGCTGAAGTTGAAGGAACCCTCGGGGACCGAGATCTTGACGCCATCCGGCAGCTGGAGCTCACTGAGCTTCCGCACCGCCTGGGGCACCGGCGCAGTTGGTGTGGTCGGCCAGCTCAGCCAGGCCAAGGCGCCCACTGCCAGGGCACCGAAGACCATGACCGGAAGGACCCAGCTCGGGCGGCTGACGCCCCGCGCCGCCCGGGCCACCTCT
>Ga0207657_10003471_pt1 | contig 16820 bp, 17 predicted proteins | sample KBSC33metaG_FD_184316 | JGI IMG/M metagenome (GOLD analysis project Ga0207657, IMG submission 184316) | Corn rhizosphere microbial communities from Kellogg Biological Station, Michigan, USA - KBS C3-3 metaG (SPAdes) (version 2) | ecosystem: Host-associated > Plants > Roots > Rhizosphere > Soil ... | reverse complement strand
GGAATCAGCATGGAGATGGGCTGGCCGAGCATGGCCGCTTCCGCCTCGATGCCGCCGACGCCCCAGCCGAGCACGGCGAGGCCGTTGATCATGGTGGTGTGGCTGTCGGTGCCGACCAGCGTATCGGGATAGGCGATCGTCTCGCCGTTCTCGGTCTTCGTCCAAACTGTCTGGCCGAGATATTCGAGATTGACCTGGTGGCAGATGCCGGTGCCGGGCGGCACGACGCGAAAATTGTCGAACGCCGACTGGCCCCAGCGCAGGAATTCATAGCGCTCGCCATTGCGCTGGTATTCGCGCTCGACGTTCTGGGCGAAGGCGGTGGCGGTGCCGAAATAGTCGACCATCACGGAGTGATCGATGACCAGGTCGACGGGCACCAGGGGATTGACCTTCTGCGGGTCGGCCTTGAGCTTCTGGGTCGCGTCGCGCATGGCGGCGAGGTCGACGACGGCGGGCACCCCGGTAAAGTCCTGCATCAGCACGCGGGCCGGGCGGAAGGAGATTTCGTGCTCGTCCTTGCCGTGGCCGGTGAGCCATTTGCCGACGGCGCGGATGTCGTCGGCCTTGACCGAGCGGCCGTCCTCGAAGCGCAGCAGGTTTTCGAGCACGACCTTCAGCGAATTGGGCAGGCGAGAAATGCCGGCAAGGCCGGCCTTCTCGGCGGCGGGAAGGGAGAAGTAGGTATAGGTCTTGCCCCCTGCCGAGAGCGTTGCTTTCGACTTGAAGGTATTGGTCGTGTCTGCCACTGGAACCGCCTGTCGCTCGGAGTTACGCGTCGCCCGGGCGCGACCGGAGGACCGGGGAACGGGGGCATCGCCTATTGACTGGAATGACTCTAGTCTTGGGGCTCGATATAGCGAAATGCCTTCACCCTTGCCAGCACCGACTTTGGGGCCCGAGCTGACTGTCCTTCAACCCTTGTCGCCCCTGCCGCCGCGCACCCTCGCGCTCGACGCCCTCGCCGGCGGACGTGGCGAAAAACGGCTGTTCGAGGGCGTGTCGCTGAGCCTTGGGCCGGGCGCGGCCGTCCAGTTGCGGGGCCCGAACGGGTCCGGCAAGACGACGCTGCTGCTGGTCGTGGCGGGGGTGCTGAGCCCCGCCGCCGGGCGGGTGCGCCTCCTCGGCGGCGATCCGGAAGGGCGGTCCTCGGTCGAGATCGGCTATCTTGGGCATCGGGCGGGGATCAAGGCGCGGCTGACGGTCACGGAGAATTTACAGTTCTGGGCAGCGCTCAATGGCGGGGCGCCCGCCGGCATCGCGGCGGCGCTGGAGCTGGTCGGGCTGGCGCCGATCGCGACCCTCGATGCGGGGCTGCTGTCGGCGGGGCAGACGCGCCGGCTGGCGCTGGCGCGGCTGATCCTTGCCGAGCGGCCGGTGTGGCTGCTCGACGAGCCCACCGCGGCCCTCGATGCGGCCGGGGAAGCGCTGGTAGCGCGGCTGATCGACACCCAGCTCGACCGCGGCGGGGTGGTGCTGGCCGCAACGCACCACGATCTCGGGCTGCGGCACGAGCTGGCGACGATCGAACTGGGTCAACCGGCGAGTGTCGCATGACCGGCAGCGACTTCATGGCGAGGCGCGAACCCAAGGGTGGTGGTCGACCGCGGGTCCTTCGAGGCCCGGCCGTTGGCCGGGCACCTCAGGATGAGGGTAGGGGGAGGTCGAGAAGGATACCTGCTGAGGGTGGGTGTGTTGGAAGAGACCCCCACCCCATCCCTCCCCGCAGGGGGGAGGGAGAGCGGGCGGCTGGGCGGTGCTTTCTTCCTTCTCCCGCTGCGGGAGAAGGGAAGGCGCACCCATGAGCGCTTTTCTTGCGGTGGTCGGCCGCGACCTCCGGCTCGCGACGCGGGTGGGCGGCGACGCGCTGACGCTGGTGCTGTTCTTCGTCATGGTCGGGGTGATCGTGCCGTTCGCCATCGGGCCGGATAACGCCGTATTGTCGCGGCTGGCGCCGGGGATCGTCTGGATCGCGGCGTTCCTCTCGATGCTGCTCGGGCTGGATCGGCTGTTCCGGGCCGATGACGACGACGGCTCGCTGCTCTACTTCCGCCATGCGGCGCTGCCGCTCGAGGCGATAATTGCCGCCAAGATGCTGGCGCACTGGCTGCTGACGGCGCTGCCGCTGCTCATCGCCTCGCCGCTGCTGGCGATCCTGTTGGCGATGCGCCTTGCGGACTGGCAGCAGACGGTGCTGGCGCTGCTGGTGGGAACGCCGGGACTGGTGGCGCTCGGCACCATCGGGGCGGCCGTGACGGTGTCGCTGAAACGCGGCGGGCTGCTGGCGCCGGTGCTGATCTTGCCGCTGTCGATCCCCATCCTGATCTTCGGCACCGGCGCCATCACAATCGCGAGCCCGGATGGCACGGCCCGCGTCGCGCTGCTATTGCTGACGGCCATCAGCCTCGTCACGGTGGTACTGACCCCCTTCGCCGCCGCGCTTGCCTTGCGATTGGCCGAGGACTAGAGCATTTCTCGTTCCGATCGGGTCGGAACGAGAGCTAATTTCTTGTCTTGTCGCGTTTCCGAGCCGGAAAACCGCTGCGCACTTTTCCTGGAAACGCTCTGAGGACGCCTGATGACCCTCGACGTCACCCTCAAGAAACCGAACTGGTTCAGCCGGCTGGCCAATCCCGGGCAGTTCCTCGGCTGGAGCCGCTTCGTGTTGTGGCCGCTCGGGGTGGCGACATTCGTGCTGTTTGCCATCGGCCTCTATTTCGCGCTCTTCGACTCGCCCGCCGACTACCAGATGGGCGAGACGGTGCGCATCATGTACATCCACGTGCCCAATGCGTGGCTGAGCCAGTTCATCTACGGCATCATGGCGGCGGCGAGCCTCGGCACGCTGGTGTGGCGGCACCCGCTGGCCGATGTGGCGGCGCGGGCGGCGGCGCCGCTCGGGGCGACCTTCACCGCGCTGGCACTGTTCACCGGGGCACTGTGGGGGCGGCCGACCTGGGGCACCTACTGGCAGTGGGACGGGCGGATGACCTCCACCCTCATCCTGCTGCTGATCTATCTCGGCATCATCGCGCTGTGGCGGGCATTCGACGACCAGGGCCGCGCCGGGCGGGTGGTCGCCGTGTTCACGCTGGTGGGGGCGCTCGACGTCCCGGTGGTGAAATTTTCCGTCGACTGGTGGAATACGCTGCACCAGCCGGCGAGCATTTCCCTGCTCGGCAGCGAGCACATGCCGCCCTCGATGCTGCTGCCGCTCGGCATCATGACGCTGGCCTTCACGGTGCTGTTCCTGACGCTGCATCTGGTGCGGATGCGGACGGAAATCTTTCGCCGCCGGGCCCGCTCGATGGAGCGCCAGGCCGCCCAGAGCCTCACGGAGTGATCGATGCCTGAGCTCGGGCCGCACGCGTCCTTCATCATCTGGGCCTATCTCGGGGTGCTCGTCGGGGTCGCGGCGCTGATCCTTTCTGCCGGGATCGAGGCGCGGCGGGTCCGCAGCCGGCTCAAGGCGCTCGAGGCGCGCGGGCTGCGACGCCGCTCGGAGCAAGCCCCGTGAAGCGCCTCGCGCTGTTCGCGCTGCCGCTGCTGGTGCTGATCGGGCTGCTGTCGGCCTTTGCGGTCAGCCTCAACCGCGATCCGAGCCTCATACCTTCGGTGCTGATCGACAAGCCGGTGCCGGACTTTGCCCTGCCGCCGGTCGCCGGGCTCGGGGCGCCGGGCTTCGACAGCGACGCGCTCAAGGGCCATGTAAGCCTGGTCAACGTGTTCGCGAGCTGGTGCGTGCCGTGCCGCGAAGAGCATCCGGTGCTGATGGCGATCAAGGACCAGATCGGGGTGCCGATCTACGGCATCAACCAGAAGGATTCGCCCGACAATGCCCGGGCCTTCCTCGGCGAACTCGGCGACCCCTATGCCGCGGTGGGGGCCGACAGCAATGGCCGCGCCTCGATCGACTGGGGCGTCTACGGGGTGCCGGAAACCTTCATCGTCAACGCCAAGGGCATCATCGTGTCGAAGATCGTCGGGCCGCTCGATGCCAAACGGGTCGAACAGACGCTGAAGCCGGCGATCGCCAAGGCCAGGGCCGGCTAGAGGCAGTCGGCGGTCGTGCGGCCGCGTCCCCCTCCGTCTGCTGCCCGCTTGCCGCCTTCGCGGAACGTCCCGACGTGCCGGCCGTTTGCCTCTCCAGGCGTGGTTCACCGAGCCACCAACAGCGATGGAGAGGATGAAATGCAGACGCTTCCCCAGAATATTCACGTAGGCATGCGGGTTTTCGACAGCGGTCACAACGAGATCGGCAAGATCGACGACTTCAAGTTCTCGGAAAATGAAGATCAGCCGGACGTTCAGCCGGGTGGTCTCGACGCCGCCGACCGCGGCATGCAACAGGGCGGGCTGATCCAGGATCTGGCCGAGGCCTTTGCCCCGGACGGCATGCCGGAAGTATTGCGCGAACGGCTGCTGAGCGAGGGCTATATCCGGCTCGACAGCAATGGCTTGTTTGCCGCCGACCGCTACATCCTGCCCGAGCAGATCGCCTCCGTCTCCGGCGATGAATTGGTGCTCACGGTCGACAAGGACGAGTTGATGAAGCGGCACTGAGGCCGGGCAGCTTCAACAAATCGGAGAATCTGGACAAGGCCCCCTCACCCGCCGCTGCGCGGCGACCTCTCCCCCAAGGGAGAGGTGGTCCCTGCGGCACGGCCTCGCCGCACCTTTACCTCTCCCTTGGGGGGAGAGGTCGGATTGCGTCAGCAATCCGGGTGAGGGGGCCTTCCTAAACCGTCGGCTCGCCACCCGGCGCAGCCGGCGTTTCTGCGTCGGGGGCGTAGCGGGTCAGGACCGGCAACTGGAACATGGCGAAGACGATGGTGATGGGCGTCGTCGCCCACACCTTGAACGCGACCCAGGCGTCGGTGGCAGCCTTGGGGTCGGTGAAATAGGCATTGGTGCCGCGCCACACCACTTCGTTGAGCACCGCGAGGAAGAGGAAGAACAGCCCCCAGCGCAGCGTCAGCACGGTCCAGCCCTGCGGCTTCAGCTTGTAGACGTCGCCGAACACGTAGCGCAGCAGCGATTGCCCGAAACCCAGGCCGCCGAGCAGCACGATAGCGAACAGGGCGTTGACGATGGTCGGCTTCATCTTGATGAAGGTGTCGTCGTGCAGATAAAGCGTCAGGCTGCCGAAAATCACCACCACGATGCCGGTGACCACCGGCATGACCGCCAGCTTACGCAGCAGCAGCCAGCTCAGCACCAGCGACGCCACCATCGCCGCCATGAACCAGGCAGTGGCGGCAAAGATGTCGGCACGCGCATTGGCGATGTAGAAGATCACCAGCGGCCCGAGCTCGAGCGAGAGTTTCAGGATCTGCGGCCGGAGCTGGACCCAGTCCACCTCGTCCTTCTTGTCGGCGTCGATTTTCTTGGCGTCGTCGGCCATCATGTTTCCTTGCCGGCGATGGCGGCGGCAAAGTCGGCCGCGGCAAACGCCTCGAGATCGTCTACGCTTTCGCCCACGCCGATGAAGTGGACCGGCAGGCCGAACTTGCGGGCAATGGCGACCAGAATGCCGCCGCGCGCCGTGCCATCGAGCTTGGTCATCACCAGCCCGGTAACGTGCGCTCTTTTGCCGAAGATTTCGACCTGATTGAGGGCATTCTGGCCGGTGGTGGCATCGAGCGTCAACAAAGTCGCGTGAGGGGCGCTCGGATCGACCCGGGAAATCACCCGGATGATCTTTTCGAGCTCGCTCATCAGTTCGTCGCGATTCTGCAGGCGACCGGCGGTATCGATGATCAGCACATCGGTGTTTTCGGCCCGGGCGCGGGTCACCGCATCGAAGGCAAGGCCGGAGGCGTCCGAGCCGGCGGGGCGTGCCACCACTTCGGCGCCGGTGCGCTGGCCCCAGATCTGCAATTGCTCGATGGCGGCGGCGCGAAACGTATCGCCGGCCGCCAGCATCACCGACTTGCCCTCGGCGTGGAATTTCTGCGCCAGCTTGCCGATGGTGGTGGTCTTGCCCGAGCCGTTGACGCCGATCATCAGGATGACGAACGGGTGATGCGTGCCGTCGATCACCAGCGGCCGCGCCACCGGGGCGAGGACCTTCTCCACCTCGGCGGCGAGCACCGCGCGTACGTCCTCGGCGGAGACGTTGCGATCGAAGCGGTCGCGGCGCAGGGCGGAGGTGACGGCGTCGGTGGTTTTGAGGCCGAAATCGGCCTGGATCAGCACGTCTTCCAGCTCATCGAGGGTCGCCGCGTCGAGCTTCTTCTGCGTGAACAGCGAGGTGATGCCGCCGGTCAACTGGTCCGACGAGCGTTTCAGGCCGGAGGTCAGCCGCTGCAGCCAGGATTTTCTTGCCGCGGGCGAGGACTCGGACGCGACAGTGGGCGCCACCGGCTCCGGCAGGACGGGCAGGGGCGCCGGCGGCGGCACGGATTCCGGCTCGGGGGGCGGAGCAACCGGCGGTGGTGGCTGCACGTCGAATGGCTGGACCGGGGGCTCGGGGAGCGCGAAGGCCTCCGGCGGCGCGGTGGCTTCGGGCGGCGCGGGCTCGATGGCCGCTTCCGGCGGCGCCACCGGTTCGGGGGGCGGCGGGGCGATCGGCGCAGGCGGGACCGGCACCGGCGCAACCGGCGCGGCACCGGACCGCTCCAGTGCCTCGATGAATTCGGGGGTCGTCTCGGGCGGTCCGGCAAGGTCTTCAACCGCTGGTTCTTGCTCCGGCCGGGGCGCGGGGGCTATTGCGGCTGGCGGCTGAGCTTCGGCGGGCGGCTCACGCTCTTCCGGCGGGGGCGGCGGCGGCGGGGCGGGCGGCTCTTCGAGGCCGACGAGGCGCTTGAAGAAGCTCGAAACCTTGTGCTCGGCCATCAGGCTGCGGACCTCACGGCTTCGCCGCGCAAATGCTCGCCCGTCACCCCGACAATGCGCGTCGCGACAATCTCGCCCTGGGCATGGCCGGCGAGTTCGACCGGCACGAACTGCTCGGTGCGGCCGATCCTTTCGCCCTCGATGAGGACGCTTTCGAGCGCCCCCACCCGGCTGGCGCAAAACGCGGCATAACGGCGGTCGCCGGCCTCGCGCAACCGCTTGGCCCGGGCCTTGCCGATGGCGCGGTCGACCTGCGGCATGCGGGCGGCGGGGGTGCCGGGGCGCGGGCTATAGGGAAAGACGTGCAGATAGGTCAGTTCGGCCTCGTCGACGATGCGGAGGGTGTTTTCGAACATCGCGTCGTCTTCGGTTGGAAAGCCGGCGATGATGTCGGCGCCAAACACCATTTCGGGCCGCATCGCCCGCACCCTGGCGACGAATTCGAGCGTGTCGCCCCTCAGGTGCCGGCGCTTCATGCGCTTGAGGATGAGGTCGTCGCCCGACTGCAGCGAAAGATGCAGATGTGGCATCAGCCGGCGGTCGCCACCGATGGCGTCGTAGAGCGCGTCGTCGGCCTCAATCGAGTCGATCGAGGAAATCCTGAGGCGCGGCAAATCGGGAACATGGCGCAGGATCGCCTGCACCAGCTTGCCGAGGCTCGGCGTGCCGGGCAGGTCCGGGCCATAGGAGGTGATGTCGACGCCGGTCAGCACGATTTCGCCAAAGCCGTTGCCGGCGAGGCGCTTGATCTGCTCGATGACGACGCCCATCGGCACCGAGCGCGACGGCCCGCGGCCATAGGGGATGATGCAGAAGGTGCAGCGATGATCGCAGCCGTTCTGCACCTGCACGAAGGCCCGGGCGCGGCCGTCCATGGCGTCGATCATGTGGCCGGCGGTTTCCCGCACGCTCATGATGTCGTTGACCTGCACCTTGTCGTTGAGGGCGACGCCAAAGGTCAGCGGCTTGTAGGACTCGGCCTTCATCTTGTCGGCATTGCCGATGACCAGGTCGACCTCGGCCATGTCGCCGAACTCGCGCGCCCCGACCTGTGCGGCGCAGCCGGTGACGACGATCTTGCGCTCCGGAAAGTCGCGGCGCGCCTTGCGAATGGCCTGCTTGGCCTGCCGCACGGCTTCGCCGGTGACGGCGCAGGTGTTGACCAGCAGCACGCCGTCGAGCCCGGCCTTTTCGGCCTCGGCTTTCATCACCTCGGACTCGTAGGCGTTGAGGCGGCAGCCGAAGGTGAGCGTCTCTACACTCATGATATGCCCTGCATGTTCAGGCGGATTCCGTTTCGCGCGACCACTCGCCGGTGGCTGGGTCGAGCCGGCCGGCAAATTCGAGTTCCGCCGGACCGGTCAGCATGACGTGGTCGTCGGCGCGCCACTCGATACGGAGATCGCCGCCCGGCACGGTCACGGTCGCGGCGCGGGCGGTGCGCTTGGTGCGGACGCCACTGACCAGCGCGGCGCAGGCGGCGGTGCCGCAGGCGCGGGTGAGGCCGGCGCCGCGCTCCCACGTCCTCAGGATGAGATGGTCGGGCGCGACCACCTGGGCGATCGAGATGTTGGCGCGCTCGGGAAAGATCGGATGGTTCTCGAGCAGCGGCCCGAAGCGGTCGAGAGCATAGTTCCAGACGTCGTCGTCGACCCAGAAGATGGCGTGCGGATTGCCCATCGAGGCGACCGACGGGGTGTGCAGCACCGGCGCATCGATCGGCCCGATCTGCAATTCGATGCCGGTGGTGTCGTAAAATTCCTCGGCGAGGGGAATGTCCTGCCAGCCGAAACGCGGCTTGCCCATGTCGACGCTGATCAGGCCGTCGGCGTGCTCCTCGGCGGTCAGGATGCCGGCGATGGTCTCGAACACGAACGCCTTGCGCCCGGTCTCGGCGGCCAGCGCCAGGGTGACGCAGCGCATGCCGTTGCCGCAGGCCTGGGCCTGGGAGCCGTCGGAATTGAGGATCTCGACGTAGTTCTCCGTCCCGGGGGTCTTCGGGTCGTAGATTGCCATCACCTGGTCGAACTTCGTGGCCGGATCGGCGTCGAGCGCGATGGCGGCGGCGGGCTTCACCCGGTCGGTACGGCCGCGCATGTCGGCGACGATGATCTCGTTGCCGAGCCCGTTCATCTTCAGAAACGGGATGCTGTCCATTTGAGGCAAAGGCTCCGGCGCCGGTCCGAGGGGTTCGGCTCTATATGGAGGAAAGGCCGGGCAATTGCCAGCCTTGGGCCGGGGGTCGGGGCGACAGGTCGCGGCGGCCAGCAATCGGACGCATTTTACGCAAATTCGAAACTAACCATCCGAAACCAGAAATTCGCTGCAAAATCAATGCTCAGACCGCTTTAACCAGACGGCGAAGCAACGTCCCGGCGGGACCCGTTTGGACGTATGTTTCGGGCGCGGCATCCTGGTTCCTGCGTTGGCCGCCACGCCATCAACGATGCGGGCGGGTTCGTGACGGACGACAGCCTTTCTTCAGCACTAGCGCTCCCGACGATCGATGGCGCCGCCGCGCCGTTGCGGTCGCGCCTGCCGCTTGCCGCGGTCGACCGGGCGGCGTGGGAAGCGCTGGCTGCTGACCGGATCGAAGGCAATGGCCTGTTCGAGCCCGGGTTTGCGCTGCCGGCGGGGGAACTCGCCGGGGGCAGCTCGGCGCTGCTCGCCTATGGCCCGAACCAGCGCCGGCTGCTCGGCCTGCTGCCGGTCATTTCGGCATGGCGGGCGCTGAAACTGCCGCTCAAGATGCTGGTCGCGACGGAGGGCTATACGGTGCTCTCGACGCCGTTGCTCGACCGGGCCGACCCGGTCGCGGCCGCCGAGGGGCTGATCGAGGCGGCGCGGCAGGCGGGCGCCGCGGTGCTGATGCTGCCCTTCATGGCCATCGAGGGACCTGCCGCGACGGCGTTGCGCGAGGCGATGGCCCGCCGCGGCGTCACCGGCACCATCGACAATAGCCGCCAGCGGGCGGCGCTCGACGCCAGCGGCGACGCGGAAGCCTATCTCAGGGGCGGGCTCGGGGCGAAAAAGCTCAAGGAACTGCGCCGCCTTGCCAACCGCATGGCCGACGAGGGCGCGGTGCAGTTCGCCGAAGCGCGCGAACCGGGGGCAATCGCCGCGGCGCTCGAGCGCTTCCTCAAGCTCGAGGCGTCAGGCTGGAAGGGCAGGCGCGGCACCGGGCTCGGCCAGGATGCCGCCGACGCCCGCTTCATCCGCGCCGCCGCCGCCGGGCTTGCGACGCGCGGGCAGTTCTCGGTGCTGGAGCTGACGCTGGACGAAAAGCTCGTCGCCGCCGGGCTGGTGATCCGGCAGGGCGACCACGCGATCTTCTTCAAGATCGCCTATGACGAGGCCTATTCTCGCTATTCGCCGGGTGTGCAGCTTACCGTCGAGCTGACCCGGCGGCTGTGCGCCGATCCGGCCATCCGCTTTGCCGATTCGATCGCCGTCGAAGGCCACCCGATGATCGATCACGTGTGGCGGGAGCGGCTCGCCATCGGCGACCTCTATATTCCCACCGGCCGCGGCGGCGTCGCCGCCAGCGCCATCATTGGCCTCGCCATTGCCCGCCGCCGCCTCCGGGCGCGCGCCAAAAGCCTTTACCACGCCATTCGTTCATCCCGGGAGAAACGCACATGAACGCCATCACGCCCACCAAGGCCGCCGAATTGCCGCTGCTCGAAGCCGATCAGTCGGCGTTCCAGACGCTGTTTCCGCTGCAGCCGTTCCGCATCCGGCATCATCTGGTCGGCGATCCCCGGCTGACGCTCCCGGCGATACTCGATCTGGTCAAGGCGCTGCCGCGCGACCGCATCGAGTACAATTCGGGCAAGGCGGCGGTCAGCCAGGACCCGACGACGACGCCGCTGGTCGAGCTCAGCCCGGAAGAAGTGGTCGAAAAGATCGAGACCGCCGGCGCCTGGATGGTGCTGAAGCGCATCGAACATCATCCGACCTATAAGGGCCTGCTCGAGGAGGCGCTGCTGTCGGTGGCGCGGGCACAGGGCTTTGCCAGCAATGAAGCGGCCGGGTTCTCCGATATCCAGGGGTTCCTGTTCGTTTCGTCGCCGGGCTCGACGACGCCGTTCCACCTCGACAGCGAGGACAATTTCTTCGTGCAGGTGCACGGCCCGAAGATCTTCAACATCTACGACAACCAGGACCGCTCGATCGCCAATGACGATCAGGTCGAGCACGCCATCACCAAGCACCGCAACATCAAGTTCGAGGAGCGGTACGAGGAGAAGGGCATGCACAACCATTTGCAGCCGGGCGAAGGGGTGTTCGTGCCCTATTGCTGGCCGCATTACGTCAAGACGCTCGATACCTATTCCATCTCGGTGGCGATCACCTGGAAGACCGCGGCGGTGAAGCGGCGCAACGATTTGTTTGTGGTCAACGGCATGTTGCGCGACCGCGGCATGCCGCAGCCGGCCCCCGGTACGCAGCCGGTGCGCGACCTGCTGAAGCTCGCTGTGTTCCGCACCGGCAACGCCATCGTCGCGCCGTTGCGCAAGAGCGAGGGGTTCCGCCGGGCAATCCGCGCGCTGGTGCTGGGCAAGGACGCCAATTACTACCTGCGCGATACGACGAAAGCGCCGAAGGTTGGCATGTAGGGCATTGGTGCAGGAGCCGCGAGGTTCAGTTCGTGGCCTGCCTCCAACCTTGGCGCGTTAGGCTACGATCAGTGCGCGGGGCGATCCCTCATCGGCCTGCCGGCCACCCTCTCCCCACGGGGGCGAGGGTTATCGCATGGCTTGCCGCCATCGTCCCCTCGCCCCCTTTGGGGAGAGGGCCAGGGTGAGGGGTAGCCCCATGCTTGGGCTGGGTTTGCGCCACCTTCAGCCCCCGTGTCGCAGGCGGTACAGCAGGCGCCGGGCAGCCTGGGCCCATTTCCACAGCGTCGGGTTCTGCTTGATGAAGCGCTTGCCGCTGCTGCCGATGGCGATCAATTGGCGCACGAGCCGGCCGCGCGTCGTGGTGGCAAGCAGCGAGTGGAACAGCGGCACGGGCGCGGTCCATTCCGTCTTGTAGGCGAAATCTCCGGTGCCCATGTCGAGGCTGGTGATGCCGTCGCCGACCAGTTCGTCGAAAAGACGGGCCAGCAATACGCCGATCAGGCTGAAGCGGGCGGCTTCGCCGCTGGCGATCGAATTGATGTAGTGCGAATGGTGGTTGCCGACAGCGGTGCCGCAACTGGTGGCGACGATGGTGTCGCCGGCATAAAGGGCGTGGAACACCAGCGCCGGACGGGCCTCGCCGAAGCTTTGCTGCGCCAGCAGACGGAAGAAGCGGACAAAGGCGGCATCGCCGAAGACGTTGTGGATGCCCATCTCGGCAAAGCGCGCGGCGCGCTGGGCGAGGAACGTGTCGTGCTGGCGTTGCAGTTCATCGGGTGTGTTGGCGCGCCGCAGTTCCAGCCTGCCGAACGTCTCCTCCAGCCGGCGGGCGCTGCGGCGGATCTTGCCGCTGTGCCGTGTCGGCAGCAGGTGATCGACATAGGGCAGGCGGGTCGGCTTGATGGCAACGAAGTAGAGATTGTTCGGCGCGGGCAGGCGGCTCAACGCGAGCAGCGGGTTGACGTTGCCCTGCCACTCGGCCGGCTGGTTGAAGATGGCGAACAGGTCGATCCCGCCGGCTAGCGCCGCGATTTCGGCGAGCAGCGCCGTAAGCCGTTCCGGCGTCAGGAGCTGCAGCACGGCGGGCGTTGCAGCCAGCCAGTCGCTGTTGCCGTTCTCGGTGCCGATGAAGCGCGCCGTGGTGCAACCGAAATGCCGTTCGAGCTTCAGGGGCAGGATGCCGGCGGGAACGCCGCGGTCATGGATCACGGCGATGGCGAGGCGGGTCGCCGTTTCGAGACCGGAGGCGAGCAGCGCCGCGATCCAGTCATAGCGCTGGTAGGGAGTCAGCACCGCCGTCGCCTCGACCGCCCGCCAGTCGGCCTCCGCCGCGCCAAGGCTCGCATGAACGCGCACCGATAGTCGGTCGGCGGCGACCGGGAGGTCGCCGGCCGGCGCGGGCGGTCGCGCTGGGGCGTGGGCGGGAGTGGGCAGCATTCGGCTCCGACAGGTTCGGGTGACGCCGATCGAGCAAAAGGCGTTTGCGTCGCTTTGTCACAGACAATGGCGCAATCGGGTTAACGGCTGGATCATCTGTGCGTGAAGCGGCAGGCCGGCGTGCGATTGACTTAACGGGCGGTTGCCGTTAGGGAAGCCGCAGACTTCCGTCAGGCCAGAACCTGATCCGCCGACCGGGACCCGCAAAGGTATAAAGTGTTCCCGGAGGCCAACACCCGCCAGCGCGATGCGCCCGCGGGTGCTGTTGGGCTTTGGGCCGACGGAACTTATATCCCGGCGACGAGCCGGGAAAGGGAAGCTGATGTTTGAAAGCCTGAGCGATCGCCTGGGGAAGATATTCGAGGGACTGCGTGGCCGTGGCGCGCTTTCCGAGGCGGATACCGACGCGGCGTTGCGCGAGGTGCGCCGGGCGCTGATCGAAGCCGACGTGTCGCTGGAAGTGGTGCGCGCCTTCGTCGAGCAGGTACGCGAGCGCGCCGTCGGCGCCGAGGTCACCCGTTCGGTGACGCCGGGCCAGCAGGTGGTGAAGATCGTCCACGACGAGCTGGTCCGCGTACTCGGCGAGACGCAGATCGGCATCGACCTCAACGCCCCGGCGCCGGTCACCATGCTGATGGTCGGTCTGCAGGGCTCGGGCAAGACCACTACCACCGCAAAGATTGCCAAGCGCCTGCGCGAGCGGCAGGGCAAGCGGGTGCTGATGGCCTCGCTCGATACGCGGCGGCCGGCCGCCATGGAGCAGCTCCGGGTGCTCGGCGTGCAGGTCGAGGTGGATACGCTGCCGATCGTCACCAGCGAGACGCCGGTCGAGATCGCCCGCCGGGCGGGACGCGAGGCGCGGCGCGGCGGCTATGACGTGCTGATGCTCGATACGGCGGGCCGCACCCATATCGACGAAGACCTGATGGCCGAAACGGCCGAGATCAAGGCGGTCTCCGAGCCGCATGAAATCCTGCTGGTGGTCGATGCGCTGACCGGGCAGGACGCGGTCAATCTCGCCCGCTCCTTCGATGCCCGCGTCGACATCACCGGCATCGTGATGACGCGCGTCGACGGCGACGGAAGAGGCGGCGCGGCGCTCTCGATGCGGGCCGCCACCGGCAAGCCGATCAAGCTGATCGGCACCGGCGAAAAGCTCGATGCGCTCGAGGAATTCTTTCCCTCGCGCATTGCCGACCGGATCCTCGGCATGGGCGACATCGTCAGCCTGGTCGAGAAGGCGGCGCAGACGGTTTCCGCCGACGACGCCCAGAAGATGGCGAAGAAGTTCCGCAAGGGCGTCTTCGACCTCGATGACCTGCGCAACCAGTTGCTGCAGATGAAGAAGATGGGCGGCATGAACGGCCTGATGGGGCTGATGCCGGGCATGGGCCAGATGAAAAAGGCGATGGCCGGCGCCAAGATCGACGAAAAGGTGTTCGACCGGCAGGTCGCCATCATCAATTCCATGACCAGGGCGGAGCGCGCCAATCCCGACCTGCTCAACGCCAAGCGGCGGGTGCGCATCGCCAATGGCTCCGGTACCCGGGTCGAGGACGTCAACAAGCTGATGAAGCAGCACCGCCAGATGGCGGACATGATGAAGAAGGTCAGCAAGGGCGGCCTCGGCTCGCTCGCCGGCATGTTCGGCGGCAAGGCCGGGGCGATGATGCCCGGCCTCGGCAACATGCCTGACCCGGCGCAGATGGATCCGGCCGAACTGGAGCGCATGGCGCGCCAGATGGGGATCGATCCCGCTTCCATTCCGGGCGGGCCCACCGGCCTGCCGGCGCCGCCCAAGACGATGGCCGACAAGCTGCCGGCCGATGTCGGCTCGCTGCTCAAATCCGGCCTCGGCGGTGCGTCGCGCTTCCCCGGCCTTCCCGGCCTTGGCGGTGGCTTCGTGCCCCGCAAGAAATAATTGCCTCGCCAGAAACAGTTCACCCCTTCAGCCAATCCTCAGGAGCAAACATGTCGCTGAAACTTCGCCTCGCCCGTGCCGGCACCAAGAAGCGCCCGTATTATCACATCGTCGTCGCCGACGCGCGCAGCCCGCGCGACGGGCGTTTCATCGAAAAGCTCGGCACCTACGATCCGGTGCTGGCGGATGTGTCGAAGCGCGTCACGCTGCTCAACGAACGGGCCCAGCATTGGCTCAGCGTCGGCGCCCAGCCGACCGACCGGGTGCTGCGTTTCCTCGACGCCGCGGGCGTGCTGAAGCGCGCGCCGCGCAACAATCCGGAACGCGCCAAGCCGGGCGAGAAGGCGACGGCGCGGGCCGAAGCCCACGCCAAGGCCAAGGCCGACGCGGAAGCCGCCGCCAACGCCCCCGCCGCGCCGGCGGAAGAGCCGGCGGCGTAAGGCAGGCCTCGGTGATCGTGGCTCACCCCCTTCCCAACCCCGGCCACTGCCGTGGCCTCCTTGTCGAAATCGCTCCACTGGAGCGATTTTCTTTCGGCGCGGAGCCCCGCAAGGGGGAGGGAGTGCCGCTGTGCACGCGGCCAAGGGTGAGCTTTGCCTCGACTACCGACCGGCACCTCCCCCCTTGCGGGGGAGGCTGGGTGGGGGGTGCACCGCGCACCGAACCTTCCCGTGGCTAGCGCCGATACCCGCCTGCTGATGGGCCGGATCGGGGCGGCGCATGGGATCAAGGGCGAGGTCAGGATCCAGTCCTTCACCGCGGAGCCGCTGGCGCTCGCCGATTATCGTACATTTTCGACCAATCGGCCGGGGCTCGAGGTTACCATTCTTGCAGCGCGGGCTACCACCAATGTGCTGGTGGCCCGGCTCGCCGGGGTCGACGACCGCACGGCGGCGGAAAAGCTCAATGGCGTCGAGCTCTATGTCGAGCGCGAGCGGCTGCCGGCGGTCGAGGACGACGACGACTTCTACCTCGCCGACCTGATCGGCCTCGAAGCGCGCGCCAGCGATGGCGCAGTGCTCGGCAAGGTGCTGGCGGTGCCCAATTACGGCGCCGGCGACATCCTCGAGATCGGCGGCACCGGGGAGAGCCGGCTGGTGCCGTTCACGCGCGCAGCGGTGCCGGAAATCCACCTCGCCGCCGGCTATCTGGTGGTGGTGCCGCCGGTCGAGATCGAGGGCGACGCTGCTGCCGACGCGGCGCCGGAGGAAGGGAACGCATGAGTTGGCGCGCCGACGTGGTGACGCTGTTTCCGGAGCTGTTCCCCGGCCCGCTGGGCGCCTCGGTGATCGGGCGTGGGCTCGGCGAAGGGCGCTGGTCGCTCACCGCCACGAATTTGCGCGAGTATTCTCGCGATCGCTACCACACCGTCGACGATACGCCGGCCGGGGGCGGACCGGGCATGGTGCTGAAGCCGGATATTCTCGCTGCGGCCATCGATGCGGTGGCCCCCGAGGGCGATCCCCGGCCGCGCCTGTTGATGAGCCCGCGTGGCGCGCCGCTGACGCAGGCGCGGGTGCGCAGCCTTGCCGCGGGGCCCGGGGCGGTCATCGTCTGCGGCCGCTTCGAGGGCGTCGATGAGCGGGTGATCGAGGCGCGGGCGCTCGAGGAAATATCGATCGGCGACTACGTGCTCGCCGGTGGGGAAGTCGCCGCCATGGTGCTGCTCGAAGCGGTGGTACGCCTGCTCCCCGGCGTGCTCGGCGCCGCCGACAGTTCGACGGAGGAGAGTTTCGAGCACGGCCTGCTCGAATATCCGCAGTATACGCGGCCGGCGACGTTCGAGGGGCGGGCGATCCCGCCGGTGCTGGTCTCGGGCGATCACGGCAAGGTGGCGCAATGGCGGCGCGAGCAGAGCCTCGCTCTGACCCGGGCGCGGCGGCCGGATCTGCTGAAATAGGTTGGGGCGCGTGAAGCAGCCCCGTCCACATCCTGGGGTGCTCGGCCCACGGCTCGCTGCGCTCGCGCCTCACCATGAGGCCCCTGCCATGAGGGGATGCCGA
>Ga0207657_10003469_pt1 | contig 16828 bp, 10 predicted proteins | sample KBSC33metaG_FD_184316 | JGI IMG/M metagenome (GOLD analysis project Ga0207657, IMG submission 184316) | Corn rhizosphere microbial communities from Kellogg Biological Station, Michigan, USA - KBS C3-3 metaG (SPAdes) (version 2) | ecosystem: Host-associated > Plants > Roots > Rhizosphere > Soil ... | reverse complement strand
GTGAGCAATCAACTCTCTTTCTTCTCTCGGGATTTCAAAGCCGTAATGAACGCGGCAAGCCAAAGCCCTTCAGCCGACAGAATCTATGATGTTGCGGTTGTGGGGACAGGTCCTTCCGGCCTTGTCGCCGCGCTCGCTCTCGGAACAGTCGGCGCGAGCGTGGTCACGCTTGGGCCACTGCCGAACAATGCCGTTTCAAATGCCGTGGACACGAGAAGCGCGGCGCTGCTCGCGAGCTCGGTCGATCTGCTCAAGACCCTCAAGGTCTGGGACAGGCTCAGAAGCGAGGCTGCGCCGCTCAAGGCAATCCGGATCGTCGATGCTTCACGCAGCCTGCTCCGCGCGCCCGATATCGAGTTCAAGGCAAGCGAGCTTGGGCTGGAGGCCTTCGGCTACAACATCCCCAACACCGCGCTCATCTCGGCGCTCTACGCGCGCGCTTGCGAGGTTTTGCCTTCGGTCGTGGCGGCGAATGTCGAAGCGATCGCTATCGACCGTAGTAGAGCAGTCCTCAACTTAAGCGATGGCGCGCGGATTGCGGCGCGTCTCGTCGTCGGTGCTGACGGCCGGCGCTCAGTCTGCCGCAAGAGCGCCGGCATCAACATCACCGAGCGCCGCTACGATCAGGCCGCCATCGCCTCGAGCTTCCGCCATGCCGTGCCGCACCGAGGTGTCTCGACCGAGCTGTACAAGGAGAATGGGTCGGTAACTACCGTGCCCCTGCCCGACGCTTACGCCTCGAGCTTGATCTTGGTCGGGGCTCGCTCCGAGATCGGGACCCTGATGCAACTCGATCCTGGGCGCTTCGAGGAGGAGCTCGGCGCGCGGCTTGGAGGTCTACTCGGCTCAATCTCCTCGCTTGGACCGCGCGTCGAATTCCCCGTGGCGGGGCTCAGCGCCGATACGCTTGCCGCAAACCGCACGGCACTGGTCGGTGAAGCGGCGCACATCCTGCCGCCGATCGGCGCACAAGGCCTCAATCTCGGCTTCCGCGACACCGCGGCGCTTGCGGACTGCGTTGCTGCCGCGCTCAGACGAAACGGCGATCCGGGCGCGGATGACGTGCTCGCCTCCTATCGGCGTACGCGCCAGCTCGACATCATGTCGCGCACGCTGGGCGTCGATCTGTTGAGCCGTTCGTTGCTCAGCCCATTTCTTCCGGTTCAGGCGGCGCGGGGACTCATCTCGCATGGGCTTAAGGCGCTGTCCCCTTTGCGGCGCATGGTGATGCGCCTCGGATTGACGCCTCCGAGCGAGCTTCCGACGTTGATGCGGCCCGGCGCTGGCTGATTTTAGCCGCCAGACTTGACGCCTTTGCCGCCATTTTGCCACGAGGTTCCTCTCACTGCTCTTCAGGTCTAACAACGGGAGGACGCGGTCCTCTTGGCTAAGCCTATCAAAGTCTCGCGGCTTCTCGACCTGCGTTACCAGGTCGAGTATGTCGGCTTGCGCTTCCTGATCGGGCTCGTGCGCCTGTTGCCGCTCGACGCGGCGTGCGCCATCTCCGCCAAGATGTGGCGGTGGATTGCGCCATATAACCGAAGGCACAAGCGCGCGCTCGCCAATCTCGAACGCGCCTTCCCGGAGAAGACACCGGAAGAGCGCGAGCGCATCGCACGCGCCATGTGGGAGAATCTCGGCCGCGTCATGGTCGAGACTATGTGTATCGACCGCATCCTGAACGAGCCTGACAGGCTCCATGTCACCAACGGCCATTGGATCACCCGCTACCGGGAGAAGATGGGCCCGGTGCTGATCGTGACTATGCATATGGGCAACTGGGAGCTTGGCATGTGGCCGGTGACGCTCGCCGGTGTCCGTCCTGCCGGAGTCTACCGGCAAGTCAAGAATCCTTACGTCGACCGGTATCTCCGCTCCCAGCGCGAAAGGCTCTATCCTGGCGGGCTGTTCGGACGCGGCCGCGCCGCAGGCCAGGACGAGACGCAAAAAACCGCGCGCCTCATCATGGATTACGTGCGCCAAGGCGGGCGCCTCGGCTTCATCTCCGACCTCTACGACGCCAACGGCATCGAGGTGCCGTTCTTCGGCCACCCTGCCAAGAGCATGCCGATCGCCGCCATGATCGCGCGAAGGGTAGGCGCACGCATCTGGATCGGGCGTTGCATGCGCATCGGCAAGCGCGCCTGCTTCGACGTCAATGTCAACGAGCTGTCGATCCCGCGCACCAGCAACCAGGCAGAGGACATCCGCTCCATCACCGCGGCGATCCAGCGTTATTTCGAGACCTGGATCCGCGAGACGCCTGAGCAGTTCATGTGGTCAAATCGCCGGTGGTCTTGAGGACAACCCGGTCTTGAGGACAACCCGTAAGGGACGTTGACAGCCAGACTGACCTTCGGTCTTATCGTTAACAAGGACTCGCAGGGGCTAGGTGTCGATATGCATTCCCGCAACGCCAAGTTTCAGATCGGCCAGGTGGTGCGCCACCGCGTCTATCCGTTTCGCGGCGTAATCTTCGACGTCGATCCGACCTTCAGCAACACCGAGGAGTGGTACCGTTCCATTCCCCAGGACGTGAGGCCGAGCAAGGATCAGCCCTTCTATCATCTGCTCGCCGAGAATGCGGAGACGGAGTACATCGCCTATGTCTCGGAGCAGAACCTCGTGCCAGACGCCTCCGACGAGCCGTTGCGGCATCCGCAGGTGTCTGAGCTGTTCGAAGACTTGAAGAACGGCGTCTTCCAGTTCCGCTACCTGCAAGAGCACTGAGCAGCGTCTGCTGACCCGGGAAAGCGAAAGGCCGCCCCGGATGCCGGAGCGGCCATTTTGATCTACTAAAGATCTCTGTCTTCTTATGGCGTCGCCGGAGCTGGTGCCGCAGGCTTCTTCTGTGCTGCGGCGGCAGGAGCGCCGGCGCCTGCCGGTGGCGTCTGCTGCGCCTCTTTCTTCTGCTGCGCCTCTTGGGCTTTCGCGGCAAGCTCGGCCTGACGTTTGCGGAACATCTCCATTAGCTGGCGCCGCGACTCTTCGTATTTCGCGCTATCGACCGGCGGGCCGTCATAAGCCTTGGCGAAGCCGGTCAGCGGAACGGGAAAGCCCATGGTCTTCTGCTGAATGTTCATCGCAGCGACGACCATCTGCTTGCCCTTCCGCATGTTGTCGAACATTTCCTTGGTCAGTTCGAGCTGGACCTGGCAGCTTGTCGGAAAGCAGATCGTGTACTGCAGCTGAATCGGTTGGCCGTCGTCGATCTTGATCTGCACACCGGCCGGGATCACCAGCGCGTAAGCGGTCGGCACTCTGACGAGAAGCTGCTGCTTATCTTCGCCCTCCACCTTGCGCACGGCGGCGGCGATTAGAACCATGCCCGTGTTGGGCTCGAGGCCCTCATGATTGGTGAGGCAGATCTCCTTGTTCTGGGTCTGCTCGCTCTTCATGCACAGCTTGACCCACGCATCCTCCGGCGACCCGCCGGCAGCGGCGTCACCAGCAGTCCCAGTGACAGGAGCAGTGCCGGCGACAGGAGTAGTGCCGGCAGGAGCTTGTGCGGAGGGCGCGGCCGGTTGCGATTTTGGCGCTGCGGATGTTTTGGGCTGCACCTGCTGGGCGAGCGCCACAGGCAGCGCCAACCCCAAGACAAGCGCACCCGCGCCGGCACACGACATCAGTCGAGCCATGTAGCGGCTCAGCTTGTTCGATCGAACCCTGGACCAGACCATTACGACCTTTCCTCTCTTGGCGGGCAGGTTTGGGTCTGTGACCGGACGACCCCCGTGTCCCGCGTCCCGTGTCTATAGGGTCAATACCCGAATTGAGGCGTAGCCGTGGCTGCTAGCCTTGAAACGCAGGACTTTGCAGGTCTTCGCCAGCGCCCCGTAACCCTTCCATACCGCGTGACAGCCCTAGCGCAAGATTGCGTTGCGGGCGATGTTACCCTTAACTCCTGCTGCAATGCGGAATGCATCTATAGCCACGCGCGCTGCCCGTTGAAAGCCCCTATTTCATGGCCGGCCCTGGCCTTCCTCCTGTTGCTTCCTGGCAGTGCATGGGGAGAGCCCGCTTCAGGCATCGCAATGCACGGCAAGCCGCTCGAGGCCACTAGCTTCACGCATTTTCCCTATGCCAATCCAGATGTACCCAAGGGGGGCCGCGCCGTCTTCGCCATGCAGGGCTCTTACGACAGTCTCAATCCGTTGATCGTCAAGGGCGCGCCGGCCGACGGCGTCCGCGACTATGTCTATGAGAGCTTGCTCGCGCGGGCCAATGACGAGCCCTTCACGATCTATGCGCTGATCGCCGAGCGCGTCGAGACGCCGCCCGATCGGAGCTACGTCGAGTTCACGCTGAACCCGAATGCGAAGTTCTCCGATGGGACGCCGATCACCGTCGACGACGTCATCTTCTCACATGCCTTGCTGCGCGATCACGGGCGGCCAAACCATCGCTCCTATTATCGTAAAGTCGCCAAGGTGGAGCAGACCGGTGAGCGCAAGGTGCGCTTCACCTTCGATCAAAGCGGCGACCGCGAGATGCCGCTGATCATGGGCTTGATGCCGGTCCTCCCGAAGCACCTCATCAATCCGGATCAATTCGAGAAGACAACGCTGACCCCGCTCATCGGCAGCGGTCCCTACCTGATCGACAAGGTCGATCCCGGCAAGTCGATCAGCTTCAAGCGCGACCCGAACTATTGGGGCCGCGATCTTCCGGTCAATCGCGGACTCTACAATTTCGACGAGATCCGCTTCGACTATTACCGAGACGCCGGCTCGATGTTCGAAGCATTCAAGTCGGGCCTTGTCCAATTTCGCAACGAGGAGGACCCGATCCGCTGGACCGAAGGCTACGACTTTCCTGCCGTCCGCGACGGGCGCGTCGTCAAGGAGGAGCTGCCGGTCGAAACGCCAGCCGGCATGTCGGCGCTCGTGTTCAACACACGGCGGCCGTTGTTCGCCGATGCGCGCGTCCGCCAGGCGCTTATCAAGCTGTTCGATTTCGAATGGGTGAACCGCACGCTGTACCACGGCCAATATGCGCGCACTGAAAGCTATTTCGCACGATCTGACCTGTCCTCGCACGGGCGTGCTGCCGATGCGACGGAGAGCGCGCTGCTTGCGCCTTACGCCAACGAGGTGAAGCCCTCCATCATGGACGGGACCTTCTCCTTCCCCGTCAGCGACGGCTCGGGCGAGAACCGCGATGGACGGCGCGAGGCGTTGCAGCTCCTGCAAGACGCCGGCTATCAGCTCAAGGATGGCAAGCTCGTCAATGTCGCCACGGGAGAGCCGTTCCAATTCGAAATTCTGGCGGCAACCCGGGTGCAGGAGAGATTGCTCCTGACCTTTGCCAGCGCGCTCAAGCAGGTCGGCATCAACGCGCGCATCCGCCAGATCGACTCGGCGCAATATCAGCGGCGCAAGCAGACTTACGATTTCGACATGATCCAGTATTTCTGGCCGGCATCGCTGTCGCCGGGGAACGAGCAGTCGTTCCGCTGGGGAAGCGAGGCAGCGGTGACCGAAGGCTCGTTTAATTATCCTGGCGTGAAGAGCGCCGCGGTCGATGCCATGATCGATGCGATGCTGAAGGCCGAGGGCCAACAAAGCTTCGTCTCGGCGGTGCGCGCCCTCGATCGCGTGCTGCTGTCGGGCGACCACGTCATCCCGCTGTTCCACCTGCCGCGCCAGTGGGTCGCGCATTGGCGTGAGTTGAAGCGGCCCGCAACCACGCCGCTTTACGGCTATCAGATCGACACTTGGTGGATCGATCCCTCCTCGGGCACGGCGGCGACCAACAACGGCGCGAGCACGCCCTGAGCGAGGGTTAGGCCGCTTGCTTGACCGCGGCAGCGATCTTGACCAACCGCTTCAGCAATTCGCGGGTGCCTTGAAGGCGGGCCTCTGGCGTCGCCCAATTGGCGTAGTAGATGAGCCGATGGTCCGGCTGCAGCTTCACGCGTGCCCCCTCCTCGCGGATGAAAGCGATGAGCCCCTCGGGATTGGCGAAGGTCTTGTTGCGGAAGGCGATCACCGCGCCCTTGGGCCCGGCGTCGATCTGCTCGATGCCAGCCTGACGGCACAGCCCTTTGATCTCGACGACATCGAGCAGGTGCCGCACCTCTTCGGGTAGCGGTCCGAACCTGTCGATCAGCTCGGCGGCAAATGCCTCGATCGCATCGTGGGTCTCGACGCCGGACAGCCGACGGTAGAGACCGAGCCGCACTTGCAGGTCAGGCACATAATCCTCGGGAATTAGAACCGAAGTGCCGAGATTGATGCGCGGCGACCATTGATCCTCGACTTCGCCTTCCTGTCCGCCCCTCAGCGCGGCCACGGCTTCTTCGAGCATGGACTGATAAAGCTCGACGCCGACCTCTCTGATATGGCCAGACTGTTCCTCGCCGAGCAGATTGCCGGCGCCTCTGATGTCAAGGTCATGGCTCGCCAGCACGAAGCCTGCACCAAGGGTGTCGAGCGACTGAAGCACCTTGAGCCGCCTCTCGGCGCCAGGCGTGAGCCGCGCATCGGCGGGAATAGTGAAATAGGCATAGGCCCTGATCTTCGACCGCCCCACTCTGCCCCGCAATTGATAGAGCTGGGCAAGCCCGAACATGTCGGCGCGATGCACAATCAGGGTGTTGGCGGAAGGGATGTCGAGGCCCGATTCCACGATCGAGGTCGAGAGCAGCACGTCGAATTGGCCGTCGTAGAAGGCGTTCATCACAGAATCGAGCTCGCGGCTTCCGATCTGGCCGTGAGCACGCGCAACCTTTAGCTCAGGCGCGTGCTCTTCGAGGAACGCCGCCGCGTCGTCGAGATCAGAGATGCGCGGCACCACATAAAATGTCTGGCCGCCACGGAAGCGCTCGCGCAGTAGCGCCTCGCGCAGAATGACGGGATCGAACGGCGTCACATAGGTGCGCACGGCGAGGCGATCGACCGGAGGGGTCGATATCAGCGACATCTCGCGCACGCCCGACAGCGCCAATTGCAAAGTGCGCGGAATCGGCGTCGCGGTCAGCGTCAGCACATGCACGTCTTCGCGAAGCTGCTTCAGCCGCTCCTTGTGCTGCACACCAAAATGCTGCTCCTCGTCCACGATAAGGAGCCCGAGATTGGCGAACTCGGCCGATTTAGCCAGCAGCGCGTGGGTGCCGATGACGATGTCGATGTCGCCAGACTTCAAGCCCTTCTTGACCTCGGCGCGGTCCTTGGCGGTCACTAGTCGTGAAGCTTGCGCGATCTTCACCGGGAAGCCGCGGAAGCGCTCGGTGAAGGTATAAAAGTGCTGGCGAGCGAGCAGTGTGGTCGGAACCACCAACGCAACCTGCTTCCCGGCGAGGACGGCGATGAGGCTCGCGCGCAGCGCCACCTCGGTCTTGCCGAAGCCGACATCGCCGCATATCAGGCGGTCCATTGGCCGTCCGCTCGCGAGATCATCGAGCACAGCTTCGATGCTTGTCTCTTGATCCTCGGTCTCCTCGTAGGGGAATCTCGCCGAGAACTCATCATAGAGGCCGTCAGGCGGCGTAAGCACCGGCGCTTGGCGCAGCTCGCGCAGCGCCGCAACCTTGATCAGCTTCTCCGCCATATCGCGGATGCGCTTCTTCAGGCGTGCTTTGCGCGTCTGCCAAGCGACGCCGCCGAGCCGGTCGAGCTGAACGCCTGCCTCATCCGACCCGTAGCGGCTGAGTAGCTCGATATTCTCGACGGGCAGATAGAGCTTGTCGCCACCGGAGTAGTGCAGCTCGAGGCAATCATGTGGCTTCTCGGCCGCCTCGATGGCAGTAAGTCCGACAAAACGGCCGATGCCGTGGTCGGCGTGCACCACGAGATCGCCGACGGATAGGCTCGACACCTCGGTGAGCACGTCCGCCCCGCGCTTGCCCCGTGTCTTGCGCACCAGCCGGTCGCCAAGGATGTCCTGCTCGTCGATCACAGCAAGACCAGGCGCCTCGAAGCCGGTCTCCAGCGGGAGCACGGCGAACGCCGTCGTCGCGTGCGGAAGCGCAATCGCGTCAGCGAAGCTCTCCACACCCATAGTCTCGCCTATGCCATGTTCCCACAGCAGCGTGGCGAGCCGTTCGCGGGCGCCATTGCTCCAGCACGCCACGATCACGCGCTTGTCCTCGCCCTTGAGACGTTTGGCGTGAGCTACCACCGCGTCGAACACATAGCCGCCTTCGGTTTGGCGCTCGGCCGCAAAGGAGTGGCCTTGCCGGCCGCCGAATGAGACGATCTTGCCGCCAGGCGTCTCGGGGTGCTCGAAGGGATCGAGCGCAATCGTCTGCCGCGACGCGAGGGCTTGCTGCCACTCGGCCTCGCTCAGAAACATGCTTTCCGGAGGCACAGGATGATAAGGCGGCGCGCCGAATGCCTTGCGCTCGAGCGCCTGCGCTCGCGCCTCATAGTGATCGGCGACCTGCTCGAGCCTCTTGGTGCGGGCGTCATCGACTAGCGGGTCGAGGCTGACCAGGGCGCCGGGCAGATAGTCGAATAGCGTGTCGAGGCGGTCATGGAACAGCGGCAGCCAATGCTCCATGCCCTGATGCTGGCGCCCGGCGGAGATCGACTCGTAGAGCGGGTCGTCGCCTGTAACCGGCCCGAACAGCTCCACATAGCGCTGTCGGAAGGCGCGGCGGACGTCCGGCGTGAGCACGAGCTCGCTCATTGGCAGAAGCTCGACACTGTCGAGCCGCGCAGCAGTGCGCTGCGTCTCCGGATCGAAGGCCCTGATCGATTCGAGCGTGTCGCCGAAGAAGTCAAGGCGAACCGGCTGGGCTCCCGGCGGATAGAGATCGAGGATGCCGCCGCGCACTGCATATTGGCCTGGATCGGTCACGGTGCCCGCGCGCCCGTAACCGGAAACTTCGAGGCGCTCGACGAGCTCCTGCATGCTCACGGCATTGCCGGCTGCGAGCCTCATGCTCGACGCGGCGATGAACGCCCTTGGGGGCACTCTCTGCACCACGGCGTTCACCGTGGTGAGGACGATAAGAGACGACTTGTTGCCTGCGGTCTCCCGATGCGTTAGCTCGGAAAGTGTGGCGATGCGGCGCGCGATGGTGTCGGCATTGGGTGCGACGCGGTCGTAAGGGACGCCGTCCCAGGCAGGAAAAGTCAGCACGGTCACGTCGGGGGCGAAGAATGCGAGCGCATCTTCGAGCGTGACGAGGCGGTTGGCATCGCGCGCGATGTGCAAGATCGGCGCGCCGCGCGGGGTCTGGCGGGCAAGCTCGCCGAGGAGGAGCGCATCCAGGCCTTCAGGAACGCCGCTTGCGATCATATGCGGCGCTTTGAGCAGGCGTTCGACCGGTAAGGATGGAAACGAGGGCTTAACTGCCATGAGAGCGTTAGAGTTTAGTCCGCCTGCTCAAGGCCGTGGAAACGCCTGAGCCGGGCGATCAGTTTGTCGAGATCGGTCTCACCGAGCGACTGACCCCCGAACAGCGACATCTCGATGTCGGGGTCTGGCGTGTCGATCAGGCGCTCGAACACGCCGATCTCGGCGGCATTCATTCCGTCGAGCGCCGCTTCGGCGAATCGGCCAAGCAGGAAGTCCATCTCCTTGGAACCCCGGTGCGTCGCCCGCCAAAGCGCGCGGCGGCGGCGCATTCCGAGATCACTGCCGGACATGACCATGGTTTTTGCCTGAGAGGATGGTTTAGACCGGGCGCGCTAGCCTCTGTCAAGCCGCTCGAAATTTGCTTTACGGTGATGGAATGTCCGCGACGCGGCCTCCCCTGCTTGCGCCCCTCTTTGCCACAGTACGCTCATTGAAGGGCGTCGGCCCAAAGGTTGAGGCGCTCCTCAACAAGCTCGTTGGGCAGCGCTCGAGCCACGCGCGGATCATTGACCTTCTATGGCATCTCCCGGTCGGCGTGATCAACCGTACCATCACGCCACGCTTCGCCGACGCGCGCATCGGCGAGCTTGCGACCCTCGAAGTGACCGTGACGGAGCACAGGTCAGGCGGCGGGCGGCGCGGCGGACGAGCGCCGTACAAGGTCCTGGTCGAGGACTCCGCAGGCGCCGCGCTCGAGCTTGTCTATTTCAATGCCGACCCGGGATATCTGAAGCGCCTCTTGCCTGTGGGCAGCAGCCGCCTCGTCTCGGGCAAGCTCGAATCCTATGACGGCTGGCTGCAAATCCCTCATCCCGATCATGTGGTGGACATCGAGGGCGAGCGCGATGCTACGGCAGCTCTCCCGATGCACGAGCCGATCTATCCGCTGACTGCGGGCCTGACCAACACCACGCTGCGCAAAGCGATCGGCGAGGCGCTGGCGCGGCTGCCGGCATTTCCAGAATGGATGGACGAAGGGTACCGCGCGAAGAATGTTTGGCCTTCCTTTGCCGACGCACTCCGGCGCCTTCATGCACCCGAGGGTGAGGCAGATGTCGCGCCCTCGGCGCCTGCCCGAGCGCGATTGGCTCATGACGAGCTTCTCGCCAACCAGCTTGCGCTTGCCGTCATTCGCGCGAGGCTCAAGCGGCGCGCCGGGCGGAAGCTCGCCGCACCTGGCAAACTGCGCAAGGCAATTGTCTCAGCCCTTCCGTTCGTGCTGACCGTGGCGCAGAAGCGCGCGCTCGTCGAGATCGATGCCGATCTCGCGAGCCCTCACCGCATGCTCCGCTTGCTGCAAGGCGATGTCGGCAGCGGCAAAACGGTTGTCGCTCTGCTCGCCATGGCCACCGCGGTCGAAGCCGGGGTGCAGGCCGCGCTGATGGCGCCAACCGAGCTTCTTGCCCGTCAGCATCTCAAGACCATCACCCAGTTCGGCGCGCCCGCGGGTTTGCGCATCGCGCTGCTCACCGGACGCGAACGCGGGAGAGAGCGAGCCGCCATTGTGGAGCGTCTCGCCAGCGGCAGCATCGACATCCTCATAGGCACCCACGCGCTGTTCCAGGAGCATGTCGCGTTCCGGGATCTTGGTCTCGTGGTGATCGACGAGCAGCACAGGTTCGGCGTGCATCAGCGGCTCGCTTTGCAAAAGAAGGGCGGCGGCAGCGGCGCTGAGCTTCTGGTGATGACCGCGACGCCCATTCCGCGCACGCTTCTCCTTACGAGCTACGGTGACATGGATGTGTCGCGACTCGACGAGAAGCCACCAGAGCGCAAGCCGGTCGCCACCCGCACCGTACCGCTCGAGCGCATCGACGAGGTGATCGACGGCATCACCCGCGCGATCAAAAGCGGCGCACAAGTCTATTGGGTCTGTCCGCTCGTCGCCGAATCCGAGGTGCTCGACATCGCCGCGGCGGAGGCGCGCCACGCCGAGCTCCGTGCTCGCTTCGGCGACAAGGTGGGCCTGGTGCACGGCAAGCTCGCCGGCAAGGACAAGGATCGCGTGATGGCCGCGTTTGCCTCGGGCGCGCTCTTGATCCTGGTGTCCACCACGGTGATCGAGGTCGGCGTCGATGTTCCGAATGCAAGCATCATGATCATCGAGCATGCCGAGCGCTTCGGTCTCGCCCAGCTCCATCAGTTGCGCGGACGCGTCGGCCGCGGCGCCAAGGAGTCTTCTTGCATCCTGCTCTACCGCCAGCCCTTATCCGACACGGCGCGCGAGAGGCTTGGCGTCATGCGCCGTACCGAGGACGGCTTCGTCATCGCCGAGGAGGACCTGAAGCTCAGAGGCGGCGGCGAGGTGCTGGGCACCCGGCAGAGCGGTCTGCCCGCGTTTCGTATCGCGAGCCTGCCGGAGCATGGGGCTCTGCTCGAGGCTGCGCGCGACGAGGCGCGGCTCAAGCTCACGCGCGATCCGGACCTGAAGGCGCCGGATGCCGATCCGCTCAAGCTGCTGCTCTATTTGTTCGAGCGTGACGACGCGATCAAGCTGATGTGCGCGGGCTGAGGCCGTAGCCTAAACGATAGGCTCTTCCTCATGCACGGACTTTGCGGCACTCGCTTTGGCAAGCTTGCGCAGTTCTTCCTGCTGCTGGTCAGGCCCGACTAGGCCGGCAGAGACCACGAGCTTGGCGGCGTCTTCGACCGCAAGGTCGAGCGGGATCACCTCGCTCGCCGGTACGAACACGATGAAGCCGGTGGTCGGGTTTGGCCCGTTCGGCATGAACACGGTGATGAGCGGCTTGCCTCCGCCGATCTTCTCGTCAACCTCGACCGGCGGGTCGCCGGCCATGAACACGATGCAATAGAGCCCACGCCGGGGAAACTCGATCAGCCCCACGCGCTTGAACGACGTCCCGCTCTTGGAGAACACCGTGGTGAAGATCTGCTTCACCAGCCGGTACACCCCGCGTACCACGGGCATGCGGTCGAGCATCATCTCGCCGTAGCTCACGATGCTGCGCCCGAACAGATTGGCGGTGAGCGCCCCCACCACCATGAGGAGCACAATGCCGACGATTAGGCCGACGCCAGGCACGCGGAAGGGAAGATATGTGTCCGGCAGATAAGCCTGCGGAACGAGCGGCTTCACCCAGGCATCAACCAGATTGATGAACCACCACACGACGTAGAGGGTGACGGCGACCGGGCCAACCACGATGAGTCCAGTGAGGAAATAACCGCGGAGCCGCGCGCCAATATGCAGCGAGGCAGGCTCGCCCGCTGCGGCAAGCAAGGCGAGCCGGTCCGCCTGCGAAGATGTCTCGTCGTCCGGCTTGGCAACGAGATCAGACTTGTCTTTAGCTTTCATGGACCCGGAATAAAGGCTGACGGACTCTGCGCGCAGACGCCTGCCAGTCCTATGCGTCACGCGGCCTAGCGCGCATTACTGCGTCACGAGAGAGCAGTCCACTCCGTTTCGCTTTAGCGCACTGCAAACCTTAAGGCTTTCCGCCTTGTCCGGGAAGGGTCCGATCTTGAGACTGTAAAAGGTGCCGAAATTGCCGATGTCCACTTTCTCAATCACGGGCTGAGCGGCGGCAACCTGCTGGTTCTCACTCGACACTTTCTTCCACAGCGCCTGAGCTTCCTGCTCCGACCGGCTGGTCGCGAGCTGCAATTGGAAGCCACCGCCGCCTGGGGCCGACGTCGCGGCTGCGGCTGCGGGCGCGGCGGCCGGAGTTTCGGCCTCGGCAGACTTGGAGAACCAGCGGCTCCACCTGCTTCCGCTTGGGTTCGCATCGGTCGCCACCACGGTTTCGCCCCCTTGCGTCTGCGCGCCCCATCCCGTGCTTGGCGCTCGAGCTGGGCTGGCCGGCGCCGGAGGTGCGCTGGTTGGCTCGGTGGCGCTGGCGGTTTGCTGAGTCTGCGCACCCCATCCGGTGCTCGGCGCCGGCGGCGGAGCGCTCGCAGCGGCGGCTTCACCCGCTTGCGTCTGAGCTCCCCACCCTGTGCTCGGTGCCGATGATTGAGGTTTCGCGGGAGCCGGAGTTGGCGCCGCGCTCTCGGCAGGCGCGGTTGCGGCCGACACTGAAGAAGAGGAGGCGGTGAGTGAGCCCCACCAGCGGCTCACGCGATTGCCGCTCGATGTCCCGCCCGTCTCGGCACTTGCGGTCGTCGTCCACTTGCCCGAGCTGCTCGCGGTCTTGATCGGCGCCTCACTAGCGGGCGCCGCAGCTGCCTGAGCGCTCGAGCCTTGTGACTCGGGCGTGACCGAGGTCGAGAACGCGGCAACCGAAGCGGCGCCTTCGGCAGAGCCGCCGCCTTCGGCGATCAGCTGATCGACCTCTCCGCCACCGGATTTGCGCGCCAGCGCGATATCTGCCTGGCCCTGGTTCGCGAGGCCCGCGGACTGATAGGCAAGGCCGCGGTTCACCAGCGCCTTGACGCGGTCGCCCTCAGGCAGCCCGAGCCACATCGCTGCGCCGAAATCGGCAATGGCGCGCGACGGTTGGTTGAGCTTGCGGTAGGCGATGCCGCGCAGATAGAGCGCCTTGGCAGCTTCCCCCGGCACGACGTTATCCGCGTTGATCGTGGCCGAGAACTGCCGCACGGCCGTGTCGTATTTACCGGCGGCAAGCGAAACTGCGCCGTTCTTCAGCCCTGCATCTTCCGCCTGGGCCAAGTTGAAAAACGTGAAGGAAACAGCCAAAAAACACGCGTGCGGGAAAAGGCGCCCGCCGAAAGCAAGACGGCGCGGCCGGAAGAACTTCCATTGATCCGCCATGTCTTTGCTCAAACAAAGAAATCAGGCAAATCCGAGGCTGTAGTTTATTCCACAGTCACAGATTTTGCGAGGTTTCGCGGCTGATCGACATCGGTGCCAATGAACACCGCCGTGTGATAGGCGATGAGCTGGACGGGCACAGCGTAGACGAGCGGGGTGACGAAGCGATGCACCGAAGGCACCGCGAGATCGGTCGCGATCTCGCAGCCGGTGGTCGCCGGATCGGCGTCGCTGACAAGCACGATTTGCCCGCCTCGCGCCGCGACCTCCTGCATGTTAGAAACGGTCTTGTCATAAAGATCGTCGCGTGGCGCGATGACGATAACGGGCATGTTCTCATCGATCAGCGCAATTGGGCCGTGCTTTAGCTCGCCCGCGGCATAGCCTTCGGCATGGATATAGGAAATTTCCTTCAGCTTGAGCGCGCCCTCGAGCGCGATCGGGAAGGACGGGCCGCGGCCGAGGTAAAGAACATCGCGCGCCTTGAACAGGCTATGAGCAAGCGTCTCGTAAGGCTCCTCGTCGCGTAGCACCGTCGACATGTGGCGCGGGACCTCGGCGAGAGCCTGCACGAGCTCAATTTCGAGCGAAGGGTCGATCACCCCGCGCGCTTTGCCGGCGGCGATGGCGAGGCAGGCGAGCACCGCAAGCTGACAGGTGAAAGCCTTGGTCGAGGCAACACCAATCTCCGGTCCTGCCAGAGTTGGGAGAACGGCGTCTGACTCCCGCGCAATCGACGACTCGCGAACGTTGACCACCGAGGCGATGTACTGTCCTTGCCCGCGGCAATATCGGAGCGTCGCGAGCGTATCCGCCGTCTCGCCAGATTGCGAAACGAACAGAGCGGCGCCGCCATGGTCGAGCGGCGTCTCGCGGTAGCGGAACTCAGACGCGATATCGACATCGACCGGAAGCTTGGCCCAGCGCTCGAACCAATATTTGGCGACCAAACCGGCATAGAACGCCGTGCCGCACGCCGAGATCGACAAGCGTCTGAGATCGGCAAAGTCGAAGGGCAGAGCAGGAATGTCCACGCGGTTCGTGGCGAGATCGACGTACGCGGCAAGTGTGTGGCCAATGACCTCGGGCTGCTCGTGGATCTCCTTCGCCATGAAGTGGCGGTGGTTGCCCTTGTCGACGATGAAAGCCGTGGCCTGCGAGCGAGTGACCAGGCGCTCCACCGCCTGGCCGTTGCGGTCGCGCACGGCGACGCCTTTGCGAGTGAGCACGGCCCAGTCGCCGTCTTCGAGATAGGCAATGGAGTCGGTGAACGGCGCGAGCGCGATCGCGTCGGAGCCCACGAACATCTCGCCATTGCCGTAACCGATCGCGAGCGGGCTACCTCGCCGCGCCACGATCAAAAGATCGTCGTAGCCGGCGAAGATCATGGCGAGAGCAAACGCGCCTTCGAGACGGCTCAACGTCGCATAGACCGCCTGTACGGGATCGTTGCCGGCGTTCAATTCGCGCGTGACAAGATGAGCGATGACCTCTGTGTCGGTGTCGCTCGTGAATTGCGCGCCCGCCGCAACAAGCTCCTGCTTCAGGGCGCGAAAATTCTCGATGATGCCGTTATGCACCACCGCCGCCTTTGCCGTCATATGCGGATGTGCATTGGACTCGACGGGCTTGCCGTGCGTGGCCCAGCGCGTGTGGCCGATGCCGGTGTCGCCGAACAGCGGATTGGCCTTGAGCACAGTTTCGAGATTGCGCAGCTTGCCTTCGGCGCGCCGACGCCCGAGTCTTCCATTCTCCACGGTGGCGACGCCGGCGGAGTCATAACCGCGATACTCGAGGCGCTTCAGCGCGTCAACCAGCTGCTCGGCGACCGCATCTTTGCCGAGGATGCCAACAATGCCGCACATCGTTCCCTACTCCATCGATTTTGCCAACTGGTAATTGGCGGAACCGCCGGTCGCAATTCACGAGCTATGTCCCTTTGTTGCCGGTACCAGCGGCTGCCTTGGCTTTGGACTTGCCGCGCTGCTCGCGCCTACGTGCAGCCCAGCCTTTGCGTTCCTCTTGCGGCGAACGGGTGAGCGCAAGCGCGTCAGGCGAGACGTCCTTGGAGATCACGCTGCCCGATCCGATATAGGCGCCGTCCCCGATCTTGACCGGAGCCACGAGCGAAGAGTTCGAGCCGACAAAGGCCCCCGCGCCGATCTCGGTGCGATGCTTGGCGAAGCCGTCGTAGTTGCAGGTGATGGTTCCCGCCCCGATATTGGCGCGCGCGCCGACGCTAGCATCGCCGATATAGGTGAGATGGTTGACCTTGGCGCCCTCGCCGATCTCAGCCTGCTTGATCTCGACGAAATTGCCGACATGAGCATTCTCGCCGAGCGTGGCGCCGGGGCGGAGCCGCGCGAACGGCCCGACGATTGCGCCGGGACCGATATGGGCGCCTTCGATATGGGAGAAGCCTCTGACGGTGGCGCCGTCCTCGATAACCACGCCTGGACCAATCACGACGTTAGGCTCGATCACCACGTCCCTGCCGATGCGCGTGTCATGGCTGATGAACACCGTCTCGGGCGCAACGAGCGTCGCGCCGTTGGCCATTGCCTTGTCGCGAAGCCGCTGCTGCATTGCTACTTCGGCCTCGGCGAGCTCGGCGCGCGAGTTGACGCCAAGCACCTCCTCTCCGTTGGACAGCACGATGCTCGCTTCAAGCCGGTCGCCTCGGGCGAGCGCCACGGCGTCGGTGAGGTAGAACTCGCTCTTTGCGTTGTCATTGCCGATGCGGTCGAGCAGATCGAGCAGGATCTTGGCCGAGCGGAACGCCATGATTCC
>Ga0207657_10003468_pt1 | contig 16829 bp, 18 predicted proteins | sample KBSC33metaG_FD_184316 | JGI IMG/M metagenome (GOLD analysis project Ga0207657, IMG submission 184316) | Corn rhizosphere microbial communities from Kellogg Biological Station, Michigan, USA - KBS C3-3 metaG (SPAdes) (version 2) | ecosystem: Host-associated > Plants > Roots > Rhizosphere > Soil ... | reverse complement strand
CCGGCATGATCGAGCTGCCCGGCTCATTCTCGGGCAATTTAAGTTCGCCCAGCCCGCAGCGCGGGCCCGAGCCCAATAAACGAATATCATTGGCGATCTTGCTGAGCGCGACCGCGAGCACGTTCAGCGTGCCAGAGAGATGGACGAGCGCATCGTTGCAGGCGAGTGCCTCGAACTTGTTTGGCGCGGTCACGAACGGCAGGCCGGTGATCGCGGCGATCTCGGCGGCGATGTCGCTGTCGAAGCCTTTGGGCGCGTTCAGACCGGTGCCGACCGCGGTCCCCCCTTGCGCCAATTGATACATGCCGTTGGCGATCACCGGCTCGATCCGCTTGCGGCTGCGCGCCATCTGAGCGGCATAGCCCGAAAATTCGTCGCCCAAGGTAAGCGGCGTCGCATCCTGCAAATGCGTGCGGCCGATCTTGATGATGTCGTCCCACGCCTTGGCCTTGGTCTGCAGCTCGGCCAGCATAGCATCGAGCGCGGGGAACAGCCGGTCGTTGACCGCACGCGCCGCCGCAATATGGAGCGCGGTCGGAAAGCTGTCGTTCGACGACTGCCCCATATTGACGTGATCGTTGGGGTGGACCGGCGCCTTGCCGCCGCGCGTGCCCGCCAGCGCCTCGTTGGCGATGCCCGCGATCACCTCGTTCACGTTCATGTTCGACTGCGTGCCCGACCCCGTCTGCCAGATGACGAGCGGGAATTGGTCGTCATGCCGCCCGGCGACGATCGCGGCGGCCGCCTGCTCGATCATATCGGCGATGTGGGGATCGAGCCCATGCTTGCGGTTCACCCGCGCCGCCGCCTGCTTCACGAGCGCGAGTGCGTGGACGATCCCGATCGGCATCCGCTCGCGCTCGCCGAACGGGAAATTCTCGATCGATCGTTGCGTCTGCGCGCCCCAATAGGCATCCGCCGGAACCTCGATCGGTCCGAAGCTGTCGGTCTCGGTACGCGTGGCCATGGCGATCTGCTCCTCTGTACCTCTCATCTAGGTTCGGGGAAGGCCGCGCGCGAGTACTCAACTTGACGTGCGAGCAATGTTCCTTTTATGTTCTGCGTTAACCGTCGGGAGGGAACGTCATGCGGGGAACGAAGCGGCTGATATTTTTGGCGGGGCTGATGCTGCCTTATGCGGCACTTGAGGCCAGAACCATAAAGGACTGGCAAGTCTTGCGCAGCGGCCGAACGTGCTTGGCCATGGATCGTGCGGGCGCCTCCGCCGGAATTGGCGTGGGAGTGACAGGGAAGGAATTCATGCTGACCGTTTGGGCGCCCGAATTCCCATTGGACAGCCGCAAGGACTATAAAGTCGCGCTGAGCTTCGACGAACACCCTGATATTCCTGTCGATGGCTATCGCTATGAAGACATGCTCATAATCTCTTTCGAGCGGGGCAAGCAGGCGTATACGATTACCCATTCTTCGCAGGTTACAGTGACGGTGGAAGGGCATAGCCATCGTTATCCGCTCAACGGCTTGTTGGCGGCAGCCGGTGGTGTCGCGCGCTGCGCTCATGTGCCGACCCTGAGTGCACATCCAAGCTGACTTCGTGCCAAACTGAACGCGGAAAGCACCATTCTCGGCGGGTGCGTTTGCGCAGTGACAATATAGTTGACCGAATCAACTAAATCACGCACGCCCCCCGGATGGAAGATGCAATTGCCACGGTCCGCGGGTTCAACCGCTTCTACACCCGCTTCATCGGCGCGCTGAACGCGCGCTTTCTCGGCTCGGACCTGTCGCTGGCCGAAACGCGATTGCTGTTCGAGATTGCGCAAACCGGCCCACTGCTTGCGAGCGACCTGCAATCCCGCCTGGCGATGGACGCGGGTTTCGTGAGCCGGGTGCTGGCCCGTTTCGAGGAGCGCGGCTGGATCGCGCGCACGCGCGGCGGCGAAGATGCGCGGCAGCGGTCGATCGCGATCACCCAGGCCGGCGCGGAGACCTTCGCGGAAATCGATGCGCGCCAGCGGGCCGAGGTGGTGAAGATCCTCGACCGGCTCGGCCCCTCCGACCGCAACGATCTGTGCGGGGCGCTCCGGCTCACCGAGGCATTGCTCGACGGCGAAGCCAAGCGCGGCTTCGCATTGCGCACCTTCCGCCCGGGCGACATGGGGATGATCGCCGCGCGCCAGTCGATCCTCTATCGCGAAGTCTATGGCTGGGGACCGCAGATCGAGGTGATCGAAGGGCAGGTCACCACCGATTTCCTGCGCGATTTCAAGCCAGGGCGCGAGCAATGCTGGGTGGCGGAGGTGAACGGCACGATGGCCGGATCGGTGTTCCTCACCGATGAAGGCGACGGCCTGTCCCGGCTGCGCTTGCTCTATGTCGAGCCGTTCGCACGCGGGCTGGGCATCGGCAATGCTTTGGTCGAGGCCTGTCTCGGCTTCGCGCGCGACGTCGGCTATTCGGCGATGACGTTATGGACGCACACCGTCCTCGAAAGCGCGCGCCGCATCTATGCCGCGCACGGTTTCCGCATCGTCGAGAGCCACGTGCATGAGGAATTCGGCGCGCCGATCCAAAGCGAAACCTGGCAACTCGACCTAGCCTGAACGCGGCTCAGGCCCGCACCAACGGCGCGTGGGGCACCGAGACGTTGCGCAGAAACAGCCTGTCCTCCCGGCGGATGAACCGCTCGCGCTGGCTGAACGCGTAATTTTCCTGGCCGATCGGATCCGCCCGGAGGCGGGCGCGATAGGATTCGTACGCGGCCAGATCCTCAAGCGTATAGACACCGTATGCCGTGGTGGCCGAACCTTCATGCGGCGCGAAATAGCCGACCAGATCGGCGCCGCAGCGGGGGATCGCCTGGCCCCAATTGCGCGCATATTCTTCGAATGCGCCTATCTTGTACGGGTCGAGTTCGTAGCGGATGAAGCATGTGATCATGGTAGCGCCTCCTTCTGCCTCCATGATTGAGCGCTGTTGAAGCGCGAGGTTTCGGTGGCGACCGAACCATTGCCCGATCGAGAGGGGCATAAAGGCCGGGAGGTGACGAGATGCTGAGCATAACCGGACTGGCGGAAATCGCCGCTTTGGTGGGCGATCCCTCGCGCGCCGCGATGCTGATGACGTTGATGGACGGCCGCGCATTGACCGCGGGCGAGCTGGCGCGCGCCGCGGGCGTGACCGCGCAGACCGCGAGCGGGCATCTCGGCCGAATGCTCGAGGCGGGTCTGCTCGCGCTCGAAGCGCAGGGACGGCATCGTTATTACCGGCTCGCCTCCCCCGCCATCGCCGGGATGCTGGAGGCGATGATGGTCGCGGCGGCCCCACCGCCCATCCGCACCGGACCGCGCGACGCGGCGATGCGGCGCGCGCGCATCTGCTACGATCATCTGGCGGGTGAGATTTCTGTCGCGATCGCCGATGCGATGATCGCGCGCGCGCAGATCGACCTGGCAACCGACGGCGCCGCGTTGACCGATGCCGGACGCGCTTTGCTCGACGAGATCGGGGTCGAGTTGCCGCCTTGTTCGGAAAGCAAAGGCGCGGTCTTCTGCCGCCCCTGCCTCGACTGGAGCGAGCGCCGCCATCACATTGCGGGCGCGGTCGGCGCGGCGCTTTACCGCACCTTCCTGGCGCGGAACTGGATCAGGCGGGTGGAGGGCAGCCGGACGGTGAACGTCACCCTTCCCGGCCGCGAAGCGCTAGGGCGCCATTTCGGAATAGAGGTTTAGGCCGCCGTCGGGCGCCGCTTGTCCACCGCGATCCAGTTCACTTCCCAGCTTGCGCCGCCATCGGCCGAATAAGCCTGCTCGAAATGCGCCTCGGTCGGCGAGACCTGGGTGATGATGAAGCGGACCAGGATCGCGCGCGGGCCGAGCGTGTCATGCCCGTAAAAGGCGCCGCGGCCCTTGCCGTCGAACGCGCCGAAGACGGGCGCGGTCAGCAGGCCGTCGCTCATATTGGCGTAGTTGAGGCTCCATTGATGCCCCTGCGGACTGTAAAGCCGCAGCGCCACGCCCTCGATCTTGCCGCGCGGGCCGGCGACCGAGAGTTCGACCAGGTTGGAACGGCCGTCCATCAGGGGCCGGATAATGCTCGTGCCCTGATAATCCGCCCAATCGGGCGCGGCGCCGCTCAGCGGATTGCGCAGCACGCGGACATTGGTGGTCCACGTGCCGGTCTCGAAATCGAAATCGTGGAGGCCATCGCGCGTCGCGTCGGGGATCGGGGCGGCGGATATCGGAACGGCGCAAGCCAGGCCAAGCGCGAACAGGACAGGTCGGATCAGCATGATCACCCCGGCATGGTTCCGGGCATTCCGCCCGAGGTTTATTTCTTGCGCGTGAAATCCACCGATACGACGTTGGAGCCATCGTCAGCCGAACGGACGACCGGGTCGTTCTCCGCCTCGGCAATCTCTTCGGGCTGCTGATCGTCGACCTGCGCCGAGAAATGCAGCGCGAAATCGACCGCCGGATCGTGGAAGGCGGTGATCGCCGCGAAGGGGATCGAAAGCTTCGATCCGACCTGGTTGAAGGACAGGCCGACCTCGAACCCGCTCGCCGAGACGTGCAGGTCCCAATAGCGGTTCTGGATGACGATCGTCATCTCGTCCGGATAGCGTTCGATCAGGTGCTGGGGGATATCGACTCCGGCCGCCTGCGTCTTGAACGTGATGTAGAAATGGTGGTTGCCGGGAAGGCCTTCCTTCTCGACTTGGCCGAGCACGCGGCCGACCACGGCGCGCAGGGCGTCCTGCACGATTTCATCGTAGGGAATCAAGCTATCGGGCGCGCCCTCGGTCATGGTCCCCAACTGAACGCGGTCGCGAAGCGGGTCAAGCGTTGCCTGTCACGGATATGCAGGATAGGGGCCGCAGCCATGCGCACCGCCACGATCAGCCGCAAGACCGCCGAGACGGCAATCGACGTCACCGTCAACCTCGACGGGTCGGGAAGCTATGAGGTGTCCACCGGCATCGGCTTTCTCGATCACATGATCGAGCAATTGTCGCGTCACTCGCTGATCGACATCAGCCTGAAGTGCGACGGCGACCTGCATATCGACCAGCATCACACGACCGAGGATTCGGCGTTGGCGCTCGGGCAGGCGATCGCCAAGGCATTGGGCGACCGGCGCGGCATCACGCGGTTCGGATCCGCTTATTCGCCGATGGACGAGACGCTGAGCCGGGTCGCGATCGACATTTCGGGCCGGCCCTTCCTCGTATGGAAGGCCGAGTTCACGCAGACCAAGCTGGGCGAGCTCGACACCGAACTGATCGAGCATTGGTTCCAGAGCTTCGCGGGCGAGGTGGGGATGACGCTCCACATCGAGAACCTGTACGGCCGCAACAACCATCATATCTGCGAGAGCATCTTCAAGGGATGCGCCCGCGCGCTCCGCACCGCGGTCGAGGTCGATCCGCGCAAAGGTGATACGATCCCGTCGACCAAGGGGACGCTCGGTGGTTGATTCCCGTCGCCCCGGCGGAGGCCGGGGCCGCTGGAAGCTCATCCCGCGGCTTGCCAAGAGCGCAGCGGCCCCGGTCTCCGCCGGGGCGACGCTATGAGCGTCGCGCTCATCGATTATGGCGCAGGCAACCTCCGGTCGGTCGAAAATGCGCTGATCGCAGCGGGGGCGAGCAATGTGCGCGTCACCGCCGATCCGGAAATCGTGCGCAAGGCCGAACGGATCGTCTTGCCCGGCGTCGGTGCCTTCGCCGCCTGCATGGGCGCGCTGTCGGCCATTCCCGGAATGGTGGAGGCGCTCAACGACCGCGTGATCCGAGATGCCGCGCCGTTCCTGGGCATCTGCGTCGGCATGCAGCTGATGGCGGATGCGGGCGAGGAATTCGGCCGCCATCCCGGCCTTGGCTGGATCGGCGGCACGGTCGCCCGCCTCGAGCCCCAGGACCCGGATGCGCGGATCCCGCATATGGGCTGGAACGATGTGGTGCCGGCAATGCCGCATCCGCTGATCGTGCCGGGCGAGGCCTATTTCCTGCACAGTTTCGCGTTCCAGGGCGCCGATCCGGCGATGCTGGCCGCGACCACGGATCATGGCGGCACGGTCACCGCCGCAATCGCGCGCGACAATATGGTCGGCGTGCAATTCCATCCCGAGAAGAGCCAGGCCTATGGCCTCGCCTTGCTCAAACGTTTCCTCGATTGGCACCCCTAAAGACATGAGCATTACCGTCTATCCCGCGATCGACCTCAAGGGCGGCAAGGCCGTGCGGCTGGCCGAAGGCGATATGGCGCGCGCGACCATCTACAATGACGATCCGGTCGCGCAGGCGAACGTGTTCCACGAGGCGGGCGCCGACCATCTCCATGTCGTCGATCTGGACGGCGCCTTCGCCGGCGCGTCGGTCAATGGCACGGTCGTCACCGAGATCGTCGAAAGCTTTCCCGGCCAGGTGCAGGTCGGCGGCGGCATCCGCGATCGCGCGGCGATCGACCGTTGGTTGGAACGCGGCGTGTGGCGCGTGGTGATCGGCACCGCCGCCCTCAAGGATCCCGAGCTGGTGCGCGACGCCGCAAAGGCGCTGCCCGGGCGGATCGTGGTCGCGGTCGACGCGCGCGACGGCATGGTCACCACGCATGGCTGGGCCGAAGTCTCGGACCTGACCGCGAGCGAGCTGGCCAACCGCTTCGCCGACGTCGGCGTCGCGGCGGCCTTGTTCACCGATGTCGGCCGCGACGGCATGCTCAAGGGCTGCAACGTGCGCGCAACCGCCGAGCTGGCCCGCAGCACGCGGCTGCCCGTCATCGCGAGCGGCGGGGTCAAGGGCCTGGTCGATATCGCCGACCTCGCGCGCCATGCGAGCGAAGGCATCGAAGGCGTGATCTGCGGCCGATCGCTCTACGAAGGCCGGCTCGACCTCCGGAAAGCGCTGCGGCTGTCGCGGGACGAGGCTTTGTGACCGTCCGCGTCCGCGTCATCCCCTGCCTCGACGTCGCGGGCGGGCGCGTGGTCAAGGGCGTGCAGTTCCTCGACCTCGCCGATGCGGGCGATCCGGTCGAGCAGGCCAAGGTCTATGACGCCGCCGGCGCGGACGAGCTCTGCTTCCTCGACATCACCGCAAGCCATGAAGCGCGCGGCACGATCCTCGACGTGGTCGCGCGCACCGCGTCGGTCTGCTTCATGCCATTGACCGTGGGCGGCGGCGTGCGCACGCCCGAGGATGCGCGCGCGCTTCTGCTCGCGGGCGCGGACAAGGTCGCGATCAACAGCGCCGCGGTCGCGCGGCCCGAACTGGCGGCGGACCTTGCCGATCGGTTCGGCGCGCAATGCGTGGTCGGCGCGGTCGATGCCAAGGCGGTCGGGCGGGGCCGATGGGAAATCTTCACGCATGGCGGCCGCCGCGCCACGGGCATCGACGCGATCGAGCATGCGGTGCGCCTCGCCGAGCTGGGCGCGGGCGAATTGCTCGTTACGTCGATGGACAATGACGGCACCAAAGGCGGCTACGACCTCGCGCTCACCCGCGCGATCGCGGATGCGGTATCGGTGCCGGTCATCGCCAGCGGCGGCGTCGGCACGCTCGACGATCTGGTCGCGGGCGTGACCGAGGGTCATGCCAGCGCGGTGCTGGCAGCCTCGATCTTCCACTTCGGGCAGCATACCGTCGCCGAGGCGCATGCTGCGCTCGCCGCGGCGGGATTGCCCGTGCGCAAGCCCGCAGGCTAAGCTCGCGCTTATGTCCGACACGCTCGCCCGCCTCGAAGCGACCATCGCCAGCCGCAAGGGCGCCGATCCGGCGTCGTCCTACGTCGCGAGTCTCTTCGCCAAGGGCCGCCCCAAGATCGCGCGCAAGCTGGGCGAGGAAGCGGTCGAGGCGATCGTCGCCGCGCTCGCCGAGGACAAGGCCTCGCTGACCGGCGAGGCGGCGGACATGATCTTCCACCTGCTGGTGCTGCTCGCCGATGCCGACATAACGCTGGCGGATGTGCTGGCCGAGCTGGAGCGGCGCGAGGGCATTTCCGGGCATGACGAGAAGGCCGGCCGTTCGGCGTGAGCGGCTGAATCAGCCTGCCGCCGTCTTCCGACGGACAAAATGAAATACCGTCGGGCCGGAACCCGACGGCATTCATCCTCAAGACGGATTCAGCTGAAGCTGACGGTGGCGCTGCGACGTGTCCGCAACACGCCGCCGACCAGGCCGAACCCCATGATCATCATCGCCCATGTCGCGGATTCGGGCACCGCGGCGATGCGCTGCTGGACCAGGCCGGGCAGATCGCCGTCCTTGAAACCGAACACGAAGAACTGGTTCGGCCCGGCAGCGTCCGGCACGAAGTCATTGTCGTTGGATACGAACAGCGTGTGATAGAGATCGCCGCCGTAGGTCACGTCCTGACCGAAGGTGATGCCTTCGATCTTGGCGGGGATCTGATCGCTGCTGATGCCGTTCGCGTTGAGTGCGGCGACCAGATCGAGGAACGGCGCCTTCCCAACCGCCGCCGCGGCCGCCGCAGCCCCGCTCATGTTGGTGATGTCGACGGCACCGGCGAGATCGATCTTAAAGAATTGCTTCGCGACGGCGTTCGAGCCGGGGGCATCGCCCAGCCCGGCACCGTCCCGCTCGTCGACCAGGAATTCATGGTCGTTGATCGCGGTGATCTCGCTCACGCCCGATCCGACGGTGAGCATATAACCATATTCCTTGGTCGCGCCGGTGGCGATGTCGATCGTCACGATGCGGACCATCTTCTTCGTCGCCTTGACGGCAGCGTCCTGGATCAGCGACGCCTGCATGATGCCGACCAGCGTCTTGCCGTCAGGCGTGATCGCAAGTCCCTCCATCCCCTTATTGTCGGTGCGGCCGCTGGTGTTGCTGCTGGTCTCGGTCTTCCCCATCGAAGACAATGTGCTCACGTCGAGATTGGCCGGCAGCGTGAAGGTCTTGACCAGCGTACCCGTCTGCCGATCGAACTGGCGGACATAGGGCCCGTATTCGTCGGAGATGAAGACCGATTTGCCGTCGTTCGAAACCCGGATGGATTCCGGATCGAGGCGGCCGTTGGCGGGATTGCCCGAACTGCCCGGCGCAAAATTGTCCGAGCGTCCGGAGAAATAATATTTCCCGGCCGAATTCTGCGCAGGCGCGCCGGACCCCATCGGCTGGCCATTCTTCTGCGTACCCAGTCCCGCGCCGCTGCCATAAGCGAGCGGCGTGCTGCTGGAGAGTAAGGTCGTGCCCTGGAGCGTCGGCGTCAGCGTGAACGGCAGCCCCGGGGAGCCGTTTGCCGTCAGCTCCAGCGAAAGCGTGTGGAACCGGCTGATGTAGCTCACCGTATCGTCGACGGCGGAATTATAGGGCGTGGCGTTCGGCCCGCGATCGGGCACCGCGAGGAAAGTGTTGCCACCCGCATAGGTCAGGCCGGAGCCCATGCCGCCGAGTATGTTGGCCGGCAGCCCATTTTCCAGTGTGCCGCTCAGGCCGGAGCGATCGCTGGTGCCGCTGAGCACGCCCCGCGCGAATAAGGTGATCGCGGCCTGTGCGGGCAGGCTCACAATGGCGGAAAGCAGTAGGCCGGCGGCCAGTTTGTGGCGCATGATGTCCCCTCGTCGTTAAAATGGTTAAAGAGCGGGCTTAACCGTGATTAATGACAGAGCGGTGTCGTACGCGGGCATCGTCATGCGCGGGTGTTCGCGACTTGTCTCGAACGACCGTTCGCGATTAGGCCCTGGCCGCACCGCGAATGCCGGGATGTGCCTGATGGAAGGGGATCTACCATGCCGATCGACGCCACTCTCCCCTATGACGAAAGCAACATCTTCGCGCGTATCCTGCGCGGCGAAATTCCCGCGAAGAAAGCCTATGAGGATGAATTCGCGCTCGCCTTCCACGACATCCAGCCGCGCGCGCCGGTTCATATCCTGGTGATCCCCAAGGGACCTTACGCATCGTGGGACGATTTCTCGACCAAGGCTTCCGAGGCCGAGATCGCCGGCTTCGTCCGCGCTGTGGGCCAGGTGGCGCGGGACAATGGCCTGGTCGCGCCCGGCTATCGCCTGCTCGCCAACACTGGCGGACATGGCGGTCAGGAGGTCGCGCACCTGCACGTCCACCTGTTCGGAGGACGCCCGCTGGGGCCGATGCTGGCCGTATAACCGCCTGCGGGTTTGCTGGTGCCGCACCGGCCCGCGCCCCACCCGGCCTTCCATAGAATACCCTGTTGGGAGGCCGGGTGGGGGTGCGGGCCGGTGCGGCCTTCTCATATGTCGCACGCCTATTGCGCTAGCGTGACAAGCCGTTAGGCTCCCCCTCCCATGAGCGCAGGCGCCGGCAATGGCGCCTCTTAGGGGAATTCTGCATGCTGTTTGACCGCGTCAAACCTTTAGACGCCATCCTGAAAACCGCCGAGAAGAAGGGACTGCATCGAACGCTCGGCGCGTTCCAGCTGACGATGCTCGGCATCGGCGCGGTGATCGGCACGGGCATCTTCGTGCTTACGTCGGAGGCCGCGCAGAAAGCCGGCCCTGGCATGCTGCTGTCGTTCGTGGTCGCGGGCTTCGTCTGCGCGGTCGCGGCGCTTTGCTATTCGGAACTGGCCTCGATGGTCCCGGTTTCCGGATCGGCCTACACCTACACTTATGCGGTGGTCGGCGAATTGCTCGCCTGGATGGTCGGCTGGGCGCTGATCCTCGAATATGCGGTCGGCGCGAGCGCGGTCGCGGTCGGCTGGTCCAACCATGCGGTCGGATTGCTCAGGGGATTGGGGATCAATTTCCCCGCCGCATTGAGCAATGCCGATGCGCTGATGGCCAAGGTGCAGCTCGCCTTCGGCGCTACCCCCTCCGCCGATCTCACCACCGCGTTGCAGGTGGGTGGATGGATCAACGTACCGGCAATCATCATCTCGGGCCTGGTCACCTGGCTGCTGATCGTCGGCACGACCGAGAGCGCGCGCGTCAACGCGGTGCTGGTCGCGATCAAGATCACCGCGCTGACCGCCTTCATCTTCCTGACCCTGCCGGTCCTTAATGCCGAGAATTTCCATCCCTTCATGCCGACCGGCGCGACGGGCGTGATGGGCGCGGCGGCCTCGATCTTCTTCGCCTATGTCGGCTTCGACGCGGTCTCGACCGCGGCCGAGGAGACCAAGAATCCGCAGCGCAACGTGCCGATCGGGCTGATCGCCAGCCTGTGCATCTGCACGCTTTTCTATCTGCTGGTGGCATCGGGCGCGATCGGCGCGATCGGCGCGCAGCCGGAAATGACCGCGGGCGTTGCGCTCTCGCCGGGCTCGGCCGAGATGGCGGGCCGTTGCGCTTCCGTGGTCGCCGGCGGCGCGATCGAGCCGCTGGTCTGCTCGAAGGAAGCGCTGGTCCACGTGCTCGACACGATCGGCTGGCACAAGATCGGCCGCCTCGTCGGCCTCGCCGCTGTGCTGGCCTTGCCCTCGGTCGTGCTGATGATGATGTTCGGCCAGACCCGCGTCTTTTTCACCATGGCACGCGACGGCCTGCTGCCGGAGAAACTGGCGTCGGTGCACCCGCGCTATCGCACGCCGCATGTCGTCACGCTCGTCACCGGCGCCGGCGCGACGCTTGCCGCCGCGGTCCTGCCGGTGGGCAAGCTTGCCGATTATTCCAACTCGGGCACCTTGTTCGCCTTCCTGATGGTCGCGATCTCGGTGATGGTGCTGCGCAAGGTCGATCCTTCGCGCCGACGGCCGTTCCGCATGCCTTTTGTGTGGATCATCGCGCCGCTCGCGATCTTCGGCTGCCTCTATCTGTATATCTCGCTGCCGCTCACGGCGATCCTGGTACTCCCGATCTGGGGCGCGGTGGGGCTGCTGATCTATTTCCTCTACAGCCGCTCGCGCAGCCATGTCGGCCGCGGCGTGGTCGATGTGCCCGAGGAAGAGGCCTATCACGGCACCGAGCCGCCGCAGCCCGGCACCAAGATGTAAGCCGAAACAAGAAAGCGGCCCGGGAGCATCCTCCCGGGCCGCTTTCTTTTGGTGTCGGTTCAGCATGCTGAACCTGCGCCGCGCCGGCCCGCACCCCCACCCGGCCTCCCAACAGGGTATTCTATGGGAGGTCGGGTGGGGGTGCGGGCCGGTGCGGCTCCAGCGAAGAATCCTTAGCCAAGCCGCGCCTTGATCAGTTCGTCCAGCTTTGCCTCGGGCCGCGCGCCATAATGCGAGATGATCTCGGCGGCCGCGATCGCGCCCATGTGCAGGCTGTCCTCAAGGCTGCGGCCCTGGATCTGGCCGGTCATGAAGCCCGCCGCGAACAGGTCGCCCGCGCCGGTCGTGTCGACGATCCGCGCGATGGGCTCGGCCGGGACGCCCGCGCGCAGCCCCTTCTGGATCGCGACCGCGCCGTGTGCGCCGCGCGTGACGACCAGGGTCGGCACCTTGGCCGCGATCGTCTCCAGCGCCTCCTCGAAATCCTCGTTCTCGGTCAGGGAGTGCAGCTCGACCTCGTTGGCGAAGAGGATGTCGATCGCTTTGCTGTCGAGCAATGCGAGGAAGTCCGCGCGATGGCGCGAGATGCAGAAAGCGTCGGAGAGCGTGAAGGCCACCTGGCGGCCGGCCCGGTGCGCGACATCGATCGCGGCGCGCATTGCGGCGCGCGGCTCCTCCGGATCCCACAGATAGCCTTCGAGATAGAGTATCTTGGCCGACGCGATCAGATCGCGGTCGAGCGCGGATTCGGGCAGGAATTGCGAGGCGCCGAGGAAGGTGTTCATCGTCCGCTGCCCGTCGGGCGTGACGAGGATCAGGCAGCGTGCCGTGCTGGGCTGACCCTGACGGATCGGCGTTTCGAACGTCACGCCGTTGGCGCGGATATCGTGCATGAACACTTCGCCCAGCTGGTCATCGGCGACCTGGCCGATGAAACCGCACTTCGCGCCCATCATCGCCATGCCCGCGACCGTGTTGGCCGCCGAACCGCCACTGATCTCGCGGCCCGGACCCATGCGCGAATAGAGGCTGTCGCTGGTCGCCTCGTCCATCAGCCGCATCGAGCCTTTGGTGACGCCTTCGCCCGTGACGAAGGCGTCATCGGCCTGGGCAATCACGTCGACGATGGCATTGCCGATCGCGACGATGTCGAGCGTGGGTTCGGTCATGTAGGGAAAATCTCCTGGAAGACGGGGCGCCCAACCAAGTCCGTTCGGGCTGAGCCTGTCGAAGCCCTGTCCTTCCTCTTTGCGAGAAGAAAAGACAGCCCTTCGACAAGCTCAGGGCGAACGGAAAGAGGAAAGACGACCCCGATCGATGAAGCGCGCTCTAAGGAAGGGGACGAAGACTCGCAACCGCCGTTGATCTTCGCCCTACGCCCGCGCTATCGGCGACGCGATGCAACCCGCCCCCGAAATCTCCCGAGTCGCCACCTCCCGCGTCGCCTGTGACGGCGCGCGCGAAATTCCCGGCGGCACCGCGCTCGGCCACCCCCGCGTCTATCTCGAGATCGACGAGAAAGGCTATGTCGACTGCGGCTATTGCGATCGTCGCTTCATTCTCACCGGCGGCCCGGCGGACGATCAAGCGGCGCACTAAGCCGGATCGTCTTCCCAGCGAAAGCTGGGATCTCAGGCGGCTTGGCCTGACCTCACGAGATCCCAGCTTTCGCTGGGATGACGGCTTTACGAGGGTGACGCGGCGATACGCCGAACCTATATCTCCGTCATGACCATGCTCGCCGATCCCCGCCGCTTCCTCTATCGCGACCTCGATCCGGACCAGGCGGTGCGCTTGACCGGCGACGCCTTGCGCAATTGCGACGATGGCGAGCTCTACCTTCAATATATTGCGAGCGAGGCGTTCGGCTTCGACGACGGGCGGCTGAAGACCGCCGACTTCAACACGCAAGCAGGCTTCGGCCTGCGCGGGCTTTCGGGCGAGACCACCGCCTTCGCGCACGCCAACGAGATCAGCGAAGCTGCGATCGTCCGTGCCGCCGAGACGATGACGTTGCTCGATCCCGCCAAGGGCAGCCTTGCCGCCGCCCCCCGCCGGACCAACGCGCGGCTCTACACCGCGGACGATCCGCTTTCGGCGATCCCGTTCGCGCGCAAGGTCGCGCTCTGCCAGGAGGTGGATGCCGCGGCGCGCGCGCGCGACCCGAGGGTCCAGCAGGTTTCGGTCAGCCTGTCGGGCTCATGGAGCGTGGTCGAGATCGTGCGCCCCGACGGCTTCGTCGCGCATGACGTGCGCCCGCTCGTCCGCATCAACGTCTCGATCGTGGTCGAGCAGAATGGGCGGCGCGAGAATGGCTTCTTCGGCCTGGGTGGCCGTTATCTCTACGACCGCCTGTTCGAACCCGCGACCTGGAACCGTGCGGTCGACGAGGCGCTCAGGCAGGCGCTGATCAACCTGGAAAGCGTCGCCGCGCCCGCAGGCGAGATGACGGTCGTGTGCGGCCCCGGCTGGCCGGGCGTGCTGCTGCACGAGGCGGTCGGCCATGGGCTGGAAGGCGATTTCAACCGCAAGGGCACCAGCGCTTTCGCCGGCCGGATCGGCGAGCGCGTCGCGGCGCCGGGCGTGACCGTGGTCGACGATGGATCGATCGAGGGCCGCCGCGGCAGCCTCACGATCGACGACGAGGGCACGCCCACGCAGACCAACGTGCTGATCGAGGACGGCATCCTCAAGGGCTATATCCAGGACCGGCTCAATGCCCGGCTGATGGGCGTGGCGCCGACCGGGAACGGCCGCCGCGAAAGCTTCGCGCATGCGCCGATGCCGCGCATGACCAATACCTTCATGTATGGCGGCAAGGACGATCCCGACGAGATCCTGGCGCGTGTCAAGAACGGCGTCTATGCCAAGGCGTTCGGCGGCGGCCAGGTCGACATCACCAGCGGCAAATTCGTGTTCAGCTGCACCGAGGCCTACCGGATCGAGAACGGCAAATTGGGCGCCCCGATCAAGGGCGCGACGTTGATCGGCGATGGCCCGACCGTGCTCACCAAAGTGGCCGCGATCGGCAATGACATGGCGCTGGACGAAGGCATCGGCATTTGCGGCAAGGGCGGCCAGTCCGTCCCCGCGGGCGTCGGCCAGCCCACGTTGCTGATCGAAGGCATCACCGTTGGCGGCACGGCAACCTAGACAATTCCCCTCCCGCTTGCGGGAGGGATCAAGGGAGGGGCAAATAACCTCCAATGGACTCCGTTAGTAGCAACTCCCCTCTCCCGACCCCTCCCGCAAGCGGCAGGGGAGTGGCGCTCGCGCTTGGCGGCGGTGCGGCGCGCGGATGGGCGCATATCGGCGCGCTGCAGGCGCTGCAGGAGGAGGGAATCGGGATCGCGGCGGTCGCCGGCTCGTCGATCGGCGCGCTCGCCGCGCTCAGCTTCGCCGCCGATCGGCTCGACATATTGGAAGCGATCGCGCTGGGCGCGACCCACCGCCACGTGCTCGCGTATCTCGACCCGCATCTTGGGCGCGGTGCCTGGCTCGGCGGGCGGCGGATCGCGCGCGAGCTGGAGCAGCATATCGGCGCGATCCAGCTGGAGGATCTGCCGATCCCGACCGCCCTGATCGCGGCCGACCTCAGGACGGGAGAGGAAGTGCGGCTCACCTCCGGTCCCGCCGTTACCGCCGTCCAGGCATCGATCGGCCTGCCTGGAATCTTCCGCCCGATCGAGCGCGACGGGCGCTTGCTGATCGACGGCGGCATGGTGTCCAACCTGCCCGTCGGCGCCGCGCGCGTGCTCGCCGGGAGCCGTCCGGTCGTCGCGATCGACCTGATGGGCGATTATGCCGGCTACATTCGCGCCAGCTCGCCCGACGGCCACCCTTCCGCGCTGGGTACGGTCCGCTCGGCTTTCCTGATGATGACGGTGCAGCAGACGCGCCAAGCGGTCGCGCTCGATCCGCCCGACGTGCTCGTCACCATCCCCGCCGGCCACATCAGCACCGGCGCCTTCACCCGCGCCGCCGAGCTGATCCGGCTGGGACGCGAGGCGGTGACCGCGGCGCTGCCCGCGATCCGGCGCGCCGAGACGATGGACCGGCAATGCCAGGTGCCGGATCCCGCGCGCGCCATTCTCGATTTCTGGTTTCGCGAGATCGGGCCGGACCGCTGGTGGACGCGATCGGACGAGACGGACGCGACGATCCGCGCGCGCTTCATGTCCCTATGGGAGCAATGGCATACGCGTTCGGCGGAATGCTTCCTCGGCACGGGGCGCGATGCGCTCGCCGCGATCGTGCTGTTCGACCAGTTTTCACGAAACATGTTCCGGGGGCAGGCCAACGCCTTCGCCGCCGACGCGCTCGCGCTCGAAATCGCCAAGCGGACGGTCGATCGCGGTCTCGACCAGTCGCTCACCCGGCAGGAGCGCAGCTTCCTCTACATGCCGTTCATGCACAGCGAGGATCTGGCGATGCAGGACCGCGCGATCGCGCTGTTCGAGCGATCAGGCGACGCCGAGCAGATCCCCTATGCGCACAAGCACCGCGATATCATCGCGCGCTTCGGACGCTTCCCGGCGCGCAACGCGGCGCTCGGCCGCGCGAGCCGGCCCGAAGAGGCCGAGATCATCGCCCAGACCAGCCAGTGGTAGTCTGACGCGGCCCGGCCCAAAAACTGCCTAAATAAAAGGCACGCGCTCATTATTGCCTAAGCTACGGGCGGAGAAATAGGCGCCGTAACGACATTCCCCCTCTTTGACGCCTTTGGCACGCCTTTTGCGATGCAGCACGAGGCGCTGAACAGGGAGGTGGAATGAAACTCGTTATAGCTATCATAAAACCGTTCAAGCTCGACGACGTGCGCGAGGCTTTGTCCGCGCTCGGCGTAGCGGGCATGACGGTTACCGAAGTCAAAGGCTTCGGCCGCCAGAAGGGCCAGACCGAGATCTACCGTGGTGCTGAATACAGCACGAACATGGTGCC
>Ga0207657_10003467_pt1 | contig 16832 bp, 14 predicted proteins | sample KBSC33metaG_FD_184316 | JGI IMG/M metagenome (GOLD analysis project Ga0207657, IMG submission 184316) | Corn rhizosphere microbial communities from Kellogg Biological Station, Michigan, USA - KBS C3-3 metaG (SPAdes) (version 2) | ecosystem: Host-associated > Plants > Roots > Rhizosphere > Soil ... | reverse complement strand
CGCGCCTCGCGCTGGCGGCCGCCATCCGCCAGGTGCTGCGCAATGGCCTGGCCCTGATCGGCGTCTCGGCGCCGGAAAAGATGTAAGCGTTTCACATACACACTCGCGTACTACATGACCGCTTTCCGTAATCGCTCCATTCGTTCTTTCACGCGCCGGCGCGGCAGCACGCTCACCGGCCTTATCATCGGTTTGATCCTCGGCCTCGGCATCGCGGTCGCGGTCGCGCTGACGATCACGAAGGGCGCCTCGCCGTTCACCGACAAGACCGTCAAGGCGGGCCGCCCGGCCGACCCGGCCCCGGGCCAGGCGCAGGACCCGAACAAGCCGATGTACGCGAACCGCGACGCGGCGCGTCAGGCGAACAAGGAGATCGCGCAAAAAGCGGCGACGCGGACCGACGGCGCACCGGCCGCGGCCGACACCAAGCCGGCCGCCGATGCCGATCCGCTGGGCCAGGCCATCGCCACGATGAAGGACGCGGCGCCGGCCAAGCCGGACCACAAACCGGATACCCGCGTCGCGTCCGCATCGCCGGCGGCACCCGCCGCCGCGCCGGCTGCCGGCGCCGCGACGGGCGACTACGTGTACTACCTGCAGGCCGGCGCGTTCCGCGACGTGTCCGACGCGGAAGCGGCGCGCGCCAAGCTCGCGCTGCTGGGCTTCGAGGCCGCGATCAGCGACCGCACGAGCGACAGCGGCGTGCTGCACCGCGTGCGCATCGGCCCGTACAACCAGGTCGAGGCCATGAACAAGGCGCGCGCCAAGCTGCTCGACAGCGGCGTCGACGTCGCCATCGTCCGCAACCAACGTTAAGGGGTCGTGATGCGCCTGCCGCGCCGCCTGTTCTGCTCCGCCCTCCTCGGCCTCGCAGCCGGTGTCTTCAGCCTGTCCGCGTCCGCCGCCGACCCGCAGCAGGGCGCGCAATACCTCGTGCTGCCGGCCCCGCAGCCGACCGACACGGGCAAGAAGGTCGAAGTCATCGAGTTCTTCGCCTACTACTGCCCGCACTGCTATGCGTTCGAGCCCGCGCTCGAAGCATGGGTGAAAAAGCAGGGCGACGACATCGTGTTCAAGCACGTCCACATCCAGGGCGGCGCCGGCGTGCTGCCGCAGCAGCGCCTGTTCTACACGCTGGACGCGATGGGGCTGTTGAACCAGTACCACCAGAAGGTGTTCGACGCCATGCACCAGCAGCACCTGCGCCTGTCCAGCGACGAGCAGGTGTTCGACTGGGCGGCCTCGAGCGGCATCGATCGCGCCAAGTTCATCGACACCTATCGCTCGTTCGGCATCCAGGCCAGGCTGCGGCGCGCGGCCACGATGATGGACGCGTACGGCGTCGACCGCTGGCCTCTCGTCGTCGTCGACGGCCGCTACGTCACCTCGCCGTCGCACGCGGGCGCGGGCGCGCCCGAGGGCACGACGGAAGCCCAGCAACAGCAGCAGGCCTTGCAGGTGATGGACTTCCTCGTCGCGAAAGCGAAAGCGGACAAGCGATGACCGCCGCGCAGGGCCGCCGGCTGCGCGTGTTCGTCACCGGCGCATCCAGCGGCATCGGCGCGGCCCTCGCCCGCGACTACGCGGCGCGCGGCGCCGTCCTCGGCCTGCTGGGCCGCCGCGAGGACGCCCTGCACGCGCTCGCGGCCACGCTGCCCGGCACCAAAGATCACCACATCTACGCCGTCGACGTGACGGACCACGCCGCGCTGGCCGCCGCTGCCGCCGACTTCATCGCACGCGCGGGCGGCGCCGACGTCGTCATCGCCAGCGCCGGCGTCTCGGCCGGCACGCTGACGGAGCGGCCCAGCGACCTCGCCGAATTCGCCGACATCTTCGCCGTCAACGTGACGGCCACCGTGGCCACCTTCGCGCCGTTCATCGAGACGATGAAGCAGGGAGAGGGCCCGCGCCGCCTGGTCGCAATCGGCAGCGTGGCCGGCATCCGCGGCATGAAAGGCGCGGGCGCCTATTGCGCATCGAAGGCCGCCGTGCACGCCTACGCGGAATCGCTGCGCCTCGAACTGCAACCCCACGGTATCCGGGTCGTGACCCTCGCGCCCGGCTATATCGACACGCCGATGACCCGCCAGAACCGCTTTCCCATGCCCTTTCTGATGCCGGCGCCCCGCTTCGCCGCGGCCGCCGTCCGCGCCATCGACGCCGGCACCAGCTACTGCGTGATCCCCCGCCCGATGGGGATCGTGGCGAAACTCCTGCGCCTGCTGCCCAACGTGCTGTTCGACGCGCTGTTCGCCCGCGCGCCGACGAAGGCAGGAAAGGCGATGCCGTGAACGCCGAGCGCATCATGGCGTTCGCGCGCGCGGGCGTCGCCGTCGAGGTCGTGGACGTGACGGGGTCGACGAACGCCGACCTGCTGGCGCGCGCGCCGCAGCTGACGGCGCCCGTGCTGCTGATCGCCGAACACCAGACGGCGGGCCGCGGCCGCGCGGGACGCAGCTGGCTGTCCGAACCGGGCCACTCGCTGACGTTCTCGCTGGCCTGGCGCTTCGCCGACGGCCTGCGCGGCATGGCCGGCCTGCCGCTCGCGGTCGGCGTGGCGCTGGCCGAGACGCTCGGCCGGCTGGGCCAGAGCGTGCAGCTGAAATGGCCCAACGACGTATTGAAGGACGGCGACAAGCTGGCCGGCATCCTCGTCGAAACGCACGTGCTGCCGGACGGCGCCGCGTGGGCCATCGTCGGCATCGGCGTGAACCTCGTGATGCCGGACGCACTCGAAGACAGGATCGGCCGCGGCGCCGCCGCGATGCCCTGGCTCGCGCGCATGGACCGCGACGAATTGATGGCCGCGCTGCTCGACGGCCTGGCCGACGCGCTGGCGCTGTTCGCCCGCGCCGGCTTCGCCCCGTTCGCCGCCCGCTGGAACGTGCTGCACGCGTGGGCGGGCCGGCCCGTCGTGCTGCTCGACCGGGGCGAGGTCCGGCACGAGGGCCTGGCCGCCGGCGTGGACGACACGGGCCGCCTGCTGCTCGACACGGCGGCGGGACGCATCACCATCGTTGCCGGCGACGTGTCGCTGCGCACCACCGATTGAAGCGAGGAGACCATCATGCTGCTGCTCGTCGACGCAGGTAACACGAGGATCAAATGGGCCATCGCGGCGCAGGACGCGGCGCCCGGCGACTGGACCGCGCACGGCGCCGTGCCGCACGCGGAGCTCGACCGCCTGCAGGCCGCCTGGGCCGGCCACGGGCTCACGTACGCCGTCGTGTCGAACGTGGCGGGCCACGCGATGCAGGCGCAGCTGGCTGCCCTGCTCGCCCCGCTGCTGCCGGTGCCGCCGCACTGGTTCACGTCGCGCGCGGCATTGAACGGCCTGCGCAACGGCTACCGAAATCCCGCGCAACTGGGCAGCGACCGCTTCGCCGCCGCCCTCGGCGCACGCAGCCTCGCGCCGGGCAAGGCGCTCGTCGTCGCGACGTGCGGCACGGCGACGACGGTGGACGCCGTCAGCGCGGCCGGCGACTTCATCGGCGGGATGATCCTGCCGGGCCTGGGCCTGATGCTGGGCGCGCTGGCGCGCGGCACGGCCCAGCTGCCGCAGGTGGCGCCGGGCACCGATGCGTATGCCGCGCCGCCCACGTTCGCCGACCACACGAGCGACGCCATCCTGTCCGGCTGCCTGGCCGCGCAGGCGGGCGCCATCGAACGGGCCTGCGCCGCGCTGCCGGCCGACCTGTGCATCGTGTCGGGCGGCGCGGCGGCCAGCATTGCCCCGCTGCTGTCCGTTCCGCACTGGATGCTGGATAATATTGTCCTGGTTGGCCTGCACGCCGTCGCGCCGCTGCTGGCCGCCGAACCCGCATCCCCTTGAGGACTCGCCCGTGCTACGAATCGCCTTCTGGTCCCTGCTGTTCCTGAACGTCGTCCTGTTCGCGTTTGCCCAGGGCCTGCTCGGCACGGGCAAGAGCAATGAACACGAACCGGCGCGCCTGAAGCGCCAGTTCAATACTGCCAAGATGACCTTGCTCACGCGCGACCAGGCCGAGGCCGCGGCGAAGGCAGCTGCCCCGCCGGCTGGGGGAGATGCGGCCGGCGCTCCGGCGGCCGGTGCACCGGCGGCCGGCGTCCCGGCTGCGAGCGCGCCCGCGGCCCCCGTGGCGGCGCAACCGGCTGCTGCTGCGCCTGCGCCCGCGTTCGCCTGCACGGAAATCGGCCCGTTGACCACGACCGACGCGCGCCGTTTCGAGGCACGCCTGGCCGCGCTCAACCTCGGCGGCCGCCAGTCGCGCGAGGCGGTCCAGGCGCAGGACGTGACGAGCTGGCTCGTGCACATCCCGTCGCAGGGCAGCAAGGAAGCGGCCGACCGCAAGGCCGCCGAGCTGCGCGACCTGGGCGTGACGAATTTCTTCATCATGCAGGGGGATTCCGCGCTCAAGTACGCGATCTCGCTCGGCGTGTTCAAGACCGAGAGCGGCGCCGAAGCCCTGCTCGCGCAGCTGGGCAAGCAAGGCGTGCACACGGCCCGCATCGCCCCGCGCGGACCGCAGACCACGCACTACGTCTACCGCGTCCGCGGACTCGATGCGGCCACCCGGAAGCGCATCGAAGGCTATGCGGAGCGCTACGACGGCGCCGACGTCAAGAACTGCGGCTGACGCATGATGGAACCCGCCCTGTCCACGGCGCCCGAATTGATGGACGTGCTCGCCGAACTGCGCGCGCTCGAACCGCTGTTCCACACGGGCCACGCCGCCGAGCAGATCGCGGCACCGTCGTTCTGGGAAGTGGGCGCATCCGGACGGCGCTACAGCAGAGACTACGTGCTCGCCGTACTGCGCGAACGCGCCGCCGATCCCGCGCCCGAGGACCTGGATGCCGACGACTTCCACGTCGCCCCCGCCGGTGCCGACCACTACCTGCTGACGTACACGCTGCGCCAGGCCGACCGCGTCACGCGCAGGCTGACCGTGTGGCGGCGCGGCGGCGGGCAGTGGCAAGCGATCTACCACCAGGGCACGATCGTCACCTGAGATCCCCGGGCCCTGATCCGGGCCATGAGGCCAAGCAGCGCACGTCGCCGGGCGCCGCCCGGCTCATCCCGACCGTCGCCGTCCCCTTCCTTCTTTGGACCCATGTGTTAATGTCTGCGGTCTTGCTGCGCACATCCCGGTCCGGTCAGTCGCTCGCGCTCGCGGCATGATCGGCATGGAAACAGTACTGAATCCGACATGACCACGATAAAACATGTTCTTATGCCGTTTGCCGCCTTCGGCCTGATGCTGTCGTTGGCGGCACGGGTGCAGGCTGCGCCGCAAAGCGCCGTCAATCTCCGGCCCGACCCGCCACAATGCAGAATGCCGAAAGCGAAGCTCCCGAAGCTCGGTGTCGATGTGGACTATGACCGTCCGACCGAGATCAAGGCCGATTTCAATGGCGACGGCTGGTGCGATTACGCATTGGGCGTCCCTTATCCGATCAATTCGCAAATGAATGTGTACGACCTGAGCCAGATGATGGTCTTGGGACAGCCAGCCGGCTGGAAGCCCGTGTTCAACGGGAAGAAGGCCTACGAATTCATGGACAACGGCCATGCGCAGGAAACGTGGCCCGCGCTGCGTGTGGACCTGACCGACATCCGGCTCGTCTTCCCGGCGCAGCAGGGCGCACCGTTCGTTCTGGGACTCTTCGCAGGCGACGATGCAGGCAAGCGCGACATGGGCAATGGCTGCTATCAGTACAACACCGTGTACCGTTGGGACGATGCGCTGGGGACGTTCAAAAAGAGCGACGCCGTCACGCGCGATGCGGTACTGAGGTACTTTTATTCGGCGATGGAAAAGCCGTGCGGCGCGCGCAAATAATGTCGCCGCAATCTTGTCCGCCCATCTCTCCATGAAGAGGCGCCTGGCGCCGGCGCCGGACGCTACCCTGTCCGCTCCACCTGCCCTCCCCCGAGCGCCTTCACGGCCCGCTCGAGCGCCCTGATCCTTTCCCGCAGGGTCGACAAGTTGCGCACGAGCGCCGCGCTGCGCTCCCATTCCGCATTCGGCGCGATCGGATAAAAGCCCGTGTAGCGGCCCGGCTCGGCGATCGAGTTCGACACCAGCGTGCCGGCCGTCACGTGCACATTGTCGGCGATGTCGATGTGGCCGTTGACCATCGCCGCGCCGCCGAACGTGCAGTGGCGGCCGATGTTGGCGCTGCCGGCCACGCCCACGCAGCCGGCCATCGCCGTGTGCGCGCCGATGCGGCAGTTGTGGCCGATCTGGATCAGGTTGTCGAGCTTGACGCCGTCCTCGATGACCGTGTCGTCGAGCGCGCCGCGGTCGATCGCCGTGTTCGCGCCGATGTCGACGTCGGCGCCGATCACCACGCGCCCCGTCTGCGGGATCTTGATGTAGACGCCGTCGTCCACCGCGAAGCCGAAGCCGTCGCCGCCGATCACGGCACCGGAATGCACGATACCGCGCGCACCGATGGCGCAGCGCGCGTGGAACGTCACGTTGGCGAAGAAATGCGTGCCCTCGCCCACCGACGCGTCGCGGCCGACGTAGCAGCCCGCATCGATGACGGCGCCTGGGCCGATGACGGCGCCCGCCTCCACCGTCACGTGCGGTCCCACGTGGGCCGTCGCGTGCACGCGCGCGCTCGCGTGCACTGCCGCGGACGGGTGCACGCCCGGCGCAGGCGCCGCGTCGGGCGCGCACAGGTATTGCGCCGTGCGGGCGAAGTACGCGTACGGATTCGGGGTGACGATGCGGGCACCGTCGTACGCGGCGGCCACCTCCGGCTCGTCCTGCGGCGCGAGGATCAGCGCCGCCGCCCGGCTGTGCGCGGCGCGCGCCCGCAGCCGGCTGTTGCTGAGGAAGCTGATGTCCGTGGCCTCCGCGCGGTCGAGCGGCGCGATGCGGGTGACCTCGATATGCGGGTCGCCTTCCAACCGGCCGCCGAAGCGGGCCACGAGGTCCGTGAGTCGTGTCGCCATGCCATCGTCTCCTGTCGCATCGTTGTGTGTGCAGGCGGTTCGACCGGGCCGCCGTGTCGGCGGTTCCGCGCCAGGGTGGCAAAACGGCGGTGGCATGAGGCACCGCAAACGAAAAAGCCCCGCTCGCAACCGGCGCGCAGCATGCCGGTCGAAAGCGGGGACAGGGGACGTAAAGGGGAATGCTTATGCGATCAGAACTTGCCGCGGATGCCCAGCTGGAACGTGCGTCCCGGATCGTACGACGAGAACGCCGCGTTCGCGAACTGGAAGTAGCCTTCGCGCTTGGCCTTGTTCAGGTTCACGATGTCGAACGTGACGGTCGGCCAGCCGTCGCGGTCGAACACCTTTTCCAGGTCCACGCTGGACGAGAAGTCGGCCTGCTTGTACGAGCGGCCATACAGCGACGCCAGCGGGATGCCGTTCTGGTTGCCCGTGCTGGACTGGCTGCCCTGCTGGTACTGGTGCGAGATGCGCGCCATGTAGCCGTGGTTCTCGTAATAGAAGCCGAAGTTGTTGCTCTTCTTCGGCACGTTCAGCGCCACGAAGCCGTTGGTGCCCTCGCCGGTCGCGCTCTGGTTGATGAAGGTCGCCGTCTCGTTGAAGCCGAAGCCCTTGATCGGCAGGAGCTTGTCGAGCGGCTGGACCCAGCCGATCTCCAGGCCGCGCACGCGCAGGATGCCGCCCGCGTTGCGCTCCTGGCTCATCACGACCGTGGCCGCGTCCGGACCGCCGCGCGAATTGATCGCCACCTGCTGGGTCGGGATCAGGTTGTTGTACGTGATGCCGTAGGCAGCCAGCGCGGAGAACGGCAACGTGCGGTTGTCGATGACGGTGAAGCCCTTCACCTGCTTCTGGAACACGGTCAGGCTCACATAGCCTTCGCGCCCCGTGTACCAGTCCAGGCCCAGGTCGATGTTGTTCGACAGGTAGGGCTTCAGCTCCGGGCTGCCGATGGTGCCGATGTCGGCCGACGGCGAGCTGAAGTTGATACCCGGACGCAGCGAGTTCGGATTCGCGCGGGTCATCGTCTTCGACAGCGCGAGGCGGGCCACGAGGTCGTTGCGCAGCGACAGGGCCGCGGTGGCCGACGGCAGCGTGTTGTTGTACGTGGTGTTCTGGTACACCCACTCGGTCTGGTTCGGGTATTTCGAACCGTTCTGCGTCAGCGTGGCGTTGCGCGGATCGCTGAACGAGTTGAGCGAACCCACTTCCTGCTTCGTGCGGACGTAGCGCACGCCGGCGTTGTAGCGCAGCGGGAAGCCGCCGACGCTCGTCTGGCCGTTGGCCTCCGTGTAGAAGCCCGTGCTGCGCTCGCGCACATAGCCGGAGCTGGCGCCCGTCGACGAGCTCGTGGAGTCCGGTGCCGTCGAGTTGTAGGCGTCGTAGTTCGAGTCCTTGCGGAAGCGGTCCCAGTCGATCACGATGCGGCCGTACGGGCCCGGCACGAGGTAGCTCGCCAGCTTGTTCACGGGGATCAGCGAGCCCTGGTAGACGAGCGGCGTCGTCTGGCCGGCCGTGTAGCCCGTGCCGTAGCCTGGATACAGGGCGCTGGCGCTGGCGCCCGGCGTCGACGCGCCGTCGCACGGCGGCGCGCCGTTCGGGCCCTGCAGGAAGACGTTCGGATTGTTGCCGCACACGGCGGCCTGCCATGCGGCCGAATTGTCCTGGCCGCGGATGCGGCGGTCGATGTCGTCGTAGGCGATACCGGCTCGCACGTTCAGCTTGGCGTCACCCCAGGTCAGGTCGGAGTGGAATCCCTTCGTGCTCGTTTCGCGCAGCTCGTTCTGGATGTTGACGCGGCCGCCGGCCCAGACAAAGTTGGCCGGGTTGTTCACGTCCTGGTTGAACGTGATGCTCGGCATGGCGCCGCCGTTCCCGTTGAACGTGGCGACCAGGCCGCCGCCGTCGGCCGTGATCGGCATGATGGTCGGTGCTTCGTGCGAGAACGTCGACTTCGTGGCGTTGGCCTGCGCTTCCAGCTTCAGGGTCGGGCTGATCTTCCACTCCATGCCCGGGTTCACGCCCTTCAGCGTCGTCTTGTCGCGGCGCGGGCCGTATTCGATGAAGTAGCGCGAGTTCGCGAACGTGCCCTGCGTGACCGTGCAGCCGGCCGCGCAATCGCTCTTGTCGACCTGCATGTTCAGCGGGATCTCGAAGTTGTTGCGCACGGCCCAGGTATAGGCGACGCGCGACATGTCGTCGTCCTTCTTGCTGTACATCGCATCGACGTAGAAATGCAGGTTGTCGAGCGGACGCCATTCGGCGCTGACGATGGCCGCGCCCTTGTCGCGCGTACCGAAGTAATCCATGTAGCGGCCCAGGCGCGGCAGGATCGCGTTGTCGATCTGCGTGATCGTGCGGCCGGGGTTGTTCGCCAGCAGGAATGCCTGGTCGATCGGCGTACCCGCCACGAGGCCCGCGCCCGCGCCGGCCGGCACGGTGGCCGGGATAGTCCAGTTGCCGCCACCGGTCGTGTTGCGGCTGCCCGACGTGTTCTGCGCGGCCGACAGGTTGGCATTGGTCAGGCCCACGGTCTCGTAGCCGGTCGTGCGGGCCTTCTGGCGGTTGACGGCAAAGCCGGCCAGGATACCGAACGTGTCGCCCCAGGTCCTGCTGGCGAGGATGGAACCGCGCCCGCCCACGCCGTCCGCGATCTGCTGTTTCTGTGCGGTGGCGCCATACGACACGTGCGTACCCGGATTGTCGAACGGCCGCGCGCTGCGCAGGTTGACGACACCGGCCGCGCCGCCTTCGATCATGTCCGCAGTCGGGCTCTTGCTGACGGTCAGCTTGGTGAACAGATCGGTCGGCAGCATGTCGAGGTCGATCTCGCGATTCGTGTTCGCGCCGTCGATCGGGCCGGACGAGGCTACGGCGATCTGGGCATTGTTCAGCAGGACCTTCGTGAAGCTGGAACCGAGGCCGCGGATCTGCACGTTCACGCCCTCGCCCGTCACGTCGCGCGAGATCTGCACGCCGGGAATGCGGCTCAGCGATTCGGCGATGTTCTTGTCGGGGAATTTACCGATGTCTTCCGCACTGATGGTGTCCTGGAAGCCGACGGCTTCCTTCTTGTCCTTCGCGGACGACAGCAGACTGGCGCGGTAACCGGTCACCGTCACGACGGCCGGTTCAGGTTGGGCGGCCGGGGCTTCCTGGGCATAGGCTTGCTGGATGAGGCCGGCGATTACGCCCAGGCCAAGCACGACTTGACGGCGCTGGTGCTGGCGCCGCGCTACGGACTTCTCGAACATTGCTGTCTCCTGTATTTTTTCTGGGCCTGCACATGCCGTCGGGCATGTACTTATAGGTAGGCAAACCCAGTGTAGGAGGACGATGTTAATGGTGTCAATTGAGAAAACATAAATGTTATGCGCAACCATCGGCGTAAACTAACCGTTTGTTTGGCGTTTTCTCGAGATACGTCGACTTAAATTACTCCATTTTTTCGTTTCACAAAATGAAGAATGGTAGCGTATAGCAAACAAAAAATCGTTGCTGATGTCTGACATCCTATGACCAAAAAAGATGGAGGCAACATTCTGCGCCATTTTTGCTCAATTTATCGGCGCATGGCGGCTTATTGGCAATTGCGGCGCGCAAGACATGGACGTTGTTTAGTCAGACATCTGATGACTTAACGGACAACACGGTGATGGGCGAGAATACGGCGCGCAGACGGTCGATCGCAGATATCGGCGAGCGCCCCGTCCGTAGAGCGACAGATCGGACCAGTGGCGCCGCCCCGCCCCTCAACGCCGCACGATGATGGGTTTCAGGCCGAGCCCGGACGGCAGCGCGCGTGCCGCTTCCTGCGCCATCGCGCGGGTCTCGAACGGTCCGCCGTACACGCGGTTGACGCTGCCCGAGCGCACGACCTGGATGGCCAGGTCGACGCCGGACTGCTTGAGCTTTTCGCTCACCTCCTCGGCCTTGCCCTCGCGCGCGTACGCGCCCAGCTGCAGGTAGAAGCCGGGTTTCGGTGTGGCCTGGTCGGCGGCCGTGTCGACCGTGCCGGCCGTCTGCGCATGGGCGACGGCGGCACTGTTCATGTCGACGCGGTCTTCCAGTATGAGGGCCGCGATGGCCGGCGACGCGGGCAGCGCCTGCGCCTCGGAGGCGGCCGCACGACGCGCGGAAGCGGCGTGGATCTCGTCGCCCGGGAACAGGCGTTCGATCTCGACCTGATGGCTGCCCTTGCCCAGCAGGCCCAGCTTCAGGGCCGCCGTGTACGACACGTCGACGATGCGGTCGGAGTGGAATGGCCCGCGGTCGTTGATGCGCACGACGACCGATTTGCCCGTCTCCAGGCTCGTGATGCGCGCGTACGAGGGAATCGGCAGCGTGGGGTGCGCGGCCGTCATCTTGTACATGTCGTAGGGCTCGCCCGACGACGTGCGCTGGCCGTGGAACTTCACGCCGTACCAGCTGGCCACGCCGCGCTGCGTGAACGGTTGATCGTTGACGAGCGGCGTATAGGTCTGGCCGAACACGGCATACGGCTTGTTCGCGAACTTGGCGTACGGTTCGTACTTGACGACGGCGTCCGGTGTGTCCAGCAAGCCCGGCGGTGGATTTGCGCCGGGGCCGTCGTCCTGGTAGTAGCCGCCTCGGCCGGAGCCGGCCGCGGGGAGATTCGGCAGCGCCGGATCGACGCGGGTCACCTTGTGCTTCCACGGCAGGGGGATGATGCTTTTGTGTTCGCCGTTCTGGTCCGTGGTACTGCAGCCCGCCATCATTGCCAACATCGCAATGACCGCTGGGAGTAACCTCGGAACGGCCATTGCGTTCTCTTGCATATCAGGTCTGCACCAGTTTGCGGTGTCTTTGTATGCTCATCAATATACCACTGCAGAGGCCCAGCGTAATCAGCGCCGTCCCGCCATAGCTCATGAACGGCAGCGGAACGCCGACGACGGGCAGGATGCCGCTGACCATGCCCATATTGATGAAAGCATAGGTAAAAAACATCATCGCAATGGCCCCCGCCAGCAGGCGGGTGAACAGATTCGGGGCATTGGCCGCGATCATCATTGCGCGTCCGATCAGCAACAAGTACAGGAACAACAGGACGAGGTTGCCGACCAAACCGAATTCCTCGGAATATACCGAAAAAATGAAGTCCGTGGTGCGCTCCGGGATGAACTCGAGGTAAGCCTGCGTGCCCTTCATATACCCTTTGCCGGACACGCCGCCCGAGCCGATCGCGATCGTCGACTGGATGATGTGGAAGCCCTTGCCGAGCGGGTCGGACGTCGGGTCGATCAGCGTCATCACACGTTCGCGCTGGTAGTCGTGCATCATCGACCACGCGACGGGCAGCGCGGCGCAGCCGGCCACGAACAGCGCGCCCAGCGCCTTCCACGACAGGCCCGCGAGGAAGATCACGTAGAAGCCCGACCCGCCCACGAGCAGCGCCGTGCCCAGGTCCGGCTGCTTGGCGATGAGGCCGAACGGAACTGCAAGCAGCACCGCCGCCACGACGAACGATTGCCATTTGAGCAGGCCGGCCCGGGTCTGGAAATACCAGGCCAGCATCAGCGGCGCGGCGATCTTCATGATCTCGGACGGCTGGATGTCCACGCCCACGTGCAGCCAGCGCCGGGCGCCCTTCTTGATGGTGCCGACGGCCGCCACGGCCAACAGCAGCGCGACGCCGAACGTGTACACGGGCACGGCCAGGCGCAGCAGCGTCTGCGGGGGCACGATGGCCGCGGCCCACATGAACACGAAGGCCGCGAGGATGTTGCGCATCTGGCCTTCCAGGCGGCCGGGGAAGTCGTGGCCGGCGGACGACAGCGTGACGAGGCCCACGCACAGCAGCAGGAACAGGATCAGCGAGAGCGCCGGATCGAATACGGTGAAGTACGGTTTGAGGCGCCGGCTGAGCGAGCGGCGTTCGGGGAAATGCGCCATGGTTCAGTCCTTGTTGCCGGGCGTTTCGCCGCCCGGCTTGAAGTCGGCGCCGGCCGTGGGCGCCACTTGGTCTTCGTCCGCCGGCACGGGATCGGCGGGCTTCGGCGCCGGCTTGTCGGTGTCGCCGGGGCGCTTGCCGAGCAGGTAGTAATCGAGGGCCTTGCGCGCGATCGGCGCCGCCACGGCCGCGCCGAAGCCGGCGTTTTCCACGACCAGCGCGAGCGCGATGCGCGGATGGTCGGCCGGCGCGAACGCGATGAACAGCGCGTTGTCGCGCAGGCGTTCCGGCGTCGCGGCGGCATTGTACTTCTGCCCTTTCAGGCCCACGACCTGCGCCGTACCCGTCTTGCCGGCCACCGTGTACTGCACGTTGCGGAACGGGATGAACGCCGTGCCGCTCTGGTCCGCCGTCACGCCGATCATCGCGCGCTTGATCACGTCGATGTTCTGCTGCTTGAGCGCGATGCGGCCCGATTCCTTCGCCACCGTCGGCGTGCGCCCATGGTTGCTCGGGTCCTCGAGCATCTTGACGAGGTGCGGCTTCATGATGACGCCGTCGTTCGCGAGCGTGGCCACGGCGTGCGCCATCTGCAGCGGCGTGTAGCTGTTGAAGCCGTTACCGATGGAGATGGAGATCGTGTCGCCGCCCACCCACTTCTGCGCCGCGCGGTTGCGCTTGAAGCGGTCGCGCTTCCATTGCTGCGACGGCAGCACGCCCGTCTTCTCGTGCTCCAGGTCGATGCCCGTCTTCTCGCCGAAGCCGAACGGCTGCATGAAGTCGTGGATGCGGTCGATGCCCATCTCGTTGCCGAGCTGGTAGTAGTACGTGTCGCACGACATCGCGATCGAGCGGTACATGTCGATGAACCCGTGGCCGCCCTTCTTGTCGTCATTGAAGCGGTGGCCGCCCAGCATGAAGAAGCCCGGGTCGCTGATGCCGTATTCGGGGCGGCGCAAGCCATATTCGAGCGCGGCCAGCGCCATGTACGGCTTGAACGTCGAACCGGGCGGGTACGTGCCGGACAGCGGACGGTTCATCAGCGGCTTGTCGAGCGACGTGTTCAGCTCCGTCCAGCTCTGCGCGTCGATGCCGTCGACGAACAGGTTCGGGTCGAAGCCGGGGCGTGACACGTAGGCGAGCACGTCGCCCGTCGACGGTTCGATGGCGACGAGCGCGCCGCGGTAGTCGCCGAACGCCTGCTCGACGACCTTCTGCAGCTCGATGTCGATCGACAGGATCAGGTTGTTGCCCGGCGTCGGCGCCGTGCGCGACAACGTGCGGATGGCGCGGCCGCCGGCCGAGCGCTCCACTTCCTCGTAGCCCGTCTGGCCGTGCAGCTGGCGCTCGTAGCTCTTCTCCAGGCCTTCCTTGCCGATGTGGTCCGTGCCGGTGTAGTTGGCGGCATCGTCGCCGGCCTCGATGACCTTGGCCTCGGCCTGGTTGATGCGGCCGATATAACCCAGCACGTGCGACGCCACTTCGCCCAGCGGATACTGGCGGAACAGGCGCGCCTGCACGTCGACGCCGGGGAAGCGGAAGCGCTGCGCCGTGAAGCGCGCGACCTCGTCGTCCGTCAGGCGCGTGCGGATCGGGACGCTGGAAAAATTCTTCGACTCTTCCATCAGGCGCTTGAACCGCTTCCTGTCCTTCGGCTCAATAGTGACGAGCTTCGACAACTCGTCGATCACGGAATCGAGGTTCGCTTCCAGCTTCGACGGCGTGATCTCGAGCGTGTAGGCGGAGTAGTTGCTGGCCAGGACGACGCCGTTGCGGTCCACGATCAGGCCGCGGTTCGGCACGATGGGCACGAGCGCGATGCGGTTGTCCTCGGCCTGCGCCATGTACTGGCTGTGCTTGACGACCTGCAGCCAGACGAAGCGCGCGACGAGCACGCCGAAGCAGATGAACACGAACACCACGATCGCCGTGAGGCGCATGCGGAACAGGTGGATCTCGCGATCGCTGTCTTTAATCTCGGTCATTCGGGTTACGTGACGGGTGGTGTCTTCGGATCAGATCGGACGCGTGTGGTCCTTGTCGACGGCGCGCCGCTGCGGTGCCAGCAGCAGCCACGTGATCACGGGCCACAGCGCGACGGCGATCACGCTTTCGATGAACACGAGCGCGCCGGGGAAGCGGCCCGTGACGAAGAAGCGCACCATCACCTGGATCGCCTGCGTGAGCAGCAGCAGCGGGAACACGTGCATCGCCTGCGTGACGAGCGGGAACCACAGCACGCGGCGGTGGATCATGATCGCCAGGTACGACAGCAGCGTATAGGCCAGGGCGTTCTCGCCGAGCAGCGTGGCGTCGTGCACGTCCATCAGGAGGCCCATGCAGAACGCGATGCCGATACCGACCTTGCGCGGCTGGTGGATGCCCCAGAACACGAGCACGAGCGCGACGAAGTCCGGCGCGCCGACCCAGCGGCCCCACGGCAGCAGGTTGAGCATGAACGCGCAGACGAGGCTGAACGCGATGAACAGCGGGCTGACCGGCAGCAGGATGTAATGCGGGCGGTTCGACGCGGGCATCAGTTGCCCTCCTTCGGCCGGACCGGCGGGTTGGCGCCGGCGTTCGCGGCCGGTGCCGCGGGCGTGCCTTGTGCCGGCGCGGCGGCGGCCGGCGGGCGCGTGGTGGTGGTAGCCGTGGCCGGCGTCCGCGCAACTGGCGTTCCGGCGGCCGGCGAACCGGCGGCCGGCGAACCGGCGGCCGGCGCTCCGGCGGCACCGGTGGGTTGATGCGTGGCGGTCGCTGCGCCAGCGACGGGCGTCCGGGCGACCGGTGCGGCAGCGGCGGGCGCGCCGGCAACCGGCGGACGCGCAGCAGCAGCACCGGCGGCAGGAGTACGTGCGGCCGGCGACCCGGCGGCCGGCGACCCGGCGGCTGGCGTCCCGGCTGCCGGCACTGCGCCAGCGCCAGGCACGCCGGCCTGCGCACGCGCGCCCGCAGTCGCAGGCGCGGCGCCGCCCGGATGCGCGGTCGCCGCAGCCGGACGCGCACCGTTCGCGCCCGCGGCCGGCGCGACGGCCGGCGCCAGCGGTTGCGGCGGCAACGGCAGCGGCGGCACGGGCTCCATGCGCGGCAGGTTCTTCTTCGATGGTGCATTGGTGGCGGCCTTGGCCGGCACCTCGGGCGGACGCGGCGGCAGCGGCTGGTCCGACATCACGACCAGCAGCTGGCGGTGGCGGTCGATGCCGGCCAGCGGTTGGCATACGACGCGGCCGAAGGCGCCCTGCGCCACGTTCTCGACCTGGATCACTTTCGCGACCGCGAGGCCGGCCGGATAGATGCCGTCCAGGCCCGACGTCACGAGCACGTCGCCCACCTGGATGTCGGCGTTCGGCGCGACGAAGCGCAGGTCCAGCAGGCCGGACTGGCCGCGGCCATAGGCGACGCTGCGCAAGCCGTTGCGCAGCACCTGCACGGGAATCGCCTGCTCCTTGTCGGTGAGGAGCGTGACTTCGGACGTGAACGGGAACACGCGCGTGATCTGGCCGACGACGCCGGCGTTGTCGATCACGGGCAGGCCGAGCTTGACGCCGCTGCGGGAGCCGCGGTCGAGCACGACGCGGCGCGTGGACGGGTCGCGTGCGTCATACAGGATCTCGCTCATCATGGAGCGCACGGGCAGGTGCTCGCGCGCGTCCATCAGGCGACGCAGCTGGGCGTTCTCGGCCATCTGGAGCTGCGCCTGCTGCATCGCTTGGGCCATGGCGACCTGCTGGCTCTTGAGGTCGCGCACTTCCTTCTGCAGCGTGGAGATCGACGAAAAATACGTGCCCATGTTCGCCAGCGCGTCGCGCGGCATCAGGGCAGCCATCTGGAACGGGTACAGGACCGTTGCCGCCACCTGGCGCACGGCGGTGAGCGCGTGCAGGCGGGCGTCGACCACGAGGAGCGCGATCGAGAGCAGAGCGAACACTGTCACCTTGACCCTTGCGGGGGCGCCTTGCTTGAAAAGCG
>Ga0207657_10003466_pt1 | contig 16832 bp, 21 predicted proteins | sample KBSC33metaG_FD_184316 | JGI IMG/M metagenome (GOLD analysis project Ga0207657, IMG submission 184316) | Corn rhizosphere microbial communities from Kellogg Biological Station, Michigan, USA - KBS C3-3 metaG (SPAdes) (version 2) | ecosystem: Host-associated > Plants > Roots > Rhizosphere > Soil ... | reverse complement strand
CGCCCGTGGCCGCGACCGACATGGCGGGCGCGGCAGGACCAGGCTGCGACTCCGGAGCGAGGCCTGACCTCAGATCGCCGAGCGAGCAAAGCGAAGCGGTCGCGAAGGCCTACAAAACAGCCTGGGTCTGCGTGACGCGTGCGACGAGCTTGCCGTCGTCGTCGAAGAGCTCCGTGTCGACGACGATCGTCCGCTTGCCCTTGTGCAGGGCCTTCGAGACGGCGTTGACGTAGCCGCCGCGGATCGGGCCGAGGAAGTTCGTCTTCGACTCGATCGTCGCGGTGCCCTTCGCGCCGGCGGGGAGGTTGAGGAAGGCGAGGAAGCCGCCGGCGGAGTCGGCGAGGCTCATCAGCGCGCCGCCGTGGAGCATGCCGCCGGCCGTGCACTTGTCGGCGCTCCACGCGAGCCGCGAGCGCACCTCGTCGGCGGACGCGGCGACGATCTCCAGGCCCAGGAAGGCGGTGTACGGCGCCGCCGCCGCGACCTCCCTCGTCAGGTGCGCGTCGGCCTCCACGACGGGAGGCTACCCTGCGCCCATGGCGACGGAAAGCGCTGCGGAGCCGGTGCTCGCCGGCAGCTGGTGGGCGCGCATCCCCGCCGTGCTCGTCGCGCCGCGTCCGATCTTCGCCCTGCTCCGCGACGACTCCGACGAGGCGGCGGAGGAACGGCAGGAGCCGCTCGCCGCGATCGCAGTGCTCGCCGCGATCGCGGCCGTGCTGCCGAGCCCGACGTTCCGCCGCATGCTGAACGACGGCGCCGTGTCGCTCTCGCTCGTCCCGGTGCTCGCGTTCATCGCAGGCTCGCTCTATGCCGTCGTCGTCTTCTGGCTCGGCGGCGGCCTTCTCTACGGTGCCGCGCGCCGGCTCGGCAGCGAGGGGTCGTGGCGGCGAGCGCGGCAGACGCTCGCCCTCGCCGCGACGCCGCTCGCGCTCGCGCTTCTCACGTTCTGGCCGATCCGGATCGCCGTCTACGGCGAGGATCTCTTCCGCACCGGCGGCGACGACTACGGACGCGGCGACGCGATCTTCGGCGGCGTCTATCTCGGCTTCGTCGCGTGGGCCGTGCTGCTGCTCGCGATCGGCGTCCGCACCGTGCACGGCTGGACGTGGGGCCGGGCGGCGGCGGCGGTCGCGCTCGCCGCCGCCTTCCCGTTGCTCATCGTCGCCGCGACGGCGTTCTAGCCGTCACATCACGAGCTGCGGCTCCGAACGCCTCGGCCTCCGCCGCGGGCATCGCGTAGGTGTGCTGCTCCTCCGGGAACGCACCGGTGCGCACCTCGTCCGCGTAGCGGCCGAGCGCGTCGACGATCGCCTCGCCCAGCTCGGCGTAGCGCTTCACGAAACGCGGGGCGTGACCGTCGTAGTACCCGAGCATGTCGTGCCAGACGAGCACCTGCCCGTCGGTCGCGCCGCCGGCGCCGATGCCGATCGTCGGCACGGCGAGCGCGCGCGTCGCCGCCTCCGCCACCGCGGCCGGGACGGCCTCGAGGACGACCGCGAAGCAGCCGGCATCCTGAAGTGCGATCGCGTCGTCGATCAGCTGTTGCGCCCGATCCGCCGTCCGGCCCTGCGCCTTGAAGCCGCCGAGCACGGTAGCCGTCTGCGGCGTGAGGCCGACGTGACCCATCACGGGGATGCCGGCGTCGACGATCGCCTTCGCACGCTCGACCGACGTGCCGCCGCGCTCGAGCTTGACCGCGTCGGCGCCGCCGTCCTTGACGAGGCGAATCGCGTTCGTCACGGCCTGCTCGTTCGAGGTCTCGTACGACCCGAACGGCATGTCGGCGATTACGATCGGCCGTTTCGCGCCGCGCGTCACCCATTGCGTCATGAACACGATCTCGTCGAGCGTCACCGGTACGGTCGACTCTCGACCGTGGACGACCATGCCCGACGAGTCGCCGACGAGGATCAGGTCGATCCCGGCGGCGTCGGCGAGGCGGCCGCCCGGGGCGTCGTATGCGGTGACCATGACGATCTTCTCGCCGCGCCGCTTCATCTCCAGGAGCTCGGGCAGCGGCAGCTTGCCCGCCGTCCACGAGGCATAGCGTGGGGGCTTGGCGCTCAACTCAGGTCTCCCTTCAGGATGACGTTGTCGATGAGACGGATGTCTCCGATGCGAACGGCCGAGGCGAGGATCGTCACGTCGTCGAGCTCGACGATCTCGACGTAGTCGGGGGTCAGGCCGTTGAGAGAGCTGCGCGCGGCGGCGACCGCGTCGCCGCCGCCGGCGTACGCCTCCCTGCCGCGCGCGAGGGCCCGCGGGAGAGCGAGCGCCGTCGCGCGCTCGGCGGCGTCGAGGCGGACGTTCCGCGAGGACAGCGCGAGCCCGTCGGCGTCGCGCACCGTCGGCAGCACGCGGACGTGCACGTCGAGATTCAGGTCGCGCACCAGCTTTCGCACGACGACGGCCTGCTGCGCGTCCTTCTGGCCGAAGTAGGCGCGTACGGGCCGCACGATGCCGAAGAGCTTCACGCACACCGTCGCGACGCCGCGGAAGTGTCCGGGCCTCGACGCGCCCTCCGCGCCGGCATCTTCGACGTCGACCCACGTGCCGAAGCCGGGCGGATACAGCTCGTCGCCGGCCGGCGCGAAGAGGATGTCGACGCCGCACTCGCCGGCGACGCGTGCGTCGGCGTCCTCGTCGCGAGGATATGCGGCAAGGTCGGCGGCCTGGTCGAACTGGGCGGGGTTCACGAAGAGCGATGCGACGACGAGGTTGTTCTCCTCGCGCGCGGCGCGGAAGAGCGAGCGATGGCCGTCGTGCAGCGCGCCCATCGTCGGCACCAGCCCGACTTCGACCTCGCCCTCGAGCTCGCGCCGAAGCTCTGCGATCGTGCGGATCGTCTTCACGTCGCGAGGGCCAGCGTCGCGCCGGCGAGCGTCTCGTAGAGGTGATCGAGCTCCGCGAGCTCCGCGTGGATCGCCGCCTTGTGCGCCTCCACCGTCGCCCAGTCGCCGCGCGCGATCGGGCCGGTCAGCTCGAAGCCGTTCTCGACCGTGCCGAGCATCAGCGGCTCGAGCGCCTCGGGCGGCGCACCCGCGGCCTCGAAGAGGAGCGAGGCTGCGCGCTGGAGCGTGACGACGTAGTTCGACGCGAACACCGCGCCGGCGTGGTAGAGCGTGCGCGCTGTGTCGGCGAGCTCGAAGGGGCGAAGGCCGAGCGTCTCGGCCAGCTCCCGCGCGACGGCCCGCGCCTCGGGCGACTCGGCCGTCACGGCCGCCCAGGCGCCGTCGAGCTGCTCGGGGCCGCGCGACCGGCTGAACGTCTGCAGCGGGTGGACGCTGAAGCGCCGCTCGTGCGGTGCGAGGGCGGCGAGTGGGGTCGCGCCGCTCACGTGGGCGAGCCACGGCCCCGGCGGGATCGCGGCGGCGACCTCGGCGATCGCGGCATCGGGCACGCAGAGCAGGACGATCTCGGCGCCGTCGGCGTCGACGCTGACGCCGCGCTCGCGCAGTCGAGCGGCGACAGCCGAGCCGACACGGCCCGAGCCGATGACGTTGACGGCGTTCACGATGTCACGGGTTCACGTTCGTCGCTCCAGCTCCGTTCCGGATGCCGGGCACCGTCAATATTAGCCGCATGCGCACCGTCGAGGCTCCCACGCGCGAGGACGTCCTCGCCGCCGAGCGGCGGATCGCCGGGCGGCTCGCGCCGACCCCGCTCGTCGAGAGCGACGGCTTTCTGCTGAAGCTGGAGTCGCTCCAGCCCACGGGCTCGTTCAAGGTGCGCGGCGCGCTCGCGGCGCTGACGGCGCTCGAGCCGGGCGAGCCGATCGTGACGGCGTCTGCGGGGAACCATGGGCTCGCGGTCGCCTGGGCCGCCGAGCAGCTCGGGCTCGACGTGACGATCGTCGTCGCCGAGACCGCGTCGCCCGCGAAGATCGAGGGCATTCGCCGCTTCCCGGCGGCGCGGCTCGTCCTCCACGGCGCCGACTACGACGAGGCCGAGCGCCACGGGCTCTCGCTCGCGGGCCGCTACGTGTCGCCGTACAACGACCCTGACGTGATCGCGGGCGCCGGCACGCTGGCGCTCGAGCTGCCGCCGGTCGACACCGTGGTCGTGCCGGTCGGCGGCGGCGGGCTCGCCTCCGGCGTCGCGCTCGCGGCCGGCGCGCGCGTGGTCGGCGTCGTCCCCGAGCGGTTTCCCGCGATGCGCGCGGCACTCGATGCCGGCCGGCTCGTCGGTATCGAGGGCGGCGAGACGATCGCCGACGGGCTGCACGGCAACATCGAGCCCGGGAGCGTCACGTTCGAGCTCGTCCGCGACCGGGTCGCCGACGTGGTCACCGTCACCGAGGACGACCTGCTCGACGCGATGCGCTTCCTGGCGCGCCGGCACGGCCTCGTCACGGAAGGCGCGGGCGCCGCGGCCACCGCTGCGATCCGCGCCGGCCTCGTCGACACGCGCGGGGCAACGGTTGCCGTCGTCAGCGGGCGGAACGTCGCGCCCGGGCGCTTCGCCGAGGTCCTAGGCGGCGGCTCCGGCCGGTAGCAGCGCAGCGACGACGCTGTCGGCGGCCTCGCGGCTCGGCGCGTAGCCGGTGACGGCGCCGATGAAGTCGTCGCGCTCGAGCGCGAAGACGCGGAGTGCGTCGACCGCCGCGACCGTCGCGGTGCGCGGCACGTCGCGGAGAAGAGCGATCTCGCCGAAGAACTCACCCGCGCCGAGCCGCCTCTTCTCGGCGCCGTCGATCGCGACGCTCACGCTGCCGTCCGCGATCACGTAGAAGCGATCGCCCGGGTCGCCCTGCGCGAAGACGCGCGTGTCCGGCGGGAACTGCGTCTCCACGGCAACCGACGCGAGGCGCTCGATCGCAGCCTCCGGGAGCGGCGCGAAGATCGGGATCGCGCGCAGGAGCGCGAGCGGCTCGATCGCGACGTGCGACGACGCGTCGATCGCGGTGAGCCGCCGCCACGTGAGGAACGCCAGTGCCGGCAGCAGCGCGCCGATCGCAACGAAAGCCTCCCGCGCGCCGAGCGACGAGATGAGCAACGGCGTCACGAGCGAGCCGACCGCCATCATCGCGAGCATCAGTCCCTGCAGAACGCCGAAGACCCGCCCGAGCACGTGTGGCGGCGCCGCCCGCTGCAGGAGAGTCATGCCGGTGACGTTGACGAGCGTGCTGCCGATGCCCATGCCCGCGAAGAGAAGGAGAGCGATCGCGTAGTTGTCCGACGCCGCGAGCAGCACGAGTGCGAAGCCGAAGACCGCCAGCCCGAGCCGGAAGTCGCCGGCGAGCCGCTTCCTCGCAGTGAGGACGACGCCGACGAGGCCGCCCAGGAGGCCGCCGACACCGAGCGCCGTGTTCAACCAGCCCACGCCCGCGTTGCCCGCGTGGAGAATGCGGATCGAGTCGACGACGATGACGACCTCGAGAGCCCCGGCCACGAGCATCTGGGCTCCCGACAAACCGATCACGACCTGCAACTTGCGATCGGACCCGATCGCCCGGAAGCCTGCGAGGAGCTCCGCGCCGATGGCGCTCTCGCCCGGATTTCCGGGCGGCTCGTCGTGGGGCAGGCCGAAGACGCACGCTGCGGACCAGAGGTAGGCGACGCCCGCGAGCCCGAAGACGAGCCACGGCCCGCTGAAAGCGAGGATCACACCGCCGATGGCCGGGCCCGCGAACGTGCCGACGCTCGCGATCGTGTCGAAGGCGAGGTTCGATGCGGTCAGCTCTTCCGGAGTCTTCGCGAGCGAGGGCAGAAGCGCCGCCTCCGCCGGCCCGAACGCCGTCGAGATGACCGAGATGACGACCGCGAGCACATAGACGACGAGGGAGGGGCCACCGGAGAGCGCGATCGCGGTGATCCCCACGACGAGCGTCGTCCGCACGAGGTCGACGGAGAGCATCACGCGTCTGCGGGAGATGCGGTCGGCGGCGAGGGCGAGCCAGGGTGCGAAGACTGCTGCGAGCGACCAGCGCGCGAAGAGCACGATCCCGACTGCTTTCGCGCCGTCCTCGCGGTACGCGTAGACCGCGATCGCGATCGAGTACGACCAGATCGCGAGCGTCGAGCCTGCGCCCGCGAGCTGCAGCCGGCGGAGCTCGCGGCTGCGAAACGCCTGCGCAAACGCACGGAACGACTCGCCGACGTTACCCCGGAGACCCATCTTCGCCGAACAATCGCAAGAAACGTTGCGCTTTGGAAGAACTCCTGGGAAGATTCCTGGCCCTGGATCCGTCTAGTGGGGGTAGCGCGCAGAGGGCGCGCGGAATGATCGAGAAGGAGGATCCGATGTCGGACGATACGCAGAGTGGCAGGCCGGCGGAGCACGAAGAGCCCGCCGACGAGGTCGAGGGCCATCGCCATCACAAGGCCGGCCTGACGGACGAGGGCGCGAACGACGAGGCCGAGTCGGACGACGAGGTCGAGGCGCACCGCCACCACAAGACCGCCTGACCCATCAAGGGCGATCAGTTCCAGCGCTTGTGCAGCGCGCAAAGAGGCCCGGGAGACCGGGCCTTTTCGCGGTCCCTAGAGGAGGCGCTCGAGCGCGCGCAGGAGCGCCAGGCCCGCCTCGCGCTTCTCGTCGTCGGCGTCCTCGAGGAGCGACGCGAACCGGGCGAGCGCCTGGAGCTCGCCGTCGCCCTGGAGCGCCGCCTGCGCGCGGCGGGCGCGGCGCAGCAGCTCGAGCGCGATCGCGGCCTGGTTCGCGAAGAGCCCGAGCAGGTCCATCTCGGCGAGCGTGAACGGGACGCCCTGCGGCCGGTCGAGGACCTCGAGCACGCCGAGCGCGGAGTCCTCCGAGAGGAGCGGCACGGCCATCAGGCCGCGCGGCACGTAGCCCGTCGACTCGGCCGCACCGCGCGAGAAGCGCGTGTCCTTCGACAGGTCGTCGACGACGAGGGGCTGGCGGGTGACGAGCACCCAGCCCGCGACGCCGGTGCTCGAGGGGAAGCGCTTGCCGACGAGGGTGTCCGAGCCCTCGCCCGCCACCGCCTCGAAGACGAGCTCGTCCGTCTCTTCGTCGAGGAGGAAGACCGACGACGCCTTCGCGTGGAAGATGCCGCGCGCGGTCTCGACCGTCGCCTGGAGCAGCGCCCGGAACGCGTCGTCGCCGCCGAAGACGCCGGCCGCCACCGCAGCACGTAGATCGCTCATGCCACGTTGCTCGCGGTCAGGTGCAGGACGCTCTTGAGCTGGAACGGCGTCAGCTCGGGGTGCTTGCCGAGCACGAGCGCGGCCAGGCCGGTCACGTGCGGCGTCGCGAAGCTGTTGCCGGTGGCGTTGATCGTCTCGCCGCCGAGCCATGCGACGTCGACGTTCAACCCGCGGGCGAAGAACTCCACGGGCGGCCGCGGGTTGGCGTAGAGCACGAAGGGGTCGGCGGCCTCGTGGCTACCGACGGAGATGACGCTCGCGAACCGCCAGGGGAAGCTCTCGACCGGCATGTTGTGCGCGGACGCGACGAGCATCGTACGCTTGAAGTAGGCGATGTCGGCCAGCTCGTGCAGGCGGTCGACGTACTGCTTCTTCGTCGTCGACAGGCTCATGTTGACGATGTCGAACTCCTCCCCGATCGCCCATTCGAGGCCCGCGAGGAGCACTTTCGCGCTGCCGGTGTAACCCGCGCCGAGCACCCGCACGCTCGTCAGGTCGCACTCCGGGGCGAGCGCACGGATGATCCCCGCGCACGCGGTTCCGTGACCGCAGAGGTCGCCGGCGTCGTCGTCGGCGACCACGATCTCGTCGCCGTCCTTCGTCACGGCGACCGACCGCTGCACGGTCCCGACGAGCGGGTGGTCGAGCTCGATGCCGCTGTCGAGGACGCACACGCGGACGCCGGCTCCGGTCGAGCCTTCCCAGGCCCAGTCGCGGGTGACGCGGCCCGGCCACGTCGACGGCAGCCGGATCGCGTCGCCGGCCGCGGCGGGCAGGCTCCAGGCCGGGAGATCCTCGTCCGTCTCGTGCGCAAGCACTGCCACCCGCCGATCCTACGCAGTAGCCTCCGGTCGTGGCAGACATCGCGACAGACGCGCAGCTCGTCTCACGGTGCCGGGACGGCGAGCAAGCGGCGTGGAACGAGCTCGTCGAGCGCTTCTCGCGCTACGTCTATGCGATCTGCCATCAGGCGTTCAGGCTGCCGCCGGAGGACGCCGAGGACGTCTTCCAGGAGGTGTTCGCGCGGGTCTACGAGCATCTGGACCGCCTGCGCTCGGACGATGCGATCAGGCCGTGGATCGCGCAGCTGACACGGCGGCTCTGCATCGACCGCCTGCGGAGCGGCGGCCGCGAGAGGCCCGCCGACGAAGAGCTCGAGCTCGCGGCCGTCGACGAGGTGCTCGCGGGCCTCGACGAGGCGCTGACGGTGCGCGCCTGCCTCGACGCGGTCGGCGACCCGTGCCGCGAGATCCTCGACCGCTTCTTCTGCCGGGACGAGAGCTACAAGGCGATCGGCGACGCGCTCGACCTGCCGGCGGGCACGATCGCGAGCCGGATCTCGCGCTGCCTCGCCAAGGTGCGCGTCGAGCTGGAGGGAAGAAACTGACGGCCGGGGCCGTCTAGTCGAGGATGAACGGCTACGACCCGGAACGGATTGCAGCGTTGCTACGGCTCTCGGCCCCGGCGCCCGAAGGATGGGTTCGGGCGGCGCAGGAGCTGCCGCAGGCGCGCGTGGGGATCGCTGCGCTCGTGGCGCGTGCAGAGGAAGACGCTGCGTTTCGTTCCAGGGTCATCGCCGATCTCGAGGCCGCGCTCGAGGCTGAAGGGATCCCGGCGACACCCTCCGTCGTCGCGGCCCTTCGCACGAGCCTCACCGCGGACTGACCCGACCCGGTCGCGGCCGGCGCCGTCGCAGGAGAGAATCCGGCGATGGCGTCGCCGCGGGCATATCTCGACCTCACCGTCGCCGAGTGGCTCGACGCGCTCGCGGCCTCCCGCGGCGCTCCCGGCGGCGGCTCGATGCTCGGGATCGCAGTCGCGACGGCGGCAGCCGTGCTCGCGATGGCGGCGCGCGTGTCGGAGGACGGCGGCCTCGCGGCGCAGGCGGACGCGCTCCGGGCGCGAAGCGCCCCGCTCGCGCAGCGCGACGCGGACACCTACGACGCCGCGCTCGCGGTGCGGGACGCGACAGAGGCGCTCCGCGCCGACCGCCGCGACTGGGCGATCGGGCAAGCGTTCGCGCGCGCGGCGGAGCCGCCGCTCGAGATCGCGCGCGTCGCGGCGGACATCGCCGGGCTCGCCGAGGCGATCGCGGCAGGCGGCCATCCCCGCGTGCGGGCGGACGTGGTCGCGGCGGCCGCGCTCGCGGCCGGCGCCGCGCGGGGTGCGGTCGCACTCGTCACCGTCAACCTCACCGTCGTCGACGGCGACCCGCGGGTCGCCGACGTTGAACGATTCGCGCGCGACGCCGAGCACGCGTTCGCCCGGATCGGGCAGGGGACGGCGGGGTAGGCGCGCAGCCGCCTGGTATCTTGCGGCTACCGATGCCGATCTACGAATACGTCTGCATGGAGTGCGAGTCGCACTTCGAAGAGCTCGTCCGCGGCGAGGAGCAGGTCAGCTGCCCGGACTGCGCCGCTGCGAACGTGGCGCGGCAGTTCTCGTCGTTCGCGGTGCACGGCATGGCCAAGGTGCCGTCGTCGGGCGGCGGTGGCGGCGGCGGCTGCTGCGGCGGCTCCTGCGGCTGCGGCCACTAGCCGGATGGCCGACGGGCACGGCGAGCAGCTGACGCGCGCAGAGCGCGCGCAGCTCGAGAGCGAGCTCGCGGATCTCGAAGGGCCGAAGCGGCGCGCCGTCGTCGAGGCGATCGCGACCGCGCGTGGCCACGGCGACCTCTCCGAGAACTTCGAGTACCACGCGGCGAAGAACGAGCAGGGTCTGCTCGAGCGGCGGATAGCCATCCTCCGCTCGCGGCTCCAGCACGCGGAGGTGATCGACGAGGACGCGGCGGCGGCGAGCGGCGTCGTCACCGTCGGCGCGACGGTCGACCTCGAGCGCGACGACGGCGACACGATGACGGTCGACATCTCGAGCGTCGGCGGCGTATCGCCAGATTCGCCCGTCGGCCGCGCCGTGCTCGGCAAGGCGGAGGGCGACGAGGTCGTGATCGACGCCCCGCGCGGCTCCTGGCGCGCGCGCATCGTCTCCATCCGCCGTTCGTCGTAGAGTTCCGGTCGTGAGCGCCGTTCCGGTGCAGCAGCTCGACGAGCTGCAGGAGTACGCCCACGCGGTCGCCGGCTGCACCCGCTGCCGGCTCGCGCAGGGCCGCACGCAAGTCGTGTTCGGCTCGGGCAACCCGCGCGCCGACCTGATGTTCGTCGGCGAAGCGCCGGGCTTCCACGAGGACAAGCAGGGCGTGCCGTTCGTCGGCCAGGCCGGGAAGCTGCTCGACAAGCTGCTCGCAGGAATCGGCATGACGCGGGCCGATGTGTTCGTTGCGAACACGCTGAAGTGCCGGCCGCCGGGCAATCGCGATCCGCAGCCCGACGAGATCGAGGCGTGTGAGAGCCATCTCTTCCGCCAGGTCGCGCTGATCGAGCCGGTCGTCGTCGCCACGCTCGGCAACTTCGCGACGAAGCTGCTCTCGGGACGCGAGCTCGGGATCACGAAGGTGCACGGCCGCGAGCAGAAGACGACGATCGGCGGCCGCGACGTGCTGCTCTACCCGATCTACCATCCAGCGGCCGCGCTCTACACGCCCGCGATGCTGAAGGTGCTCGAAGCCGACTTCGCGCGGCTGCCCGAGTTGCTCGGGCGCGCCCTCGAGCCGCCGCCGGCGCCGGCAGAGCCGGAGCTCACGCTCGTCTCGGCGGGCGCCGGCGCCGAGCAGCTCGGCCTGTTCTAGAGACTCTCGACCGCGGCGGCGAGACTCTACGCTTGCGGCGTGGAGACGAGCTCGCCCGCGGAGACGGAGGCGCTGGCCGCGGAGCTTGCCGCGCGGCTCGTGCAGGGCGACGTCGTCACCGTGTCCGGCGAGCTCGGCAGCGGCAAGACGACCTTCGTGCGCGGCGCGTGCGCGGCGCTCGGAGTGCGCGAGCGCGTGACGAGCCCGACGTACACGATCGGGCATCGCTACCACGGCGTCCGCGGCGAGGTCTCGCACCTCGATCTCTATCGCTTCCGGGGCATGTCGCCCGCCGAGTGGGGTGACCTCGAGCCGTACTTCGACGACGCGATCGCGTTCGTGGAGTGGCCCGAGGCGGGCGCGGGGGTGCTGCCGCCGGCGCGCTTCACGGTCAGCCTCGGTCATGCTGGCGGCGAGCGGCGAAAGGTCTCGATCGACGAATGCTGATGCTCGCCTTCGACACGGCAACCGACGTCGCGACGAGCGCGCTCGTCGACGACGGCGAGGTGCTCGGCGAGCGCAGGTCGCGGGCGCAGACGTTGCTCGAGGACGTCGACGCGCTGCTGCGTCAGGGCGGTGCGCATCCGCACGACCTCGACGCCCTCGCGGTCGGCACCGGCCCCGGCAGCTTCACGGGCCTGCGGATCGGCCTCGCGGCGGCGCGCGGCCTCGCGCTCTCGCTGGAGCTACAGGGCGCGGGCGTCTCGACGCTCGACGCGCTCGCGGCGGGGGCGCCGGGTGCGCTCCCGGTGATCGACGCGCGCCGCCGCGAGGTCTTCACGGTCGCCGGCGGCGCGCGTGTGGTCGTCGCTCCCGCCGAGCTCGCCGTCGCGAACGGCACCGTCTGCGTGGGGAGCGGCGCGGTGCGCTACCGCGCACTCCTCGAGAAGCTCGGCGCGGTCGTCCCGCCGGACGACGACGAGCGCCATGTCCCCCGTGCGCGGTTCCACGCGCAGCTCGCGGGCGAGCTCGGCGACGTCGAGCTGATCGAGCCGCTCTACCTACGCGTGCCCGACGCCGACCGGAACGTGGCATGACGACGATCGAGCTGCGGAAGCTCGGCCTCACCGACCTGCGCGCGATCGAGGAGATCGAGCGCCGCTCGTACCCGACGCCGTGGTCGCGCTCGATGTTCGCGGGCGAGCTCGCGAAGCCGAGCTCGATCTGCCTCGGCGCGTTCGACGTCGACGGGGAGGACGGCACGCTCTGCGGCTATCTCATCGTCTCGCGCTACGTCGACGCATGGCACGTCATGAACGTCGCCACCGATCCGGAGCACCGCGGCCGCGGCATCGCGACGATGCTGCTCGAGCGGCTCTTCGAGCTGACGGTGGACGATGCGCGGCGCGGCTACACGCTCGAGGTGCGGGTCTCGAACGCGACCGCGATCGCGCTCTACGAGCGGCTCGGCTTCGAGGCCCGAGGCATCCGCCGCGGCTACTACACCGACAACCGGGAGGACGCGCTGATCATGTGGAAGGAGCCCGTCGGCCACGACGCCGCCTGACGTGTCGGAACCGAACCCCGGCCAAAAGGCCTCGCCGTACGCGGACAGGTGCAACGACTTCCTGGTGGATCTGTCACGTCTGACGACGGGGCATGTCCGCACAGCAGTGGTCGCGCGCGTCGCGCGCGCCGATTTCCTGGCTGCGCGCGCGGCGCGTCTGTGTGACGACTTCGTCACGCCTGGCGGCGGGACAGGTCTTGCGTGGCCGAGCTGATCCTTGGGATCGAGACGTCGTGCGACGAGACGGCCGCCGCGCTCGTCTCGGCGAACGGCGAGATCCGCGCCAACGTCGTCGCCTCGCAGGCCGACCTGCACGCACGGTACGGCGGCGTCGTCCCGGAGGTCGCGTCGCGCCGGCATCTCGAGCTCGTCGCTCCCGTCGTCCGCGAGGCGCTCGGGCGGGCGGGCGCGACGCTCGACGACGTCGACCGCCTCGCGGTCACGCAGGGCCCGGGCCTCATCGGCGCGCTGCTCGTCGGCATCGCCGCCGCGAAGGCGATCGCCTGGTCGCGCCGCTTGCCGCTCGTCCCGGTCGACCACCTGAACGGCCACATCGCCTCGCTCTACCTCGAGCCGGGCGCGATCGAGCCGCCGTTTCTCTGCCTGCTCGCGAGCGGCGGGCACACGATGCTGATCGACGTCGCGAGCCACACCGAGCAGCAGGTGCTCGGAACGACCCTGGACGACGCCGCCGGCGAGGCGTTCGACAAGGGCGCACGGCTGCTCGGCCTCGGCTACCCGGGCGGGCGCGAGCTCGACCGGCTCGCCCGCGACGGCGACCCCGAGGCCTACGACTTCCCGGTCGCGCGCGTCCCCGGTCTCGACTTCTCGTTCTCCGGCCTCAAGACCGCCCTGCTCTACGCGACCCGCGACCTCGAGCCGGCCGAGCTCGGTCGCCGCCGCGCTGATCTTGCCGCCTCGTACCAGCGCGCCATCGTCCGCGCGCTCGTCGGCCGCGTCCGGGACGCGAAGGCCTCGAGGATCGCCGTCGTCGGCGGCGTCGCCGCGAACTCCGAGCTCCGGGAAGCCCTCGCCGACGCCGCGCTTGCGCCGCTCGAGCTCACGACCGACAACGCCGCGATGATCGCCTCGGCCGCCCGTTTCACGGACCCCGTCCCGTACCCGAGTTATCTTGGCCTCGATGCGTACGCCTCGCGCTGAGCCGCGGCATGCACTGCTCCTGGCGCTCGTCGCGGCCGCCGCCACCGTCGTGCTCCTGGCGACGGAGGGCAAGAGCGCGGGGCAGCTGCCGCAGCCGGCGACGAGCGCGGCCGGCTGGCGCGGGCTCGTCGGGTCGCGGCCGCGTGTCGCCATCGGCCAGCGGGTCATCGTCGTCCTCCGGACACCGTCGCTCGCACAGCGTGTCGCGGCCGCCGGCGGCATCGTCGGCACCCGCCGCGAGCGCACATGGACGAACGCGACGCTCTCCGCGCAGAAGCTCCTCGTCTCGAGGCTCGCGCTCCGGGGCGTCTCCGTCCATCCTGACTTCAGCTTCGCGCGGGTGCTCGACGGCTTCTCCGCGCTCGTCGACCCGAGCGTGATCCCGATCATCGAACGCGACGAGAACGTCGCCGGCGTCTATCCCGTCCGCGTCGCCTACCCGGCCGCGGTCTCGACAAAGGTGCTCGACCGGGCCGACTTCGGCCCACTGTCCGGCCACCGGCCCAACCTCGACGTCCCCGGTGTCGACGGCAGAGGAGTGACGATCGCGCTGCTCGACACCGGTGTCGATCCCGCCGTCCCGTATCTGCGCGGACGCATCCAGGCGGGGATCGACGTGATCGGCGGCAACCCGAACGGTCTCGCGGCGGCGAAGCCCGACGATCCCACGCAGGTCGAGCGGCACGGCACGCAGATGGCGGGCCTCCTCGTCGGCGGCGGCGGCCCGGCGGGCCTCGCCGGCGTCGCAACAGGCGCGTCCGTGCTGCCGATCCGCGTCGCCGGGTGGCAGCCGGATGCCTTCGGCAACTGGGCGATCTACGCGCGCAGCGACCAGATGATCGCCGGACTCGACCGCGCCGTCGACCCGAACGACGACGGCGACGCCCACGACGCCGCGCGCGTCGCCCTGGTCGCGCTCGCCGAGCCGTTCGCCGGCTTCGCCGACGGGCCGGAGGCACGCGCGGCGCAGGGCGCGCTCTCGCTCGACACGCTCGTCGTCGCGGCGTCCGGCAACGACGGCACCGCGGGCGCGGGCTACGGCGACATCGCCGGCCCGGGAGGCGCGCCCGCCGCGCTCACCGTCGGCGCCGTCGACACGCGCGCGAGGACCGACCGCGCGCGCATCGTCGTCCGCTCCGGCCTGACGACGCTGCTCGACGGCACGGCCGCGATCGCGGGCGTCGTGCGCCCGACGCAACGGCTCGACCTCGACGTCGCGCTGCCTCGCGGCACGCTCGGCGGTACGCGCCGGACGGCGCCGCGCATCACCGACTTCTTCACGCGCTCCGGCCTGAGCCTCGTCGCCGGACGGGCGGCGCTCGTCCCGATCGGGGCCTCGCCGGTGCCCGCGGCGGCGCGCGCCGCCGCCGCCGGGGCGTCGATCGTGCTGCTCTACGGCAGCCACGCCACGCTGCCGGCGGGCGGGCTCGGCCTCGACGAGTCGATCGGCGTCCCGGTCGTCTCGGTGCCCACGCACGCTGCCCGTGCCGCGATCGAGCGCATTGCGCGCGGCGAGCAGGTCGCGGTCGCCCTGCGCGCGACCCCCAGTGCCGTGAACGGGGCGGACGGGCGGGTTGCGAGCTTCTCCTCGGGCGGACTCGCCTTCGACGGCCGCGTGAAGCCGGACCTCGTCGCGCCGGGCGTCGGGCTCGCCACGTCGGATCCCGGGATCAACGCCGACGGCTCGCCCCGGTTCGTCACCGTCAACGGCTCGAGCGCGGCGGCCGCGACGGTTGCGGGCGGCGCCGCGCTGCTCGCGCAGGCGCGGCCCGCGCTCGGCGCGAGCGCGCTGCGCGGGCTCCTGATCGGCAACGGCCGGCGCCTGCTCGACGATCCCATGACGGCGCAGGGTGCCGGGCTCGTCGACGTCGGCGCCGCGGCCGCCGGCGAGATCGCCGCGTCGCCGGGCACGCTCGCGCTCGGGCGCTCGACGGGCGCGGGGTGGCGCGTGAGGTCGTCCTTCACGCTCACCAATCTCTCGAGTCGCACGCTGCGCGTCGCGCTCGGCCTCCGCACGCAGGACGAGGGCGCCGCGGCCGTCGACTTCTCCCTTAGCCCGAAACGGCTCAGCCTGCCGCGCGGCAAGAGCGTGCTCGTGCGTCTCCGGGCGCTCACGGCGTCGGCGCCGTCGGGCTCCGCCACCGCCGACGGCTCCGTGCTCGTCGCGGTGCAGGGAGGAGGAGAGATCCGCGTCCCGTGGGCGATCGCGTTCGGCTCGGCCGACACCGACCTCCTCGGCGCCGCGACGCTCTCGGCCCGCTCGTTCGGAGCGTCGGACACGAAGCCGGCGCTCCTCGCCGTCGACGCGGGCCGCGTCCTCCTCGTCGCCGGCCACCCCGAGATCCGGCCGATCCGGCGCCTCGACATCGTCCTCTGGCGCGCCGACGGGACGCAGGTCGGCACGCTCGCCCGCCTGCGGGACGTGCTGCCCGGGCGGTACACGTTCGGGCTGACGGGCCGCGGGCCCGACGGGCAGCGCCTGGCGCCGGGCGCCTACGCCGTCCGCATCGTCGCCTACCCCGTCCAACCGGGGCCGCCGAGCCGCAAGCGCCTGCCCTTCGTCCTCCGTTAGAGTGGCCACTCGGTGACGGCGGTCGAAGCACCGATCTCGCACCTTCGCGAAAATCCATTCGAGATCGCGAAGCAGCAGCTGCGACGCGTCGCGGCCGCCTTCGACATCGACTCGCGCCTCGTCGACGTTCTCGGCGCGTGCAAGAAGGCGGTCGAGGTGTCGGTGCCGGTCGGGATGGACGACGGCACGACGCGCGTCTTCGAGGGCTACCGCGTCACGCACAACATCGCGCGCGGTCCGTCGAAGGGCGGCATCCGCTATCACCCGGACGTCACGCTCGACGAGATCAAGGCGCTCGCGATGTGGATGACGTGGAAGTGCGCGCTCATGGGTATCCCGTTCGGCGGCGCGAAGGGCGGCGTCGTCGTCGACCCGAAGCGCCTCTCGCGCGGCGAGCTCGAGCGCATGACGCGCCGCTACACGAGCGAGATCATCAACGAGATCGGGCCGGAGAAGGACATCCCCGCGCCGGACGTCGGCACCGACGGCTCGGTGATGGCGTGGATCTTCGACACGTATTCGATGAACAAGGGCCACTCGGTGCTCGGCGTCGTCACCGGCAAGCCGCTCACGATCGGCGGCTCTCTCGGCCGCGAGGAGGCGACCGCGCGCGGGAGCCTCTACTGCATCCGCGACGCCGTCGCGAAGCGCGACGGGCGCCTCGACTCGATGACCGTGGCCGTACAGGGCTTCGGCAACGTCGGCTCCTATCTCGCGAGGCTGCTCTACGAAGAGGGCGCCAGGGTCGTCGCGATCTCAGACTCGAGCGTCGCGCTCCACAACGCGAAGGGCATCGAC
>Ga0207657_10003464_pt1 | contig 16835 bp, 17 predicted proteins | sample KBSC33metaG_FD_184316 | JGI IMG/M metagenome (GOLD analysis project Ga0207657, IMG submission 184316) | Corn rhizosphere microbial communities from Kellogg Biological Station, Michigan, USA - KBS C3-3 metaG (SPAdes) (version 2) | ecosystem: Host-associated > Plants > Roots > Rhizosphere > Soil ... | reverse complement strand
CTGCCGTCGGCCAGCAGCACTCGGTCGCCCGCCGTGACATCGCGTGCCAGCGCCTTGTAGCTGGTGGGCGCGAGCTTCGCGTTGCCGATTACATCCTCCACCGTAATGCTGAAACGCGCTCCGGTTTCAAGCGTGGCCGCACCGCCATCGAACTTTCCCAGGCGGATTTTGGGTCCTTGCAGATCCAGGAGGATGCCTGGGGTGGCAGCGCAATCCGCGGCAATCTCACGAATAAGATGAATTACTGAGGTGTGTTCGCCATAAACGCCGTGGGAGGCATTGATGCGGAACACATCCACCCCGGCCTTCAGGAGCGCCCGCAGCATTTCCGGCGAGCGCGAGGCGGGCCCAATGGTGGCGACGATCTTGGTATTGCGCATATACCATGTTATAGGTTTTGCGTCTGGAGTTTACGATCGTCCATCGCCCAATAGCGCGTGGCTGCCGACGCGGTCCACGTTCAAGATCATGTTTCCGTTTCCATCGAACTCGAAGGCGGGTCGGAATTTCGCCTGCCACGTGAGTTCGTCGTAGCGATAAGAATAGCGCGCATGAACCGTCTGGCTGAAGGTGTCGTCGAAGGCCTTGATCAGAATCACGAACTCCGCTTGCAGCCTCGCCAGGTCCTCAGCGGTTTTTCCGAAAAGGGGACTGGTTTCATCCAAAGGGTGCACGATGGTCCACGTCAGCGCCAGAAAATAAATCGTGTCGCGTTCCAGTTTGAGGGGCTGAAACCGCCGCTTCAGGTTGCCGGGAGTCCCTTCCACCGTCATCAGCACCAGATTGGCTTCCAGCTCCATTAAGATGTTGGGCCGCGAATTGACGATGCGCAGTTGCAGACTGCCCTGGTCCTGATAGGGTGCCATCAGAATGTGTTCGCTGAAAGCGATTTTCGCCGACGGCCGGGAAAAGCGCCCGAACATCAGCCCCGTGCCGAGAGCGACCGCCATCAAGCCTGCAATGGCTTCGAGGGACGCCAAAATATTCGCCACCAACGATCCCGGCACCATGTTTCCATAGCCTACGGTGGTCAGGGTGTGCGTGCTGAAAAAGAAATCGTTGAGGAAACGGTCCATTTCAGATGTACCGTCGGCACCCTGCAGATGGCCCGGACCCAGTGCGAAGTAGGCCAACGCGAATAGGAGGTTAATCAATAGATAGCCGCCTAGAATGGTCGCGAAAAACCTCGGCCAGCTCATGCTGAGCATCTGCAAATAGGGGTGGTAGTCGCGCCACGTCCCGCCCCGCCGGAAGACGTTGAAACTCCCGTCCTTGTTGATGCTGCGCCGCAGGACGCCGGTAAACTGCTGCGTTAAGCCGGGATCGAATGTGGGCTTTTCCATAACCAGATGGTAGGCCAAGCCCGCCGGATCATGCGCGGCCCCAGAACGCGAACACCACCGCCCCGAACAGGCACACACCGGAGAGTGCATAGTTCCAGCGCAGGTCTTCACCCAGATAGAAATAGGCAAACACCACGAAGACCACCAACGTGACGGCCTCCTGGATGATCTTCAACTGATAGCCCGTGAAGCGGCCATAGCCAAAGCGATTGGCGGGAACCTGAAAACAATACTCACCCAGTGCGATCAGCCAGCTAAAAATAATGGCTTGCAGCAGACTCCACGACCGATGCTTCAGATGGCCGTACCAGGCAAAGGTCATGAAAGTATTTGAGATCAGAAGCAGGATGACAGTGAGCATTTAGCGCCATCCTAGCATTGAGCGCCGCGCCGAAAGGAACCACCAAATCCACACGAAATTCAGGCCCTGACGTTTTCGGCGTCGGGCGGCGGCGCCCGGACCGGGCACCCCAGACTCCCGGTCGCGGTACAATTTAGTGTTACATGCTGGATCTGATCAAGAAGCTCCAGGACGAGATCGCGGTGCTCGAAAACGAGTTCCGCGTCGAGCTTCCGCGGGAGATTCTGAGGGCGCGCGCGCACGGGGATCTCAGTGAAAACGCTGAGTATCACGCCGCAAAAGAGCGTCAGGCATTCGTCAATGCCCGCCTAGGACAACTGCACGCCCGTCTGCGCGACATCTCGATGATCGACATGTCCAAGATCCCGCATGATCGCATCGGATTGGGATCCGTAGTGGTAGTGCTGGATATCGACAAAGACGAAAAGGTGCGCTACAAGCTGGTGACCAGCGAAGACGTAGATGTCGCCAACGGTCTGATTTCCACCGTCTCGCCGATCGGCCGCGGACTGCTGGGCAAACAGGTGGGCGATACCGTGCGCATCACCATTCCCGGCGGCGTGCGCGAGATGGAAGTCATCGAGCTCACCACGATTCATCAGATCGCTGATAAGCTTCATGCGGCCGGGCCTGCGCCTGACGGTGAAAAATGACCATTACTCACGCCATCGGATACGGCAGCAACAAAATTATCCGGCTGATTGTGCGTGGGCTGGCCCTCTCTCGAATTCATCCCAACGTGCTCACCTTCCTGGGCCTGGTGATCAACATGATCGCCGCCTATATGCTGGCGGTGGGGCAGTTCCGCTGGGGGGCGGCCGTGATTATCGGCGCGGGTCTGTTCGACATGGTGGACGGCCGGGTAGCGCGCGAAACCAATCGTGTGACGCGCTTCGGCGGATTCTTCGATTCGGTGCTGGACCGCTACTCGGATTGCGCGCTGCTGGTAGGTTTGCTGGTATGGTACGGATCCATCAATCGGCCGTTCTATGTGGTGTTGACGGCGATTGCGATGGCCGCGTCGATAATGATCAGCTACACCCGGGCGCGGGCGGAGAATTCCATCCCCATGTGCAAGGTCGGCTTCATGGAGCGACCTGAGCGCGTGGTGCTGGTGATCATCGGCGCCCTGTTCGACCACATGGCTCCGGTGTTATGGGTGATCGCGGTATTGGGAAACCTGACGGTGGTTCATCGCATGATCTTCACCTGGCAGGAAGCCAAGCGCCTGGAAGAAGCCCAACTGAAGGCCGCTCCTAGCGCGCGTGCGGCCAGCAAAGCCTAAACTAAGCCAGACGTAGCGCCAACTCTTCTCCGTTGATAGCCCGGAACCCTGCAAGACGCACGCGGTCGCTATCGCGGAAAGAAACCAGAGGCATCAGTCCGAGATCGATCAGCGCGAGGACTTGCGTTTCCGTCAGCCAAACCTCCGCGCAGGGCGTCATCCGCCACTCGCCTTCCTGCTGATAAGTGTGGAGCGGCAGCCCTTCAAGGTTGAGCGCTCCTCCCGCGGTGAGCAGCGTGAGAAACGCCAGCGCGGGGTTGCCCCATAGATACTGCGTATGAACTGGCGCGGCCGGCATTTCCTCGAATGGAAAAGAATCGATCGCGCTGGTCCGTGCGCCGTAAGGCAGGCGCAACAGAAAGCGGGGCAGCGCGAGCCCAAGGTACGATGCCTCCGGAATGGAGCGCAGTTCCTGCCAGTGATCGCCCATATCGACCGAGCCTTCCGCGATGAAAGGCGCTCCGATGTGCGCGGCCAGCAGCGCCATGCGGCCGAGGAATTCGATATCGGCAGCGTCAGGACCGAACGCGTAAAGCCCGATCACCGCGCGCCACTTACGAGCGCTGAGCAGCGCGTGCATGCGGGTTTCACCGAGACTCTTGGCTTCGAGCAGATCGCGCGCAGCTTCAGCCTTGGGAAAGTGAGCGATGCGGATGCGAGTCCCGGACTCGTCACCAGAATCACTGCGAATGACGAAGTCGAGCCCGCGCCAAGCGGCTTCGACGGCTTGGAAGCGGGGATGATGCAGGAGACCGCGCATGCGTTCGCTGAGCGCGGCGTCGCGCTGCGGGTCGGTCAACTCCGCGGGCGCGGCATGGGCGCGCGCCAAGTCGCGGACGTACCGCTCAAACGGGTCGCCGCCCTCGGCAATCTGTTCCAGAAGGCTGGAGGACCGCAGAAGCTCGCCGATGTCGGCTTGCGGAGTTGGCTGACCGCTCTTCTCCTTCGTCCCGGTCTGTTCCGGGTCGAACTCGCGAAATAAGTTCAGATTGCGGTACAGGCGATCGGGATGAAAATCCTCCAACTCGCGGAAGAGGGCGCTGGCTAGGCTTACCTGTAGTTTCACCATGACGGAGTCGAAGTTGTCGCGATCGACAGCCAGCGGCTCCGTCGCACGACCTCCGAAATCGCCCAGGATGAGATAGTGCGCGGGCTCATCTTCGGCAATGACGACGGACTTACGCTTTGACTGGACGCCGATTTCGATCATGGCTGATTATAAGATTTCCGGAGCGGTCGTTACGATACCCACTAGCCGGGCGGCGCCAGCGTGGTGGAACCGTAGTCGAGAATCAATGCCGGACCGTCGGCGCGGCCCGAAGAGACCTGAGTGCGGGATAGCGCCGGAATCTTTCGTCATGCTTCTTCCACCCAAACATGGCGGATTTCCGTCAGCGCCTTGCGGCATGGCTCCCTCGTGAGCTTGGGTTCTGTCAGGCGCTGGCAAGTACGCACGCCAATGGTCACGACTTCGATTTCGCGCTCCGGCGTGGCGTAACCATAAATGCCCGCGTGCTCGTGATGAAAAGCTCGGGCTGCAGTGGGCCGCCCGGCCTCGGTCACATTCAACTCATAGCTGTGCCCCGATAGCGCAGATCGGCAGTGCGTTCGATCTCGGCCGACGGCGAGATCGCAGCGGCCCAAGGCGCCAACCGCGTAATCACCCACTGCATCGGCCATCAACATCTGGCCGTGAGGGCGCCGCCCTGCTCCGGGCGATCACGGTCCGAATGCCCATCTCCCGCGCAATCACGCAAGCATGCAACCCGCCGGACCCGCCGAATGCCACCGCACTATTGGCCCAGAAACTTCTCTAACTTCTGAAGTGTGCCCTCGGCATATTGCAGGTTGTTGCGGGCACCCTCAACATCGCCGTTCTGGAGAGAGGCGCGAGCTTCCTGCAAAACATAGTCGAGCCGGATGGATGCCGCTTTAATATCGCCGCGGAGGCCTAATCCTTGCCGTTCCACTCCTTGCTCGATGGAGCGCACACCCGCCTGGGCCGCGGCGGCGCGAACCGCTACCCGGTTGATACGGTCGCGCAGCTCCTTCATTTCCGGAGACGCCGTGGCGGCGGTGATGGGCGGGCCACCGGGAGCTGAACCGGGAACCGGCGCGGGTTGGACCGCCGGCACGGGTTGAGCAGCGGGCATCGCCTGAGCAACAGCGGCCGCCTGGGCAGCTCGGGCTGATTGTGCCGGGGGTTGGGCCGGGCGGAACGCGTATTGGGCGGGCACGGGCTGCTGAATCGGCCGGGGTAGCTCGACTGGCGCAGCCACAGATGTCGAGGCCGTTCCGCGGGTGGCCGGGGAAAGCGCAGGGTCGGCAGACGAAGTTGCAACGGCCGGGGCGGCGGGTGCCGGCGTTGCAGCGGTCGCCGGGGCTGCAGGAGTCGGCGTAACACCTGCGGACGCCGGCACGCCTTGCGCGTCAGCAGCCCCACCGTGCATCAGCTTGGGACCCTCGATCACAGCGGCCACCAGCACCGCCAGCGTAAGCACCGAGCCTAGCGCCATGTAGAGACCTCTCCGGCTACGGGCGGGCTGCGGCGACGTCACCCATGGCGCGGCTGCGACCGGCTGAGGCTCCGCGCGCGGGAGCGGCGGTGGAGTCATTGTGGGCGCAGACACAGCGACAGGCATCGCCGTAATTGGCACGGCAGCAACAGGCACCGCGGTGACAGGCACCATGGTTCGCGTCGGCGTGACGGCAGCAGGGAAGGCGCTGGCCAGCGCGGCGCGGAACGCCTCGGCGGATTGAAAGCGGGCGGCCGGGTCCTTCTCGATTGCCATCAGGATGATGTCGCTCAGCGCGGTTGGGATGCCGGGGATGACCTCAATCGGAGCCATCGGTGCCTGCTGCAGATGTGCCGACATGATCTGAAAATCGCTGTCGCCGAGGAACGGCCGGCGTCCCGTCACCATCTCGTACATGGTGATGCCCAACGAGTACAGGTCCGAACGCCCATCCGGATCGCTGCCCTTGATCTGCTCGGGCGACATGTAAAACAACGATCCGACGGTGCTGCCGGTCTGCGTCAAATGGCGATTGGCCTGCACTCTGGCGATGCCGAAATCCATCAGCTTGATCTGGCCGCTTCTGGTCAGCATGATATTGGCGGGCTTGATATCGCGGTGAATGACGCCGTGGGCGTGCGCATAGCCCAGCGCGTCTAGTACCTCCGCCGCGTAGGCGGCAGCGGTGCCGGGCGACAGCGGGCCGCTTTGCAGCGCCTGCGAGAGCGATGTGCCGTCCACGAATTCCATCACCATCACCAGCTGGTTGCCGGTGCGCATGGCGGTATGCAGCTTGGCGATGTTGGGATGATCCAGCGTGGCCTGCACCTTGATCTCGTTCAGGAAGCGGTCGGCCAAGCCGGGATCGCCTTCGAGATTGGGCAGCAAAACCTTCATGGCTTCGATGCGGTCCGAAAGAATATTACGGACTTTATACACCTGGCCCATGCCGCCGGCGCCCAGGATCTCAACGATTTCGTAATCCCCAATGCGTTCGCCAATATTCATGCTGTCCTCCTCCGAGATGCAATGTCCTCATATTAGCGCCAGACAGGCCCAGCGGCATCCCCCGGGTTGTTTAGTTATTCGAGGAGATCTTCGAGCGCTAGATAAACGCCATGGTCTTGACGCCCGAGATGTCGAACCGTTTCCGGCAGCGCATGTTTTTGCACATGGCTTTATCGTCTAACAGGACCATATAGCTGGCGAACTTGGCGAAGCGCGCCCGGTCGCGTTCATCGGCGCCGCGCGGGACTTGATCCAGCTTCTTGCGCAACATCCAGCGCAGCTCATAAGTATCCGCGGTGCGGCAGAATGGGCAATTCAGCGTCGCCGGCTTGGTGGTTTCGGACTCGCGAAAAAAAGCGCGCTCTTCCATAAGCAATATCGCAGTGCCCTTTATAGCACAGCGGCACTTACACTAAAAGCGCGTGCCTCCTCAACCGCCGGATCGCTTCATCCGCTGCTACATCACCGATCGCCGCATTCTGCCGGCCGGCGCATCGTTGATCGATACCATCGCCCGCAATCTGAACGCCGGTGTCGAATGGATTCAAATTCGCGAGAAGGATCTTTCCGCGCGGGACCTGTTCGATCTCACCCGAAAGGTTCTTGGTCTGGCGAATCCCAACAGATCTAAGATTTTGGTGAATACGCGCGTCGACGTGGCACTCGCCGCCGGAGCGGCCGGCGCTCATCTGCCCGCCGGATCGCCCGCTCCGCGCGTCTGGCGCCCGACCACGCCCCAGGGGTTTCTACTCGGAGTCTCATGCCACACGCTTGACGAGCTACGCACTGCCCAAGATGAAGGCGCTGACTACGCCGTCTTTGGCCCAGTGTTCCCGCCGCGCTCGAAAGCCACCGCCCTCGAACCGCGAGGAATCGAGGACTTCGCGCAAGCGGTGCGTGCCGTGCACATCCCGGTCCTGGCTCTCGGCGGCATCACCGCCGCCAATGCGGAAGATTGCCGCCAGGCAGGCGCTGCGGGCATCGCCGCGATTTCTCTCTACCAGTCCTGTTAGAATTCTTGCGTGGCCAGCAGCGCAATGCGTCAGTCATTCACTCGCGAAGCGGCCCGGCGTCTGCTCCACGTTTCCGAAAAACAGCTCAAGAGCTGGGAGCAGCAAAAGCTGGTCCTGCCGGCGGCCACCTATGGGTTCCGCGAACTCTTGGCGCTGCGCACGCTGATCAAGCTGCGTAACAGCCGCGTTCCCCCGCAGCAGATCCGGCGCGCCATCCACGCGCTGATCAAAAAACTGCGCGGCGTGGAAGACCCGCTCACCGAGCTCAAGCTATACGCCGACGGTAAACGGATTCGCGTGGAACTGGAGGGCCGGGCCATGGAGGCCGAGTCCGGCCAGTTGTTGCTCGATTTCGATCCCGGCGAACTGAGCCGCCTGCTCGAATTCCGCCCCAAGGAAAATCCTCGTGCAGAGCACGAGCAGCGTCAGGCCGCCGAGCACTGGTTCCAGCGCGGCCTGGATCTGGAGGCTACTGGCGCGCCCGCCCCCGAAATCATTGAGGCCTACGAGAAAGCGATTGAACTCGACCCAGCATCCGCGGGGGCGCTAGTCAATTTGGGCACCATCCATTTTAATGCCCGCAACTTCACACTGGCGGAGCGTTATTATATCCAGGCTACCGAGACCGACCCAGAATATGCGTTGGCGCGCTTCGATCTGGGAAACCTCTACGACGAACGCGGCGACCGCGAGCAAGCGTTGGAACAATATCTGGCGGCGCTGCGCATTTCTCCCAATTATGCCGACGCGCACTATAATGTTGCGCTGCTCTATCAGGGCGCACACCAGACCATGAAGGCCGTGCAGCATTGGATTGCGTACTTGAAACTGGACCCATCTAGCGAATGGGCCACCATCGCCCGCCGCGAATTGGACAAACTGCGCAACGCGGCACTCGTGCGCGGACGCTAAAAAAAGGTAAAAAAAGGGGACAGACGACATTTCGCGGGTAGACGGGGCTGCAATCGACCGTCACGCGAGTGAAATGTCGTCTGTCCCCTTTTAGTGCGTCATTGAATAGACAACGTAGTTCACGCCGATACGAATGCCCAAGGCAGAATACTTCTCTGGGTAGTGCGGCGAGTCTGCCCATTCCCACGAGTCGCCCACGTCCGAATTGAAATCCATCACCACCATCAGGCGGCCATGGTCGTCATAGATGCCCTTCCAAAACGGGTGGTAGCCGTCGTTGCGGTATGTCATGCCGCGCTGGAGCGCCCACTGGCCCGGTATCTGGTAGCGGTCATCCAGATCGTAAACCGAATGGAATACCGCATCTTCATTGTCGATCTCGACGATGGGCCGGTCCGGAAACACCATTCGCATGGATTCATAGAAGCGGTTCCATTCCTCGGTGCCCCAGAAATCGTCCAGCATCAGGAACCCGCCGCGCAGAAGATAGTCGCGAAGCCGCGCCGCTTGCGGTTCCGTGAGTTTCCAGTCGCCCATTTCGCCAGCCGCCAGCCACGGCCAGTTGTACACGTCATCGCCGTCATCCAGATTGATGGGTTGCTCCACCGATCGCGCATTGAGCCTGGTCAAACGGCGTAAGGCTCCCACAAACTGGCGATCGGCGCGGGGATAATCCTGCGACCAACTGGTGCCCCCTTCGCGCCAGTCGAAACGTCCCCCAAATCCCAGCGGCCGGCTGAAGCGTCCGCGCGGGTGAGGCGGATACATCAGGCGTCCAAACACAAACTCGCCAGGAATGCGGTAATCCTCCGGCAGAGCAATATTGTCATAGCCTTCAAGGCTGGTATAGACGCGGAATTCGCGCTGGAACGCGTACAGTGCCGTCACGGAGGCGGCGGCGCCGCACAGCACCAACCAGAACCGGGTCCAGGCAGTCATGTCGACACTGTGAGCATATCATCATTCAATATCGGGGCACCCTTCGCGGCGACCAAAGTCACATCGGCAAAGCTCAGAACCTGCGATGGAAGTCGGAGCGGCGGATAGCGCGGATGATATGATCGGGGTAGGCAGCGCCCTTTCGCCAGTCGCTGTAATTGCCAGGGAAATAAATCGATGAGAGCATGCCAGGTTTTCTACTCGCCGCTGGGTTGACGTAGCAATTCTCTTTCAAGGAAATGACAAACACCGTCGTATTGACCGCGCCCGATTCCATCGCGGAAGCCGATTTTCGCACCACACTGGATTTCCGCGCCCGGATCGACCGTCTCCGCCGGGAACGGAACGCCGTGATTCTGGCTCATTATTACCAGGCGGGCGAGATCCAGGATCTTGCGGATTTCGTGGGCGATTCCCTGGATTTATCCCGTAAGGCTGCCGCGACGAACGCCGACGTCATCGTCTTTTGCGGAGTTCGATTCATGGGTGAAGTCGCCAAGATTCTGGCGCCCTCCCGCACCGTGCTGATCCCGGACGCGGAGGCCGGATGTTCTCTAGAAGAATCCTGCCGTCCCGAAGTCTTCCGGCATTTTCGGCAGCGTCATCCGGATCATATCGCTGTCACCTACATAAATTGCTCGGCTGCGGTGAAGGCTCTGTCGGACGTCATCGTCACGTCCTCCAATGCCGAAGCGATCATCCGGCAGCTTCCAGAAGATAAACCCATCCTGTTCGCCCCGGATCGCTACCTGGGAGCGTATCTGCAAAAGAAAACCGGCCGCGCCATGACGTTGTGGCCGGGCACTTGCATCGTCCACGAACAGTTCTCGGAAAGGGAATTGATCAAGCTTAAGGCGCGTCATCCCGGAGCACTGGTGGCCGCCCATCCGGAATGTCCCGCCAGCATTCTTTCCCATGCCGACCACATCGGCTCCACCCGGGCGATGCTGGAATTCGTGATCGAAGCGAAGGGCAAAGAATTCATCATCGCTACCGAGCAGCACATCATTCACCAGATGAATAAGGCCGCGCCGGACAAGATCTTCATCCCTCTGCCCGGCGCCGATGGCGGATGCAACTGCTCCCGTTGTCCGTTCATGGCCCGTAACACTCTTGAGAAGGTCTATCTGAGTCTGCTGAATAACGCACCCAGGATTGAATTGCCCGAGCCAATACGCCTGGCGGCTCTTAAGCCCTTGGAGAAGATGCTCGAAATGTCGGCTTCCCTGCCGCTTGCGTTGACTTCTCCCTTGCTTTCTCCTTCGGCCGCTCAGACTGACGCTTGCTGATGCCATCGGAACTGAATCTTCCTTCCGGGCTGGATATGGAGGATGCCGCTCAAGTCATCGAAGCCGCGCTGCGTGAGGACATTGGATCCGGAGATGTTACATCCTCCGCGGTGATTCCCGCTGACCTTCGTTTTCACGGCGTGATGCGCGCGCGCCACGCCATGGTGATTGCGGGGCTTCCAGTGGCTCGCGAAGTATTCCGCAGGGTAGTTCCCGAAGCAGGCTTTCAATCGCTGATCGCCGATGGCGAGGCGGTGGCGAGTGGCGCCATTCTGGCTGAAATTGAAGGACCGGCGCGAGGTCTATTAACGGCGGAACGCACCGCACTAAACCTCTTGCAGATCCTTTCTGGAATCGCCACAGCCACGCGCCAGTACGTGGAACGAATTCGCGGGAGCGGTTGCACTTTGCTCGACACCCGCAAAACCATTCCCGGTATGCGCAAGCTTTCCAAGTACGCGACCCGTTGTGGGGGCGCACAAAACCACCGCATGGGACTCTTCGACGCGATATTAATCAAGGACAATCACATCGCCGTCTGCGGCAGCATCTCCGAAGCGGTGCGTAAAGCCAAGCTGGCGGAGCAGGCCCTGGGCCAATCTGCTCCCGCCCTGAAGATCGAAGTAGAGTGCGATACGCTCGCGCAGGTGAGCGAAGCGTTGGAAGCCGGCGCTGACATGGTGCTGCTCGACAATATGAGCCTCGACGAACTACGGCAGGCCGTGGCACTGGCCGGGCGGCGTGCGCAGACCGAGGCTTCCGGAGGGGTCACGCGCGAATCCATCGCCGCCATCGCCGCAACGGGAGTAAATTTCGTTTCCGTGGGACGCATTACTCAGTCGGCGCCGGCGGTCGATATCGGACTCGACTGGAGCTGACAGAGCAATATCAAGTGGAAACGTTGAAGGTCGCCTGCGAGAAACCCGCGGCCGGCGGCTTTGTGGACTCAAAAGCTCCTAAGCGACGCGACTTTCATAAACTTCATCCAGGGCCGACCACAGCGCGTCAAGCGTCCGATCCGCAACCTCGGCTGCCGAGCGCGGCTCAATCTCGGCGTCGCGCAATATCGTTTCCCATTGCGCTGAGTGCTCCACATCGGCTGACTCATGCACCTGGAAATAGCGCAAAGTCGCTTCGGCGTCGATACCGTAATTTGCCTTGAGCCCGGCAATCTTCGCGGAAGCCACCGCTGGGATCTGCGCCTCGTAGCAAAATAAACCGGCGACCGCCAGCCCCGTGTCCATCTTCGCCACGGCGCTAAAGGTATCGACTAACGCGGCCATGCGCGGACCCGGCGTCGCACTCAGCACCGACTCGCGCGTTAGGCCCAAGCCAGCCGCGAAATCCAACCAGAGCTGAGGATGCGTCGGAAGAGTCGCTTCTTCGTCCGCCAGGTTGCCCGCGATCACTTGCCGGGTATCGAGACTCGTGCAGCGGGAGTGCATCGTACTCAAGTAGACCGGGAAGGCTCGAACGTGAGCGAAATACTGCTCCGCGTAATGCCGCAGATTTTCGAGCGGCAACGTGCCATTGCTCCAGGTGACGTAGAAGGGGTGCTTGAGCAGGTGTTTGGACGCAATTTTCTCCTGCAGAACGCTCACGGTTGAAGACATGTGTCGATTTTAGCAAGAGATCTCGCAATCGCGAAAAAATGCACTTGGAATCGACCGTTCACACTCGCGAAACCAGCGTCCTGAGCGGGCAATGGAGCTCAGGTGACCGGCTCGCAAGGTAAAATAGAAACATCTTGAACCGAATCTCATTCGCATTCCGCAGCTTCTTCTCTATCTTGTTTTCAGGGACACTCGCCCCCGACATCGCCCTCGCGTTCGGCTACGCCAAGGCCGTACCTGCGAAGGCCGCTCCTCCTCCCAAACCGCAAGCGGGGCCTGCCGATGGCGCGGTGCAGATTCTCTCGCTGTTGCAGCGCGACGCGCGCCTGGTGGATTTCCTGATGGAGGATATCTCGGCCTATTCAGATGAGCAGGTTGGAGCCGCCGTGCGCGATGTTCAGGCGCAATCGAAACAATCGCTCGAACGCTATCTCAAGTTCCAGCCCGTTATCGATGGCGTCGAAGGCACCTACACCAAGACCGAAGGCGTTGCCCAAGGTGCGATCAAACTCATAGGCAACGTGCCCGCAAACGGAAAAGCTCCCGGCGGTCTGCTGCGCCATAAAGGTTGGCAGGCTGCCAAGGTCGATCTCCCTGCCGCCGTGCCCGGCAGCGTGCTCGCGCCCGCCGAGATCGAAGTCGAATAGTGGCCGGCTCTAAATGAATATCGGAATCGACCTCGGCACCACCAACTCTGCCCTCGCTTACATCGATTCCACCGACGAAGCGGATTACCCCACGATCCACGTGCTCGACGTCCCGCAGTACGTGGCTCCGGGCCGCATCGAGGCGCTCCGCACGCTACCGTCGTTCTTGTATTTAGGCGATCAGGAATACACCGGCGTGTATGCGCGCGAGCAAGGGGCAATTGTTCCCACCAAGTCGGTGAACTCCGCCAAGAGCTGGCTCTCGAACCCCGCCGTCGACCGCACCGCCAAGATCCTGCCCTGGGACGCGCAGGAAGGCGGCCGCGTTCTTTCGCCGGTTGAAGTTTCTACGCGAATCTTGAAGCACCTCGCCGACGCTTGGCAGAAGCAGCACGGCTCGCCCGTCTCCGAACACAACGTGGTGCTGACCGTCCCCGCCAGCTTCGACGAAGAAGCCCGCGAGCTCACCGTCATGGCCGCCCGCGATGCCGGCATTGAAAAGCTGACGCTGCTCGAAGAACCCGCCGCCGCCTTTTATTCCTGGATCGCCAACGACCTCACGCGCTCGCAGAAGAGCCTGTTCGACGGCCAAACCGTTTTAGTGTGCGACGTCGGCGGCGGCACCAGCGACTTCACTCTGATCCGCGTCGCCCGCGAAGGCGACCGCATCGATTTCACCCGCACCGCCGTGGGACAGCACTTGCTGCTGGGCGGCGATAACCTCGATCTCACGCTCGCGTGGCTAGTGGAAGCCAAGCTCGGCAAGACTTTATCGATTCGCCAGCGCAGCGGTCTGCGCCGTCAATGCGCTGCAGCCAAAGAACGCCTGCTGGCCGATCGCACCCTCGCCAGCGCCGAGATCACTGTGCTCGGCGGCGGCTCCTCGCTGGTCGGCGGCACGCTCAAAACCGAAATCCTCCGCGAAGAAGTTCTCGAACTTGCGCTCGACGGCTTCCTGCCCATGTGCGAGCTCACCGATCGCCCCAAGGAAGAAGAGCGCAGCCCCTTCCGCGAGCTCGGGCTGCCCTACGTTTCCGATCCCGCCGTCACCCGCCACCTGGCCGCCTTCCTCGCCAGCGCCGGCGACGCGGTTCCCGACGCCATTCTCTTCAACGGCGGTTTCTTCATCCCCGAAATCCTGCGCCAGCGCGTCGCCGACGTGCTCGAACATTGGTATGGCCGCCGCCCCCTGATTCTCGACAATCGCGATCTCGATCTCGCGGTAGCCGTCGGCGCGGCCTATTATTCATACGTCCGGTCGACCGGCCAAGGCCTCCTGGTCCGCGGCGGACTCCCGCGCGCCTATTTCATCGGACTCGGCGGCGATGGCGATCAACTGCGGGCCCTGTGCCTCGTCCCGCGCGGCTCCGAAGAAGGTTCAACGGTAGAGATCGATCCCGGCAACCTGCAACTGGTCGCCAACAAGCCCGTGTCCTTCCGCCTCTACAGTTCCCGCACCCGTACGGAAGACCGTCCCGGCGACGTCGTCGAATTCCCGCGCGAGCCCCAAGACGGCGAGCCGCACCTGCACGCCCCACTTAACGCCGTACTGCGCTTCGGCAAAGCCGGCGAGCGATTGGTCCCGGTAAAGTTAGGCGCGAAACTCACCGAGGTCGGCACGCTCGAAATCTGGGCCGACTCGAAAGAGAGCGAGCACCGCTGGCGCCTCCAGTTCGAACTCCGCAAAGCCGCGAAAGAACAGACGGCCGTGCGTCCCGGCGCCGTGATCAGTGACGAGGCCCTGGTAGTCGCTGAAGCCCTGATCCCTTCGGCATTTTCCGACGATACCGTGGAACCCGCGCAACTTCCCGCTCGCCTCGAACAAGCTCTCGGACTGGGACGCAACTCCTGGCCCCTCTCGGCCATCCGCAAGCTGGCCGACCACATGCTCGAACTCGCGGAAACCCGCAAGCGTAGCGCCGCGCACGAACTTCGTTGGCTCAATCTGTGCGGCTTCTGTCTGCGCCCCGGCTTCGGCTTCCCCGGTGACGATTTCCGTATCGAACAAGGCCGCCGCGTGTACGCTTCAGGCCTGACGTTCGCCAACCAGGTGCAGAACGAAATCGAGTGGTGGATTTTCTGGGGCCGCGTCGCCGGTGGCCTCAACAAGAATCAGCAAACGGATGTCTTCCAGCGCCTCTCGCCCACGCTGCTGCCACGCGGCTCGAAAAAGCCGCAGCGCGTGAATCCCAGCCTGTTGCGTGAAATGTGGCGCGCCGCCGCAAGTCTGGAACTCCTGCCGCTCCAGACCAAAACCCAGCTCGGCGACGAACTCCTCGCCCGCATCGCCAAAAACGACTTCGTCGAAACCGGCCTGTGGTGCCTAACCCGCCTGGGCGCCCGCAAACTATTCTACGGACCCATCAACCACGTGCTGCCGCCCGCCACCGCATCGCGTTGGGTCGAAGCATTACTCAAAGTCCCCAAAGCCGCCGACACCATCGGCGCCCTCGCGCGCGTCACCGGCGACTCCGCGCGGGACCTGCCCCCGCACGCGCTCGAAACCGTGCGCCGCGCTTTCCCGGAGCTTAACCTCGAAGCCGAACCCACCGGCGACCTCGCCGCCATGGGTAAGATCTTTGGTGAGGAACTGCCGTCCGGGCTCGTGTTCCATGAATGAGCTCGCCATGATCGAAAAGATCCGCCGGCTAGCGGAGCGAGGTCCGCGCATCGCGCTAGGCATCGGCGATGACTGCGCCATCTACCGGCCCCGACGTGGCGAAGACCTGCTCTTCAAGATCGACCCCATGATCGAGGACATCCATTTCCGCCGTGACCAGCCGCCCGCCATCATCGGCCACCGCGCGCTGGCCAGGAACTTAAGCGACATCGCCGCCATGGGAGGCGCGCCGGATTTCTGTCTGGTGTCGCTCGCCCTCCCGCGCCAGCTCGGCGAAACATCGGTGGAGCAATGGATTGGCGAATTCTATCGCGGCCTCATGGCACTGGCCCGCCGCACCGGTACCGCGCTCGCGGGCGGTCACCTGGCCCGAGCCGAAAAAATCTATTGTGACGTCGTGGTCAGCGGCAGCGTCCCGCGCGGAAAAGCGCTCCTGCGCAGCGGCGCTCGTCCCGGCGATTTGCTGTACGTCTCCGGGCGCCTCGGCAAACTTTGGGAAGGTCGCATCCAGCCCCGTCTCGCGCTCGGCCAAGCCCTGCGCGGCTGCGCCACCGCTTGCATGGACCTCAGCGACGGCCTCTCGCTCGACCTCCATCGACTGTGTCTTGCATCCGGCGTCGCAGCAGTTGTCGACCGAGTCCCGATGGTGCGCGGTGTCACCCTCGACCGCGCCCTTCATGGCGGCGAAGATTACGAATTGCTGTTTACTCTTCCGCCCCGCAAATCGCCTCCTCGCGGGACCACCCTCATCGGGAGCATCGTCAAAGGCCGTGCCGGAGCGGTCCAGTTTCACGGTCAGCCCCTCGCGCCCCGCGGCTACGATCACTTTGCCGATCGCTAAAAGTATCATGAACGAAATGAGACAACCGGTCCACGTGGTCTACGGCGGCGCGCACTTATTCAAGTCGGATATCACGCGCAAATTGGGGACCCTCGCCGAACGCGCGCTGGCCGAATATGCGCCGGACGCTGTCACCTTGGCTGAAGCGTTGAGTATTCGCGATGCCCTGGCCGCGACGGTCTACCAGCGCGTGATGGAAAAACTACGCCGTGAGCCAGTAGAAGATTATCGCATCGATTTCGAAGACGGCTTCGGTATTCGCTCGGACGCCGAAGAAGACGCAGCGGTAGACGCAGCAGCCGCGCAGTTCAGCCAGGGATTGGAAGACGGCACGCTGCCGCCATTCATCGGGCTCCGCGTCAAATCATTCGCACCAGAATCCAGGCCCCGCGCGCTGCGCACGCTCGACCGCTTCCTCAAGGCCGCCGGCAAGCTGCCAGAAGAATTC
>Ga0207657_10003463_pt1 | contig 16838 bp, 10 predicted proteins | sample KBSC33metaG_FD_184316 | JGI IMG/M metagenome (GOLD analysis project Ga0207657, IMG submission 184316) | Corn rhizosphere microbial communities from Kellogg Biological Station, Michigan, USA - KBS C3-3 metaG (SPAdes) (version 2) | ecosystem: Host-associated > Plants > Roots > Rhizosphere > Soil ... | reverse complement strand
GGAGACGTCGACAGCACCGATCAAAAGTCGCGTCTGGCGCAAATGCAGGAGCAGAGCAGCATTCTGGATTTTGTCAAGGGCGGCGTGGATCGCCTGGAGACCAAACTCGGATCGGGCGACCGCCGAAAGCTCGCGGAATATCTGGACGCGATTCGCGATATCGAGCGTCGCATTCAAAAAGCCGAACAGCAGAGCGCCTCGATGCCCTTGCCGGCGATGGATCGCCCGGCGGCGGCTCCGGAGGAGTTTGTGGACCATGCGCACTTGATGATGGACCTAATGGTGATTGCCTACCAGTCCGATCTCACGCGCGTCATTACCATGATGCTGGCTCGCGAAGGCAGCAACCGCAGTTATCGTGAGATCGGTGTTGACGATGGTCATCATAACTGCACGCATCATCAGAACGACCCGGTGAAAATTGCGAAAACGGCGAAGATCAACACTCACCACGTCGACCAACTGGCGTACCTGGTGAATAAGATGAAGAACACGCCGGACGGCGACGGGACGCTGCTGGACCACTCGATGCTGCTCTACGGGAGCAGCCTGTCCGACGGGAACAAGCACACGCATGTTGATCTTCCAGTCGCTCTAGTGGGCGGCGCGGGCGGAACGCTGAAGGGCGGGCGGCATCTCCGCTATCCCGAAAATACGCCGCTCAATAATTTGCTGCTTTCCATGCTCGACAAGTCGGGTGTCCGAACCGAAACCCTAGGTGACAGCACCGGCGAGCTCGCGCATCTGTCGGATATCTAGCAGGTACAGCAATGCGGTCGACGCTCTTGATCCGCGCAGGAACGGCGATCGTTCTAGCCGCCGCACTGTGTCGGGCAGCGACAGATTATTCCCTGATCGATGCCATCAAACGCCGCGATATCAAGGCCGCTGATGCGCTGATCGCCAAGCGGGCAAATATCGACGCCGCATTGCCGGATGGCGCGACTGCGCTGGCTTGGGCGGTGTTTCTCGACTTGCAGGAGACGGCCCTGAAGCTGATCGACGCCGGCGCGAACGTAAACACGGCGGGCGACTACGGCGAGACGCCCCTTACGTTGGCCTTGGCCAACGGCAATGCCATCCTTTCCGCGCGCCTGCTCCGAGGCGGCGCGAACCCGAAGGCTCAACGCTGGAACGGCGAGACCGCGCTTATGATTGCGGCGGGCGCAGGCAGCGTGGAAGAAGTGAAGCTGCTGCTGGACGCGGGTCTGGACGTGAACGCCCAGGAAAGTGAAAAGGGCCAGAACGCGCTCATGTGGGCCGCCGCGGAGGGACATCCCGACGTTGTGGATCTGCTGATCCAACACGGCGCCGACGTAAACGCGGCCAGCAAGAAGGGCTTCACGCCCTTGCTCTTCGCCACCATGAAGAATGACAGCGCCTCAATTCGGCACCTTATTAAGGCGAATGCGGACCCCAACTACGCTCTGCCGGACAAAGATAAGACCAAGATGCTGGTGGTGGCGGGTGCTTATCACAGCACGGAGGCCGCGATTGCCTTGCTCGATGGCGGCGCGAATCCTAACGTTGCCGATCACCTCGGGAAAACGCCGCTGCACATGGCGGCGCAGGCCGGCTCGTTGGATCTGGTCAAGAAGCTCATATCCAAGGGAGCCGATCTGAACGCCAAGACCGCGAAGGTGCCGACTCCAGAAGACACCGTTTTCCGGCGCGCGGGCGGGGAACAGACTGCGCTGCTGCTCGCGGCGAAGTTCAACCATGTGGATGTCATGCGCGCGCTGATCGACGCAGGCGCCGACGTCAAATTGAAGAATCAGGACGGAGCCGGCTTGTTTCTCGTCGCCGCCGGAAGCGGCCACGTAACGGCGGCGGAGCTCGCCTATCAATACGACAAGGACGTCAAGGCTGTCGACAACCACGGCTTCACTGCAATGCACGAGAGCGTGAACGCCACGGGGAATCTGGCGACCCAGCCAGAGCTCACCGAACTGGTGCAGTACCTGGCTGACATCGGCGTTCCCCTCGACCAACCGGATAGCCGTGGGAGAACTCCCATTCAGGTGGGCGATGTCTTTCCGCTGGATCAACCTATTCAGCGGATGGCCGACATCATCATCAGCCGCGGCGGAACGCCACGTTATTTTCCGAAGGAATACGTGAAGCCCGCGAAGACCGCGGCTTTAAAGTAACTCGGCGTAACGGCAGGCTCCTTCCTAGCCGGTTTGAATCGGGAATTGGCGGGTGTATACTAGCCATCGAAATCCGGGAGTCCCAGCAGGAGCGACGTCGCTATGACCAACAAAGTGATCGGCAAGAGTCCGAAATATCTCGGTATCGCGGTGCTTGCAGCGATATGCATGGCCGCGTGGATGGGCAGGATCAACGGGCAGCAAGGCGCTGCCTCAGTGAGTGTCAAAGCCGACGAAATCGGCGGTGTTGTGAGCAGCAGCAAGGGACCCGAGGCCGGTGTCTGGGTGATCGCTGAGACCACCGATTTGCCAACGCGCTATATCAAAGAAGTTGTAACCGATGACCGCGGACGCTACCTGATTCCGGCGCTGCCGAAGGCGAACTACACGGTTTGGGCGCGCGGCTACGGCTTGGTGGATTCGCCAAAGGTGCAGACCGCGCCGGGCAAGGCGGTTGACTTGAAGCCGACGATTGCTCCGGACGCGAAAACTGCCGCGAGGTTGTATCCGGGTAACTATTGGTACTCGCTGATGAAGGTGCCGGAGAAGAATGAATTTCCGGGCACGGGTCCCGGAGGGAACGGCATTTCGACCAACGTGAAGAGTCAAGGCCAGTGGATCCATCTGGTGAAAACCGACAGTTGCGAATCCTGCCACCAGCTCGGCGGCGAATATACTCGCACGATTCCGGCGATGTTCAAGAATTTCGATTCTCCAGCCAAGGCGTGGGAACGGCGCGTAAAGTCCGGACAGGCCGGTACCTCAATGGTTGGCGGCTTGGCGCAACTTGGTCCGCAGCGCGCCACGGCGGAGTTCGGTAGTTGGACCGATCGCATCGCCCACGGCGAAATTCCGGCGCAGGCTCCGCCGCGTCCGCAGGGTGTCGAACGCAACGTCGTGATCACGCAATGGGACTGGGCCGATCCCAAGAGTTATCTGCACGACGAAATCTCCACGGATAAACGCAATCCCAAGCTAAACCCCAACGGCCTGATCTACGGATCGCCTGAAGAGAGCCGCGATGCGCTGCCGGTGCTCGACCCGGTGCATAACACCACTAGCTGGGTAAAAGTTCCGTATCGCGATGCCAATACTCCCGGCCAGCCGAAGCCGCTCGAAGCCTCGGCGGTCTGGGGGGATGAGTCCATCTGGGATAGCCACGTCACGGTTCACAATCCGATGTTCGACAACACGGGACGCGTGTGGTTCACTTCCCGCCTGCGCGGGCCGGACAATCCGGCGTGGTGCAAGGCAGGATCCAGCCAGCCTTCGGCCAAGATCACTCCGGTGGAGCGCTCCGGCCGCCAGTTGGCGGTTTACGATCCGAAGACCAAGCAAGTGTCGTTAATCGATACGTGTTTTGCCACCCATCACCTGCTGTTCGCGGAGGACGCAAACAACACGCTGTGGACCAGCAGCGGCGGCGGAGGGGGCGTGGTCGGCTGGCTGAATACGAAAGTATGGGATCAGACCCACGACGCGCAGAAGGCGCAGGGCTGGACCGCGTTGGTGCTCGACACCAATGGGAATGGCAAGCGCGATCCCTACGAAGATGTCGATCAGAACGTAGCTACCACGGCGACTGGCGAGAGCCTCGGCAGTTCCGCAGCCGTGCCGCGGATTGCCAGCGATCCCAAGAAGGATACGCGCCTCAATGCGGCGTTCTATGGCTTGGCGATCGGCACGGATGGATCGATCTGGGGTAGCGTGCTGGGATTTCCGGGCGGGATCGTGCGCGTGGTTCCCGGCTCGAACCCGTCGGAAACGGCGCTGGCGGAGTATTACGAAGTGCCATGGAACAATCCCAAGGCGAAGGTTCAGGGCTTTTCGCCGCGCGGCATGGATATCGACCGCAACAATGTCGCGTGGGTGGTGCTGGGCAGCGGGCATCTCGCCAGCTTTGATCGCAGCAAGTGCAAAGGTCCGCTGAATGGACCCAAGGCCACCGGCCAGCATTGTCCGGAAGGCTGGACGCTGTATCCTTCTCCGGGTCCGAACTTCAAGAACGTGAAGGATTCGGGCAGCGCGGATTCGCACTATTACGACTGGGTGGATCAGTTCGACACGCTGGGCCTCGGCAGGAATACGCCGATCGCCACCGGCAACGGCAGCGATTCGCTGCTCGCACTGCAGAACGGCAAGTGGGTGGTGATGCGCGTCCCGTATCCGCTCGGCTTCTTCGCCAAAGGCATGGACGGACGCATTGACGATCCCAACGCTGGATGGAAAGGTAAAGGCGTCTGGACCACTTGGGGTACGCGCACCCCGTTCCACTCGGAAACCGGCAAGGGGACCATGGCCAAGGTGGTGCACTTCCAGGTTCGGCCGAATCCCCTGGCGGACTGATCTTCGCGGAACGTTGAAAAAGTGCTGTTTCCCCGGGGCCGTGCGTGGGCGGCTATTCGCTGTCGGTGTCTCTACCGGAAAGCTGCCGTTCAGCCGTTGACGGCGGGATAAAATAGGAGAAAATAGAAGGCTATATGCGATGTCCAGTGTGCGAAGCTCTTGAACGCGAACGCAGCCTCATGAACCAGATCGAGGCGAGTACCGTTTTGCGGCAGCGCTCCAAGATGATCCTGCCTGCTGTTGCTCATGCAGTAGATGTGCAGCCGGATCAGGACCTGGACGAGGTGATTCGCTTCAGCAGAAAGTGGCAGGCCAAAATCGCATTCCGCCTACAGCGGCACCAAGATCGCATGCACGCGGCGTAGAGTTTCATCTTCTTCCGCCAAAACATTTGCACTGCCAGTCTGGTTCATCCGCAGCCGCTCCCTTTATGTCCGCCAGCAATCTGAAACAGCCTGAGACACCCGAAGCAAGGGCCCAGTGGGGGAAAGTCGCGGGAAGCCCCGAAGAACAACTCTTCCTGGAAGGCCCCCATGCACGCGGCTTTGAACTGGGACGAGCCATCCGGATTTTTCGCGAATTGATCTACGGCTTTCGTGCGCTCCACTTCGTGGGCCCGTGCATCACAGTCTTCGGGTCGGCGCGCTTCCCCGCGGAGCATCGTTACTATGCGCTCACGCGCGAGCTGGGAGCGAGAATTGCTGACGCGGGATTCACGGTCATGACCGGCGGCGGACCCGGCTTAATGGAAGCGGCCAACCGCGGGGCCAAGGAGGCGGACGGCGTCTCCATAGGCTGCAACATTGTGCTGCCTCAGGAGCAAAAGCCCAACCCATACCTCGACAAATGGGTGGAATTCCACTATTTCTTCGTGCGCAAGCTGATGCTGGTGAAATATTCCTACGGCTTCGTGGCAGCGCCAGGCGGGTTCGGGACTCTCGACGAGTTGTTTGAGGTCGCGACCTTGATCCAAACCGGAAAGATCAAGAACTTTCCGGTGGTGCTGTTGGGTGTCGAGTACTGGACGCCTCTGCTCGAGTTCATTCGTGGATCGCTGGTGATGAACGCAGCCATCAACCCGCAGGATCTGGAGCATTTACTGGTGACGGATTCGCCTGCGGAGGCCGTGGGCTTTATTCAGAAATCCGCTACTGAACATTTCGGGCTGCGCTATGTTCCGCGACGCCCGCGCAAGCTGCTGTTTGAGAGCGGGGTCTAGCGGATGCGTCAGCGTGCCCGGATGCCTTGGCCGGGGCGCGCACCGGATTGCAATTTGCCGTCGCGGACCACAAAGACTCCACCCACCAGGACGTCACGAAAGCCTTCGGAATACTGCGCCGGTTTTTCGTAGGTGGATTTGTCGATCACGGTGTTGGGATCGAAGACCGACAGGTCAGCGTCGGCGCCAATCTTAACGCGGCCTTTCTGGCGCATCGCGGGCGACATCGTCTCCAGAAGTTGTGCAGGCAGGAGGGAAGACTTACGGATCGCTTCCATCAGAGGGAGCACCTTTTCCTCACGAACATATTTGCCCAGCAGGCGGGCGTACGTCCCGGCGGCGCGCGGATGGCCGACGCCTGCTTCGAGGATGCCATCGCTGGCGATCATTACCTGAGGGTGAGCAAGTATGAGACGTATCATCTCCTCGGTATTGCTGAATAGAATCACGGTGCCGCCTTGCTTGCGGTAGCGTTCGAATAACGCCGGGTTTAGGCGCTCGCCCGTCGCGGGCCACAAGAGATCGGAATAGTCTATGTGTTGCCGCTGTTGCCATCCAGGATCGAAGAGAGCCGACTCCAGGCGCGTGGCGCCGGCGGTATATGGGTAGGCCTCGGTAGTGATATCGAGGCCGTGGAGGCGCGCTCCGTCCACCATGCGCAGCGCTTCGGGAGTCTGGCGCATGGCGGCGCTGTTGAGGTGCACGACGTGCAACGACGCTCCCGAAACAGCGGCATCGGCGATGACTTCCTGCAAGGACCTCACGACGTCACCGCCCGCCCGCATGTGGACAAACACGGGCCGCTTGAATTGCGCCGCCAGATAAAACAGATTGAGGATCTCGAGAGGGCTGGCGGTGGGAGTGTAGGTGATGCCCAGGCCCATCCCCAAACCGCCTTCGTCCAGTCCTTTCTTCACGGCCGCCTCAATGGCTTTTTGTTCTTCGGCGGTGGCAGGACGATTCGTTGCGGCGTCGCGCGGCAGGAATTCGCCGCTATCATGCATGACGGCCATGCGCGCCGGAATGTGCCCTGAGCTGGCGCCGAAATTGATCAACGACTTGCCCTCGCGGGCCGCGTACCATTCGCTCACCGGGAAAACGCCGACCTCCAGTTCCAGCGCGGTGGTGACGCCGTCCATGGCCTTGAAACCGGCCGCTTCCAGGGTTTGCGAGTGCTGGTGGAGATCGATAAACCCGGGAGCGATCACCAGGCCGGCGGCATTCACTTCCACCTTGCCGCGGAGCGCGCTGGCGGAAATCGCGGCGATCTTGCCACCGGTGATGCCGACGCTGCGAACGGCGTCCAGACCGGATTCGGGGTCCATCACGCGGCCGTGTTGCAGAACGACGTCGTAGGTCTGCGCGGCAAGAAGGGAGGGCAGCAAGCATAACAGGAAGCGCATGAGGATAGTCTACAAGAGCTTGCGGGAGGTAGGATGAAGGCTCGCGGTATTCATGAAGCTCATCAACATCGGCGAGATTTTGTGGGACGTGATCGGAGGCGAGGAACACCTGGGCGGTGCGCTGCTGAACTTATCTGTGCACTCCTTGCGTCTGGGACACGAAGTATCTTTAGTAAGCGCGGTGGGCGCGGACCAGCGTGGTGACCGCGTGCTGGAAGCAATGTCAGCCTTGGGCCTCTCGATCGATTGGATTCAGCGCTCGGACGAATGGCCTACCGGAATCGTTACGGTAACGGTAGCTGACGACGGACAACCTGAATTCGAAATCCATCGGCCGGCAGCCTACGATTCCATGACGTTCGACAGGGCCGCATTCGAACGCCTCGCTGCGTTGAATCCGGATTGGGTTTGCTTTGGCACTCTGCTTTCTATGTTTCCGCGCGGACGGAATGTGCTGTTTGAGACGATGGACGCGCTGCCACGAGCGCGGCGCTTTTACGATGTGAATCTCCGCCCCAAGTCTTTCACCTCCGAATTAGTTCTGGAACTGCTGGGGCGGGCTACTGTGGTGAAGCTCAATCAGGACGAGGTGCGTTCGCTCGATGTGATGTTTTCAGGAAGTACCCGAACGCTGGAGGAGTTTTGCCGCAATCGCGCGGCGCAGTTTGGCTGGGAAGCGGCGTGTGTGACTCGCGGCGAATTGGGTTGCGCGATACTTGCGCGCGATCAGTACGTGGAAGTCCCGGGGTACGACGTGCAGGTTGCGGACACAGTGGGCGCGGGCGATGCTTTCTCCGCCGCGTTTCTGCACGGCCTCGACGCCGGCTGGTCCGTGGGCGAGATTGGTGATTTTGCGAATCGCCTGGGTGCGCTGGTGGCGAGCCGTCCGGGCGGCGCCGCGCCATGGTCGCTCGATCAGATGCAAGCGCTATCGCGATCCGGCTAGCGGGATACGGCCGCGGGCGCAGGCTCCAAGCCACTCTCTTTAATGGCTGAGTAGGCAGCCGGTGAGGCCATCCATTTGATGAGCGCCTTGGCCTCCGCTGGCTGCTTTGACGTCGCCGGAATTCCTGCAGCGAACACGGTAACTTTTTGCGCTCCGGCGGGCAGCGGTCCCACGATGTCGATGCCTTTGACGGGACGCAACTCGCTGATCTGCTGGAAACCGATCTCAATCTCTCCCCGCGCCACCGCTTCGCCTACGGGGTCGGCCTCGATCTTTCTGCTCTTTCTCCGGATCTGATCGACGATCCCCAGCTTCGGAAACAATTCGTTGGAGAGATAGACGCCACTCGCGCTATCGGAATAAGCAATCGATTTCGCCGCCAGCAAAGTGCGCTTCAGCGCCTCCACCGTGCTGATGTCGGGTTTGGGAGCTCCGCCTTTGACGGCCATGCCGATGCGGGATTCGACCAGGTCGACGCGGCTGCCGGCCCGGACCTTGCCTTGCTTCATCAGATCGGCGAGCGCGGGCGCCGCCATGATGACGACGTCAATCGCCTCGCCGCGCTCAAGGCGCAGCGGAATGGCGTTGTGCGTGGTTCCCATGGAGGGTCCGAACTCGGTCACCAGCTTGTTGTGGGTGGCGCGTTCATAGTCAGGGACCAGTTTCAGGTAGGCGGCCGTGAACGCACCGGAAGTCACCACCTTGATCTCGGCCGCGCGCACCGCCGACACGGTGAGTAGCGCGCACACTACGGCCAGGATTTTGGCCGTGGTCAAACGTCTTTCGGAAATCGTGCTCATGGATCTCCTTTGATTCTTACTCGGATCCGCTTCGAACGTGCTGGACCCCACTATTATTGTCTAAACGCTGGTTGCGTGTAGAATATCTGCATGCCGCGCCGCATTGCTCTGCTGCTTCTTTCCACGCTGGCTTATGCCGGCGTCACCCGCGTCGAGATCACTCAGCGCCATGATCTCACCATGGTGAACTATGAAGAGATCATCGGCAAAGTGTATTTTGCGGTAGATCCCAAGCTCCCCCACAATCAGATCATCGTCGATCTCGACCGCGCTCCACGGAATGCGCAAGGGCTGGTCGAATTCTCCTCCGATCTGTATGTGCTGAAGCCGAAGGATCCTGCCAAGAGCAACGGGACCGCACTACTCGAAATCTCGAATCGCGGCGGCAAGGGATTATTCGGCATGTTCGATCTCGCGCCAGGTGCTGCACCGCGCACCGCGGCCGAGCTGGGCGATCCTCTGCTGTTCCAATCCGGCTACACGCTGGTATGGGTTGGCTGGGAGTTCGACGTTCCCGACAGCACCAATATGAAGCTCTACGCACCCGTGCTCCGCGGCATCACCGGACCGGTGCGGGCTGAAATCATGGTGGATCATCGAGCCACCACCGCAACCCTCGCCGATCGCAAGCAAATTCCCTACGCGGTCGCAGACCAGGCCTCCGCGACTTTGACGGTGCGCGATCACGCCACCGGTGCCGCCACTGCGATACCGCGCGATCAGTGGATGTTCAACGCCAGTGCTACCGGTATCGAATACCCCGCGGGCTTCGAGCCCGGCCGCATTTACGACGTGGTCTATACCGCAAAGGACCCGGCCGTGACGGGTCTGGGACCCGCCGCCATCCGCGATTACATCGCGTATATGAAGGAGCATGGCGAGGCGAAGCGCGCCATCGGCTTCGGTACTTCGCAAAGCGGCCGCTTCCTGCGCAAGTTTCTCTATGATGGCTTCAATGCCGACGAACAAGGCCACCGCGTCTTCGACGGATTGTGGGCGCACGTCGCAGGCGCGGGCCGGGGCAGCTTCAATCATCGCTTCGCGCAGCCCTCGCGCGACGGCCACACCTGGATGAACTTTCTTTACCCCACGGATCTGTTCCCGTTCACCGACGAACCGGAAACCGACGCAGGCATCACAGACAGCATGCTGGCGCGTGCGAAGAAAGACGGTGTGGTGCCCAACATTTTTTATACCAACGGATCTTATGAATATTGGGGGCGCGACGCCGGCCTGATCCACACCAGCCCCGACGGGAAGAAGATGATCGCGCCGCCGCCCACCACGCGCATTTATTATATTGCGGGCACGCAGCACGGCGCTAACGCGAAGCCCGAAAAGAATGGCACGCAAAATCGGGCTAATCCGCAAGACTACCGCTACGCGATGCGCGCGCTGCTGGTCGCAATGAACTCCTGGGTTACGAATGGGAGCGCGCCGCCCGACTCCCAAATCCCACGCGTCGATAAGGACAACTTGGTCGCGCCCGGTGCTCTGGCATTCCCGAAAATCCCCGGCGTGAACGTTCCTACCGAACCAGCTTTTGCCCTGCGTCTCGACTTCGGTCCCGAGTTTGCGGCCAAGGGCATCGTGGCCTACGAGCCGCCTAAGGTCGGCAAGCCATTCCCCACTCTGGTTCCGCAAGTGAACCGCGACGGCAACGAAACCAGCGGTATCCAATTGCCGGAGCTCGCCGTTCCACTCGCCACCTATACCGGATGGAATCTGCGAGACGCTTCCATAGGCGCACCGGATGAGATTCAGAGCATGGTTGGATCCTTCATACCGTTCGCCCGCACCAAGGCGGAGCGCGAAAAAACCGGCGATCCCCGGCCATCGATTGAAGAACGCTATGCGAGCAAACAGGACTATCTAAAGAAGGTGGACGCTGCGGGGAAACAGTTGGCTCAAGAACATCTGCTGCTCGACAGCGACGTCGAAAAAATCACCGCAAAGGCCAGTGCCCGCTGGGATTCAATTATGCAGTGATGTGGCAGCGAACGCTGCCCGTCCTGGCATTCAAGCTTTCAGTCTCCGAGCACTGGCGAAGATGAGGCGTCATGGCTCGCCCCCACGTATTCGTCGAGAGCCCGATCCAACAGTTCCACGCGCCAGTTTAAGTCCTGAATATGGCTGAGCAGGTACTGCCTGTTCTGCGGCCGGCCAGACTTCAACTTTTTGCATAGCCGTTGCTCCAGATTGCGAATACCGATCAGTTCATCGGCGATCCACGAGGTTTTCCCTAACACCGTAGGGTCCTGGCACTGGTAATTTTTATGCGTATTCACGGGAGTCGTCTTTGCATCTAGAGATCCAAAGCGAGGCGTCATGGGCATCTGATCATCTGCCTAACGTCGAAGGCCTTGGTTTTGAGCATTCAACAAGCAAGTGTCCGCGAATTCATGCACTTGAGTCGTATAGAACTGCAGATATTTCACAGACGGACGGTCAGAATTGCTGGAGCAAGGCACCCAGTTGAGTTTTTCTTATGTATTGTCTTAGGTTTCAGGCTGGCATTCGACTTGCCTTAGTACTTGTAATTCGCCTGCGCCACTCGGCTCTGGATTTTATCCAAGGCGAACAAAAAGAGAATAAATTAAGGTCGGCGCCGATGCCGACCAAGCGGAGTAGACAAAATGCTTGGATGGTTGACGGTCTTTGGAATGTTGACGTTGGGCAGTTCCATGACGATGATAATGGGAAAGGCTCCGACGGTTTCGACCGTGACAGCTAGTTTATTGTTTGCGCTGCTGTTTTTCCTCTGTCTTTTGACGCGGGCGGTGCGCGGCCGAGCCTGACGTTGCAGGGTCACATGACGGCCCAGCGTCGCATGACAGCGAACTCGTTGCGCGTGGTATTTGCGATATATTCTTCCGGCGAAGATGCCGAAAGAGCCTATCGAGCAGTATGCTCCGCTGGACGCGGACGCGTCTGTTTGCTGTTAGCCCCAAACACCAAGCCTAATCTCCGCTCCAGATTGAGCCGGTATTCCGCGCTCCAGTTTGAGGGCGAAAACGTAGTTCTTGTCGAATCACCCCACGCCGAAGTTCGGGCTATTGTCAAAGAGTTCCGCCAAGCGGGCGAGCCTTCGATTTTCATGCTGGCGGAAGAGCCTCCCACAACCTCAACACCGGGGATCGCCGCGGTTTCCGCCGCCTCGATCGAAGAAATGGCGCGGAATTGCTCCCAGCGTCACAATGCCTCTCCGCTGCTCAAAAAGGAAATTCTATCTCGCTTGAGGCATTGCGAATCGGAGCTCGAAACGGTTCGCGGCGGTTTATCCGAAGCCGCGCGTTTAGATCACACCTTGACTGCCTCGGCGGAATGGTTATTAGACAACGCCTATCTAACCCGCACCAGCATTGCAGAGATTCGCCGGTCCCTCCCGCGCAATCATATTCGGTCTCATTCCGGGCAGTATGGTTATCTTTGCGTCTACGAACTGGCGGCAGACCTGGCCCGCTATTCGGACAATGCCGTGGAAGAAACCAGTATTTCGGAGGCGCTCACTGAATATCAAAGATGGACGACACTCTCCATCGCTGAACTGTGGTCGTTTCCTCTGCTGCTTCGGCTGTCGCTGATCGAATCACTGGCGGTTCTCGCCCGAGGTGTCGACCGTGCTCAACAAATACGGGAGGCCGGTTATTTTTGGGCGAATCGATTGGCGGTCAGTTCCCGCCGCGACCCGGAGCTGTTTGAAAACGTCCTGCGCCTTATGGAATCCGAACCTATGGCGGGGGAGCGATATTTTGCGACCTGCCTGGTGGAACAACTCCAGGATGAAGATCGCGCGCTGGCTCCCGCTCAGCAGTGGATCGAAGCGCGGTTCGGGATGCCGCTTGCGGACTTGGTTCGAAACGAACACAATCGCGAAGCCGCCGAGCGCTTATCGATCGCGAACGCCTTTGGCAGTTTGCGCGCGCTCGCGAGACTGGATTTTAGGAAGATCTTCGAGACGACCAGCTTGGTGGAAGCCGAGCTCCGCAGCGATTCCACCCATGCGCACAGCGATTTTGCGACCCGCGACAGGGCGCGGAAAGTTGTAGAGCAAATTTCGCGGCACTGCGGAACCGGAGAATTGGAAGTAGCCCGCCGCGCCATCATCCTTGCCCGGCAAACCAGCCAGCCGGAAGCGGCCTCGGTATCGTATTTCCTCTTGGCGGAAGGCGTCACGGAACTCGAGAAGGATCTTGGCGCGCGGATGCCTTTCCGGATTCGCGTGACCCGCGCCGTCCGGCGCAACGCGACACCGATTTATCTCGGAAGCCTGGTAGGTCTGACCGCATGGTTTTTGGCATTGTCGCTGGCCTTCGCCTGGGACTTGGGCGTGCACCAGCCGCTCATGCTCGCGATCCTGGGCACGCTTGCGGTATTTCCACTGAGCGAATTGACGGTGCAGATTATTAATGCGCTGGTGATTTCGCTTTTGCCGCCCGATCCGCTTCCGAAGATGGAATACAAGGGAGGAATCCCGGCAGATCACGCCACGCTAGTGGTGGTGCCCATGATGTTGTCGAGCATGGAAGTGGTGCGCCTCGAAGTGGAAAAGCTGGAAGTCCGCTTTCTTGCGAATCAGGAAGCCAATGTCTTCTTCAGCCTCTTTTCGGACTTCACGGATTCTCCGGAAGCAACGGCGTTTGGGGATGCCGAAGTTCTGGCGTCAGCGCGGCAGGGCATTGAACAACTGAATAACCGTTATAGCGGCGGTCGCTTTCTTCTGTTTCACCGGCCGCGGGTTTGGTCTGAAAGCGAGAGGCGCTGGATCGGGCGCGAACGCAAGCGCGGCAAGCTCGAAGACCTCAACTCATTCCTCTGTGGCGAAGGCGACCCGTCCATCAAGATCGTGGGCGAATTGCCGCTGCCCATCCACTACGTGATCACGCTGGATGCCGACACCCAGCTCCCGCCCGAAAGCGGAAGGCGCCTGATTGAGACGCTGGCGCATCCGCTCAACCAGGCGGTTCTCGACCCGGTGACGCGAGTCCGTAAGCGCGGGTACGCCATTATTCAGCCGCGCGTCAGCATTTCATTGCCGGGTGCAACGGCCACGCATTTCACGCGAGTATTCGCCGATACCCTGGGCACGGACCCGTATTGCCAGACCGTATCAGATGCTCAGCAGGATCTGTTCGGAGAAGCGATCTTTCACGGCAAGGCAATTTATGACTTGCGGTCTTTCCGCCAAGCCGTCGGCGACCGCTTCCCCCCCGAGACTCTGCTGAGTCACGACTTGATTGAAGGCGCCTATGCCGGCGTGGGTCTCGCCAGCGATATCGAGCTGTTCGAGCACATGCCGTGCGACTATGCGACCTTCAGCAGGCGCCAGCATCGCTGGATACGCGGCGACTGGCAGATCGCCCCGTGGATGCTGGGGCGCGTGCCTTCGGCCCACGGAGACCGGGAACGAAATCCGCTGAGTGTCATCAATCGATGGCGGATTTTTGACAATTTGAGGCGCAGTCTGGTTCCCAGCGCGTCCATGCTACTCCTGCTTTTCGGCTGGCTGACCTCCAAGGCTCCCGGTGTCTGGAGCCTGCTGGTGGGCTTGGCAGTGGCGATCCCCGCAGTCGCGCCTTTGTTTGAACGTTCCGCCAGATATTTGCATGGATCGATACGCGGGTGGCGGGGCGCGTTCGACGAAGTGGTGCGGGCGGCCGTCATGTTGGCGTTCCTGCCGCATCAGGCGTGGCTTTCGATGGACGCAATTGTGCGGGTGGTCTATCGTCGATGGATCAGCCGCCATCACCTGCTGGAATGGCAAACGACCGACAGCGCTTCCCGAAGCCAATCTGATCTGAGCTCCACCATGCGCCACATGCTGGTGGTGTACGGATTCGCCGTTCTGCTCATGATCATAATGCACGTGCGCGATACCTTCGCTCCCACGGCGTTTTTCCTGGGGCTGTGGGCGCTTTCTCCGCTGTTGATGCACTGGTTATCGCGTCCCGCCCGCGACTCCCGCCGCCATCGCTTCGAGATCGGAAACAACGCCTTCTTGCGGATCGTGGCGCGGCGCACCTGGCGCTATTTTGACGATCTGGTGGGTCCTGCGATGAACTGGCTTCCGCCAGATAACTCGCAGCTATCGCTGCATATCGAGGTAGCTCCCCGCACTTCGCCTACGAATATCGGCCTGTGGCTCACTTCGGCGCTGGCGGCCCGCGATTTTGGATATCTGACGCCGGATGATTTTTGGCGGCGCTGTTCACAAACCATGGCCACGCTGGATCGCCTGGAGCGGTATGAAGGGCACTTGCTGAACTGGTACGACACGCGAACGCTGGCACCCTTGGAGCCGCGCTATATTTCCACCGCTGACAGCGGCAATTTGCTCGCGTGCCTGTGGGTGCTGGAGCAAGGATGCCAGGACACGCTGCGCGCGCCCGTGCTGGGTCATCAAAGCCTGCGCGGACTCGCGGATACTTTATCGGTCTTGCGGGAGGTCTGCGAGTCGGATCCGCTTACAGCCGTCCACATGAGTGCACTGCGCCGCTTGCTGCGCGGCAAGTCGGAAGGCTACGCCGTAATCGGGCGCCTCCGTCTGGCTCTCGCGCCGATCCAGCAATTGCGGGAAATGGAGCGAGGCGAGGAAGTCTGCTATTGGGCGTCGCGTCTCGAAACCGAATTGCGATGCTGGACCGAAACCGTGGATCTCTACCTCAAATGGATGGAGACGCTGATGCGTGCGCCGGAGGCAACCGTGCGCGTCCTGGGCGAACAAGTCGGCCGGTTGCGGCGCCGCGCTGTGCGGACGGTTCCGTCGCTGAATGCGCTGGCCTCCGGCCACTCCGGCCCGGTGGACGAAATCTTGACGCGCCGCCTGGATCCGGGATTGCCATCGGAAGTTGCAGGATGGCTCCATCAACTGAACACGGAATATCAGGAAGCCCGCGCGAACGCCGCACGAGCCGTAGCCAATCTGGAGCAGCTAGCCGCTTCCGCTGAAAGTCTGGCAACCGGAATGAACATGCGCTTTCTGTATGACCAAGAACGGCGCATGTTTGGCATTGGATACGCCGTGGGCGCTCCCGTGGTGTTCACCAGTCACTATGACTTGCTGGCTAGCGAATCACGAATCGCGAGCCTGGTTGCCATGGCGAAAGGCGACGTTCCGGTGGAGCACTGGTATTCCTTGGCTCGCCCCTGTGTGCCTTCGCGCGGCGGGCAGACGCTGCTTTCATGGAGCGGCACGGCGTTCGAGTATTTGATGCCGGCCCTGTTTACCCGCTTGTTCGCGAACTCGCTGCTCGAAGACGCATGCCGGGACTGCGTCGGCAGGCAGATCGATTATGGCAACCGGATGGACGTTCCCTGGGGCATTTCGGAATCGGCTTACAGCGCCTTGGACGCCAATCAGACATATCAATATCAGGCCTTCGGCGTGCCGCAACTGGCGCTGCAGCCGTGCCTGGATGCCGAGGGCCTCGTAATCTCGCCCTATTCGACGATGTTGTCGCTTCCGGTGGAGCCCGGCGCTGCTGTCGGGAACCTAAAACGTCTCGAAGATCTAGGGCTGGTCGGACCGATGGGATTCTACGAAGCCATCGATTTTACTCGCGCGGCAAAGCGGCAGGGTGAGCGCGGCGTGATCATTTACGCCTATATGGCGCACCACCAGGGAATGAGCCTGCTGGCGCTCGACAACACCGTGCACCGCGGTGTGATGCAACGCCGCTTCCATGCAGATCTGCGGATTCGCGCTATCGAATCCGTTCTGTTCGAGCGGATTCCGCTGACGAATTCTTCTCTGGAGAAGAACACAAGCACCACGCTGGCCGTCCGTCCATCGACGGCGGAAGAGCCCGCCGAACGCATTTGGAAAGGCACCAACTCCGTACCGCACGTCCATTTTTACGGCAACGGCCGCTATTCCCTGATGGTGACGGATTCAGGAGGCAGCTACAGCCGGTGGAACGATCTGGATGTTTCCCGCTGGCGTTCCGACACGACGCTTGACGCCTGGGGCAGCTT
>Ga0207657_10003462_pt1 | contig 16840 bp, 17 predicted proteins | sample KBSC33metaG_FD_184316 | JGI IMG/M metagenome (GOLD analysis project Ga0207657, IMG submission 184316) | Corn rhizosphere microbial communities from Kellogg Biological Station, Michigan, USA - KBS C3-3 metaG (SPAdes) (version 2) | ecosystem: Host-associated > Plants > Roots > Rhizosphere > Soil ... | reverse complement strand
TCTCGGTGGTGATCACCGGCATCGGAATCCTGGTGGTCCTCTATTCGCGATACTACATGTCGCCGAAGGACCCGGTACCGCGGTTCTTTTCGCTGCTGCTCGCCTTCATGGGCGCCATGCTGGGCATCGTGCTGGCGGGCAACCTGATCCAGCTCGCCATCTTCTGGGAATTGACCGGGGTCTTCTCGTTCCTGCTGATCGGCTACTGGCACCACAACGCCAATGCACGCGATGGCGCCCGCGTGGCGCTGATCGTGACCGGTGCCGGCGGCCTCGCCTTGCTGGTGGCAACGCTGATCATCGGCCACATCGTCGGCAGCTACGACATCGACGCCGTGCTGGCCAAGGGCGACGCCATCCGCAACAGCCCGCTCTATCTGCCGACATTGCTGCTGGTGCTGTTCGCCGCCTTCACCAAGAGCGCGCAGTTTCCCTTCCATTTCTGGCTGCCGCGGGCCATGGCGGCGCCGACGCCGGTGTCGGCGCTCCTGCACTCGGCGACGCTGGTCAAGGCCGGCGTCTACCTGCTGGTGCTGCTGTGGCCGGTATTGTCCGGCACCGGACCGTGGCTCTGGATCGTTACCTATGTCGGGCTCGCCACCCTGCTGTTCGGCGCCTGGTCGGCGATCTTCCAGCAGGACCTCAAGGGCCTCTTGGCCTATTCGACGATCAGCCATCTCGGCCTCATCGTCGCGCTGCTCGGCATGAGCTCGCCGCTGGCGTGCGTCGCGGCGATCTTCCACATCGTCAATCACGCGACGTTCAAGGCCTCGCTGTTCATGGCGGCCGGGATCATCGACCACGAGACCGGCACGCGCGACATCCGGCGGCTCAGCGGTCTCATCCACTTCCTGCCGTTCACCGCCACCCTGGCGATGGTCGCCAGCGCCGCGATGGCGGGCGTGCCGCTGCTCAACGGCTTCCTGTCGAAGGAGATGTTCTTCGCCGAGACCGCGATCCGCAATCCCAATCCGTTCGTCGACGTGTCGCTGCCGTTCATCGCCATCCTCGCCGGCGGCTTCGCGGTGGCCTATTCGCTGCGCTTCATCCATGGCGTGTTCTTCGGTCCCCCGCCCACCGAGCTCGACCGGGTGCCGCACGAGCCGCCGGCGCTGATGCGGCGGCCGATCGAGATCCTGGTGCTCATCTGCCTGTTGGTCGGCATCGTCCCGGGACTGACCATCGGTCCCTATCTCGCCACGGCGGCAATCTCGATCCTCGGGCCACGGACCCCCGCCTACAGCCTCGCCGTCTGGCACGGCTTCAACACGCCGCTGCTGATGAGCACCATCGCCATGGCCGGCGGCGTGGTGCTCTATTTCGGCCTGCAACGCTATTTGGCGCGCGGACTCGAAGGGCCGCCGCTGCTGCGCAGGTTCAGGGAGCAGCGCCTGTTCGAGCGCCTGTTGCTGCTGCTCTCCGTGCAATGGGCAAGACGGCTGGAGCGGCAGGTGGGGACGCGGCGCCTGCAACCGCAACTGGCCCTGCTGGTGGGCGCTGCCATCCTTGCCGCGGCCCTGCCGCTGGTGGGGGGTCTCGGCGCCCTGCCGCTGCCCTCCGGTGGTGTCGATCCGGCCTTCGCCCTGGTGTGGGCGGCGGGCGCCGCCTGCGCGATCGGCGCCGCGGTCATGGCCAAATATCACCGCCTCGCCGCGATGATGCTGATGGGGGGCGCCGGGCTTGCCACCTCCATCACCTTTGTCTGGTTTTCCGCCCCCGACCTGGCGCTGACGCAATTGCTGGTCGAGATCGTTACCACGGTGCTGATCCTGCTCGGGCTGCGCTGGCTGCCCAAGCGTTTCCATGACATCGAGATCGATCCGGTCCTCTCCCGGGGCGCCCGCTTCCGGCGCGCGCGCGACCTGGCGCTGGCCGTCGTCGCCGGGGTCGGCCTGACGGTGATCTCCTATGCCGTGATGACCCGGCCGGCACCGCAGAGCATTGCGCAATTCTTCCTCGACAACGCCTATGCGCTCGCCGGGGGGCGCAATGCGGTCAATGTCATCCTCGTCGACTTCCGCGGTTTCGATACGTTCGGCGAAATCGCCGTGCTCGGCATCGTGGCGCTGACGACCTTTGCCCTGCTGCGTCGCTTCCGGCCGGCCGCCGACAGCATCGACAAGCCCGAGCAGCAGCTTATCCAGCAACATTTCGAGCAGGCGCGCGACGACCTCGAGGAAGGGGCGATCCTCAAGGACTATCTGTTCGTGCCGGCCGTGGTGATGAACTGGCTGTTCCCGGTCATCATCGTCATCGCGATCTACCTGTTCCTGCGCGGCCACGACCAGCCGGGCGGCGGGTTCGTTGCCGGCATCACCATGTCGATCGCGTTCATCCTGCAATATCTCGCCGGCGGCACCCGCTGGGTGGAAAGCCGCCTGCGCATCCTGCCCGTCTACTGGATCGCGGCGGGCTTGCTGCTGGCGCTGGCCACCGGCCTCGGCTCATGGCTGTTCGGCGCGCCGTTCCTCACCTCGGCGTTCCGCTACCTGGACCTGCCGGTGATCGGTCGCGTGCCGCTCGCCAGCGCGCTGTTCTTCGACCTCGGGGTGTTCGTGCTGGTCGTGGGATCCACGGTGCTGATCCTCATCGCGCTGGCGCACCAGTCGAGCCGCCGTCCAATGCGGCGGGCAGTGCCGCTGGGCGAGCGCACTGCGGTCGAACCGAGGGCGGCCGAATGATGGAACTGATCGTCTCCCTCGGTATCGGGATCCTGGCCGGCTCCGGCGTCTGGCTGCTGCTGCGCCCTCGCAGCTTCCAGGTGATCATCGGGCTGTGCCTGCTCTCCTATGCGGTCAACCTGTTCATCTTCGGCATGGGGCGGCTGCGGATGAATGCGCCGCCCATCGTCGATGGCGTGACCGGCACCGTGCCTGCCGATCCTGTCCCGCAGGCCCTGGTGCTCACCGCCATCGTCATCGGCTTCGCCATGACGGCGCTGTTTCTCGTGGTGCTGCTCGCGGCGCGCGGCCTGACCGGGACCGACCACGTCGACGGCCGGGAGCGCTGAGATGACCGGCTGGTTCGACCATCTCGCCATCGTGCCGATCCTGCTACCGCTGCTGGCCGGCGCCGTGCTGATGCTGGTCGACGACCGCCATCCCGCCACCAAACTGGCGATCAATCTGTCGGCCGGGCTGCTGCTGCTGCTTGCCGCGGCGCTGTTGCTGGCCCGCACGGCGGGGGGCGAGGTGATCGTCTATCGCCTCGGCAACTGGCCGACGCCCTTTGCCATCACCATCGTCGCCGACCGGCTGTCCGCGCTGATGGTGTTGCTCACGGCCACGCTGGCCCTGGCCTCGCTGGTGTTTTCGAGCGCCCGCTGGGATCGCGCCGGCCCCCACTTCCACAGTCTGTTCCAGTTCCTGCTGATGGGCCTGAACGGGGCGTTCCTCACCGGGGACCTGTTCAACCTGTTCGTGTTCTTCGAAGTGATGCTGGCGGCATCGTACGGCCTGGTGCTGCACGGGTCGGGGGCGACGCGCGTCAAGGCGGGCCTGCACTACATCGCCATCAACCTTGCCGCATCGGCGCTGTTCCTCATCGGCGTCAGCCTGATCTACGGCGTCACCGGCACGCTCAACATGGCCGACCTCGCGGTTCGTATTCCGCTGGTGCCGGCCGCAAACCGCGGATTGCTCGAAGCGGGCGCCGGGGTGCTGGGGGTCGCATTTCTCGTCAAGGCCGGCATCTGGCCGCTCGGTTTCTGGCTGCCCACCACCTATGCGGCGGCAGCGCCGCCGATTGCCGCCTTGTTCGCCATTCTGAGCAAGCTCGGCATCTACGTCATCCTGCGGCTGACGCTGCTGTTCTTCGGCGATGGCAGCGGGGCGTCGGCGCACCTTGCCGATGCGTGGCTGTTCTATGGGGGCGTTGCCACCATCGCCTTCGGCGCCACCGGCGTGCTGGCTTCCCAGACACTGGCGCGAACCGCCGGGTTCTGCGCGCTCGTCTCTTCGGGCACGCTGCTCGCCATGATCGGCTACGAGAACGCCGGCGTTACGGCGGGGGCGCTTTACTATCTGGTCAATTCGACGCTGGCACTCGGCTGCTTCTTCCTGCTCGCCGAACTGGTGGAGCGGGGCCGAGCCGCCGGGGCGGACGTCCTGGCGGTCACCCTCGAAGCCTTCGGCGACGAGGAACCCGAGCCCCCCGAGGAGGTCGGCATCGCCACCCCGGCCACCCTCGCCTTCCTCGGCATCAGCTTTGCGTGCTGCGGCATGTTGCTCGCCGGCATGCCGCCGCTATCCGGTTTCATCGGCAAGTTTGCGATGCTCGGGGCAGCGCTCAACCTCAACGGACTCGGGGGCGACGCCGTCATCACCGCCGGCACCTGGGGGCTGGTGGCGCTGGTGATCGTCTCGGGTCTCGCGGTGCTGATCGCCCTGCTCCGCGCCGGGATCAATATCTTCTGGGTGTCGATCGACGGCGACGTGCCGCGGGTGCGGCCGGCAGAAATGGCGCCGATCCTGCTGCTCCTCCTGCTGTGCCTGGCGCTCACCGTCCTTGCCGGGCCCGCCTTGGCCTTCACCGAGGCGACGGCCGCGGCCCTGCACGCGCCTATGGGCTATGTCAGCGCCGTGCTCGGGCGTGCCTTGCCGGGGGGCCTACCATGAGCCGCATCCTGCCCTATCCGCTGCTCTGGGTGGCGCTGCTCGCCATGTGGCTGCTGCTCAGCGACAGCCTGGCGCCGGGGCAGTGGCTGCTCGGCGCGGTGGTCGCGACCCTTGCCTCTCTTGCCATGCGCCGGCTGCAGCCGCCGCGGTCGAAAATCCGCAATCTCGGGGCAATCCTGGGCCTCTGCGGAGCGTTCGCCGTCGATGTGGCGCGCTCCAATATCGCCGTCATCGGACTGGTGTTCAGCCGCCGCCGCCCGCGCCCGGCCATGGTGACGATCCCGCTGGAACTGACCGATCCCAACGGCCTCGCCATCCTGTCGTTCATCATCACTGCGACGCCCGGCAGCGCCTGGGTCGATTACCGGTCGCGCCCGGGCAGCGTCACGGTGCATGTCCTCGACGTCGTCGACAAGGAAGAATGGGGCCGGACCATCAAGCATCAATACGAGGCCCGGCTGCTGGAGATTTTCCAATGAGCGCCACGATCATCTTCTGGGGCGTCGCCATCGCGCAGGTCATGCTGGCCCTCGCCATGGCGGCGGCGACCTGGCGGCTGCTGCGCGGTCCACGGGCGCAGGACCGGGTGCTGGCGCTGGACAGTCTCTATCTCAGCGCCATGCTGGTGCTGGTGACGTTCGGCATCCGCACCGGCAGCACGGTATATTTCGAGGCGGCGCTGGTGATCGGCGTGGTAAGCTTCGTCGGCACCCTGGCCCTCGCCAAATTCCTGATGCGCGGCGAGGTGATCGAGTGAGCGGGCTCGCGACATTCCCCGAATGGGCGGCGGTACTGGTCGCCCTGCTGGTCATTGCCGGCGCTGCGATCACCCTGATCGGCGCCATCGGCCTGGTGCGGTTCGGCAGCTTCTTCGAACGCGTGCACGCCCCCACCCTCGGCACCAGCTTCGGGGCCGCCTTCGTGCTGCTGGCCTCGGCCGTCTATTTCAGCGTGCTGCAGGCGCGCCCGGTGTTGCACGAGGTTCTGATCTTCGTCTTCATCACCGTGACGACGCCGGTGACGCTGATGCTGCTGGCCCGCGCCACCCTCTATCGCGACCGGGTCGAGGCCGCCGCGACAACGCCCGCCCGCGGCGACCGGGGACAGTCCGGGCCCAGGGCTCGCCGGGGCGCCGCCGGCCGAGAACGATAGCGCTCCATGAACAAGCTCGCCTGAAGATCGAGTGCCGACACAGCCCGGATAGGCCTTCCGGAGCCGCTCCCCAGAAGCTATCAAGGGACATCTCGCGGAGTGTCGTCCATGCCCGATCGTGACTACGATTTCGTCATTGCCGGCGGCGGCTCGGCGGCGTCGGCGGCCGCCATGCGGCTGGTCCGCGACTTTGGCTTTTCGGTGCTGATGCTCGAGCGCGGTCCCCGCGACACCGCCCGGCTGATGAAGATGCCGGCCGGCTACATGAAATACCTCAACCGCGACGATTTCCTCGAAATGCACCGGACGGTGCCGCAGCCGCAGCTCGGTGGCCGCGCGCCGATCGTGCCGGTCGGCCGCGCCCTGGGCGGCGGCAGCGCCGTCAACGCCATGGTCTATATGCGTGGCCAGCGGGAGGACTATGACGGCTGGGCGGCGTATCTCGGGAGCGCGCCGGAAAGCATTTCCGGCGCGGGCGAGCGACCGCGGCGCAATTCGGCGGCCGACTGGTCCTATGACGACCTGCTGGGGCACTTCAAGGGCCTCGAGCGCAATGCGAAATTCGGCGGCGAATTCCACGGCACCGGCGGCAATCTGCGCGTCTCCGACCCAGGCTATATCTCGGAAGTCAGCGAGGACTATTTGCTCGCCGCCCAGGCGCTCGGCCATCCCTACAACCCCGATTTCAACGGCGCCCGCCAGGACGGCGTCGGCATCATGCAGCACACCTATGGCACCTGGAACGGCCGCAAGGAGCGCTCCGACGCCAAGAAAGCCTATCTCGACCCGCTGGCGGAAAACCCCAATCTCAGCATCGTCACCGGCGCGCAGGTGGATCGCATCCTGGTCGAGAACGGCCGGGCGGTTGGCGTCGCCTACCGCGAAAACGGCGTGGCAAAAGAGGTGCGCGCCGCCCGCGAGGTACTGGTCGCCGCCGGCACCTACAACTCCGCCAAGCTGCTGCTGCTCTCGGGCCTCGGCCCGGCGGAGCAGTTGCGCAGCTTCGGGCTCGACGTGCTCGCCGACCTGCCCGGGGTGGGCGAAAACCTGCAGGATCACCACGAGGTCCCGATCATCGCGGCGGCGAAGGGCAAGTACGGCTATTTCGGCCAGGACAAGGGCCTCAAGGCACTGGTCAACGGCCTCGAATATCTGCTGTTCAATGCCGGCCCGGTGACCACCACCGGCATCGAGGCGTGCCTGTTCTACGATCCCGACGGCGGCAGCCGGCCGACCATCCAGCTCTATTGCGTTCCCATCGTCTATCTCGACCGCGACCTGACCAGCGCCGAACCGACCTATGGGGTGACCTTCACCTCGTGCCTGCTGCGGCCCAAGGCGCGCGGCAGCGTCAAACTGCGCTCCGCCGATCCGGACGACCAGCCGCTGGTCAACTGCAATTTCTTCGGCCATCCCGACGATCTGCGGCTCACCATCGCCTCGCTGCGCCATGCGCGGGAACTGCTTGCCGCCGAGCCGTTCAAGTCGAAACTGCGCGCAGAATTGCTGCCCGGTGCCGCGGTGACCGACGATGCGGCACTCACGAAATTCTGTGGGCAAACGGTGAAAACCAACTACCACCCCTCGGGCTCGCTCCGCATGGGCCCGGACGGCGATCCGTTGAGCGTCGTCAATGCGCGGCTCAAGGTGCGCGGCATCGACGGCCTCCGGGTGATCGACTGCTCGATCATCCCCGCCATTCCGTCGGGCAACACCAACGCCGCCGCCATGGCCATCGGCAGCAAGGCAGCCAGCCTCATCGCCGAGGATTACGGCAAGGGAGCATAAGCCCATGGTTCGAGGCTACCGGCGGCGCACAGGACCGCCGGTCGGCCGGCGAGCTCATCCCTGCCCCTCGCGCAGCGGCTTGCGGGCGGCGGCACCCTTGCGCCGCTTGCGCAGGGCCCACCAGCGTTCGCCCTTGATGATCGCCCAGGCGATCGGGGTCTGCAGCGGCGGCAGGTCGACTGCCAGCAGCAGCAGGCCAAGCGGCAGCATCCAGATGCCGAGGATCGGCAGGATGCTGAAAGTGCCGCCCAGCACCAGCAAGACGCCGATCGGAATACGTGCCGGGCGCGCCGAGGGGCGCCGGGCCCAGGCCAGAAATCCGGCGAGCGCCGGTATTTGCCGGCCGAGCCGCGCGTAGAGCCGTTCGAGGCGTATCTCGGCCTTGCTGGTCAAGTCGTCCCCCGCGGGTTCCTATTGTCGAGTCTGACATGGCCACTGGTCCGGCATGCCGCAAGGGCTGACCTCGGTGACCGCCGGCGCGCGGCCTCTCAGTCGAACCGGTAGTGCAGCCGCGCACAAGCCGGTCCGAGCGCCGCGGCTGATATCAGCTTCGGGCTGCCCCGGTGGCCGGTCGGCGGGAACAGCGGTATCCCGCCCCCGATGATCTCGGAAATCACGTAGATCTCGATCTCGTCGAGCGCCCCGCGCTCCATGAAGGCCATCTGCAATTGCCCGCCGCCGAGCATCCAGACGTCGCCGTCCGCCAGCTCCCGCAGTTCGGCGATCAGTGCCTCGACGTCCGACCGCGTCTCGAGCGGCCCCCTGGGCTGAGCGATGGGCCGCGAGGTAACGACGATGACGCGCTGGCCGCCATATTCCCACGGCGCCGACGAGCGCTCGAGCCAGTCATAGGTTGCGCGACCCATCACCACGGTGCGGATGCGCTTGATGAACAGGCGATAGTCGTATTCGCCGAGTTCGAGTTCGGGCTGCTGCGTCAGCCAGTCGAGGTTTTCGTCCGGCGTGGCAATGAAGCCGTCGAGGCTGGAGGCGATGTAGCCGACGATGCGGGCCATGAGTCCCTCCGGTTAGGCCTTGCCGATCAGGATGCCGGCGGCGAACACCAGCGTGCCGCCGAACACCACCTGCAGCACGGCACGCCAGAACGGCGTCGACATGTACCGGTTCTGGATGAAGGCGATGGCCCACAGTTCGACCGCCACCACGCACATGGCAATCACCGTGGCCGTCCAGAAATCGTGGATCAGGTAGGGCAGCGCGTGTCCGAGCCCGCCCAGGGTCGTCATCGCGCCGCAGACGAAGCCGCGGGTCACCGGCGAGCCGCGGCCGGTGAGCTTGCCGTCGTCGGCCGCCGCCTCGGTGAAGCCCATCGAAATGCCGGCGCCGACCGCCGCGGCGAGGCCGACGAGGAAGGTCTGCGAGGTGTCGCCGGTGGCAAAGGCCGCCGCGAACACCGGCGCCAGCGTCGACACCGAGCCGTCCATCAGCCCGGCCAGGCCCGGCTGCACATAGGTCAGCAGCACCTGCCGTCTGGCCTCGGTGGCCTCGGCGTCGGCGCTGCCTTCCGCCAGATGCGCTTCCTCGAGCTCGCCCGCCGCGTGCTCGTGCGCCTTCTCCTCCATGGCGAGATCGCCGAGCAGCTTTCGCGTCGTGGCGTCGGTGGTCTGTTTGGCTGCCTCGAGGTAGAACAAATAGGCCTGCCGCTCCATCTCGAAGCTCTGCTGGCGCACCATGTCGAGATCGACGATTTCCCCCAGCCACAGCGGCCGGCGGGCCAGGAAGCCGGTCACGTGCTCGCGCCGGATCGGCACCAGTTGCGAGCCGAATTTTTCCACATAGCGGTCGAGCAGCCGCCGGCGATGGATGTCTTCCTCCGCCGCCATGCCATCGAAAATCGCCGCGGTCGCCGGATAATGCGGTCGGAGCTTTTCGGCATAGGTGGCGTAGATACTCCCGTCCTCCTCCTCGGCGGCCACCGCCAGCGACAGGATTTCGCGCTCGTTCAGCGACGTGAAGGTACGGCGATGCGGATGCAGCACGCGGCTCAGCATGGCGAAAGGTCCAGTTGAAGATTAGAACAGTTCTAAGCAATCGCAGGGAACTGGGCAACTGGGTTTGGCAGGGCGTAGGGGTCGATTCCCGCCAGGACCAGTCAACAAAGAGGTCGGGATCGGGAGACTAAGAAAGGCCCCCTTGGCGACGCACATCGAGTCCGTCGATCAGCCTAGGCGGCGCCCTGCTGGCGCCGCCGCCAGGTCGCGGGCGGCTCCCCGATATGGCGCTTGAAGGCGCGATTGAAGGCGGCCTCCGATTCGTAGCCCACGGCCGCGCCGACGGCGGCAATCGATTCGGCGCCGTCGGCCAGGCGCCGGGCCGCCAATTGCACCCGCCAGCGCGCCAGGTAGTGCATGGGCGGGCAGCCGGCGAGCCGGTTGAAGCGCTCGGACAGCAGCGATCTCGAGGTGGCGGCCGAGCGCGCCAGCGCTGGCACGGTCCAGCGGCGCGCCGGCTCGGCATGCAGGAGCATCAGCGCCCGGCCCACCACCGGGTCGGCCAGCGAGGCCAGCGGCGACGTCGCCTCCTGACGATGCGCCTCGATATAGTGCCGGAGGATTTCGACGAAGAGGATTTCGGCCAGCCGGTTGACGACGCAGGCACCGCCCGGCCGGGCCGCTCGCACCTCTTCAAGCGTGTAGCTCACGATGGATTTGAGCCGCGGCAGGGCATCCCCCGCCCGGATCACCAGCAGGACCGGCATGCCGGCCAGCAGGGGTTGCAGAATCACCTCGTCGGCATGGAGAAAGCCGCAGAGCAACCGGGTCTTCGCTCCCGCGCCACCGCAGTCGAGCTGCGGCACCTCGCGCCAGGGCGGCGGCGGCATCACCTCGAAGATCGAGCGCGGCGGCGGGCAGGTGTCGTCGCTGAGCGTCACGGCGTCGCCATAGGGAAGCATGATGACGTCGCCCGCGCCGACCGATACGGGCGGCTGGCCGTCGCACTGCGCAAGGCAGCCACCGGACGCCACCAGATGAAACAGGATCAGCCGCCGGGCTTTGGGCACCAGCAGGTGCGCATAATCGCGCGAGGGCGGCGTGCCGAAGGCAAACGGAGCGCCGAAATCGGCGCGGAACAGCACCGACCCTGAAATGCGGATGGAGTTCAGCACGTCGGAAAGGACATCCATGGCGCTTCCTCCCGGCACAAATTATCCTCCTCCGGACGATCGGGCAAGAAAGCCGGAGCCGCGAACATTGCCGGCCTCGGCCCGGAACGCCAAGCTCCTGTCATTCAACCCACGAGGAGTGAATGCCATGAAGCGCTACCTGATCGAACGGGAAATGCCCGGCGTCGGCGGCAAGACCGCGGCCGAGATCTGCCATGCGGCGGAGGTGTCCAACCAGGCCATCGCCCAGCTCGCCCCCAGGGTGCAATGGCAGCACAGCTATGTCGCCGGCGACCGCACCTTCTGCATCTACCTCGCCGAAGATCCCGACGGCGTGCGCGAGCATGCGCGGCTCAGCGGCTTCCCCGCCAACCGCATCGTCGAGATCGGCAGCATCATCGATCCGACGACCGCCGCAGGGGCGGCGGCCTGAGCAGCGCCAAACCGAGGAGGACCAAAATGGCCGAACCCGCCCGCAACCTCGTCGTCGTCATCACGCACGGCACCGAACACGAATTGTCGTCGGCCGCCATGACCATTGCCAATGGCGGCGTTACCGCCGGGCTCGTCGTCTCGATCTTCCTGACCAGCAGCGGCGTCGACCTGGTGCGGCGTCGGGCCATCGACATGACCCATGTCGCCCCGCTCGACCCGCTCGCAGCCCTCGTCGCCGACTTCCTGCGGCGAGGCGGCACCATCTGGGCCTGCACCCCCTGCGTCAAGGCGCGCGGCTACGAGCGGGGCGATCTCCTCGACGGGGTGGTGATCGCCGGGGCCTCCGGCATGCACCAGTTGATCGCCGCCGGCGCCGCGACCCTGTCGTTCTGACACCGGGACTGGAGCAATCCTGCCGATGGAATCGGAGGGATTGTTCCAATTCGCTGGTCGTCGCCACGCCTGCCTCCCAAACGGCCTTATACCACCAGCCCCGCTGCCCGCGCCGCCGGCAGGAAGCCGCGGCTGACCGGGAGCCGGTCGCCGTTGGGCAGTTCCACCGCCACCTTGCCATCTACGCGGCTCACACGCACGACCGCGTCGAGCGCCACCCAGTGAGAGCGGTGGATCTGCAATCCCACCACCGTCCCGGTCTCCTTGATCGCATCGGACAACCGCATCAGCACCAGTCCCCTGCCCCGGTCGGTCAGCACCTCGACGTAGTGGTCCCTGACCGATAGCGCCAGGAGCCGCCCGCGCTGGGGGTGCGGCAGCCGCTCGAGGATGCCCGGCATCGTCGCTGCCGCGGCAGCCGATGCTGCGAGCGGCGCCGGCCGCGCCAGCAACTCGTGCAGCACCCCCACCCCCAGCGACACCGCGAGGCAATAGCTGAACAGCAAGAATATGTCGGGCGGCAGGAACGGATTGCCCTTGAGGAAGCCGAAATCGATCAACGCCACGACCAGCGTTACCGGCACGCTGGCGCCGAACCCGATGGTCAGCACTCTGGCCCAGTGCGTGTGCATGAAGCGCTGTAGCCGGTGCATGAGGACCAGCCCCGCCGTCATCCCCACCCCATAGGTCACGAATACGATCACCGTCCAATAGGCAATCCTGGGGGCCAGGGTGAGTTCGGCGAAGGTATCGAACGGACCGGCATAGCCGAGGATCGCCGCAACCACTGCCATGCCGATGAGCCTGCGCGGATTGCGGTAGGCATCTCGCATTTCACGAAGCGCCAATTGCAGGGGCGTGCCGTTCACGAAGCTATCCCGGGATTCACGTAAAGGCGTTTGCGGCCGCCATCCTACCGGCCCAGAGCTGCGGGGCAAGCCGATCACCCCTGCCGGGCGGTCGGCGGATCCAAAGGAGCCAGCCCTTGTCGCTCGAACCGCTGCTGAACGTGTCGCCCGTTATCCAGATTCATGCCGCCGCCGCAATTCTCGCCCTGCTCGTCGGCGCCCTAGTGCTGTTCCGTCGCAAGGGCGACGCCACCCACCGCTTCTGGGGCAAGCTCTGGGTCGGCAGCATGGCGGTCACCGCCATCAGTTCCTTCTTCATCTGGACCATCCGGCTCGTCGGTCCGTTCAGCCCCATCCACCTGCTGTCGCTGCTTACCCTGTTCCTGCTCTATCGTGGCGTCAGCTATGCCCGCCGCCACCAGATCAAGCTGCACATGCGGATGATGCAGGGCACCTACGTTGCCGCGCTGGTGATCGCCGGCCTTTTCACCTTCTATCCCGGCCGGATCATCAACAAGGTGGTATTCGGCCCCCATGGCGCTGGCGCGGCCCAGTGGCTTCTCTTTGCCGCCGTCATCGTTGGCCTCGCCTTCCTGCTGGCCCTGCTGTCGCGCCTGCGCCCTGGCCGGCAGGCCCTCCGCACGCCGTTCCTGCAACCGCCGCACGGCGACCGCGCGCCCTTCCCACCCGAGTCGCTCCCGCTATGAAAGCGCCGGCGGGATCGCCAGGTCCGAACGGGATTTCGTCATCGCCAGTGGCGCCCCGGCGGCCTCCGTCGCCGCGATCTTATCGGCAGGGTGGGGAGGGAAATCAGAAGTCGTGCGGCAGCATGGCCTCGAAGGCGCGGGCGGCGCGGGTCAGGTAGCGCGATTTGTGCCACAGCATGCGAAACGGCCGCGGCCGCAAAGCGTAGTCGAGCCGCGCCAATTGGCCCGCCGCCAGCGCCGCCGCGGCGACCCGCCCGGAGGCGACCCCGAGATAGGCGCCGGCGCCGAGCGCGCTCAGGATCGCCTCGTTCGAGGGCAGAGTCAAAACCACGTCGAGCGCGTCGGGATCGATTCCGTCGGCCCGCAGCGACGCCTCGAAGGCCGAGCGGGTTCCCGAGCCGCGCTCGCGCAGAATCCAGCGACCTGCCGTCAGTTGTGCGGCGTCGGGCGGCCGGCCGGTGGCCCAGGGATGTTCCGGCGCCGCCAGCAGCACCAGCCGGTCGGCCGCCACCACGCGCATGGCCAGCAGCGGCTCATCGACCTCGCCCTCGATAAAGCCGAGATCGGCACCGCCCTCGCGCACCTGGCGCGCCACGCTCTCGGTATTGCCGATTTCGAGGCTGAGCGCGACCCCCGGATATTGGGCGCGAAAGCGCATCAGCACCAGAGGCAGCCAGTACGCCGCGACGGTCTGGCTGGCCTGCAGCCTCAAGCTGCCCGCCGTCAGGCTGGTGCTTTCGGCCAGCGACAATTCGGCCGCTGCGGCGGCCGCCAGCGCAGCGCGCGCCTCGGGCAGGAAGCGTTGCCCGGTATCGGTCAGTTCGATCTGCCGGCCGACGCGATTGAACAGCCGCGCCCCATAGCGGTCCTCGAGCGCGCGGATGGCCGTGCTCACCGCCGAGGGCGACAGGTGGAGCGCCGCGGCGCCTCGCGTCAGGTGCTGCCGTTCTGCTACCGCGACGAAGATGCGGAGTTGCTCGAGGGTCATCCGATCATTCTATAAAGCCGAATAGATGATGAGAATATTTCAAATAGACAGAACGGTGCGGCGGGAACGATATTCTCCCCATGACCCATCTGACGCACAGTCTTGCCCCTCCGGTGACGATCCGCGCCCTGTTGCCCGGCCTCGGCCTCAGCTTTGCCATCACCCTGGCGGCGGAACTCGGCGAAAAGCTGGAAGCCTGGCTGTTCGGCCGCGCCTGGATGGAGGCGCTGGTGCTGGCCATCGTCTTCGGCGCCCTCTACCGCTTTTTCGTCCGCCCCGGCGACCGCTTCCTGCCCGGCATCGCCTGCAGCGGCAAGCTGCTGCTCGAGATCGCCGTGGTGCTGCTCGGCGCCTCGATCAGCGCCGCCGCCATTGCCGGCGCCGGCCCGCTGCTGGTGCTGGCCATCGGCGCACTGGTGCTGGTCAGCATCGCCGCGAGCTACGGCATCGGCCGGGCGCTGCGGCTCGACCGGCGGGTGGCCGTGCTCGTCGCCTGCGGCAATTCCATCTGCGGCAATTCCGCCATCGCCGCCGTGGCGCCGGTGATCGGTGCCGACGGGGATGCCGTGGCTTGCTCCATTGCCTTCACCGCCGTGCTCGGGGTGGCCGCCGTGCTGGTTATGCCGGTATTGCCCGGCGTGCTGGGGTTCGACGCCCGGCAATACGGCGTGCTCGCGGGGCTTACCGTCTATGCCGTGCCGCAGGTCATCGCCGCCACCGCGCCGGTCTCGACGCTCAGCGTGCAGGTCGGCACGCTGGTCAAGCTGGTGCGGGTGCTGATGCTGGGGCCGGTGATCTTCGGCATCGCGCTGCTCGCCGGCCGCGGCCGGCCGGTGCGGCCGCCGCTGCACCAAATGCTGCCGTGGTTCATCGTCGGCTTCCTGCTGGCCATGACGGCGCGCTCGTTCGGCCTCGTGCCCGAGCCGCTGGTCGGGCCGATCGGCGCCGTCGCCAATGCGCTGACCGTCATCGCCATGGCGGGGCTCGGCCTGTCGGTCGACATTCCGGCGGTGGCGCGCAGCGGCGGGCGGGTGATCGTGGCGGCGACCCTCTCCCTGCTGCTGCTCGGCGGCATGGCTTATGGCGTGATCCGGCTGCTCGCCCTCGCCTAGAGCGTTTCCAGGGAACGTGCGAAGCGGTTTCCCGGTTCGGAAGCGCGGCCAATCAAGGACCTTACCCTATTCGCACAGGCGAAAAGTGCAGGTCTTGCCGTGGCAGCCGAGATCGAGGTGGAAGTGGTCGTGGTGCAGCGCGTTGGCGTCCGGCCCGAGCACCGTGGTGAAGCGCGTGCACGCCGCATCATGGGCGAAATGCATCAGCCGGCTGATCTTCGGATCGGTTGAGCCATAGTCGGCGGTGACCGTCACCTGCCGCCCGTCCTCGAGGGTGAAGCCGACGAAATCCAGCGCATCGGCCCGGCCGTGCTCGGAGAGATCGGCGCTGCCGCCGGCGACGTTGCGGTCGCGGCACTGATAGGAGTCGCCGACCAGCACCGACTTGATCCGCGTCTTGTCGGCCGCCGCGAGATAGTTGTCGACCGCCGCCACCCAGTCCGGCAATTGCGTCGCCATGCCGCAATTGAAGGTCGCCGGCGCCGATAGTTTTAGCATCCGGCCATTGACCAACATGGCGGTGACCGAGAGCGGCGATTGCTCCTGGCACTGGCCGTCAGCGAGCGGCGGCAACGGCGTCGCCTCGACGAGGCCGTCGATCACCGCCGGGCATGCCGTCTGGTAGACGCGCGGCGGCTTTGGCGTGGCCGTCTCGCCCTCGACGGAGCCGCCAACGCTTTGCGGTCCGGATGGCGGGGTGGTGCCGGCGGCGGGCGATGGCGGCGGGTTGGCGCCGGCCGGCGGTGGCGGCGGGTTGGCGCCGGCCGGCGGTGGCGGCGGCGTCTCCGTCTCTGCCGGCCGGGGGCGTGGCAGCGGCGTCACCGCGGGTGTGCCGGCGGCTGGCCCGGCCGCATCGGACGGCGAGGCTGCGGCCTTGACCGCGGCGTCGGGCGCCGGAGCCGGCGTCACCGGGGTTGCTGCCGGGTGGGCGGACGTCGGCTTGGCCGGCTTGGCCGCCGGTTTCCGCACCGTCCGGTGCTGCACGGTGCGGTGCGGGGCGACGAACAAATCGTCCAGCCAGTTCGGCGCCGCCGCTTCGGCGACAACGGGCAAGGAGAACGCGAACAGCAGGGCAAGAAGGAGGGAACGCATACCGCCTAACGGCCGCCCCGGGCCCGGCGTTGCATCCCCACCGCTCGCGCCGCGACGCCCGCGGCGACAGCTTAACCGCGCGCTAACCACCTTTGCGGCGCACCCCGCACTCTGCTATCAGCGCGGCAGACAGCGGCGCACCGCGCGCAAAAAGGACCAATGAGCTTTCCCCTCGACCACATCCGCAATTTCTCCATCGTGGCCCATATCGACCACGGCAAGTCGACGCTGGCCGACCGGCTGATCCAGACCACCGGCGGGCTCGAGCTGCGCGAGATGAAGGAGCAGGTGCTCGACTCGATGGATATCGAGCGCGAGCGCGGCATCACCATCAAGGCGCAGACCGTCCGGCTCAAATACCACGCGCAGAACGGCGAGGATTACATCCTCAACCTCATCGACACCCCCGGCCACGTCGATTTCGCCTATGAGGTCAACCGCTCGCCCGCCGCCGTCGAAGGCAGCCTGCTCGTCGTCGACGCCACCCAGGGCGTCGAGGCGCAGACCCTCGCCAACGTCTACCACGCGATGGAGGTCAACCACGAGATCGTGCCGGTCATCAACAAGGTCGATCTGCCCGCCGCC
>Ga0207657_10003459_pt1 | contig 16848 bp, 16 predicted proteins | sample KBSC33metaG_FD_184316 | JGI IMG/M metagenome (GOLD analysis project Ga0207657, IMG submission 184316) | Corn rhizosphere microbial communities from Kellogg Biological Station, Michigan, USA - KBS C3-3 metaG (SPAdes) (version 2) | ecosystem: Host-associated > Plants > Roots > Rhizosphere > Soil ... | reverse complement strand
GTTGGCCGCGGGAGAAAAATCGAACATGGCCTTCATATAGGGGGTGCCGCATGTACAGGCCAGACCGGCTAATCCAACCGCACCTTGCCACGTCCGGCCTTGACCGAGCTGCGCGCTTTCTTCGCGTCGACGCGACGCGCCTTGGCGGCTTTGCCGGGTTTTGTCGCCTTGCGCGCCTTGGGCACGACCGTGGCCTCCCGGATGAGCTCGATCAGACGAGCCAGCACTTCCTGCCGGTTCAAAAGCTGCGATCGCGAGCCTTCGGAACGGAGGATCAGCACCCCGTCCGCGGTCATCCTTCGTCCGGCGATCGCCGCCAGCCGGTACTTGACCGCATCGGGCAGCGACGGGCTGTTCGCCACGTCGAAGCGCAGTTGCACCGCGCTGTCTGTCGTGTTGACGTGCTGGCCACCCGCACCTGTCGATCGGACGAAGCTCTCCGACAGTTCATCGCTGTCGATGGAAATCGACCGGGTGACGGGAATGCGCGGCAAGAGGCCTAGAGCCCGGCCTGTTCGAGCAGTTCTTGCCCGAATCCTGCCGCCACGAAGGTGGGAGGCAAGGGAGCGCTTGCTTCGGCAGGCGGCTTCTCTCCGCGCGGGATGCTGAGGAAACGGCTGTGCAGCAACATCGGTCCTTCCCCCGATCCATAGACGGGGTCGCCCGCTATGCCGAAGCCCAGGCCATGCAACGCATGGGTACGGATCTGGTGGGTCCGGCCTGTGCGGGGAGTAAAGACGATCAGCGCACGGCCATCTGTCTCTCCGATCTTGCGCCATTCCGTGAGCGCCGTCTTGCCTGCCTTTGCCGGGATCATTCGCCAGCCCTGAGCGGCTGTGCTGATCTTCTTGAGCGACAGTTCGATGATGCCGCTTTCCTCCGCGGGAACGCCGTCGACCACCGCGACATAGCGCTTTGCAACCGTTCCGGCTTCGAAAGCTGCGGCAAAGCGCTTGTGCGCCTTGGGGTTGCGGGCAAGCAGCAGGCAGCCGCTGGTATCGCGGTCCAGCCGGTGAACCGGCAGCGGCCAGCGTTGAAAGCCGAAGGTCAGCGAGGAAAGATGGTTTTCCAGCGAAAGAGATCCGTCACGCGGCGCATCGACCGGCAGGCCCGCCGGCTTGTCGAGGATGATGGCCTCGCCATCGATGAACAGGACTCGGTCATGAAGCAGGGACAAGAGGCGTTTTTCCGTGAATGAAGGCTGGCGATTGACGCGCGTGCCGCTTCCTATAGGGCGTGGAAGGGATGGAGAACAGGGGGCATGAGGCGCATCCGTCGGCGGGAGGGCGGCTGGAATGGATCGATGTCGCGCGTGGCATCGGGATCGTCGCCGTGGTGATTGGGCATGTGTGGATGCGCGGCGGGCTGCGCGATGCCATGTATAGCTTCCACATGCCGCTGTTCTTCCTGCTTTCCGGCCTGCTTTCGCGGCCGCAGCCGGCGGGACGCTTCACCCGTCGCCAGCTTCTCTCCCAGATGCGGCCTTATGCGGCTTTCCTCATCCTGTTGATCCTGGCGGACCAGTTCATCGAAAGGATGAAGGGAGGCAGGCCGATCTTCCATGACTGGCCGCTGGATCTGGTGCCGATCCTGCTGGGCGGGTCGTGGTTGCGGGGGCCTTTCACGATCTTCTGGTTCGTGCCCTGCCTGATGCTGGCGCGTATCCTGTTCAACATGGCGCTCGTCCGCTTGCCCGATCCGCTTGATCGGCGCTGGGGGTTGCTGATGCTGTCGATGCTGTTGATCGCCTGTGGCGCGGGCCGGCTCACCACCCTGTCGCCCATGGGCGTGTTGACCGTGCCCATGGCGCTGGTCCTGCTCTGGCTAGGGGCGGCATGGCAGCTTGTGCGCTGGCGAAGCTGGATGCTTCCGTTGCTGGTGCCGCTATCGCTCGCCGGACTGATGACACTGATCCCGACGCTCAACATGAAGGCGGCTGATTATGGATGGCCCTTTTTGTCCCTTGGCTCGGCCATGGCCACCAGCCTGCTGCTGTTCCGTCTTTCGGTGCGGATCGCGCCCTTTTCCGGTTGGATCGCTGCGATCGGCCGCGCATCGCTGGTCATCATGTATCTCCACGTCGCGGTGATCCACTATCTCTCGCCCTATGTGGCCAAGCCTTGGCTGCTGATGCAGGCGCTGCTGTTGCCGTTGGGCGCCTATTATCTGATCCGGTCCGTTCCCACCGCGCGACGCATTTTTCTTTAGGCTCAAGCCCATTCAGTGCAGGTGGCGCAGCTTGTCGGGATTGCGCATCACATAGATGCCAGTGATGTGCCCGTCCTGGATGTCGAGTGCCGTGGTCTGGAATTCGCCGTCCGCCTCCCGAGTGACGAAACCGGGAAGGCCGTTGATCAGGCCCACATGCACCAGCGTCGATCCATATTTGCCGAACAGCACTGCCAGCGCCTTGTGAACCTGCATCACCTGGCCGAAACCCAGCACGGGAACTATCGCCGCAGGACGCTTGCCGCCGCCGTCGCTGTGCAGGCTGACATCCTGAGCAAGCATGGCCCCCAGCGCCGTCATGTCGCCGCTTCGCGAGGCGGCGAAGAAGGCTCCGGCGATCTCCAGCCCGCGCTGCCTTTCCACCTTGTAACGGGGCCTCGCCTCTCGCACATGGGTGCGTGCCCGCGCCGCCAGTTGGCGGCAGGCCGCCGCGTCGCGCTCGACCGTTGCGGCGATTTCCTCAAAGCCGACGCCGAAAACGTCGTGGAGCAGGAAAGCGGCCCGCTCCAGCGGCGACAATCGTTCCAGGGCCAACATCAGCGGCAGCGTGACGTCCTCTTCTTCCTCGGCCTCTTCCACCAACGGATCGGGCAGCCAGGGGCCAATATAGGTTTCACGCCTGTGCCGCGCAGATTTGAGCTGGTCCAGGCACAGCCGCGTGACCGTGCGGCGCAGGAACGCCTCCGGCTCGCGCACTGCCTCCCGGTCCGCGCTCATCCAACGGATGAAGGCTTCCTGCACCACATCCTCGGCATCCGAAACCGAACCCAGCATGCGATATGCGACGCGGACTAGTCGGGGACGCAGCGGATCGAAGCTCTCCGCCGCGTCCCCATGCATCCCCGGCGCCATCACGCAGCCGCCTTGGCCGGTGTATCGTACCAGAGGCCGAAACCCACGGCGATGCGGTTCCAGCCGTTGATAATGTTGATCATCAGGGTCAGTTTCACCTGCTCCTCCTCCGAAAATTCGGCTGCCAGGGCCTTGTGGGCCGCTTCATGGCTGTGCCCTTCGGAGAGGCGCGTCAAGGCCTCGGTCCATTCCAGTGCGGCACGTTCGCGCGCCGTATAGCAAGGCGCCTCGCGCCAGGCGGAGAGCAGATGGATGCGCTGTTCGCTTTCGCCCTGCGCGCGGGCATCGGCGGTGTGCATGTTGAGGCAGTTGGCGCACTGGTTGATCTGCGACGCGCGGATCTTCACCAGTTCGGTGAGGCTGGGCTCAAGGCTGCCATTAATGGCGTTGGAGGTGGCAAACCAGCTCTTCATAAGCTGGGGGGCGGCGGCAAAGGGATCTAGCTTGGCAGTCATGTCGGCACCTTTCTTCCTGGATTGTGCCTGTATGACGAGCCAGCTCCGGCTGGTGTGACATGGATGCGGAAAAAAACGCAGCTGATCACCGGGGCGACAGTCGCGTGCCTTTGGGGCTTCTGCTCAAACGAAAACGGCGCCCGCGGGGCGCCGTTTCCATATCCATATCCTGTCGAGGGTGGCGCTCAGCGCTTTTCGACGGGGACATAATCCCGCTGCGTCGGACCAGTGTAAAGCTGGCGCGGACGGCCGATCTTCTGCGCGGGATCGGAAATCATCTCGTTCCACTGCGCGACCCAGCCGACAGTGCGGGCAAGGGCGAAAAGCACGGTGAACATTTCGGTCGGGAAACCAATGGCCGAAAGGATCACGCCCGAATAGAAATCGACGTTGGGATAGAGCTTCTTTTCGATGAAATAAGGATCGTTGAGCGCGATATGCTCCAGTTCCTTGGCCACGTCGAAGATCGGATCGTCGACCCCCAGCTTGGCGAGAACCTCCTTTGCGGTCTTCTGCATCACCGTCGCGCGCGGATCGTAATTCTTGTAGACCCGGTGACCAAAGCCCATCAGGCGGAACGGATCGTCCTTGTTCTTGGCGCGGGCGATATATTCCGGAATGCGGTCCACAGTGCCGATCTCGCGCAGCATGTTGAGAGCGGCCTCGTTCGCACCGCCATGCGCCGGGCCCCACAGGCAGGCGATGCCGGCCGCGATGCATGCGAAGGGGTTGGCGCCCGACGAACCGGCGAGACGCACGGTCGATGTCGACGCATTCTGTTCATGATCGGCGTGCAGCGTGAAGATCTTGTCCATCGCGTCGACGACGACCGGATCGATCACATATTCTTCCGCCGGGACCGAGAAGGTCATGTTGAGGAAGTTGGCGGTGTAGCTGAGGTCGTTGCGCGGATAGACGAAAGGCTGGCCGACCGAATATTTATAAGCCATGGCCGCGATCGTCGGCATCTTGGCGATCAGGCGATGGCTCGCGATCTTGCGCTGTTCCGGATCGTTGATGTCCGTCGAATCGTGGTAGAAGGCCGACAGCGCACCCACCACGCCGCACATGATCGCCATGGGGTGCGCATCGCGGCGGAAACCGCGGTAGAAGGTGGTGAGCTGTTCATGCACCATTGTGTGGCGCGTGATGGTGCGGGTGAAATCCTCCAGCGTCTTCTTCGACGGCAGTTCGCCGTTGAGCAGGAGGTAGGACACTTCCATGAAGCTCGACTGTTCGGCGAGCTGATCGATCGGATAGCCGCGATGGAGCAGCACGCCGGCATCGCCGTCAATATAGGTCAACCCCGAATCGCAGCTCGCGGTCGAGGTGAAGCCGGGATCATAGGTGAACATGCCGGTGTTGGCGTAGAGCTTGCGAACGTCGATCACCTGCGGTCCGACCGTGCCGTTCAGAATGGCATAGTCCTTTGCATCGCCGCCGACGCTCAAAGTGGCATTGTTATCCGACATGGTGTTCTCCTGATACTTCAATTGGCCGATGCGTGCCTTGCAGCGGCCAATCGTTCCAAGCTCTCCGCCTTTCCCAGAAGGAAAAGGACGTCGAAAATTCCCGGCGAAACCGTGCGACCGGTCAGCGCCGCGCGCAAAGGCTGCGCGACCTTTCCAAGCCCGAGGCCGGCATCCTCTGCCACGCGGCGAATGGCTTCTTCGATCGCTTCGACCGTCCAGGACTGGACGGGTGCAAGAGCGTCGGCTGTCTGTCCCAGCAGCACGCGCGCAGAATCGTCTAGCAGAGCAAGAGCCTTCTCGTCAAAATCCAGCGGGCCATTCTTGAACAGGAACTCGGCGCCTTCGGCAATTTCGTTAAGCGTCCTGGCACGCGGCTTGAGCGAGGGCATGGCCTCTGTGAGCAGCTTCTCTCCACTATCGGGCAGAGCCACGTTCAGCCTCGCCGCGACCCTGGGAGCAACCAGCGCGGCAAGGCGTGCATCGTCCGCCTCGCGCAGATAATGGCCATTCAGATTTTCGAGCTTCTTGATGTCGAAGCGAGAGGGCGAGCGGCCGACGCCTGTGATATCAAAGAGTTCCACGGCGCGTTCGCGAGAGATGATCTCCTCGTCGCCATGACCCCAGCCCAGCCTCAACAGATAGTTGAGCACCGCCTCGGGGAGCATGCCCATCTCGTCGCGATAGGCGTCGACGCCCAGCGCACCATGTCGCTTCGACAGCTTTGCGCCGTCGGAACCGTGGATCAGCGGGATATGGGCGTAGACGGGTTCTTCCCAATTCATCGCCTTTATGATGCCTAGCTGGCGGAATGCATTGTTGAGGTGATCGTCACCGCGAATGACGTGGGTGACGCCCATATCATGATCGTCGACCACGACGGCCAGCATATAGGTGGGCGTCCCGTCCGACCGCAGCAGGATCATGTCGTCCAGTTCCGCATTCTGTACGACGACGCGGCCCTGCACGGCATCCTCGATCACCGTCTCGCCTTCGCGGGGCGCCTTCAGGCGGATGACGAAGGGCGCGCCTTCGGGCGCTTCCGAAGGATCGCGGTCGCGCCAGCGCCCGTCATAGCGCATAGGCTGCCTGGCGGCGCGCTGCTGTTCGCGCAGCTCGGCCAATTCCTCGGCGGTCGCATAGCAGCGATAGGCATGGCCTGCCGCAAGCATCTGGTTCGCCACTTCGGCATGGCGCGGCGCGCGTTCGAATTGGAAGACTGCTGGTTCATCCCCGCTCAGGCCGAGCCATTCCAGGCCATCGAAGATCGCGGCGACCGCTTCCTCCGTCGAACGGGTCCGGTCGGTATCCTCTATCCGCAGCAGGAACTTGCCGCCATGGTGGCGGGCGAACAGCCAGTTGAACAACGCGGTGCGCGCGCCGCCAATGTGAAGAAAACCAGTGGGCGAAGGCGCAAAACGGGTTACCACCTGCTTGTTCAATCCCGTAGAACTCACCGCTTCATTCCCTGACATTTGTCCAGATATCCACCCGGCCTATCCATGATCGCGACGCCCCCTAGCATGGCTTTCGAGCCACGACAAACCTCCGTTGCCACTTGGGTTGGAGGGAGGATGGCGCCGATCTGGCGCCCGCTGGAACTGTGGCTGGAGGAAGAGCGCGAACGGTTGCCGCTCTGGGTTCCCGTGGCCTTGGCGGCGGGCATAGCCGCCTGGTTCGTTCTGCCCAACCGGCTGGATTGGCTTGCTTTCTGCTGCGTGATGCTGGGAGTCGCCTCCGCTGCGCTGCTTTTGCCATCGGGTGGCCGGACGCGGCAGGCGCTCATCGCTGGCAGCCTCCTGGCCTGCATGGGTTGCCTGCTGGTCTGGGGCAAGGCGATGTTGGTGGGATCGCCCCCGCTGGCCCGCCCTGTCATTGTTGCGCTGAAGGGAGAAGTCCAATCCGTTCAGAGATTGCCTGCTCAGCGCATGAGTCGGCTTTTGATCCGGCCGATCGGCATGCCGGCGCTGCCCGCCCTGATACGCATCAATCTTGACGAGTCTTCGACGCCGGCTGGACTGGGCGAGGGGGCCGTCGTGGCCGTCCGTACCAGGCTGATGCCGCCTGCGCCGCCCAGTTTGCCGGGCGGCTATGATTTTGCGCGCCGGGCCTATTTCGATGGTATGGGCGCAACCGGCCGTGCGCTGCCGCCCATCACGATCCTGCGGCCCGCCACCACAGGTCCGCGCCTGAGAACGCGTTTGTTCGATCACATTCTTACACGCGTTCCGGGCGAGGGGGCCGGCATTGCTGCTGCGCTGGCCACGGGTGATCAGGGCGCGATCATGCAAGCCGATGCGGAGGCGATGCGGCGGAGCGGCCTTGCGCATCTCCTGTCGATCAGCGGCCTGCATGTGACGGCACTGATCGGTGTGGTGATCTTTTTGCTGATGCGGCTGATGGCGCTCAGCCGCCGGGCAGCGCTCGATTGGCCGCTGATGCTCCTTGCGGCAGGCGGTGGTGCTTTGGCCGGCCTTGGCTATACGATCCTGACCGGTGCCGAAGTGCCGACCGTGCGGTCCTGCATCGCTGCCCTGCTGGTGCTCGGAGGACTGGCGATGGGGCGGGATGCGATCACCCTCCGCCTGGTCGCGGCCGGTGCGCTGGTGGTGCTCGCCATATGGCCCGAAGCGTTGATGGGACCGAGTTTCCAGATGAGTTTCGCCGCCGTGGTCGCTCTGGTTTCACTGGGCGAGCATCCCGCTTTCCGACGCTTTGCAGCCGCGCGCGACGAGGCGGCATGGCGCCGGCTGGGGCGCAGTCTTGCGGGCATGTTGCTTACGGGTCTGGTGGTCGAACTGGTGCTCGCGCCGATCGCTCTGTTCCATTTTCACAAGGCGGGCATGCTGGGATCGGTCGCCAATCTGGTCGCCATACCCCTTACCACTCTGGTCGTCATGCCGCTGGAAGCGCTGGCCTTGCTGTTCGATCTGGGCGGGTGGGGCGCGCCCTTCTGGTGGCTTGCTGCGCGGGCGCTGGACCTGCTGCTGCTGGTGGCCCATGGCGTAGCATCCAGCCCATGGGCAGTGATGCTGACGCCCGCCCAATCCGGCGCTGTTTTCGGCCTCGTGATGCTCGGCATGCTGTGGTGCCTCCTATGGCGGAGTCACTGGCGCTGGGCGGGCCTGATGCCCGTTGCCGCAGGCGTGACCATGATCCTCGCAACCCCGATGCCTGGCATATTGATCAGCAGTGATGGCCGCCACGTCGCGGTTCGCACCGCAAGTGGCATGGCGATATTGCGGGCGCGGGCCGGAAGTTACACACGCGACATGCTGGCGGAAAGCGCTGGTTACGGTGGCGCGTTGGAAGCATTGCCGGCGTTGCCCCAGGCACGTTGTTCGCTTGATCTCTGCGCCGTCCGCCTGATGGGCGGGGGACGGAAGTGGAACATTTTGCTCACTCGAAGCAATGTAAATATCGATCATGCGATATTGGCGCGGGATTGCGCCAATGCCGATATCGTCGTCAGTGACCGTAGACTGCCGGGCGCCTGCCGACCTCGCTGGTTGAAGGTGGACAGACGATTCCTCGCTCAGACCGGGGGGCTGGCCATCGATCTGGACCATGGTAGCGTGCGCAGCGCGAAAATGCGGAACGACGGGCATCCGTGGATTGCGCGACCTTTCCCTTGGCCGCGCCGGTCCGTACGCGGTCAGTTATAGCGTCGCAGCAGCCCGGCCAACTTGCCCTGAATGCGAACCTGACGCGGGTCGTAGATCTGCGGTTCATAGGCACTATTGGCAGGATCGAGCCTGACTTTGGGCCCTTCTCGCCGGAAATATTTGAGCGTCGCTTCATTTTCATCGATCAGAGCGACGACAATCTGCCCCTCCCGCGCGACTTCGGTGCGCTGGATAAGCGCGAAATCGCCGTCGAGTATGCCTGCCTCGACCATGGAGTCCCCTGCGACTTCCAGCGCATAATGATCCCCGGTCCCAAGTAGCGCCGCGGGTACGGAGAGCATATTCTGTCCCTCCAATGCCTCTATCGGAACACCGGCCGCGATGCGGCCATGCAGGGGAATCTCCAATATGTCATTGGCGACGATCGGTGGTTTGCTCAAGGCAGGAGCAGTTGTCACCGGCGCCTTGGCAGGCACGACCAGTCTGGGCGCGCGATGCATGGCATCGGGCAGCTTGAGCACTTCAAGAGCGCGGGCACGATTGGGCAGGCGGCGGATGAAGCCGCGCTCCTCCAGCGCATTGATCAGGCGATGGATGCCGGATTTCGACCGCAGGTCCAGCGCTTCCTTCATCTCCTCGAAAGAAGGAGATACGCCTCCCTCTTCCAGCCGGATCTGGATGAAGCTCAGCAATTCCTGTTGCTTGGGTGTCAACATTTCGCCTGCCCTTCTTTGGAACGGATAGGGAACGCATAGGAAACGGAACGGGGCAAGTCAAGCGCCTAACGGTTCGCCGCGTTTACGGGAACGCGCGAGCAGCCGGGCCGTTTTCAAGCGTGCCTTCCCCGAAGAAGGTGAATAGGAGAGTAAGATGGCCAACCAGAACAACCAGGGCGGCGATCAACGTCGCGATCAGCAGGGCGGCGACCGTGCCAATCAGGGCGGACGCCAGCAACAGCAGGAAGACCGGCAGGGCCAAATGGGTGATGAGCGCCGTCAGGACAAGTCGCCCGGCAAGCAGCAGCGCTGAACAATCATCAGCTTTGCACTGGAAGGGGTCGCGTGGCGGCCCCTTTCCTTATGCAAGGGCCTTAGGCAAGAGGAAGCACCGTGACGGGATCGCCTGCCGCCGCCGGAGCGGAGCCTCCGGGGCGCAGGATGAGGCAGTCCGACATGGCCAGGGCGGCGGTGGCGGCGCTATCCTGCGACGTCACCGAAACGATGCCGGCTTCAGTGCGGAAGGCGCGAAGATAGTCGTCCCGTTCCCCCGTGGCGGGTAGTGGCGCTGCCAATGTCGCGACCGCGGTGCGCGGCAGGGGCGATGCCGCGCCCATCATGTGGCGGACCAGCGGCAGCAGGAACAGCGTCGCGGTTACGAAGGCTGATACCGGATTGCCGGGCAGGCCCAGGAAGATGGCGGAATCCAATGTCCCTGCCATCAGCGGCTTGCCCGGCCGCATGCGAATTTTCCAGAAATCGAGCGAGCCGCCAGCCTGGGCGAAGGCTGGACGGACGACATCATGGTCGCCGACCGACGCGCCGCCGGTCGAAACGATGATGTCGGCATCGGCATCGGCGGCGCGAGCAAAGGCCTGGGCCATGCCGGGCAGGTCATCTCGCACGATCCCCAGGTCGATGATGTCGCAGGGGAGGCTCGCAAGCAGGGCCGCCAGCATGGGTGCGTTAGATGACGGAAGCTGGCCTGGCTGCGTCGATGCGCCGGGCGGCACCAGTTCATTGCCGGTGGAGATCAACGCGACCCGCGCCCGGCGGGAAACGGGCAGTGCGCCATGCCCCGCCACTGCGGCAAGCGCGATCTGCGCGGGGCCAAGCGCGCTGCCGGCGGTCAGCAGGAGATCGTCCTTGCGGAAATCGGAGCCGGCCGAGCGGACATGGCGGCCCGCAGCCAGCGCCTCTTCGAGGCCGCGCAGCCTATTTCCTTCGCGGGCAGCATTTTCCTGGATCAATATGGCGTCTGCGCCCGGCGGCAAGGGCGCTCCGGTGAAGATGCGGCAAGCCTGGCCGGGCTCGATCGGCGGAGGAAGCGCCCCACCCGCCGCGCTTTCGGCAACCACCTGCCATGGCCCCGGCGATTCGGCGGCGCGAACGGCATAGCCGTCCATCGCAGAAAGGTCGGCCCAGGGCTGCTCGCGCAGTGCTGCGACATCTTCCATCAGCCAGCGTCCGGCGCAGGCGGCAACAGGCGCATGATCCGTCGGCAGCGGCCTTGCCAGCGCCATCAGGCGGTTCTGCGCCTCCGCAACGGGAAGCAGGCTCATACCGTGCCATCTTCCCTGGCTGTCCAGTCGCCGGACTTGCCGCCGCTCTTGGCCAGCAGGCGCACGTTGCTGATGATCATGCCCTTGTCCAGCGCCTTCGCCATGTCATAGACCGTCAGCAACGCGACCGATGCGGCGGTCAACGCCTCCATTTCCACGCCGGTCTGTCCGGCCGTCTTTGCGGTCGCCGTCACGGACACGCCGTTGCCGTCCAGGTCGAGGTCGACGCTGACGGAACTGAGCGCAATGGGGTGGCAGAGCGGGATCAGGTCGGAGGTCCGCTTGGCCGCCATGATACCGGCGACGCGGGCGACGGCCAGCACATCGCCCTTCTTCACCAAACCTTGCGCGATGGCCGCCGCCGCTTCGGCGCTCATGCTGATGCGGCCGCTCGCGACGGCCTTGCGCGCGGTTGTCGCCTTGGCGGAAACATCGACCATATGGGCCGATCCCTCCTCGTCCAGATGGGTGAGCTTGCTCATTGGCCGGTCAGCAGCTTGCGTGTGGCCGTTTCGACGTCCGCCTGTCTCATCAACGTTTCCCCCACCAGGAAGCAGCGGACGCCATGATCCGCCATGGCGATCAGGTCGTCATGGCTGCCGATACCACTTTCCGCGACGAAGGTGCAGCCTTCCGGAGCATGGCCGACCAATTCATATGTCCGGGCAAAATCGACGGTGAAGTCTCTAAGGTCGCGATTGTTGACGCCAATCAGGCGCGAGCGGAGTTTCATCGCCCGCTCCAGTTCCTGCGCGTCATGCACTTCGACCAGCGCGTCCATGCCCAGGCCTGACGCGGCGTCCTCTATCTCCGCCATCTGATTGTCGTCGAGCGCCGCGACGATGATCAGGATCGCGTCCGCCCCCAATGCGCGGCTTTCCAGCACCTGCCAGGGATCGATCATGAAATCCTTGCGCAGCACCGGCAGGGCGCAGGCGGCGCGGGCCGCGACCAGATAGTCGTCATGCCCCTGGAAAAAGGGCGCGTCGGTCAGCACTGACAGACAGGCTGCGCCGCCAGCCGCATAGGCGCGGGCATGGGCGGGGGGATCGAAGTCCGGGCGGATCAGGCCCTTGGACGGGCTGGCCTTCTTGACCTCGGCGATCAGGCCGAATCCGGAGCGGGCTGCGTCGTCCAGCGCCTTGCGAAAGCCGCGCGGCGGCGTCTGCTCGGCGGCGCGGGCGTGCAGCGCGGAAATGGCGGTTGCCGCCTTCCGGCTGGCGACCTCCTCTCGCTTCATATCGCAGATTTCGATCAGCTTGTTCGTCATTTATAGGCAATCCAGCAATTGAGAAGCGCATTGGCAAGGCCGCGATCGATGGTTTCGGCGGCTTCCTCCACGCCTTCGCGAAAATCGGATACGGCATCCGCCACGACAAGGGCGGCAGCAGCGTTCAGCAGTACCGCATCGCGATAGGGGCCGGCTTCGCCTTGCAACAGGGCGCGCAGGGCGGCAGCGTTAAAGGCGGGGTCGCCCCCCCGGATCGCATCGACCGGATGGGTGGAAAGGCCGAGTTCCGCAGCGGTGAGGCGACGCATCGCGACAAGGCTGCCGCCCTTCACCTCCGCCAGTACGTTGCCGCCGGCCAGCGACAATTCATCCAGTCCCTCGTCGCCGGAAACGATCATCGCGTGATCGACGCCCAGTTCCGCCAGCGCCTCTGCATAGACGGGGACATAGTCAGGGCGGGCGATGCCGACCAGCTGGCGGCGCACCCCTGCGGGATTGGCGAGCGGCCCCATCAGGTTGAAGATGGTGCGTTCCCCGATCGCCCTGCGAATGGGACCAAGCCGTTTGAGCGCGGGATGATAATTCTGCGCAAAAAGGAAGCAGATGCCAAGATCGGCCAGCGTTGCTTCTGCTGTCGTGGCTGCTCGCGCCAGGTCCAGGCCGAGCGCCTCCAGCGTATCGGCCGCGCCCGCCTTGGAGGAGGCGGCCCGGTTGCCATGCTTGGCCACGGGGACGCCGGCAGCGGCGACGACCAGCGACACCGCGGTCGAAACATTGAGGGTGTGATGCCCGTCACCGCCCGTGCCGCAGACATCGATCGTCCCCGCAGGCGCCGTGACCGGGATCATGCGCTTGCGCATGGCGCGGGCAGCGGCGGCGATTTCCGTTGCCGTCTCGCCCCGCCGGGCCATGGCGACAAGGAAACTGGCGATTTCCTCCTCCGGCAACTCGGCATCGAACAGCATGTCGAAAGCTGTTGCGGCCTGTTGCGCGTCGAGAGGCTCGCAAGGGTCGGGCAGGCGGGTCATGGTCGCTGCCTTAATCATGGGAAGGTGCCAGAGTCGAGATGGGATACGCGAAAGTCGCTATGGATGTGCAACAGAGTGGTACTGGGCGGTGCCATATCGCGCCGCCTAATTCCGGATTCGCAGGACCGACGGTGATCAATTTTCCGGCGTTGAGGAAGCAGGAGGACAGGCGGCCGGACTGCCGGGGAAAGCGGTTCAGCCCGCCACGCGTTCGCGGACCGGAATGCCGGCGATCCGCATGAAATTCGCCAGCATGTCGTGGCCATGTTCCGTGGCGATGCTTTCCGGGTGGAACTGCACCGAATGAATCGGCAGGTCACGGTGCCGGAATCCCATGACCGAACCGTCTTCGCTGGTGGCGTTGACGACAAGGCTTTCGGGAATGTTCTCGACGATCAGCGAATGATAGCGGGTGGCCGTAAAGGGCGAAGGCAGCCCCTGGAACAGCCCGGTGCCGTCATGCGTGACCGGCGATGTCTTTCCGTGCATCAGCCCGCCGCGCACGACCTGACCGCCGAAATGCTGGCCGATCGACTGATGGCCGAGGCACACCCCCAATAACGGCGCCCCGGCATCGGCGCAGGCGGCGACGAGATCAAGGCTGACGCCGGCTTCGTTGGGTGTGCAGGGGCCCGGCGAGAGCAGAAATGCCTGCGCGCCGGTGGAAAGGGCCTGGCCGGCGGAAATGGCGTCGTTGCGGACGACCTCAACCTGCGCGCCCAGTTCCATGAGGTAGTGGACGAGGTTCCAGGTGAAGCTGTCATAATTGTCGATGACGAGGATCATGCCGCGGCTTTAGCGCCGGATCGGAGGCAGGGGAAGAGTCGGGATTCCGGATCGATGGGAGAACTGTCCTGGACCTGCGAACGGCGACGGCTTGATAAACCGGATGCGCCTCTCCATATAGGGCGGTGCCGGGTTCGCCCGGCTATGGTGATAAATCGTATCGTGCAATAGGCGCAGCGGACCCGGGGGCGGTACCCGGCGGCTCCACCACATTCCCCGGTTTTCGGGGCGCGTGACGGGGCCGAACTAGGATCGACGTGTGTTGAAAAGCGGTGCCTTTACCCGGCCTGAGTACGCCGTAAAAAGGTTCAAAACTCACAAGTGCCAACGATAACGAGGCTCTTGCTCTTGCTGCGTAATTGATGGCCTCACGGCCTGACATTACTCAAAAAGAACGCGGTTGAACCCACCGGGCAACAGAAGGGAATTCAGCGGCCTCCGGAGGGGCCGGGCAACAGAACCCTCCGGACCTTTTCTCCCCATCCATTTGACATGCTCGGGGCGCGGGGAGAGGGGCATTGTCCCCTGCCATGGCGGGTTCCGGCGAATTGCGCTTGGTGTTGAAGTTCACTGGCCCGCCCTATTTCTCGACCTTTATCTCGAACAATCTGGCCCAGTTCTTCCCCGTGACGAACAGACGGTCGGTCCTCGCGTCATAGGCTATGCCATTGGCGACCGCCTCGCTGTCTCTGGCGCCGCTTGCCTGCAGAAGCGGGGCGATGTCGAGCCAGTCGATCACCGCGCCGGTGCGCGGATCAATCCGGGCGATATGGGTATCGTACCAGATATTGGCCCATATCTCGCCCTTCACATATTCCAGTTCATTGAGGCGGTCCACAGGACGGCCATTCCACGTCACGGTGATCCGGCGTTCCTCGGTCAGCCTTTCGGGGTCCAGAAAGCGAAGCTGCGCAGTGCCGTCGCTCATGATGAGGCTGTGCCCGTCCTGCGTCAGCCCCCAGCCTTCGCCCTCATAGCGGAACTGGGAAACCGGGGAAAAATCGCTCAGCTTCCACACGAAGCCCTGCCGATGCCGCCAGGTCAGGCTGATCAACCGGTCCTTCCAGTTGACGATGCCCTCTCCGAAATAGGGGCGGGGAATGATCCGGTGGGCCAGCGCCTTGCCGCTCTTGAGATCGACCTTCCGAATCTCTGACTCGCCCTCCAGGCCCGTGCTCTCATACAGGGCGCCATCATGGTAGAAGAGCCCCTCGGTAAAGGCGCCGGGATCGTGCGGATAGCTTCGGACGAGTTTCCAGCGCGTCTCCGCCTGCGCGGGAAAGATCAGCAGCCACGCGCCCAGCAGCGCGACGACGACGTGCCTCATTCGGCGGCCTGGTCCGCCATGGCCGCGGCAAGCCAGCCTGGCAGGACGGCGGGATCCATATCCTCCATCCGCCGCAATTCGATGGAGAGGCCAAGATCGGCCAGCGCAGCCTTCTGCCGCTTCTCGTCGGCCTGTGCCATCGGCACCGCGACCAGGCGCCGGCTCACCTTGTTGCGATAATGCATGCGCGCGGTGTTTTCCTGCCCCACATAGCATCCCTTGTCATAATCCACGCCACTGAGTTCGCCGGCATTGGTTTCCAGCCAGAGGAGCTGGTCCTGACCGAGTTCGCCCGCGCCTTCGAATATGCCGAGCGACAATCTGTGCGCCCGGAATGCCGCGGATGCATCGCCTTCATCCGGCGCTGCGATCCAGCGGTGGCCGAGTTCCGACAGGCGCGGATCGAACGGCTTGCCGGGCGCTTCGAGAGCCCAGTGCACCGCCAGCGCATCCTCCCGCATGATCGCCACCTTGCGCCGCAGCCGGTAGATCGTCAGTCGCTTCATCAGGGCATCCGCCTGAGCGCCCTCGCAATCGATGAGCACATCGTCACCCCCTGCCCAGAGGATGAAATCGAACAGCACCTTGCCCTGCGGCGTCAGCAGTGCGGTCCAGCGCGGTTCCCCCTCTTTCAGTTTCAGGACGTCGCGGGTGAGCAGGCCCTGGAGGAAGCTTTTCGCATCCTCGCCGGAAATTCTGAGGAGGGCGCGGTCGGTAAGGGTGGTGCCGGTCATCGGCTTTAGGTAGGACAAACGCCCATCATATCCAAGCCCACCCCCAAGCTGGCGAGACCGACATGACTTTCGACCTCCTCCTGAAGAACGGAACCGTGCACACCCCTGGCGGCGCGGAAAGCGTGGATGTGGGCGTGAGCGGCGGCAGAATCGTCGCCATCGGCGCGTCCCTGGGCGATGCGGGCGAAGTGATCGACTGCGCAGGCCTGGACGTGCTGCCGGGCTGCATCGACAGTCAGGTCCATTTTCGCGAGCCCGGGCTGGAGCATAAGGAAGATCTGGAATCGGGCAGCCGCGCGGCAGTGCTGGGCGGCATCACCGCCGTGTTCGAGATGCCGAACACAAATCCCAACACCGACACTGCCGAGCGGGTACGGGACAAGCTGAATCGCGCCCATCATCGCATGTGGTGCGACCATGCCTTCTATGTCGGCGCCACCGCGGACAATGCCGAGCAGTTGAAGGAACTGGAGCGGATACCCGGCACCTCGGGGGTCAAGATCTTCATGGGTGCCTCCACCGGCAGCCTGCTGGTTGACGATGACGACGCATTGTCCCGTGTCCTCGCCAGCGGCACCCGACGCGTCGCCATCCATGCCGAGGACGAGGCACGGATGAACGCGCGCAAGGATCTGCGGGTGGAAGGCGATCCGTCGTCTCACCCCGTGTGGCGTGACGATGAAAGCGCGATGATCGCCACCAGGCGGATCATCGATCTTGCCCGCAAGGCGCGCCGTCGCATTCACATTCTGCATGTGACGACGCCCGCAGAACTGGAATATATCGGCCGAAACAAGGATATCGCAACCTGTGAAGTCACGCCCCAGCATCTA
>Ga0207657_10003458_pt1 | contig 16849 bp, 16 predicted proteins | sample KBSC33metaG_FD_184316 | JGI IMG/M metagenome (GOLD analysis project Ga0207657, IMG submission 184316) | Corn rhizosphere microbial communities from Kellogg Biological Station, Michigan, USA - KBS C3-3 metaG (SPAdes) (version 2) | ecosystem: Host-associated > Plants > Roots > Rhizosphere > Soil ... | reverse complement strand
GCGCGACAAGGCGGATTACCTGGACGACCTCGTCGACCGCACGATCGAGGCCGTGCACCGCATCTCGCTCGACCTGCGCCCCAGCACGCTCGACCTGGGGCTCGTCGCGGCGCTCGAGTGGCAGGCGCGCGAATTCGAAAAGCAGATGGGCATCGCCTGCGTGTTGCGCTGCGCCGACCGGGACATCGAGCTCGATCCGGACCGCGCGGCCGCGCTGTTCCGCATCGTCCAGGAAGCGCTGACGAATATCGCGAAGCATGCGGGCGCCACACGGGTGACGGTGAGCCTGCGCCGCCAGCGCCAGCACCTGACGCTCAGCATCTGCGATAATGGCCGCGGCATCACGCCCGCCGACCGTCTCAAGCCCCAATCGTTCGGCCTGCGGGGCATGAGCGAACGCGCCCGCGCACTGGGAGGCACGCTCAGCCTGGAGCAGGCACCGGGAGGCGGCACGATGGTCGTCGTCAAGATCAGGCTGGCCGCCCCCGCGGCCGGACGCAGCGAATCCACCCGAGCATGACAGAAAAAGCCAGCATCCGCGTATTTATTGCAGACGATCACGCCATCGTGCGTGAAGGCCTGAAACAGATCCTCGCCGAACAGCGCGACATCGTCGTCGCGGGCGAAGCCGAGACGGGCCTCGACGCCGTCAAACTGTTCCGCAAGTCCCGCTGCAACGTGGTGCTGCTCGACATCTCCCTGCCCGACCGCAACGGCATCGAAGTCCTGAAGCAGATCAAGAGCGAGAAGCCGGAGCTGGCCGTGCTGATGCTGTCCATGCACCGCGAGGACCAGTACGCGATCCGCGCGCTGAAGGCGGGCGCCGCCGGCTATCTCACCAAGCAGAGCGCGCCGAAGGAACTCGTCAACGCGATCCGCCAGGTGGCGAGCGGCCAGCGCTACGTCAGCGCGCAGCTCGCGCAGGTACTGGCGGCCCAGCTCGGCGAGAACCACGACGCGCCAGTGCACGAAACGCTGTCCGACCGCGAGTACCAGACCCTCACCCTGATCGCCTCCGGCAAGACCGTCAGCGAGATCGCGCGCGAACTCTCGCTGTCCGTGAAGACCGTCAGCGAATACCGCTCGCGCCTGCTGGCGAAGATGAAACTGAAGACCAGTGCCGAACTCACGCACTACGCCATCCGCAACCAGCTGATTGACTGATTCACCCGCTGTCAATACAGTCTGTACATATGCGTGGTAATTCCGCGTTTAATCAGCGATTTGATTTTCTGACAGCGGCTTACTATGGCGACAATAAGAATTCCATATTGCAACGTCCAAAATGTCCAGCTCAAATCGCCCACCGGGGGATCCCGGCCTCAATCCCGCCGACATCGCACGCGAAGCGTTCCGCCGGCTTGCGACGCGCCGCGTCGCGCCGACGCCCGACGCCTACCGCGAGATCTATAACGAGATCGCCGGCACCGAGGCGCTGCCGCCACCCGCTCCGGCGTCCGACCCGGGCCCGGAACACGTGCTGTCCGGCTTCGCGCACAAGCTGGCCGACACGCCCGGCGAACTGGCGGAATTCGGTGTCCGCTTCAACCGTGCCGTCAAGCAGCGCGACTGGGACGGTTATGCGCGCACGCTGTCGCAACTGGCCGAAAAGCACCTGCGCCGCCATACGCATCCCGCCCTCTCGCTGGGTGCCGAGGATGGCGACGCCAAGCTGCTGCGCGACCTGCTCAGCCGCACGCTGACGTTCGCCGTCGCGTCACTGCTGTCGGGCACGCCGACGCTGTCCCGAGAGGCGGAATCGCTGGGCGCCGCCGTCAAGATCGCGCACAGCGAGGACGCGCTGCAGGAGATCGCGACGCGCTTGAAAGACTTGTGCTACCAGATCGAACTGAAGAGCGGCGACACGGCCGAGCAGCAGGAGCTGCTGTTGCGCCTCTTTAAACTGCTGCTGGAAAACGTGTCCGAACTGCTGGACGACGACAGCTGGATGCGCGGCCAGATCGCCGCCGTGCAGGACCTGATCTCGGGCCCGCTCGACCATCGCGCACTGGAAGACGCCACGCGCAGCCTGAAGGACGTCATCTACAAGCAGGGCCAGCTGAAGCACGGCATCGCGGACGTCAAGGCGACCGTGAAGAACATGATGATGACGTTCATCGACCGCCTCGGTTCGGTGGCGGCGTCGACCGGCGACTTCCACGAAAAGATCGGCGGCTTTTCCGAGCGCATCCGCCACGCGGGCAACATCGAGGAACTCAACGTCGTGCTCGAAGAAGTGCTGCGCGAAACGAAGCTCGTGCAGGCCGAGGCGATGGCGTCGCGCGACCGCATGCTGGCCGCGCACCAGGAAGTGCAGGAAGCGGAAGCGCGCATCCGCGACCTGGAAGCGAAACTGCAGCATATGAGCGAGCTGGTGCGCGAAGACCAGTTGACCGGGAGCCTCAACCGTCGCGGCCTGGATGACGTCTTTGAACGCGAAAGCGCCCGCGCCGACCGCCGCGGCACGCCGCTGTGCGTGGCCCTGCTCGACCTGGACAATTTCAAGAAGCTCAACGACACGTACGGCCACCTCGCGGGCGACAACGCCTTGCGCCACCTGGTGAAAGTCGTGCGCGACACCCTGCGCTCGATGGACGTGATCGCCCGCTTCGGCGGCGAAGAATTCCTCATCGTGTTGCCGGAGACGAATGTCGAGGCTGCCTCCGCCGCCATGGTCCGGGTGCAGCGCGAATTGACGAAGCATTTCTTCCTGCACGAAAACGAGAAGATGCTCATCACGTTCTCGTGCGGCGTCGCGCTGCGCCGTCCGAACGAGGATCAGGCTAGCCTGATGGCGCGGGCGGATCGGGCCATGTACGAGGCAAAGCAGAACGGTAAGAATCAGGTGGTGGTCGCGCGGGACTGACCCGCCGTCCTTCATTCCACGCACATGCCGGCCGTCGAGCCGGCCCTCCCCTTTTACGCAACTCCTGCACGGCGCGGTGTCGCTCATCCGCGCCCGCAGCCATTGCGCGCTCGCGGTTGCACGGACACGCATCGCCGACACCGCGCCGTGGCCGAAAGACTGCACCGTAATCCCACGCTTTATCGACGATTTGATTTCCTGGCGTCGGCTTACCATGGCACCAATAAGATTCCGTATTGCAACGGCTGTGCGGAAGCTAGACCCATGACGTCACTTCAGGATCCGACATGTCCAATTTGCATCCCACGAAAACCCTGTCCGCGCTGGTGCCGCGCTACGTAACGCGCTTCGCGTGCGTCGGCGCCGCCTGCGAAGACAATTGCTGCTCCGGCTGGCTCGTCACGCTCGACAAGAAGACCTTCAACGCTTATCGCAACTCCACGCATCCGGAGCTGAAGCCGATCTTCATCAAGCACGTCAAACGCTCGCGTGCGACCAACAGTGACCAGCACTACGGCAAGATCACGCCCGAACCGGGCACGCAGGCCTGCTCGGCACTGTGCGACGGTCTCTGCGCCATCCAGAAACACCTCGACGCGAGTCATCTGTCGAACACGTGCTTCACCTATCCGCGCCATACCCGCCGCTTCGGAGGCCAGCACGAACAGGCCTTGGTGCTGTCGTGCCCGGAAGCGGCACGCCAGGCATTGCTGCATGCGGATGCCTTCGATTTCGTTGAAGAAAAGGTCACGGCACGACAGGACGACATCGTCGATGGCGCGTCCGCGTTCGGCCTGACCACCGCCGCGGTGAACGATGTCCGCATCTTCTGCCTGCAGCTGATGCGCACGACCGATCTGGAGCTGTGGCAGCGGCTGGCGATCCTGGGCGTGTTCTGCGAACGTCTTAACGCCACGCTGGCCAATGGACAACATCATGCAGTCCCCGCGCTGCTGGACGACTTCGGTGCATTGATCGAACAGGGCGCCATCGTCGACGCGCTGCGCGACCTGCGCCCGAACCACGAAGCGCAGGCGATGGTGTTTTCGACCCTGCTGGCAGACAAGGGTTTCTCGGCGACGTCGAAGATGCAAGCCGAGCAGGTGCGCATGATCGGCACCAACCTGGGCGCCGACGAGAGCGGCCAGACCACTGCGGAAGCGCTCGTCGCATCCTATATGCGCGGCCTGGAACGCCTGGGCCAGGCGCTGGAGCAGACGCCTCACCTGCTCGAGAACTACGTCCTGAACGAAATGTTCCTGACCTTGTTCCCGTTTTACGGTAGCAACCCGTTCGACGCCTATTTGCAACTGGTGGCACGTTTCGGCCTGTTACGCCTGATCCTGGCCGCGCAGTGCAACAACGAAGGCGACTTGCCGGACGCGAATGCCCTCGTCAACGCCGTGCACGTCTATTGTCGCCGCTTCCAGCACCAGACCACGTTCGCACAACGCGTCAACGGGGCGCTGCATGCCAGCGGCTGGGCCAGCCTGGACAAGCTGTACGGTTTTTTACGTAGCTGAAAGAACAACACGGCGTACGGAACAACGAGTGGCCGGCAGAAAAGCAAAAAAAATCGCACAAGGGCCTAAACTTTTTCCGTACGGCACCGTTACCTGATTCAACGACGGTTTGAATGTCACAGAACAGCGTGACAGACCAAAGTGAAATGCGCGGCACGTCGCCGCACCCACGCAAGACCAAGTCTGGAGAGACAAAATGTCCTCGGTAATCAATACTAACATCGCATCCCTGAACGCCCAACGTAACCTGAGCACGTCGCAGACGTCGCTGCAGACCTCGATCCAGCGTCTGTCGTCGGGCCTGCGCATCAACAGCGCAAAAGACGACGCCGCCGGCCTCGCGATCTCGGACCGCATGACGTCGCAGATCAACGGCATGACCCAGGCAACGCGTAACGCGAACGACGGCGTGTCGATGGCGCAAACGGCCGAGGGCGCGCTCTCGAGCTCGGGCGACATCCTGCAGCGTATCCGTCAGCTGGCCGTCCAGTCGGCGAACGCATCGAACACTTCGAGCGACCGCCAGGCCCTGCAGACCGAGGTGGGTCAGCTGGGTTCGGAACTGAACCGCATCGCACAAACCACGTCGTTCAACGGCCAGAACCTGCTGGACGGCTCGATGGGCACCGCCACGTTCCAGGTCGGCGCCAACGCCGGCCAGACGATCCAGGCCAACGGCGCCAACTTCCAGACGAACGTCTACGGCAACAACGAGATCCAATCCGACCAGGTCGCCGTGGGCGCAACCTCGAAGATTGCGGCCAAGTCGCCCGCACTGACGATCAACGGCTCGGTCGGCAGCGCCACGGTCGATACGTTGGTAAGTGACACCGCCCAGACGATCGCGGGCAAAATCAACGCCGCCACCGGCAGCACCGGCGTCACGGCCTCGGCCAGCACGTCCGCCAGCCTGTCGCTCGGCGCGAACGAGTCGTACCAGTTCACGATGAAGTCGAACAACAGCACGGCGGTGACGATCTCGTTCTCGACCGGCGCCACCGTCAACTCGGCAACGGACTTCGCCGCCGGCATTTCCGCCATCAACGCGCAGACGGCCAACACCGGCGTCACCGCCGAGTATGACCAGAAGAACAACTCGATCAAGCTGACCAATTCGACCGGTAACGACATCAGCCTGGCCAATACCAGCACCGGCAACACCGTGTTCGGCGTTGACAGCTACAAGGCCGATGGCGCCACGACGTTGGGCTCCGCCAACGACATGAAAGCGGGCGCCGCGACCAGCGTCGTCAACGGCCACATCACGCTCGATTCGGCCAACAGCTTCTCGATGAAAGATGCCGGTAGTGGCCTGGCGCTGACGGCCCTCGGCACCGGCTCGAAGCTGCAGTCCGTCGCGGCAATCGACGTCTCCAGCTACTCCGGCGCGCAGACCGCGATCAAGATCGCCGACGCCGCCCTGGCCGCTGTCGACAACCAGCGCGCGCAGTATGGTGCTCTGCAGAACCGCTTCAGCAGCACGATCTCGAACCTGGCAAGCTCGAACGAGAACCTGTCGGCATCGCGCAGCCGCATCACCGATACCGACTTCGCCGCAGAAACCGCGAACATGACCCGTTCGCAGATCCTGCAACAGGCTGGTACCTCGATGCTGGCCCAGGCGAACTCGCTGCCGAACGGCGTCCTGTCGCTGCTGCGCGGCTAATCGTCAAGCCCGTAGCACTTCAATAGCTGTCGTGCAACGCCTCGGCCGGACATTGTTCCGGCCGGGGCTTTTTCTGTTAGGGATTCTCATGAACATCCAGCCCCTCGGTTCTCAGGTCGCCCCAAAACTCGACGACCGCACGGTTGCCGCCGCTGACGCCGTTGCAGGCGCCAAGACACAAGCTGATCCGGCCACGAAGACCGCCGCGCCCACGCGCGAGGAAGTCGATACCGCCGTCAAGAAACTGAACGAGTCGCTGCCCGGCTCGTCGCAAATGCTGCAATTCTCCGTCGACCACGACAGCCACGAGATCGTCGTCAAGCTGATCGACCAGAACACCCAGGAAGTCGTGCGCCAGATTCCGTCGGTCGAGGCACTGCAGATCGCAAAGTCGATCGACAAGATGCAAGGCCTGCTGATCCGCCAGAAGGCTTGAGCCCGGCCACGCCGCTTTTGCACACCATGACGCTGCCTTTTCCAGGCCGGCGTAACGGGTCGCGCCATGTCGCGCCCGCCCCTGTCCGCACGCTGCGGCAAAATTAGCGCATATTTCCTGCTCTCAAGTACGCATTGCTTCTGCCGATAATCACTTACATTAGTGGCTCAACAGGAGAATCGTGATGGGCATCAGTACCCCCGGGCTCGGATCCGGTCTCGACGTCAGCGGCCTCGTCAGCAAGCTGATGTCGGCCGAGTCGATACCACTGCAAACGTATGACACCAAAACCGGTGTGCTGCAGGGCCGCATCGCGTCCTATGGTCAGTTGAGTGGTTCGGTCAGCGCGTTCCAAGGTGCGCTCGCGTCGCTGAGCAAGAGCTCGACCTTCCAGGCACTGACCGCCACGCCGAGCAATAGCGACGTCCTGAGCGCGACGACCACGACCACCGCCGTCCCCGGCAATTACAAAGTCGACGTGCGCCAGCTGGCGCAGGCCCAGAGCCTGAACACGGCCGGCCAGGCCAGCACGACCGCCACCATCGGTACGGGCGCGGCGGCCACGATCAGTTTCCAGTTCGGCAGCGTCGGCGGCGGCAGTTTCGGCGTCAAAGGCGCGGCGGTTCCGCTCACGACCACGACGGGCGGCATCGCAAAAGGCGCGCTGTCGATCAACGGCACGACGATCGCCACGGACGGCACGACCAAGAGCGGCCTGGATCTTGCGAACGCCATCAACTCGCAGACCAGCACGACGGGCGTCAGCGCCACCGTCGGCGCGACCACCACGTCCGCGACCCTGTTCGGCAACGGCACGACGTCCAGCTTCGGCAACATCGACACGGGTGTCGGCGGCACCTACGCGCTGACCGTCGGCGGCGTGCAGATCGGCGCCCAGGGCACGGGCGTCGCCGCAGGTGCGGGTGTGACGGCGGCGTCGATCGATGCCACGCTCAGCGGCAACAACGCCACCACGCAGGCATTGGCCGCAGCCGGCATCACCGTCAGCGGCACGGCCGCGGGCGGCAACCTGCAATTCACGGCGGCGAATGGCGCGAACATCAATGTCGCCGAGGCGGTGACCGGCACCGTCACGGGCGGCCTGGGCAACAACGGCACGGCCAACGGCGGCTCCACCGCGACCGCCACGGCCGCCGTCAGTCTCGTCTCGACGGCCGGCAGCCCGATCACGGTAGGCGGTTCCAATCCGGCCGCGGCAGGGCTGACGGCCGGCACCGGCGGCAGCTATATGAGCGCCGGCTTTACCCTCGACGGTACGCAATCGCTCGGCACCGTCAACGTCGCGGCGGGTAGCACGACCCTGACGGGCATCCGCGACGCGATCAACAGTGCCAATATGGGCGTGACCGCGAGCATCGTGTCGGACGGCAGCAACAATCCCTACCACCTGGTGCTGACCTCGAGCAAGACCGGCGCCAACGCCAACATGAAGATCACGGTGAGCGGCAGCGGCGGTGCCGCTGCCGACCCCGCGCTGGCCAGCCTGCTGAACTATGACCCGGCCGGCGCGCAGAACATGCAACAGACGACTGCGGCCCAGGATACGCTGCTGACCGTCAACGGCATCGCGGTCCAGAGCCACCAGACCGACGTCAGCGGCGCGATCGACGGCGTCACGATCAGTGCGAAGCAGACGGGTACGTCGACCCTCAACGTCACGCGCGACACGAAGTCGGTGACGGATGCGATCAACGGCTTCGTCAAGGCGTACAACACGCTGAACACGACCATCTCGAACCTGACCAGCTACGACCCGACGACCCAGAAAGCGGGCGCGTTGCAGGGCGACTTCACCGTGCGCAGCATCCGCACCCAGCTGCGCGCCCAGCTCGACAAGGCCGTGCAGGGACAGGATGGCATCACCACGCTCAGCCAGATCGGCGTCACGTTCCAGAAGGATGGTTCGCTGGCCGTCGATTCGACCAAGCTGAACACGGCGATGACGAGCAATTTCAACAGCATCGCCGGCCTGTTCGCCGCCGTCGGCGAGGCCACCGACAGCCTCGTCACGGTCGCGGATTCCACCACCAAGACGCAGCCCGGCAACTACGAACTCAACATCACGCAGATGGCGACGCAGGCCACGCTCGCCAGCACGGGCGTCCTGGCCGGCACGACGACGATCGCGGCCAATACCACCTGGTCGATCACGCTGAACCAGACCGACCCGGCCACCGCGAGCAAGGTGCAGAACATTGCGATCCCGGCGGGCGACTACAGCCCCACGGCGCTGGCCGCGCTGCTGAGCTCGTCGATCAACGGCAATTCCAGTTTCACCGGATCGGGCGACAAGGTGGCCGCGTCGGTCGATTCGACGGGCCACCTCCTGCTGTCCTCGACCAAGTGGGGTAGCGGATCGAACCTGACCGTGTCCAGCGTGACCGGCAGCGCGGTCTCCGACGTGTTCGGCGGCGCCACGGCCACCACTGGCGTGGACGTGGCCGGCACCATCGGCGGCGTCAAGGCCACCGGCAATGGCCAGACCCTGACCGGCGCGGCCGGCTCGGCGACCGAAGGCCTGAAGCTGACCATCAACGGCGGCAACACGGGCGCGCGCGGCACGATCAATTTTTCGCAGGGCTATGCCGTCCAGCTGACGAGCGTGGCCGCGGGCTTCATCGGCACGAACGGCCTGATCACGTCCCGGACGACCGGCCTGAACGATTCGATCAAGTCCCTCAACGACCAGAAGGCGTCATTCCAGACCCATCTGGACGCGATGCAGAAAATGTACACCGCGCAATTTAACGCACTCGACAGCCTGGTGGCGTCGATGCAGTCGACGCAGAGCTATCTGACACAGCAGCTCGCCGCGATCGCCGCCAACAAATAATCGTATCCAGATTAATTGGAGAGAATCACATGTTTGGAACCATGAAACGTGGCGTCAACGCCTACGCCAATGTCGATCTCGAGACCGGCATTGCCTCCGCTTCCCCGCACAAGCTCATCGTGATGCTGTACGACGGCGCGCTCGTCGCGCTGCGCACCGCGAGGGCCAATATGGCCGCAAACAATATCCCGGCCAAGGGCATCGCCATTTCGAAGGCCATCACGATCATCGACAACGGCCTGCGCGTCTCCCTCGACAAGGAAGCGGGTGGCACGATCGCCGAGAACCTCGACGCGCTGTACGACTACATGGGCCGCCGCCTGTTCCAGGCCAATCTGCAGAACGACGTCGCCATCGTCGACGAAGTGCACGGCCTGCTGGCCGACCTGCGCGAAGCGTGGGCGGCGATCGGCGACAAGGTCCAGCACGCGCCTGCGACGGCGACCGCGGCCATGCCGAAAACCCCGTCCCTGGTGGGTGCGTGATGGGAAGCGCAACGATGATGACGAATACGGAAATCGCCTCGCTGTACGAAGCGATGGTCGGCATCACCGACCAGATGCTGGCCGCCGCCAGCGCCAGCGACTGGGACCGCCTGGTCCAGCTCGAGCACCAGTGCGCCGCGTGCGTGCGCCAGCTGAAGGACAGCGGCGACACGCCGCTGGCCGGCCAGGAACGCGTGCGCAAGGTGAACGCCATCCGCAAGATGCTCGATGCCGACCGCCAGATCCGCGACCTGACCCAGCCGTGGATGGTAAAGCTGCAAGCCATGATCAGCAACAAGACCGTCGAACGCCGCGTCGCGCGCGCCTACGGCATCTGACGGGCGTCCCCGCCCCGACTGAACGATGCTGCCGCGCGATACCGTCTCGCTGACCCAGGTCGCGCCAGCCCGTCCTACCCTCCCCGTCGGCGACCCGCGCCAGCAAGCTTTTACGCGCGCCCTCGCCGGCCTCGTCGGCCAATCGCTGCAGGCCGACGTGATGACGAAACTTCCCGACGGCAGCTTCGTCGTGCGCGTCAACGACATGGCCGCGCGCATGCCGCTGCCGCCGGGCGCCCAGCCCGGCACGCAGGTGCCATTGACCCTCGTCGCGCTGACGCCGCGGCCCACGTTCCAGGTCCGCACGGACCAGGGCGGCGCCGCGTTCGCCGAGGCGGGGCCTCCGCTGCCGGAAGGCACCAGTCCGCAATCCGCCCCGCTCGCTTATCTGGAAGGCAAGGACGCCGCCGCGCTCGCGCGCACGGCCGCCCTGCTGGCCGGCACGCGCAGCCTGGCACGCTTGCCGTCCGGCGCCGCCGACGGCGCCAACGCCTCGATCAGCACGGCGGGCAAGGCGCTGGGCGACGTCATCGCCGCCGCTCAGAAGGCCGATACGCAGGCAAGCGCCGCCGTCGGTCGCACGCCGCTGCTGGCGGCGCCGTCCGGCGACGCGGACGCCATCGCGCAGGCCTTGAAGGATGGCCTCGGCAAGAGCGGCCTGTTCTACGAATCGCACGTGGCCGAGTGGGCCGAGGGTGCGCGCTCCCGCGCCGACCTGGCGGCCGAGCCGCAGGCGCGCGGCATGCCGCCGCCCACGGATCCGAACACGGCCCAGTTCATCAACTTGCAACTGAATGCCCACGAACAGGGCCGCGTCGCCTGGCAGGGCCAGCTGTGGCCTAGCCGCGACATGCACTGGGACGTCGAACGCGAGGCCCACAGTGGCCAGGAGGGCGACGGCGCCGACGGCACGACGTGGCGCAGCAGCCTGCGCCTGCGCTTCGGCGCGCTGGGCGAGGTGGCGGCGCGCGTCGTGCTGTCCGGCGACCGGCTGCACATCCGCCTCGACGCGCCCGACGCCGGCACCAAGCACCTGCTGGACGCGCACCGCGCGGGCCTGGCGCAGGCGCTGGACGCGGCCGGCACGCCGCTGGCCCAGCTCGCCATCCACGCGGCGCACGAGGACGGCGACGTCGATGGACAAGGATAAGTCCGCGCGCCGCCAGACCGCCGTCGCACTCGCGTACGGCGCGGGCGACCCGGCCCCGAAGGTCGTCGCCAAGGGCTCGGGCCTCGTCGCCGAACAGATCATCGGCCGCGCGCAGGAGGCGGGCGTGTTCGTGCACGAATCGAAGGAACTCGTCGCGTTGCTGATGAACGTCGACCTCGACCGCCAGATTCCGCCCGCCCTGTACCGCGCCATTGCCGAACTGCTGGCCTGGCTCTATCATATTGAATCCGCGCAAGTTTCTGGGCAGACTCCACCGCCCGCCCCCGACACCGCACGGCTCCTCCCCTCACAAGAAAGCACTCCGGTTGACACAGATGCAAGCAATCACTGACGCCGAATTAGAAGCCTGGCACGACTACGAAGTCGAGTCGCCCAGGGAGATCGTGGCCCTGCTGCGCCAGCTCGCCGAAAAGAACCAGCTGGTCCGCATGCTGATCAAGGGCGAGGCCGACGTCTGCGTCACTTCCCTGCTGCACGTCGATCCGGACACGGACACCGTCATCGTCGACCGTTCCGTCAGCCTCGAGCAGAATCAGCGCATCGTGGCGGCCGGCACCGTGCGGTGCGACACGTCGCTGGACAAGATCCGCATCGTGTTCGGCCTCGATAACCTGAGCGAAATCGACTATGACGGCGGCACCGCGCTGCGCGCCGACATTCCGGCCAGCCTGATCCGCCTGCAGCGACGCGAGTTCTACCGCATGCCGACGCCCGTCACGAACCCCGTGCGCGCGACGATTCCCCTGCCGGCCGAAATGGGCGGCGCCGTCGCCGTGTTCCCGCTCGCCGACATCAGCTGCGGCGGCATCGCGATCTACGACAACAAGATGCAACTCGGCACGACCATCGGCGATACGTACCCCAACTGCCGCATCGAGCTGCCGGAAATCGGGCCCGTGACGTGCTCGCTGCAGATCCGTAATTCGATCGACATGACGCTGCTGAACAACAAGACGAGCCGCCGCCTGGGCTGCCAGTTCGTCGACATTTCGCGCGGCAACCTCGCCGCCGTGCAGCGCTACATCACGAAGCTCGAACGCGAGCGCAACGCGCGGCTGGCCGGCCTCGCCTGACGTATCCTGGCGGCGGGAACGCGGGGCGCTCGTCCCGCATCCAATCGTCAGGCACACGACCAGGAGACGCCATGCACGCCGCCGCACCGAATCCCGCTTCCCTCGACGACGACGCGCTGCTGCGCCGCATCCGCGCCGGCGACCGCGATGCGTTTTCCCTCCTCATGCGGCGCTACAACCGCCGGCTCTACCGCGTGGCGCGCAGCGTCCTGCGCGACGACGCGGAAGCCGAGGACGCCCTGCAGGACGCCTATCTGCAGGCCTACCGCGCCCTGCCCACGTTCCGCGGCGAATCCGCGCTGGGCACATGGCTGACGCGCATCGTCGTCAACGCCGCGCTGATGCGCCAGCGTAAGACCGGGCGCCTGGCCGAGGTCATCGAGCTGGGGGCGGATTACGATGCCCAGGTGGCCGCCCCGCATTCGCCCGACGACAGCCCAAGCGACGTCGAGCAGCCGGACCTGGCCGCCTTCCGCGGCCAGACGCGGCGCCTGATCGAGACGGGCATCGACAAGCTTCCCGCCGCCTTCCGCACCGTGTTCGTGCTGCGTGCCGTGGAAGAGCTGACCGTCGAGGAGACGGCGGCCACGCTGGGCATTCCCGAGGCCACCGTGCGCACCCGCTATTTCCGCGCACGCGCGATGCTGCGCGAGGCGCTCGCGCGCGAGATCGATTTCGCCATCGAGGACGCGTTCGGCTTCGACGGCGCGCGCTGCGACCGGATCGTGGACTCGGTCCGGCGCCGGCTCGACGCGGAATGGGGTGTCTGACGGACGGCGGGAACGTGGACGCCATGACATGCATCCAATGGGTTGTTCCACCTTTTCCAACTCATTGAAGGATGCTGCCATGAACAAATCCATTTCCCTGCTGCTGACGTCCGCGTTCGCCCTCGGGCTGTCGATCCCCGCGCACGCGGCCGGCCCGAACGACGCGCAGATCGCCGCCATCGTCGTCGCCGCCAACACGGTCGACATCGACGCCGGCAAGCAGGCCGAGACGACATCGAAGAACAAGGACGTGCGCGCCTTCGCCAAGCGCATGGTGGCCGACCACACGGGCGTCAACCAGCAGGCCACGGCACTCGTGCAAAAGCTGCACGTGACACCGGAGGACAACGATACGAGCAAGAGCCTCACGCAGGGCGGCGAGGCGACGCGCACCCGGCTTGCCGGCCTGTCCGGCAAGGCATACGACAAGGCCTACGTCGACAACGAGGTGACGTACCACCAGACCGTGCTCGACGCGCTCGACAAGACCTTGATCCCGAACGCGTCGAATGCCGAGCTGAAGGCGCTGCTCGTCAAGGTGCGCCCGGCCTTTGTCGCGCACCTGGAGCACGCGAAGCACATCCAGGCCGAGCTGAAGTGAAACCCGCCCTCCTTGCCGCCCTGTGCTGGGTGCCCGCCCTGGCGGGCGCGGCGGAGCACCACGTCGTCATCGACGGCATGCAGTTCTCGCCGCAGGTCGTCGAGGTCAAGCCGGGGGATACGATCGTCTGGGAAAACCGCGACATGTTCGCCCACAACGTGACGGCGGCCGGGGCCAAGGTGAGTTCGGGCGAGCTGGCGCCCGGAAAATCGTGGCGGTACAAGGTAGCGAAGGGCCCGTCGTTCGACTACTTGTGCACGTTGCACCCCGTCATGAAGGGGCGCGTGGAAATTGCCGGGCCGCCGCGGCGGGCGCCGGCGCGCTGAGCGTCACACCTGCATGTTCATGATGTCGTGGTAGGCGGACACGAGCTTGTTGCGCACCTGCACGGTGGCCTGGAAGCTGATGCTGGCCTTCTGCATCGCGACCATCGTGTCGGACAGGCTCACGGAATCGTCGCCGGCGGCAAACTTCTTGCCCATGTCGTCGGCCTGGTTCTGGGCGTTGCTGACGTTTTGCAATGCCCCCTTCAGCGCATCGGAGAAGCTGACCTTCGACGATGACTCGGCCGCATCCGTGCCCGGCGCCTTGCCGATGCCGCCGATGCCACCCATGCCCAGCGCGTCCGCCGGCGACGCCGGCCCGGCCGGCTTCTGCGCCGCCGCCTTCAGCTGCGCCATCATCGCCTCGATCCGGCTGCTGTCGATGCCGCCGATATTCATGTCCGTTCTCCCAGGTGCTCGCAAACAATTCGATTCAGGCTGTCAGAATATCAGCGCCCCCACAACTGTTGCCCTCGAGCAGCGCCGTAAATAGGGCCTTATTCCGGGGTTTGGATGTTGCCCTACGGCTCCATAATGGCGTTCATAAACCCATTCCCTCCCCCTAACATGGCAACCACAGCGGAAGAACTCCTCGACAGCGACATCGCAACCTCGGCCGAAGACAAGCCGAAGTTCTGGCAGACGACGATCGGCAAACGCGTCGTCATCGGCGGCGCCATCGCCGGCGTGGTGGCCATCGTGGCCGCCTTGTGGCTGTGGACGTCGGCGCCGGAATACAAGGTGCTGTTCTCCAACTACACGGACAAGGATGGCGGCGCCATCACCGCGTCGCTCGACCAGATGGGGGTCAAGTACAAGTTTTCCGACAGCGGCAGCGCGATCCTCGTGCCGGCCGACCGCATCCACGACCTGCGCCTGAAGCTGGCGTCGCAAGGCCTGCCGCGCGCCGGCAACGTCGGCTTCGAACTGCTCGAGAACCAGAAGCTGGGCACGTCGCAATTCGTCGAGCAGGTCAACTACCAGCGCTCGCTGGAAGGCGAACTCGCCAATTCGATCCAGTCGCTGGCCGCCGTCGCGTCGGCACGCGTGCACCTTGCGCTGCCGAAGCCGTCGGTGTTCGTGCGCGAGCAACAGAAGCCGACGGCGTCCGTGCTGCTGAACCTGCAGCCGGGCCGCACGCTCGATCAGGCACAAGTCAGCGCCATCGTGCACCTCGTCGCGTCGTCGATCCCGGAACTGCCGCCGTCGAACGTGACCGTCGTCGACCAGAACGGCACGCTGCTGTCGGATAACACGAACAAGAACGGCAAGCAGCTCGACCCGAACCAGCTGAAATACGTCGAGGCGCTGCAGCAGAACATCGTCAAGCAGGTCGAGTCGATCATCGCCCCGCTCGTCGGCCCGAACAATGTCCGCGCCGAAGCAACGGCCGACGTCGACTTCGCCCAGACCGACACCGCGGCCGAGCTGTACAAGCCGAACTCGCCGCCGGAGCCGCAGGCAATCCGCAGCCAGCAGACGTCCGAGCAGACCGGCCCCGGCAGCACGAACCCGTCCGGCATCCCGGGCGCCCTGTCGAACCAGCCGCCGGGCGTGGCCACGGCACCGATCGACGGTGGTTCCCAGCCGCAGGCCCAGGGCACGACGACGGGCCCGAGCCGCAAGGATTCCACAACGAATTACGAAGTCGACAAGACCGTCCGCTTCGAACAGAAGCCGATGGGCGGCATCAAGCGCCTGACGGTGGGTGTCGTCGTGAACTATCGCCGCACCACCGACCCGAAGACGGGCAAGGTCGTCATCAAGCCGCTGTCCGCCGCCGAAGTCGCGCAGATCAACGAACTGGTCAAGCAGGCCATGGGCTACAGCCAGGCGCGCGGCGACACGCTGAACGTGACGAACGCCCCGTTCGACGGCGTCGACAAGCCGGACGAGCAGGCGCCGGAATGGTGGAAGGACCCCGCCAACCTGCCGCTGTTGAAGGACATCGCACGCTACGTGTTCATCGCCCTCGTGCTCGCGTTCCTGTGGTTCCGCTTCGTGCGGCCGCTGCTGAAGCCGGCGATCAAGAAATTCGACGAAGCCGTGGCGATCCCGCCGGAACCGGAACCGGAAGTGCCGGAACCGGAACCGGAACCGGACCCGGACGAGGAAGCCCGCGTCCAGCGTGAAGCGGAAGAAATCCAGAAGGTCCAGGTCTACAAGAGCAACCTGGAAATGGCAAAAGACATGGCAAAGAACGATCCGCGCATCGTGGCCAATGTGATCAAGGAATGGCTGGGGACTGAGTAATGAGCGACAAGGACAAAGACAGCACGACCAAGGCAGCCATCCTGATGCTGGCGCTGGGCGAGGCCGAGGCGGCCGAGGTGATGCGATTCCTCGGCCCGCGCGAGGTCCTGAAGCTGGGCGCCGCGATGGCGCAGATGAAGGCCGTGCAGCACGACGAAGTCCTCACCGTGCTGGGCGAATTCCGCGAGCGCGTCGACCTGCAGTCGACCGTCGGCCTCGATTCCGACGAGTACATCCGCCAGGTGCTGACGAAGGCCCTCGGCGACGACAAGGCGGCCGTGCTGCTGAACCGCATCCTGGGCGGCAAGGACGCCTCCGGCATCGAGAGCCTGAAGTGGATGGATTCGCCGTCCGTCGCGGAACTGATCCGCAACGAGCACCCGCAGATCATCGCCACGATCCTCGTTCACCTCGAGCGCGACCAGGCCTGCGAAATCCTCGCGCACTTCACGGACCGCCTGCGCAACGACGTCGTGCTGCGTATCGCCAC
>Ga0207657_10003456_pt1 | contig 16857 bp, 18 predicted proteins | sample KBSC33metaG_FD_184316 | JGI IMG/M metagenome (GOLD analysis project Ga0207657, IMG submission 184316) | Corn rhizosphere microbial communities from Kellogg Biological Station, Michigan, USA - KBS C3-3 metaG (SPAdes) (version 2) | ecosystem: Host-associated > Plants > Roots > Rhizosphere > Soil ... | reverse complement strand
GTCCAGCCCCGCCGCCTTGGCGGCGGCCATGAACTGGCTGCCGGGCGGAATGCTGGCGGCGATAGTCTTGGCACCGGCGGCTTTTTGCGCCTTGTCCGTCTGCGCTTCCGGAGCCTTGGCGGCGCCGTTGCCGTCCGTCTTGCTGCTGCAGGCCCCGATCGCGATCAGCGTGGCGGTGCCCGTGGCGAGTGCGAGCGCGTGGCGCTTCATCACCTTCTCCTTATCGTTGCGACAATGAAATGGCCCGAGGCGGTTTGGGTTCCGCCCCGGGCCAGAGTGCTCGACGCGACTATGTGAGCAGCGAGGCGACGATCGCCGTCACCAGCTGAGTCGTCGGGTCGACCTGGTAGATATAGCCGTTGTTGTAGCGGTACCAGGCGTCCGGCGTGTCGTAATAGGTCTGCCGGTAATCGTAGGGCACGTTGTAGACGCCGTAGCCGGCCGGCAGCGCCTGCCCGACCGAAAAGCCCGGCGAGAGAAGCGCGGCAACCGACGTAATCATGTCGTTGCGCTGGTCGTACTGGTAGATCGCGCCCGGCGAGTACCAGTAACCGTAGTCGGGCGTGTCGTAGTACATCGTGCGGTACTGTGTCGGCACGTTATAGTAGCTGTAGGACGAGGGCAGCATCTGCCCGACGCCATAGCCACCCGCGTACATCGGGATCACGTTCTCGACGTAACCATCGTCGCAGTCCACCTGGTAGATGACGCCGTTGTAGTAACGGTTACAGACGTCATCATAGTCCTGGTAGAAGCCGTTGAACCCGTACGAGGCGGGGACGTAGCTGCTCATGTACGAAGTCGGCAGGTACGAACCCGGCAGGTAGCCGCCCGCGAGGAGCGGAATCAGCGCCTGAATCAGATTGTCGCCGCGATCGATCTGGTACGCATAGCCATTACCATACTGCCAGTAATAATCGTCGTTCGACGGATACAGATACTGAAGCGAGGCTGGGAACGGGCTGAGCGCGCCGAACGTCGCGACCTGCTGCACCGGCACGCCGATGAACTGCTGGACGACCCTCGGCGCGAAGAATTGCGTGTCCGCGCCGTAGTTCGCAGCGCCAAAGCGCGAGGCGTCCAGCCGCTGCTGAAAATCACGCTGTTGTTGCTGCGCATATTGTAGCTGCTGGTCGTCGAACGCACGGTCGGCAAACTTGCCGCCCTTGACCTGACCCATTGCGGCCGCCTGCTGACGCTGGAAGTCGCGGTTGGGCTGTGCTTGCTGACGTTCCATCATGCGCGCCTGCTGCTTCGCGAAGCCCTTCTGACGCTCCATGCCCTGCGCCTGCTGCCTGGCAGAGCCCTTCTGGCGCTCGACGTTCCGCGCCTGCTGACGCTCGACGCCCCGCTGGTGCTCGACGCGCTGCGCCTGCTGGCGTTGGGGCCCGTGCTGGCGTTCGATCTGACGCGCCTGCTGTTGCTGGGCCTTGGGAGCACGCATCTGCTGACGTTCGACGTGCTGGACCTTTGGGGCACGCATTTGCTGACGTTCGACGTGCTGCATCTGCGGAGCGCGCATCTGCATGCGCTGTCCGCCGCCGCCGCCACCGCCACGCGGTTGTTCCATGCGCGGTCCGCCACCGCCGCCGCCACCACCGTGACCGCCGCCGTGGTTACCACCACCGCCGCCGCCTTGCTGGGCTGCCGCGGGAGGTCCGCCGCCGCCATTGCCCTTGCCGTTACCGCCGCCGCCGCCGTGGCCGCCGGGCCCTGCGCTTGCCGGGGCCGCGATCGCCAGCGCGGCTACGCCCGCGGCGAGAAATACCCTGGTCAACATCGCAAAATCTCCTTTCGAACGGGAAAAACGGCCCATTCGTCACACCGTTCCAACGCCTCAACGGCGGGAACTTTCACCCTAGCGCACCAGGCTGAACTTCAAATGTCGAAGATATTCAGATACTTAATGTGTGCTCGCGACGTCGTCTTCTACCCAGGTGTGGCGGAGGCGAGAAACGCACAGCAGCATTAGTAGCCCAGCCAGAATGTAAAAGCTGGTGCACGCCACCGCTGCGTAACGCAGCGCCTCGATGCCGTAGCTCTTCTTAAGCGCGTCGGACAGGCCGCCGATCAGGAACGGGCCGACGCCCAGCCCGATCAGGTTGTTGATCAGCAGGAAACTTGCCGAGGCTGTTGCTCGCATCGGTCGCGGCACGAGATGCTGGACAGCAGTGATGACGGGGCCGAGCCACAGGATGTTGAGAGCGTTGGGGATCAGCAACAGGGGCCAGGCGAGCCACAGGTTCGGCGCCAGCAGTCCGGCGGCGAAGGTCGGCGCGGTGATCAGCCAGGCGATCGCCGGCAACCGGGCATACCAGCCGCGGTCGAGATGACCGAGCCGGTCGGCGAGCCATCCCCCGGCGAACACACCGGTGCAGCCGCCGATGAGCACGATCGATGCGAGGAACTGGCCGCGCGCCAGCAGGCCCATCCCGAAGCTGCGTTCGAGCACCGTCGGGGTCCAGACAGCAAGGCCGTAGCCGCACAGCGAGCTCGATCCGGCGGCAAAGGCCATCAGCCAGAACACCGGCTTGCGCGCGAGGATGGGGAAAACCTGCCCGATCGGTGCGGGCGACGCGCCAGGCTGGCGCGGCAGATCCCGGACGAAGTAGAGCAGCACCGGGGCGAGCAGGACTCCGGCGACGCCCATGACGTAAAAGGCCGCGCGCCAGCTGATCGCGTGGGCGATATAGGCGCCGATCAGCGTTCCCATCGCGAGCCCGATCGGGACTCCAAGCGAGAAGATCGCCAGCGCGCGGGCCCGGCGCCGCGGCTCGAAATAATCGGCGATGAGAGCGTAAGACGGAGCAACGCCACCGGCTTCGCCGATCCCGACCCCCATGCGGAAAATGAATAGCTGCCAAAAGGAGGTGGCGATGCCGCAGAGGCCGGTAAAAGCGCTCCACATCGTCAGCGCGGCGGCGATCACCCGGCTGCGGCTGGTCTTGTCCGCCAGCAACGCGAACGGCACGCCGAGAATGGAGTAAAGCAGCGCGAATGGCGGTCCGCTAAGCACCCCGAACTGGGTGTCGGTCAGGTGCAGGTCGGCGATGATCGACCCGGCCAAAATGCCGAGGATCTGCCGGTCGAGATAATTGAAAATATACGCAAGGAGCAGGAGTGCGAGGACGAGCGGCGCGCGCTTCTTGAGCTGATCGACCGTGACGCTCATGCAAGTTCCCCCAGATGCCCGGCAAGCCGGTCGACGTCCGATTCGTCCTGATAGATGCCAAATCCGATCCGCAACACGTCGCCGCGAACGTCGGTGATGACGTTGCGCGCCTTCATCTGCTCGTACCACGACTGGGCATCGCCATGCCGGAAGGCGAGGAAGCGCGCGTGCGGACCATCCGTTAGCGGATTCAGCAACTCGGCTTCAGCCAGCGGTGTCGCGGCGAGCCGCTCAAGCAAATGCCGCTGCAGCGCATTGGCGTGGGCGGAGATTGCCGCCGTTGTCAGGCCATTTTCAGCCAGCATCCGCCGGATTGCGGTGAAGCGATAGAGCGCGGACGGGTCGAAGGTCGCGCCGAGAAAGCGGTCAGCGTCCCTGGCATAGCCGACCTGGCCCGGCGGCAGGCTGAGGTCCTCGAACTCGGCGAACCAGCCGGTGATGCGCGGTCGCTCGCCGAAGCCCGGCGGCCCGTGCATGAAGCCGCAGCCCTCGCCAGCCATCGCATATTTGTAGCCACCGCCGAGGTAGAAGGCAGATTGGGCCGCGTTTTCGGAAAATGGCCGGTCGATGGCCATGAAGGCGTGATAGCCGTCGACGACGACCCATGGTCCTTCGGGGCGGGCCAAGGCGGCCAGCTCCTCGATCGGGTCGAAGATACGGCCTGAGCCGAACATCACCTGGCTGATGAAGATGAAGCCGTGTTTCCCCTCTCTCGCCGCGGCGAGGAAGCGATCGGCGAAGGTGTCGAAGGGCTCGGTCGGGACGCGCTCAACAATGGCCGCGCCGGCCTCCTCCCACCGCGCGAACTGGCGGCGGGCGCTGTGGAACTCGCCGTCGCTGGTGAGAACGCTGATCGGCCAGCCGCCGGGAAGGGCGGCGAACAGGCGCACCAGCAAATCGTGCGTGTTGGGGGCGAAGACGATGGCGCCGGGCATTCCCGTGCCGAGCTCGGCGGCAACCTCGCGCTGCGCTTCGGGATAGATCTCGCCCATGACGCGGTCCCACTTGCGATCGGCGAGGCGGGCGGCGTCGTTCCAGGCCTCGACCTGACCATCGTGACTGGCGTCGGGCCACAGATGATGGCTGTGCGCGGCGAAATGGAGGCGGCCGGGATCGGCGCCGAGACTTCGGCTGAACAGCCGCTTGAAACTCAAAGATCGGTCCTCAGCGACCACAATTCGGGGAAAACGCGTTTTTCCAGCGTCGCACGAAGGTAGGGCGCGCCGGCCGAACCGCCGGTGCCCTGCCTGTTGCCGATAATCCGTTCGACAGTCAGCACATGCTTGTGCCGCCAGGAGGCGAGCGCATCGTCGATGTCGACCAGCTTCTCGGCCAGTTCGTAGAGATCGAACCAGCGTTCGGAGTCGCGATAGATTTTCAGCCAGGCGGCGGCGACGGCTTCCACCGAGCGATCGCCGAGGTCGAACCCAGCACGTTCCAGGGCATGATGCGACGCTTCCCGCAGGCTGGGCTGGACGAGCGCTACCTCGAGCGCCCGGCGTCCGGCGCTGCCTTCCTCATAATGATTGACGAAGTTCGGCTCCTTGAGGCCGAGGCGAAACTCGATCTCGCGGAATTGCGCGGACTGGAAGCCGGACGAGGTGCCGAGAACATCGCGGAACTTGAGGTAATCGACGGGCGTCAGGGTCGACAACACGTCCCACGACAAGGTCATCACCGCCTGGATGCGGCTGATCCGCGCCATCGCCTTGTACGCCTCGGCGAAGCGGTCGCCCTGCACGAGATCGATCGCCAGCCGCAGCTCATGCAGGAGCTGCTTCATCCACAGCTCCTTGGTCTGGTGGATGACGATGAACAACATTTCGTCGTGCAGCGAGGACAAAGGCTGCTGCGCCGAAAGAATCTGCTCAAGCTTGAGATAGTCGGCATAGGTCATGCCGGCGGGCGTGGCGGTCATGGCCGACGCTTAAGCGAAAGCCGGGCCGCGCGGAAGGCGCGACCGCCGGACGCTATTGCCCGGGGTTTTGCGAACCCGGCAGGCCCGGCGCTCCGACGGTGCCGATGCCGCCGAACAGTTCTTCGAAGAAGCTGCGCTTGCGGCCGAGCGTTGGCGTCTTCTTGCCGGTCGGGTCGACATTCATCACCAGTTCCTTGCCGGTTTGCTGAACCGTTGCGACATTGCCCTTCGGGTCGAAGCGGACGATCAGGGTGGTCTGCTTGCGGACGCTCGGGTTGCGGAAGGCGACCTGGTTGGTGTCGCGCGAGACATAATACCAATCGTTCGAATTGAACTGCCCGGCGAAGGTCGGCCGGCCGAGCAGCTTGGTGACCGAATCCTTGTTGTCGACGCCCGGCTGAATGCCCGCCACCAGCTGCTGATCAAGGACGACGCCCTTGTGTTGGCGGAACTGGGCGCAGCCCGACACGAGCACGGCCGCGGCGACGATCGCCATCTTCAATACCGGAGACTTCATCGAAAAACCTTTGCTGGGACGCGCGCGCCCGAAAACTGGTGCCTTGCCTAGCGGCCTTGGCGCCTCAATATGCGGGAGGCACCAAGCGACGCAAGGGACGCTATGCTGGGTTTCCTGTTCCGCACCTTAACGGCCGCCCCCGCGGAGGGTGCCGCGCTGTTCGATCGGCTGACCGCCGAGGCACGGCGGCCGGACTGGTATGTAGCGGGCGGCGTGCCGGACACGCTGGATGGGCGATTCGCGGTGCTGTCGACGTTGACGGCGCTGGCGCTGGTCCGGCTCGAAGAGGGCGGTACCGAGGGCAACGCGGCGTCGGTCACGCTGACCGAACGATTCATCGAGGTGATGGAAAGCGAGCATCGCGAACTCGGGCTGGGCGATCCGACGCTGGGCAAGACGGTGCGCAAGCTGGTCGGCATGCTGGCCCGGCGGACGGAGTTGTGGCGCTTGGCGGTGACCGGCGACGGCGCGTGGGACGAAGCGGTGCGTGACAGCCTGTACAAGGAGGCGCCGGACCAAGCGGCCGCGCTCGCGAGCGGCGAGGCGCTACGCTCATTCTGGAAGCGATTGCAGGACGGATCGGTCGGCGAAGTCGCGCGGGGAGCAATCCCGTGACCGAGGATTTCGCGCACCGGCTCCGCATCGACCAGATCCGCGACGGCGACCGCCTCGAACTGTCGGCCAATGCCGATGAACGTGAGGCAATCGCGCGGCGATTGGGTTTGCAGTCGATCGATCGGCTGGACGCCCACGTCACGCTCGCCCGCACTGGACAGGCGATTCGCGCCAATGGCCGCCTGACCGCCGCGCTCGACCAGAGCTGCGTGGTCACCGGCGACCCGGTCGCCGCCCACGTCGACGAGCCCTTCGCCATCCAATTCGTGGCGGAGCCGAAGGGCGGCGGGCCGGACGATGAGATCGAACTCGGCGAAGGCGATTGCGACACCGTGTTTCACGATGGCGCCGTCATCGACCTCGGCGATGCGCTGGCGGATACGCTGGCGCTCAGTGTGGACCCTTACCCGCGTAGCGCGGGCGCCGACGCAGCGCTGAAGGAAGCGGGCGTGATGAACGAAGAAGAGGCGAGCCCCTTCGCGGTGCTGGCAAAGCTTCGGAAGAACGACGAGGCCTAGAACGGCCCGACACACTTAGAACGGAACGTCGTCGTCCAGGTCGGTGTCGAACGCGGCCGGCTGCGGTCGCGACTGGTTGCGTGCCGGAGCACTGCCCCCGAATTCATTGCCGCCGCCAAAATCCTCGTTGAAGGCGCCGCGGCCACCGCCGCCGCCCTCGCGGCTATCGAGCAGCACCATCGCGCTGTTGAAATTGCGCAGCACGACATCGGTCGTGTACCGGTCGTTGCCCGACTGGTCCTGCCATTTGCGGGTTTCCAGCTGGCCTTCGAGATAGACCTTCGAGCCCTTGCGCAAATAGCTTTTGGCGACGCGCGCCAGGCCTTCGGAGAAAATCGACACATTGTGCCACTCGGTCTTTTCCTTGCGCTCGCCCGAGTTGCGATCCTTCCAGTTTTCCGAGGTGGCGACGCTGAAGCTGACGACTTCGCCACCATTCTGGAAACTGCGCGACTCGGGGTCCTTGCCCAGGTTCCCGACGAGGATCACTTTGTTCACGCTGCCCGCCATCTCACGCTCCTGCTTCCTTGGCCTGCTTGCCTTGGTCGAACGCTATAAACCCAGCCACACCGCCGTCCAGTAGGTCAGGCCGGCCGCGACATAGGCGAGGACGAAAAGGTAGGAGACCATGACCAAAGGCCACTTCCAGCCGTTGGTCTCGCGCCGGGTGACGGCGATGGTCGAGATGCATTGCGGCGCGAAGACGAACCAGGCGAGGAAGGCCAGCGCGGTGGGCAGGCTCCAGCGCCCATGCAACCGTTCTTCGAGTCGCGCGGCGCTGGCCGCATCGTCGGACGAATCGATGGAATAAACGGTGGCGATCGCACTGACCGCAACCTCGCGCGCGGCCATGGCAGGCAGGAGCGCGAGGCTGATTTCGTGGTTGAAGCCGATCGGGCGAACGACGACCTCGATCGCGCTGGCGATTTTGCCGGCAACCGACACTTCGCTTTGCTTCTGGCCGGGAGCTGCCTGGGGAAAGCTCGCCAGCGCCCACAGCAGAAGGGTGGTGCCGAGGATGATGGTGCCGGCGCGCTTGAGGAAGATCTGCGCGCGGGTGAGGATGCCAAGCGCGACATCCTTGAACGGCGGCCATTGATATTTGGGCAGTTCCATCATGAACCCGCCGCCGCCGCCCTTCATCACGCCGCGGCGGATCACCAGTGCGGCGAGCAGCGCCCCGACGATGCCGAACAGGTAAAGTCCGAACATCACGACGCCCTGCAGGCCGACACCCCAGGCGAGGCGGGTATTGGGAATGAAGGCGGCGATGATGAGCGTGTAGACCGGCAGGCGCGCCGAGCAGGTCATCAGCGGCGCGATGAGGATGGTGGTCAGCCGGTCGCGCGGATCGTCGATGGTGCGCGTGGCCATGATGCCGGGCACGGCGCAGGCGAAGCTGGACAGCAACGGAATGAACGCGCGGCCCGACAGGCCAACGCCGTGCATCAGCTTGTCCATCAGGAAGGCGGCGCGGACCATGTAGCCGGTGCCTTCAAGCAGCAGGATGAAGAAGAACAGGATCAGGATCTGCGGGAGGAAGGTGATGACCGCGCCCACCCCCGCAATGGCGCCGTCGACCACCAGCGAGCGCAGCAATCCCGCGGGCAGCGCCGCGGATGCCTGGCCGGACAAGAAGGCGACCGCGTCCTCGATCCAGGAAACCGGCGCCTGGCTCCAGGCGAACACCGCCTGGAACATCACGAACATGATGGCGGCGAGAATGAGCGGTCCGCCAATCGGGTGCAGCAGGACCGAGTCGAGGCGGTGGGTCCAGCGGCGCACCGGAGTTTCGCTGACCACCGCCGCGGTGGCGATTTCGCGCGCGCGGCGCTGGAGGTGAATGAGGTCTTCCTTGACCCTTTCGTGCACGCCGCAGACGGGGGCCGAAAGCATGTCGTCGATCGCGGCCTGAAGCTCGGCGATGCCGCGGCGGCGGACGGCGACGGTTTCGACGACGGGGACACCCAGCTCGCGCTCGAGCACCTTCGGGTCCAGCTCCAGCCCGTCGCGGCGGGCGAGATCGACCATGTTGAGAGCGACGATGGTCGGCAGTCCGAGCTCGATCAGCTGCAGCGCGAAGCGCAGGTGGTTGTCGAGGTTGGAGGCATCGACGACGATGAGCAACGCGTCGGGCTGGCGCTCGCCCTTCTGGCGGCCAAGCAGCACGTCGCGAGTCACTGCCTCGTCCGGGCTGGCAGGTTCGAGGCTGTACGCGCCGGGCAAATCCACCAGTTCGGCCGGCCGGCCATCGCCCAGCATCAGTTTGCCGGAATGCCGCTCGACGGTGACGCCGGGGTAATTGCCGACCTTTTGCCGCGCGCCCGTCAGGGCGTTGAACAGGGCGCTTTTGCCGGCATTCGGGCTGCCGGTCAGCGCAACGAGCGGGAGTGGGTTCACCGGATCGGCTGAACGTCGATGGCCGCGGCGTGGCGGCGGCGGATAGCGACGGTCATTCGACCAACGCGAATGGCGATCGGATCGCGCCCGATGGGTCCGAGATGAAGCGCCTCAACCCCGACCCCTTCATCGAAGCCGAAATGCCGCAGCCGCTGCGAGGTGCCATCGTCGAGCGCTTCCCACCGTATGCCGGTGACACGCGCGCGTATGCCGACCTTGAGCTGGTCCAGGCTGGTGGCAGCAGGCTGAAACGGCGCGTTCATTGTTGCGAGTGATTATCATTACCGGCTGTGGGTTTCCACACCCAAATACAGGCAGGGCCCAGCCGCGCGATAAGGGGGACTACCTAGGCGGGTAGCGCAAGCGGGCCAGGAACCGGGTCGGGCTGAGGTGGTCGGACGATCCCCGCCATTCCGCTTTCAACTTTTCGAACTTCATCACGTCATCGATGCGGCGGTCGAGAAAGGCGCCGGTGTCCGCCCATTCCTCGCTCTGATCGTCGAGCCAGGCGAGCAGGGTCGAGCCGTAGACAGCGCCGAGGGTCATCCGCTTGGTGTAGTGATTGAAGTCGGTGCTGGTGTCGCCCGCCATCCGCCACATGAGATCGGCGCTGCGCCAGGAAATGCGCAAGGCGAGCGGTACATTCTGCGGCATGGCGAGAATGGCCATCGCTCGGCGGATCGCCTCGCGGGCCGGACCCATGATCTCTAACCGGTGCCAGACGAGAGCGCGGATGCGCTCGCGGATCTTCATCGCGCCGATCCGTTCCGGCGGGAAGCTCGCCTCGAGTCCGCGGTCGACCTCCTGAATGTAAACGTCGATCATGCGGGAGGGGGGCTTGGGCATCGCCAGGCGCGCCTGAACCGGGTCGATGCCCAGCTGACCGGCGGCGCTCTCGACGGCGGCGGCGCTCCAACCGTCGAAAACGGCATTCTCGCCCACGGCCAGCGCGAGACGGCGGCGGAGTTGTTCGAGCGGGCTCGGCTGATCCATGCGCGTCAACTGGGCTCGGCAGCGCGCCCGCGCAACCCCCGCTCCGGCAGGCGAACGAGCACCAGCGCCGCGGCGATGCCGAGCGCGCCGACGGCATCGGTCACGGTTAGCCCTTCGCCATAGGCGAGCCAGCCGATCAGCGCGGCGATGGCCGGCTGGGTGAGGAGCGCGAGGCCGACCACCAAGGGCGGAAAATTGCCGATGGAATAGACGAGCAGCCCCTGCCCCAGCACCTGGCTGGACAGCGCGAAGACGATCAGCGGCGTCCAGTCCTGCGGCCAGATCGTCTCGCCGAGGCCGGCGCTGATCGCCAGCAGCATCGGCATGCCGAACAGGGTTGCCAGGAACAGCAGCGGCAAGGGCCTGAGCGAGGCCCGCGCCCGTTCGACGAAGATCAGATAGCCGCCGTAAAGCAGCCCGGCGATCAAGGTCAGGATGTCGCCCGTGAAGTTCTTCGGCGATAGTTCGTAGCTGCCGCCCATCAATAATGCCGCGCCACCGGCGGCGAGCGCCAGCGCGCCGGCCTGACGCCGCGACGGGCGGCGGTGGGCCAGCCACAGGCCGTAAATCGCAAAGACGAAGCTGCCGCTGTTGCCGAACAGGGTGGCGTTGCCGAGCTTGGTCATCAGGATGCCGGCGTTCCAGGCCGCCAGATCGAGCACGTAGAAAATGGCGGCGATGAGGATCACGATCGTCACTGCGCGCCGGGGCAAGTGCGGGCGCTGGCCCGACGCATAAGAGAGGGCGAACAGGAAGGGCAGGGCCAGGGTCAGGCGCCAGAAACCGATCGCGACCGGTCCGACGTCGGCCAGCCGAACCAGCCACGGTCCGAAAGCGAGCGCGATGTTGCCGAGCAGAAGCGCGGGAAAAGCCCAGCGATGCGGCGCGGATGACGTCAGGGTGCGTACTTTTCGCGCAGGGTGAACAAGGCCAGCGCGGCCTTCGCCGCAGCGCCGCCCTTGTCGAGTTGGGCCGCGTCGCAGCGGACGATCGCCTGCGCTTCATTTTCGACGGTCATGACGCCGTTGCCGATGGCGAAACCCTGCAGCGCCAAGTCCATCAGGCCGCGGGCGCTCTCCTGGGAAACAATCTCGAAGTGATAGGTCTCGCCGCGGATGACGACGCCGAGCGCGACAAAGGCGCAGAAGCGGCCGCTACGCGCGGCAAGCGCGATGGCTCCAGGCAGTTCGAGCGCACCAGGGACGGTTAGCGTCTCATGCTTATGACCCGCGGCTTCGATCGCGGCGCGGGCGCCGGCGAGAAGCATGTCGTTGAGATGTCCATAGAAGCGGGCTTCGACGAGCAGGATCGTGGACATCAGGCATCCGCCTCGATGGGACGTTCCTCGACGATGGCGAGGCCGTAGCCGGCGAGGCCGACCGGCGCGTGGTGCGTGTTGGACAGCAGAATCATGTCGTGGACTCCCAGCGCGGCGAGGATTTGCGCGCCGGTGCCATAGCCGCGCACGGCGTCTCCGCCTTCGACCGGCTTACCAGCACGTAGATCGATCGCGCGCGAGAGGGAGCCGGGTGCCGCCGCGTGGAGGGTTACGACCACGCCCGAACCTTCGGCCTCGATCATGCGCATGGCGTTTTGCAAGACGCCCGAACGCTGGCAGGATTCGCCGAGGACATCGGCGAACAAGTCTAGGCTGTGCATGCGAACCATTACCGGCTCGGACGGATCGATGGCGCCGTGGACGAGCGCCAGTTGCTCCTCGCCGCTCGACCTGTCGCGGAAGACCTGGGCCTGCCATTCGGCGCCGCTGCGGGCGGTGAAGGGCGTGCTCGCGACGCGCTCGACCAGATGATCCTTCTTCAGGCGATAGGCGATGAGGTCGCGGATCGTGCCGATCTTGAGACCGTGGGCTCGCGCGAAATCCATTAGACCGTCGAGGCGGGCCATCGTCCCGTCCTCGCTCATGATCTCGCAGATGACGCCGCTGGGATTGAGGCCTGCAAGGCGCGAGACGTCGACCGCCGCTTCGGTATGGCCGGCGCGGACGAGGACCCCGCCGGGTTTGGCGATCAAGGGGAAGACGTGGCCGGGCGAGACGAGGGCGTCGGCGCCGTGGCTGGCGTCGATGGCGACGGCGATGGTGCGCGCGCGGTCGGCCGCGCTGATGCCCGTCGAAATGCCCTCGCGCGCCTCGATCGAGACGGTGAACGCGGTCTCATTGCGGCTCCGATTGGTGCGCGCCATCGGTTCGAGGCCGAGCTGGTCCGCGCGATCCTTGGTCAGTGCGAGGCAGATGAGGCCGCGGCCATGGCGGGCCATGAAATTGATCGCCTCGGGCGTTGCCATTTGCCCGGGGATGATGAGGTCGCCCTCATTCTCGCGGTCCTCGTCGTCGACCAGGATGTACATGCGGCCGTTGCGCGCCTCGTTGATGATCTCTTCGGGGCCGACGAGCACTTCGGTATTCCCCCGCTGGATGAGTTTTTCGAGACGGCCGAGCGTGTCCGCCGTCGGGTTCCAGTCGGGCTGGCCGAGCTTGCGCAGGCTGTTGGGGTGAAGCCCCGCGGCGCGGGCGAGACCGGCGCGGCTGATCTCGCCGGTATGAATGATCGCGCTGAGGCGATCGATGAGAGTCGTGCTCATATCCCGCCAATATCACATTACAATGTGATGAAAAGCAGGAAAATGCTGTTCCTATTGTGATCTAATCGCCATCATCCGGTCGATGTAGCGCGCCAGCACGTCGATTTCCACATTGAGCTGTTGGTCTGAAGCCAGCTTTCCGAGAGTGGTGTGGTGGGCCGTGTGCGGGATGATGTTGACCGAAAAATGGGTCGAACTATCCTCGGCATCGCGGACGTCGTTGACGGTCAATGAGACGCCGTCGAGCGTTACCGATCCCTTTGGGGCAATCATCGAGGCGAGAGCCGCCGGCACAGAAACGCCAATGCGGGTCGAATCGCCCTCCGGACACGTCCCGACGACGGTCGCAACGGCATCGACATGGCCGGTGACGATGTGGCCGCCAAGCTCATCGCCGAGGCGAAGCGCCCGTTCCAGATTGAGCTCAGCGCCCTGTCGCCAATGGTCGGCAGCGGTTTTCGACAGCGTTTCCGCGGAGACGTCGACGGCAAACCAGTCGTCGCCCTTGTCGACGACGGTCAAGCAGACGCCCGAGCAGGAGATGGAGGCCCCAAGGTCTACCGTGGCGAGATCGTAGCTGGTGCCGATCGTCAGTCGCAGGTCGCCGCGCTGATCCGCCTGGCGGACCGTGCCGACGTCGGTGACGATGCCCGTGAACATGGAGCGCGCTTAGTCCGCGCGCACGCGCTCGTAAACTTCGAGGCGGTCGACGCCCAGGCGCTGCTCGTCGACCAGCTTCCACCGGCCGTGAGCGTCGGCGATTGCATCGAGCCCGACATAGCCGAAGCTGGACTTGCCCTCGCCGACGATGATCGGCGCGCGGTAAATCAGGATGCGGTCGACCAGATCTTCGCCGAGGAAGGCGGTCGCGGTGCCCGATCCGCCCTCGACCAGCAGGTCGTTGACGTCATGAAGTCCGAAGATATCCCGTGGATTTCGCAGGGTTTCCCAATCGGTGACCGGCTCGCCGCGGGTCAGCAGCGCGCGCCGGGGCGAGGCCTGTTCAAGTCCTGGCAGCCGCACGTCGAGCTGCGGCCGGTCGGCGAGATAGGTGCCGCGGCCAACGAGGATCATGTCGCTGCGGGCGCGCTCGAGGTGGACATGGCGGCGCGCGTCCTCGCCAGTGATCCACTTCGATTCGCCGGACGGCAGCGCGATCTTGCCGTCGATCGACAACGCCAGCTTGAGCGTGACGCGTGGCCGGCCAGTGGCGCGGCGAGTGAGCCAGCCGCTTACCGCCTGTCTGGCGGCTTCGCGGCCGACGCCGAGCGTTACCTCGATGCCGGCACGGCGCAGGCGACGAATACCCTTCCCCGCCGTCCGTTCATCGCGATCCTTGAGGGCAATGACGACGCGCTCGGGCTTGGCCGCGAGCAGGAGATCGGTGCAGGCGGGACCGCGCTCGCTGGGATGCGCGCAGGGCTCAAGCGTGGTGTAGACCGTCGCTCCGCGCGCTCGCTTGCCCGCTTGCTCAAGGGCGATCGCTTCGGCGTGCGGCCGGCCGCCGCGGAAGGTCGCGCCTTTGCCCGCGATTCTGCCGTTCGCGGAGACGACGATGCATCCGACGTTGGGATTGGGGGCGCTCTGCCCGCGCGCCTGCTCGGCGAGACGGAGGGCCTCGTCCATCCACCGCCGATCGTCAGTCCATGCCAAGGCGTTTTTCAAGCTTCTGGAATTCGCGTTTCTTATACTCTTCGAACTTCTGCTTTTCCGCCATGTCCTTTTTCTGCTGGGCGATGATGTCGGCATCGGTCCGCTTGGGCGAATACAGCTCGACATAGGTGATCCGCGGCGGGGGCGCGGTGCCCATTTTGGCGTCTACGATGAACTCGATGACGATGATGGTCGTCACCAGCACCGAGAGGGCTGCGCCGATCACCTGCTCGCGGCTGCGCTGACGCATGAACGCGCCGAGGTCGCGGAATGCCGCCAGCGGGCTGGATGGCCGGGGGAACCAGGACATGGGCTGAAGATAGGGCTGGCGGAGGGGAACCGCCAGCCCGCTTGCCCGACGGGCGGAGGCTAACCGTCGAGCTGGAAGCGAAGAGTGATGTTGAGGGTGGACGCGACCGGCAGGCCGTCGGCGGTCGCCGGAGCGTAGCGCCAGTGCGCGAGCAGATGGCGCCGCGCCGCCGCGACGAAGACTGGATCGGCACGACCGAGTGGCTCAACACTGATCACGCGGCCGCTCTTGTCGATGGTCAGGCGGAGGTTGAGCGTCGCCTCCTCTTCTGCCGCCAGCTTGGACGCGGGGTAAGGCGGCTTCAGCTCGGCCGGTGACGTCAGCAGGCGCGGGTCGTGACGGATCGGCGGAAGCTTGATGGGTTCGATCACGTCGGTCCCCATGCCAGCGCCGCCGGAGCCACTGCCAACGATTGTCGAGCCGGCGTCGGTTGAACCGGGATCAGGCGTCCAATCGGTCGGCTTGGGGGGCAAAGGCAACGGGATCGGGGGCGTGGGAAGCGGCGAGGCGTGAGTGTCGCGCGGCCTCGGCTGAGGATTGGGCGGCGGATCCACCGGCTTGGGGATGAAGATAATGTCCGTGCCGCCGTCCCGGATCACCTTCGGTAAATCCATCTTCATGCTCATGACCACCGCGGCGACGGCGACGTGGGCGCTGATGATGAACAGCAGAGCGTTGGGGCTGGACTGGCGATTGCCCGCAGTGGGGCGATTTGCTGCGTAGGCCAACATCATGAACCTCCTCTCTCCAAAGGCTCGATGAATTGAATGTTACATCATAACATAACTCGCGCAAGCGTAATTTTGTTGCGGAGGACATGAGCGCATTCTTAGCGGCGGCCGGCGGCTTCGAGGCGGGCGATCGCGCGATCGCGGCCGATCCGCTGCAGAAGGCCGGCCATTTCGGGTCCGCTGTCCAAGCCAGTCAGTGCGAGCCGGAGCGGATGGAACAGCTCGCGGCCCTTGCGGCCGGTCGATTCCTTGAGGCTCATCGTCAACGCCTTCCACGGCTCGGCCGACCAGTCGATCGCGCTGGCGACCCCGGCGGCGTCTTTGACGAACAATCGCTCCTCGTGGCTGAGCTCGGGAGGATCGATGTCGCCATCAATCACCGCGTACCACTTCTGAAAATCCGACAGCCGCGTCAGGTTCGGACGCAATAGGAGCCAATCCTGCTCGGTTGCACCCGCAGGGAGCCGATCGGCGACAGCTGCATAGTCGAGCTTGTGCAGCAGGCGCGCGTTGACCAGTTCGACCTCGGGCGAATCGAAGTGCGCGGGAGCGCGACCGAAGGTTGCGAAGTCGAAGCCGGCAGCAAGCTCGTCGAGTGTGGCGGCCGGCTCGACCGGCTGCGACGTGCCGATGCGCGCCAGCACCGACAGCATCGCCATCGGTTCGACGCCTTCGGCGCGCAGATGCTCGGCACCGTATGAGCCGAGCCGCTTGGACAATTTCCCTTCAGCCGCCACCAGCAACGCTTCGTGCGCGAACTGCGGCGGCCGGGCGCCAAGCGCGTCGAACATCTGGATCTGCGCGGCACTGTTGGAGACGTGGTCCTCCCCCCGCACGACGTGGGTGATGCCGAGGTCGACGTCGTCGATGACGCTGGGGAGCAGGTAGAGCCAGCTGCCGTCCTCGCGCCGGACGACGGGGTCGCTGAGCAGCTTGGGATCGAAGCGCTGCTCACCGCGGATCAGGTCGTTCCAGACGATCGGCGCGTCATGGTCGAGCCGGAAGCGCCAGTGCGCCGCCCGTCCCTGGGGCATCGGCGCATCGGCGGGCTTGCGTTCGTAAACCGGCGGCAAACCGCGGCCGAGCAGGATCTTGCGGCGCAGATCGAGTTCGGCCGGCGTTTCGTAACAGGCGTAGACCCTGCCCGCGGCCTTCAGCCGATCGAACTCGCGTTCATAGAGATCGAACCGCTCGGACTGACGCACGATGCGGTCGGGATCGAGCCCCATCCAGGCGAGGTCGTCGCGGATCGCCTGGTCGAACTCGGCGGTCGAGCGCTCACGGTCAGTATCGTCGATCCGCAGCAGGAACGTGCCCCCGTGCTTCCGCGCGAAAAGGAAGTTGTGCAGCGCCGTACGGATGTTGCCGACATGAAGCCGGCCGGTGGGCGAGGGCGCAAAGCGGGTGACGACGGCCATAAGGGTCGGTT
>Ga0207657_10003450_pt1 | contig 16870 bp, 16 predicted proteins | sample KBSC33metaG_FD_184316 | JGI IMG/M metagenome (GOLD analysis project Ga0207657, IMG submission 184316) | Corn rhizosphere microbial communities from Kellogg Biological Station, Michigan, USA - KBS C3-3 metaG (SPAdes) (version 2) | ecosystem: Host-associated > Plants > Roots > Rhizosphere > Soil ... | reverse complement strand
CTGCTCATGGACGAGCCGTTCGGCGCGCTGGACTATCAAACGCGCCTGCTGATGCAGGAACTCCTGCTTCGCCTGTGGGAGCAGTTCAACCCGACGATCTTCTTCATTACCCACGACGTCTCCGAGGCCATCTTCATCTCCGACACCGTCGCGGTCATGTCGGCGCGCCCTGGTCGATTGAAGCTCAGGATTCCCGTCCCGTTCCCGAAGCCGCGAACATTGGAGTTCCTGACGACCCCCGAGTTCGGGGAGATGGAGCACCAGGTACTCGCCGCAGTTCAAGAAGAATTCGCCAGCGCCTACGCATCCCAGAGGGAGTCATCGAGATGAGGCACAGCAGCAACTACAGCAGGTCGATCCGTGCGGTGCTCACCGCCGCCGCGGCAAGTCTTACGATGGCCGTCTGCGGCTTGGGCAGCAGCACGGTGATGGCGCAGACGGTCGGCACATCCGCAACCGGCGCGACCGCCATCAAGCCGATCAGTTTCAATTACGGTCTGGTCACCGCCGACCAGTACGCCGTCTACGTCGCTCAGGACCTTGGCCTGTTCGAGAAGCACGGCCTCAAGCCGAACTTCACGCCGTTTCAGAGCGGCGCGCTACTTCTGGCCGCACTGAAGAGCGAGTCGATCGATGTCGCATCGCTCGGCATGGGTGGGGTGTTTGCCCTCGGCCAGAACACCAAGCTGAAAATCATCGCCTGGGACGTCAACAGCTCGTTTGCCGCAGGCTTCGTCTCGAAGGAGCGCGACGTCAAGAGTTTCCGTGACGTTGCGAAGGCGGGCAAGATCGGCATTGCCACAGGGTCCTGCGCCCAGGTTGCGCTGTACTATCTCGCGCAGTCTGCGGGCGTACCCTACGACAAGCTTGATATTATCAACATTCCCCCGGCGCAGGCGCGCAACGCGTTGCACGGCGGTGCCATCCAGTCCGCGATGATCTGGGCGCCGTATATTTTCCAGGTCAACGACGATGGCGCGCACCTCGTCAACTACACGACCGACTGGCAGCCCACCGGCGGGTTCTGCCCGTCCTTTATGGCGGGGCGCGAGAGCTATCTTGCCGCCAATCCCGAGGTCGGCAAGCGACTGATCGCCGTCCAGGCGGACGCACTGAAGGCGATCGAGAAAGACTCAAGCATCGCGATCAAGGCGCTGCAGAAGCGTCTCAGTATTCCCGAGAGCGTCGCGAAGCGCATGTTCGAACGGGTCTGGGACAACCGTCCGACCTATGCCCAGCAGATCGATCCGCAATCGCCTTACTCGCTGGCGGGTCCGAATGGTCTCGCTGCGATCCTCAAGCGTGGCGCTGAAGCATTCAGCGTGCTGAAGGTCGTCCCCAAGCCGATCGATCCGATGCTCATCGACGCTGCGATGGACCCGACATACATCAAAATCCACGTGGGAGCATCGCAATGACAATCACTGTCGGCTCCGTCACAGCAAACACGTCGCGCCACGGGCATGCCTCTTCCTCTCCAGGGCGCTCGATAGGGAGCAGTACGCTGGCCACCCCTGCACCGACCCGCCGGCGCCAGATGCCAAGAGCTGTCATCTCCGTGCTCTCGATCTTCACGACGATCCTCGCGTGGTTCGTTGTCACCAATACCGGCTGGGTGCCGGAGCTTTATCTGCCGTCGCCGCAGGAAATCGTCAGCCAGTTCGGGATGCTGCTCTCCGACGGTTATCAGGGCACCAGCCTTTGGGGACAGATCGGTATCAGCCTCTACCGCACGATGACCGGCTTCATCATCGGCGCGGCGCTGGGGATCTTCATCGGTTTGGCCGCCGGCTATTATCGTGCGCTGGCTGCCGCCGTGAACCCGATCCTCGCATTCATTCGCCCGGTGCCGCCGATCGCATTCATCCCGCTCGTGGTCCTGTATTTCGGGCTCGGCGAAACCGGCAAGATCATGCTGATCGTATTGACGGCGTTCAACTACACCGTCGTCAACGCGCAAGCCGGAGCGATGGGCACACCGTTAGCGTTCCGCCGGGCTGCGGCGACGCTGGGTCTCAAGCGTCGACAGGAGTTCGTCCGGGTGATCTTTCCAGCGGCGCTGCCGTCGATCTTCACCGGCCTGCGGGTCTCGATGGCTCTGAGCTGGGCGGTGGTCGTCGCCGCAGAACTCGTCGGCGCGCAGTCCGGCCTTGGGTTCATGATCAATAACGCTGCGCTACAGTTACAGATACCGATCGTGTTCATCGGTATCGGTCTTATCGGTGTCGTCGGATTGATCCTCAACGGCATCATCCTCCTTGCGGAGCGCAAGATCGTGCATTGGTCCGGCCGCTAGCTCGCCTGCATTCGGCGTCCCGGTTCGCTGCCGCCGGGACGCCCGCCCCACCGGGCCTACTCAGGGCAGATCCTAAACCGCCTCACCAGGCCAGAACCACTGGAGTGATGACTCATGCCTAATGCTGCCAAAAAAACGACACCTGCACAAAAGACAATTCGCGATATCTCTGACGGTTGCTTTGACGGCACGCTGGACATTGCGTCCCCCGAATACCACCCCGTCAATGGCCGGCTGATGTACGGCGAAGAAGTCGCCGATCGCATTTTTGTTTTTCAATCGTGCGCAACGATCAATGTCATCGACACCGGTGCCGGGCTCGTCATGCTCGACACCGGCCGGTACGCCGACCGCGAGCCGCTGTTCAAGGCTGTGCGAGCCTGGCGTCCCAATACCCCTCTCGTCGCAGCGGTCTTCTCGCATCACCACCTCGACCACATCTTCGGCACCAAGCCGTTCGAGGAAGAAGCGAAGAAGCGTGGCTGGCCGCAGCCGGTGGTCTACGCGCACGAGAACCTCGCCGCCAACTTCGAGCGCTACAAGCTGACCGCGGGATGGCAGACGGCGATCAATCGGCGTCAGCTGCCGGGTGACGACATCTTCGAGATCAGCAAAGGCGATACTTTCCCGACCGACTTCCGTTATGCGGACATCACGTTCGGCGACCGGATGGTCGTGAAGGTGGGCGACATCACGTTCGACATGCGCCACGTCGTCGGCGAGACCGACGATCACATCTACACATGGATGCCCGAGCTCAAGGCTCTGCACCCCGGCGACCAGTTTATCTGGGCTGTCCCGAACGCCGGAAACCCGCAGAAGATCCAGCGCTACGCGCGCGAGTGGGCGCAGTCCCTGCGCGAGATGGCAACGCTGGACCCGGATCTGCTGCTCTCAGGGCACGGTTACCCGATCTTCGGCGGTGACAAGGTCCAGAAAGCTCTTGGAGCACATGCCGAGTTGCTGGAGAGCCTCGAGGAGCAGACGCTCGCGCTGATGAACCGCGGCGTCAGCCTCGATGAGGTGATCCATACCGTCAAGGTGCCGGAGCATCTGCGCAACCTGCCATACATGCAGCCGGTGTACGACCTTCCCGAGTTCATCGTGCGTGCCGTATGGCGGCGCTACGGCGGCTGGTGGACGCGCAACTACGAAGAACTCCTGCCGGCGCCCCGCGCCCAGCAGGCGGCCGAGTGGATCGGCCTCGCCGGCGGTGCCTCCGCTGTCCTCGCGCGCATCGAGAAGCTCCGTAAGGCCGGTGACCTGCGGATGGCGTGCCATCTCATCGAGATGGCGGTCATCGCCGAGCCTTCCGAGAAGGTCTTCGACGTTCGCTCGGCCCTGTGGGAGGCGCGCGCCAAGGAGCAGACCGGGACGATCGTGCACAACGTCATGATGCACGCGTCCTACGCCAGCCGTGCCCGGCGCATCGATATGGCGGCGGAGGATGCCGGACTGAGCCTCGCAACGTCCTAAACCAGCGCGGGCCGGCGGTGCCGCACAGGCGCTGCCGGTCCGCGACATTCACTCGCTCGTTCGCGAGAGGAGGATCCATGAGTAGCATCGAGACTTCCGCTGCCATCGCCGACAAGGTGGCAGCATTTCCTGCATCGTCGCGCGACCGCCTCGGCAGGAAAAGCGTCGACGAGTCCGGCGGTGCGACGTCTGCCAACGTCGACTCCACAGGTACCGAACCCGACCCCCGCTTCACCTTGGCCAACGAGCGCACGCTGTTGGCCTGGAACCGCACATCCCTCGCGCTGATTGGCGGCGGACTTGCCGCCAATCAGTTCATCGACTTCGCGTCGGTTGCGGGGCGCCTCGTCGCATCGGTGACGCCGGTCGTGCTTGGCGCCGTGCTGGCGATCGTGAGCCTGCGACGTTGGGTAATGGTGCAGCGCGCGCTGCGGGCCGGTGCACCGTTGCCAATGCCGCAGACCGTCATCGTTCTTGTCGGCGGCATCTGCGTTCTCGGAGCCGCCATCGTATTGTCGATTGTGCTCGATGCGATTGCCAGCTGACGATCCGGGTGTTGCGAGTGAGCGCACGGCGCTCGCGTGGATGCGTACCGGCCTCGTGTACGCGACGCTCGGCGGGCTGACGCTGACGGTCGCCGCGCACCACGACCGGTGGGTCATTGGCATCGCAATCGCCGCGATCTTCGCCGCGTGCGGATATTTGGTTGGGCGCCAAGGCAGCGCCGCCTACGCGCGCCGTCGCCGCGACGAATGGTACGTGAGCAACAGACGAGCGGCAGTGGCCGTCACGGTGGCGACGCTCATTGCCGCGTGCGCGACCTTCGGCGCGGTGGTGGCCTTCGCGGCGTAATGCCCTCGATATTTTCCGCCGGACGCCGCAAGGCGTCTCGAATTCTCACTTAAGCAGGAACATACCATGCTTGGATTGATGCAAAGTCGGCCGCTGTTGATTTCCACATTGATCGAGTATGCCGGGAAAAATCATCCCGATACGCCGGTCATATCCAAGCTTCCGGACGGCAGGATCGTCGCCACCGACTATCGCCAGACCGAGGCGCGCTGCAAGCGTCTCGCCAATGCGCTGCTGAAAATGGGCGTCCGGAAGGGCGATCGAATCGCAACGCTTGCGTGGAATACGCATCGTCATCTTGAACTGTACTATGGCGTCTCCGGCATCGGCGCGATCTGTCACACGATCAATCCTCGCCTGTTCATCGATCAGATCATCTACATATGCCGTCACGCCGAAGACACGACAATGTTCTTCGACCTCACATTTCTGGATATCGTCCAGAAGCTCGTTGTCGAATGCCCCTCGATCAAGACCTGGGTGGCGCTGTGCGACCAAAATGAATTGCCAGCCGATGCGAGGGTGCCGGGCCTGATCAGCTACGAGCAATTCATCGGCAATGAAACGGCGGATTTGGTTTGGCCGAGCTTCGACGAAAATACGGCTTCGTCGCTCTGCTATACGTCAGGCACCACCGGAAATCCGAAGGGCGTGCTGTACTCGCATCGCTCGCAGGTTCTGCATTCCTATGCTGCAGCGGCGCCTGACTGTTTCAATTTGTCGGCGCGCGACGTTATCCTTCCGGGCTCTTCAATGTATCACGCCAATGCCTGGGGCGTTATCTATGCGGCGACATTGGTCGGGGCGAAACTTGTTCTGCCGGGATCCAGGCTGGATGGCGAGTCTCTCACGAACCTGATCGAGGCGGAACGTGTCAGTTGGAGTTCCGGCGTGCCGACAATCTGGTCGGCTGTCGCCCTGTATCTGGAATCGTCGAAAAGAAAGATTGATTCTCTTCAACGACTTATCATCGGTGGCGCGGCATGCCCGCTTTCGTTGTGCAAAGTCTTCGGTGAGAAGTTCGGTGTCGAGGTGAGGCAGATCTGGGGGATGACCGAAACCAGCCCGCTCGGTGTCGTCAATACCTTTAAATCCAAGCATGATGCGCTCGGCGAGAACGAGAGGGATGATGTCCTGAGCAAGCAGGGCCGCATCGTCTACGGCGTGCAGCTCGAAATTGTCGACGCCGATAGCCGTCCTTTGCCGCACGATGGCAAGGCGTTCGGCGATGTGCTGGTCAAGGGATGGTGGATAGCCAGCGGCTACTTTGGCGACAATTCACTATCGCTGAATGCGGAAGGCTGGTTTGCGACCGGAGACGTCGCCACGCTCGACGAAGATGGTTACATGCGCATCACCGATCGTTCGAAGGATGTCATCAAATCCGGCGGGGAATGGATTTCATCGATCGACATCGAGAACGCGGCGGTCGGGCACCCGGATGTCACGGAAGCCGCAGTCGTCGGCGTGCCGCATCCGAAATGGGACGAGCGTCCTTTGCTCATTGTTGTGCAGAAGGCCGACTCCCAGCTTTCCAAACAATCCGTTCGCGATTTCCTGCAGGACAAGGTGGCGAAGTGGTGGTTGCCGGACGACGTGATTTTCGTCGACGAAATCCCCCACACCTCGACCGGCAAGATCCTCAAAACGACGTTGCGGGAACGCTATCAGGATCACTTTGCCAACGGGCCCGTGTAAACAGATGACCAAGGTCTGCCATGCTTGACGATTCAGTCGTTATTGTCGGCGCCAAGCGCACCCCGATGGGTGCATTTCTCGGTGAGCTCGCCGGAGTCTCCGCGCCGCGACTTGGCGCCGTGGCGATCGCCGGCGCGCTCGAACAGGCGAGCGTCGACCCCGACTCGGTCGACGAGGTGTTGATGGGAAATGTGCTGTCGGCGGGCCTCGGACAAGCGCCGGCACGCCAGGCCGCTTTGGCGGCGGGGATGTCCTCCGCCGTCCCTTGCACCACCGTCAGCAAGGTCTGCGGGTCGGGCATGAAAGCTGTAATGCTGGCATGCGATCTCGTGCGCGGCGGGAGCGCTCGCATCGTTGTTGCGGGTGGAATGGAGAGCATGAGCAATGCGCCATACCTCCTGCCCAAAGCGCGCGCAGGGCATCGCATCGGCCACGATCGAATCCTGGATCACATGATGCTGGACGGTCTCGAAGATGCTTACGAAATCGCGCCCGACGGTGCGCGCCGATCGATGGGGACCTTCGGCGAAGACTGCGCAGAGAAGTTTCAGTTCACACGCGCGATGCAGGACGAATTTGCCATTGCGTCGGTAACGCGGGCGCTGGAGGCGGCACAATCCCGAGCTTTCGCCAACGAGATCGCGCCTGTGGATGTCTCGACTCGGAACGGATTGGCCAGGATCGAGACCGACGAGGGGCCTCGGCGGATCAAGGTCGACAAGATTCCGGCACTCAAACCGGCCTTTAAAAAGAATGGAACGATCACCGCTGCAAGCTCCAGTTCCATCAACGATGGTGCGGCAGCATTGGTGGTGACGTCTGCGTCGGAAGCGAGCGCCCGCGGTCTGAAACCCCTCGCGCGCGTGGTCGGCTGCGCGGCGCATGCGCAAGATCCATCCTGGTTTACGACCGCGCCAATCTACGCGATGGAAAAGCTCTACGCGAAGACGGGGTGGAAGCCTGCCGATGTCGACCTTTTCGAGATCAACGAGGCATTCGCTGTCGTGCCCATGGCCGCGATGAAGGCACACGGAATTCCACACGAGAAGATGAATGTATACGGCGGTGCATGCGCGCTCGGTCATCCGATCGGCTGCAGCGGCGCGCGCATTCTCGTGACGCTGCTCACGGCGATGCAACGGTTGACGGTCAAGCGCGGTGTAGCGTCCATTTGCATCGGGGGCGGTGAAGCCACAGCCATCGCCTTGGAAATGATTGGTTAGAGTCCCGTTCCGGCCGATCTTTTGGAGGATGAGAAATGAGATCGCCTCACGCGCATTTTCTTAACTCCGAACCCTCGGCTGGAACCCTCGAAGCGTGTCATTTCGTTCAACAAGCTCGGTCGACCGATATTGACGATCAGGCAGCCATGCTTGCGGGCTGGGAGCAGAGCTATATTCAATGCGAGAACGGATCGTTCGAAGCTGCCGTCCATGCTTTGACTTTGCCGAATTCGAATTTATTTCGAAAATCAACCAATCGCAAACTTCAGAAGCGCTTTGCGCCTCCGCCGAACGTGACCGCCTTCGCAGCGCTCCTGAGCGGCAGCGATCCGGCAATCTTTCAAGGCAGGCCAGTGGAGTCCGGTGACGTTCTGCTTATGGCTGGCGGCCGCGAGCATGAATTGATTTGTCACGGTGCTTTCAACACGGTCGTTGCAACATTGCCCAATAGTGGAGCATATCTGACAACGGCCGGTAACAGCTTTGACATGACGAATTCCAGCGTCGTCAAGGGCGCAGGCGCCGCGCGGCTTGGCGAATGGCTCGAACGAGTGCTGCACGAACCGCCAGGCTTTCCAGGCGCCGGCGTCGCCGCCGATCTGGCGGACATTCAGGATGAGATGGCTCGCAAATGCGTTGAACTGGTTTGCGTTCGCGATCACGTAGCGAGAGAGGCCAAACCATACGAACGCGTTAGGGCGATGCAGATTTTCGCGAAGCTACGCGCATTCGTCATTGATCATCTCAGAGTTCACGATGAAATCCCGACCCTGGCGCTTGTCGTTGACAAACTCGGTATCTCCATTCGTACCCTTGAGTATACCTGCAAGTCGCTGCTTAAAGTCTCGCCGCAACGTTATTTGACTTGCTGGCGGCTGCATTGCGCGCGGCGCGACATTCGCGCGCAGGCAGAGTCGGGCTCCATAACCGATATTGCGTTGAAGTGGGGCTTCTCGCACCTCGGTCGTTTTTCGATTGCGTATCGTGAGTTGTTCGGAGAGCGGCCATCGAGCACGCTCACGGCTTCCAGAATTGCCATGGCGATGGGATAGCGAATCTTCGAGAGACGCGGAAAGCCGCGTCGTCTGCACGACCTTCAATATTTTCAACGACTTTCGGAAATCGGATAGCGGGCGTGAAAAGCGGCCGATAGCCTGAACGTTACGCGAGTTGGTGCGACGCGAACGAATCTCTCATGTATTCGTTCCGCGTTGTGCAGTTGCCTGAAAATCCAACAATCATGCAGGAGGTAAACGTGCAACCATTCAAACTACTCATCGACGGCCGCTTGGTGGAAGGCGAAACCGAGATGGACGTGCTCAATCCGGCGACGGAAGAGCTTTTGTCGAAATGTCCGCGGGCGTCGGCGGCGCAATTTGAAGAGGCCATCCAGGCCGCTCATAGCGCTTTCCCCGGCTGGGCCGATACTCCAATCGAGAGTCGGAGAGCCAAGTTGCTCGAGCTGGCGGACCTCGTGAATAAGAATGCGCAGGAGCTTGCGCATCTCCTGGTTCAGGAACAAGGCAAGCCTCTGCCCGAAGCGGCGGCCGAAATAGCTTACTCGGAGTTCTGGATCCGCACGATGGCGGCCTACGACATTCCGGTCAAAGTCATCGAGGATTCGGAAAGCCGGAGAGTCGAGGTGCATCGGCGCCCGCTCGGTGTCGTTGGCGCGATCATCCCCTGGAATTTCCCGCTGCTGGTCGTCACGTTCAAGTTGCCATTCGCGCTTCTTGCGGGGAATACCATCGTTATCAAGCCGGCTCCGACAACGCCGCTTACGACGTTAAGGTTTGGCGAGTTGTGTCAGAAGGTCTTTCCGGCGGGTGTCGTCAATATCGTCACCGACAACAACGATCTCGGATCGATCCTGTCGTCGCATCCGTTGATTCGTAAGGTTACGCTGACCGGATCGACTGAGACGGGCCGCAAGGTGATGGCCGGCGCGGCTGGGACGATCAAAAGGATCACACTGGAACTGGGCGGCAATGACGCCGCGATCGTTCTGGAGGATGTCGATCCGAAGAAAGTGGCGCCAGGCATTTTCGCGGGTGCCTTCACCAATGCCGGTCAGGTCTGCATCGCGTTAAAGCGGCTTTACGTTCATAAGGACGTCTATGACGAAATTTGCGACGAGCTAACGGAATTGGCTAACGCTGCGATCGTCGATGATGGCCTCAAGCAGGGCACCACGATGGGGCCGTTGCAAAATCGCAAGCAGTTCGAGAAGGTCAAAACGTATCTGAACGACGCCAAGGCGAACGGACGTATCATCGCCGGCGGCGAAGTGTTGGATCGCCCCGGTTTCTTCGTTCGGCCGACCATCGTCCGCGACATCAAGGATGGTACGAAGTTGGTCGACGAGGAGCAATTCGGGCCAATTCTCCCGGTCATAAAATTCGATGATCCGGAGATCGCGCTGCGGCATGCAAATTCATCGTCCATGGGCCTTGGAGGTTCGGTGTGGTCCGCGGATACCGACAGGGCATACGAACTCGCTACACGCATGGACGCGGGTACGGTTTGGGTCAACAAGCACCTCGATTTCGGTCCGACGATTCCGTTCGGTGGCTCGAAGCAATCTGGTCTTGGTACCGAGTTTGCTGACGAAGGCCTGGCGGAGTTCACTCAGGTCAGCGTCATCAACGTGGCCACGTGAGTTGACGGCGGGGAGCCATCGATCTTGCGCGTGCAACGTCGGTGGCCCCCCGAGTGAAATTGAGAGGCGTAGAGGGACGTTCTTTCAAAAACTTTTTGGAAATTCTGGAGCGCGAATCCTGAATGGTGCGCGCTTCAAACGTGAACATTACCGTAAGCCTGCTCTCCCTCCCTGTGCTGATTCTTGAATGTGGCATACAGCAGGTAGACGTAAAATAATGTGATCGCCAGTGTTACTACCCACCCCGGAATAGGGCCAATATCTGCATTCGTCAGCCACTCTTTAACCGAATGAACAAATGCCGGCTGACCCGCATACGGCTGTACGGCACTGGTTTTAAGCAACCAGGCGAACAACAGAACCAGAAAAATCCATATGTAGTTGCGGCTCAGCCTTCGTGATAAGGCCTGACTAAGTGTAAGGAAAAAAACGGGATTGCGAAGCTCTTCAGCCAACGTTTGGCTCCAGGTAGGGTCGAGTCCCAAATCAGGCGCAAATACGGCCGCGTAGTAGTTGCGCTGGAGTCGACGACCTCGATTACGGTAGACATCAAAGAAGCGGTAACGACGCGACTCGATGACAAGCAGTAGAGTGGTAAGCACCATAGCGAAGACTAAAATGCTATGGTGTGTGCTCGGCGAGGAGAACGAGAACGAAAGCATTGCCGCCACCGCGGTGATGGCCCAATTGGTGGTTCGATCGATGCGATCGCGCCAACTCTGCGTAAGTCCCATTTCTGCGCGATAAAAGTGCGCAAAGAGATTCACGAACTCGCCGGAGTTCCTGGGCAGCGCGGGGGACACCGAACTCGGTTGGCTATGTTGATCAGTGTCGGATCTCATTGGAGCACCTCCTACTACTACGTTGGTAGATGGTTGGGGTCGGCGAGCTTATCAGGATTCCCGATCGATTTTTCGATGAATCATGAGTGGTCGACTTTGGAGAGCCGACCACCATCGAAGGAGAAGACGACCTTGGACGCTGGCTAACGCCGTTTTTGCATCGCCAGCTAGCAGCCTAGCCGCTCGCGACCATTGCTTGTACAGCTGCCTCGATCGGCTTTGCTTGTAGATTCCAATCTGCGAACCTGGCTCTTACTTCTGGATAGTGACATTCGCTACAGTGATGTCTCAGGTGCTTCTTTGATCTTTGAAATCAAGCCCAATATCGAGAATGCCGACGCTATGGGTGAGCCAACCGATCGAAATCAGATCGACGCCCGTTGCAGCGACCGATCGTGCTGTAGCCGGCGTGATACGGCCGGAGGCTTCGGTCACCGCCCGGCCGGCGACCATCGCGACGGCTTCCCGGAGATCATCCGGACTCATGTTATCAAGAAGGACCGCGTCGATCCCTTGATCGAGTGCTTCGCGCAGTTGATCGAGCGTATCCACTTCCAATTCGATCTTGACCAGATGGCCGACGCCACGCTTCGCACGCTTTAGCGCTTCGGTGACGCCGCCGGCGATGGCGACATGGTTGTCCTTGATGAGAACAGCATCGTCGAGGCCGAACCGATGGTTACTGCCGCCGCCGACGCGAACCGCGTATTTTTCTATCGAGCGCAAGCCGGGCGTCGTCTTGCGTGTGCAGACGATTTTCGCTTTGTGGCCTTGAACCGCGGCAACCACGGACGCTGTCGCCGTGGCAATCCCACTCAAGCGACACAGGAAATTCAACGCAACCCGCTCCGCTGTCAAAATGCCCCGTGCAGGGCCCGACAACGTCGCGATCACGTCGCCAGGCCGGACGACCGCGCCGTCATTGTGCTCGACATGCATCTCGATTGTCGGGTCGATGAGTTCGAATGCGAGCCGCGCCAGATCGAGCCCGGCGACGATTCCCTGTTGGCGGGCGATAACAAGAGCCGTGGCCTGGTGGCCAATCGGCACGACCGCATCGGTCGTGAGATCGCCTGCGCGGCCGAGATCTTCAAGCAAGGCCACGCGAACCAACGGTTCGATCATGATGCGGGGGAGGGCCGGGAGGGACATTGTGTTCCTGCGTGCTAGCTAACCAAATCGGGAATGTAGTTTTGTGCTGCGTCAAGTGCGTCGCAGAGGCGCAGTGTCGTGCGGTCCGCGCGGATCGCGTGCTCAGGAAAGTCGGTGCGCGCATGCGCGCCGCGGGTTTCTTCTCGGCGCAGGGCAGCGATGACGATCATCAAGCCGACGATGGCTGGGTCGCTTGCGGCCTGTTGCGAAGTCGCAAGCGGTGAGAGAGCGCGTGCGGCGGCGCGCAATCTGTCGCCATCGCGCAGCACGCCGGCAGCGCGTGACAGGATCGGCCGAACCAAAGTCGGATCGCTGCAGAAGCTTTCATCAAGCACCTTGGGGTAACGCCGCTTGGTCGAGGCCGTGGCGCTGATGTCCTCGGCGACCCAGCCGCCACACACCGCCGCCTCGAGCAGCGAATTGCTGGCCAGCCGGTTCGCGCCATGCAGGCCTGTGCAGGCGGCTTCACCGCATGCCCAAAGACCATCAATGGAAGTACGTCCGCGTTGGTCGACGGCAATTCCACCCATGTGATAATGCGCGGCAGGACGGATTGGGATTAGCTGCGTCACGGGATCGATTCTTGCGTCGCGACAAAGCGAGGTGATCGCGGGGAAACGGCGGGCGAAGTCGATCCCTTGCAGATCCCGCGTATCGAGAAAAACGCGATGGCCCGCCGCCATATGCCGCCAGACGGCGCGCGCAACGACATCGCGAGACGCAAGCTCGGCACCGGGCACGTCCGCCATGAAGCGATCGCCATTTTCGTCAACGAGGGTTGCACCCTCGCCGCGCACGGCCTCGCTGATCAGTTTCAGTGGGAACGAGCCGGTGTCGAGTGCCGTCGGATGGAACTGGATGAATTCGAGATCGGCCATGATCGCGCCGGCCCGCGCCGCGAGCGCGAGACCCTGGCCACAAGATCCCGCCGGATTCGTTCCATGCAGAAACAGTCCGCCGATGCCTCCAGTCGCGATAACGACGCGGTCGGTGGCAAAAGCCACAGGATCGCGATCGGTCTGGCAGACGAGTCCCGTCACCGTATTGTCTTCGACGATCAATCGCCGCGCGCTGGTCGCCTCGCACACGGTGATTGAAGGTGTCTCGGAGACCTTGCGGACCAGGGCTCGAATGATGTCGCGGCCGCTTGCGTCGCCTCCGGCATGGACGATCCGGCGGCGCGAGTGTGCCGCCTCAAGACCGAGAGCGATCTTGCCATCGGCATCCTGATCGAAAGCCACCCCGAACTGTGCCAGCCGTTCGATCCCGGCGGGCGCGGCGCCGAGGATCGCCGCGGCAACGTCCTCGTCGCAAAGACCATCTCCGGCGGCGAGGGTATCCGCCAGATGCAGCGATGTGTTGTCGTCAGATCCGATACTGGCGGCAATGCCGCCTTGCGCGAGGATGCTCGATGTTTCGAACCCCAACGGCGCGCTGCTCAAAAGCAGCACTGGTTGCGGCGCCAGCGCAAGCGCGGTCATCAAGCCGGCAAGGCCCCCACCGATGATGACGGGGGCGCCATTGGTATCATGCAGCGGCGTCATTTGACCGACAGCATCCGCTCGACAGCGAGACGGGCGCGCGCAGCGATGCCTGGATCGATCATGACTTCGTGCTGCATCGTTTCCAGCGCGTGGCGGATATTGCCGAGCGTGATCTTCTTCATGTGCGGACACAGGTTGCACGGGCGGATGAACTCAAGGCCGGGATAATCGGCGGCGACGTTGTCGCTCATCGAGCATTCCGTCAGGAGCACGACCCTGGGCGGCCGTCGGGTGGCGACATAGGAGGACATGGCGGCTGTCGATCCCGCGAAATCGGCCTCCGCCACAACCTCCGGCGGGCATTCCGGATGCGCCAAGACGACAACGCCGGGGTAATTTTCCCGTAACTGCCGCACCTCTTCGGGGCTGAAGCGCTCATGCACCTCGCAATGTCCGGTCCAGGTGATCACCTTGACGTGCGTTTCGGCGGCGATGTTCTTCGCCAAATATTCGTCGGGCAGCATGATGACCCGTTCGACGCCGAGGGATTCGACGACGGCCTTGGCATTACCCGATGTGCAGCAGATGTCGGATTCGGCCTTCACCGCGGCAGAGGTGTTTACGTAGGTGACGATCGGAACGCCGGGATAGCTTTGCCGCAACAGCCGCACATCCGAGGGCGTGATCGAGTCGGCAAGCGAGCAGCCGGCGCCAAGGTCGGGGATCAGCACCGTCTTCGACGGATTCAGCAATTTCGCTGTTTCGGCCATGAAGTGCACGCCGGCGAGCACAATGATGTCGGCTTCGACCCGCATCGCTTCGCGGGCCAGAGCGAGGCTGTCGCCAACGATGTCGGCGACGCCGTGGAAGATCTCCGGTGTCTGGTAATTGTGCGCCAGGACGACAGCATTGCGTCGTTTCTTCAGCGCGACGATTGCATCGACGTCGTCTGCGAACGCGGGCCATTCGATCTCGGGGACCGCGTGCCGCACTCGCGGGTAAATCTGGGCCGAAGGTCGCAGTTTCGGTGCCGGCAGCATAATTATACTCCAATAGAGCATATATTATACTGATGCGGAGTATAAACGTTGTCAAGTCCCCGAAATAGGCAGCTTGGTCCCGGCGATCGCGCGCTCCGCCAGCACCGTGCGGCGGAAACGGAAGAGTTTTGCCGGGCGCCCACCGGTGTCCTGGCTCATCTCGCCGGTTTCCTCCACAAGCTCCTGCTGCTCGATCAAGCGGCGAAAGTTCGGTTTGTGCACCAGTTTTCCCGCCAGGGCTTCGACGCAGCGTTGCAATTGCAGCAGCGTGAACGTGTCTGACATCAACTCAAACACCACCGGATGGTATTTGATCTTGGCTCTGAGTCTCGCGATACCGGTCGCCAGGATCCGGCGATGGTCGAGAATCATGGAATCTCCGGGAACAGCAGTACTCATATCCGGCAGAGTGCGCGGGTTCTCGCCTCGTAGAGCCTCCGGGATCAGTCGCGCCTCGTATAACAGCTCGTAGCGTTGCAGCACGAGTTCCTCGTTCCAGACGTGACCCTCCAGCCCAAACAGCATTGCGGCGCGCTGCCGGCGGTCGCGCCGCGTCGCCCGGTCGGGTGTCTCGGCGGCCCAAGCTGCGAGGCCGTGGCGCAGCGTTTTCTCCATCAGTGGCGGCACACCGAGGCGATGATCCTCCCAAGGGAAATAGTGGTACCAACTGCGCCAGCTTGCCTTGTAGTTGGCGGATGCCGGCTGCTCCCGCGTCAGGCCAAGGTAGCTAATTGAGATGACGCGCGCGTCAGCGGCGCCAGCGCGGTCACGGTCGGCGAAGGTGTAGAGTTGTTCGACATAGCCAAGCGGTAGCCGGGTTTGCCGCTCGACCCAGGCGCGCAGCCCATATTGCAGCGAACGATGGGCCAGTTCGAAAGGGCCCGAAGGCAGCGCATGCTGATCCTGAATTGTCAAAACACGGGGGTCGCCAGAGGTGACGGCTACAAGTACAGCGATAAGGTCCGCTGCAATGCCGTGCTTGGATGGTGGGGCCGTCGAACGCGTGTCCGCCTTGGGTGAGGTGTGGCCAAGCGGGTCACTCATTGGATCTGCTCAAGCGTCGAAGTCGGGTGAGTGTTCAGGGCGCGCGGGCATCGGAAGAGAGTCATTTTGGGTGCTTTCCACATTTGGCATGTGAGGCGGTCTCTGGCAGAGAAGAGCATGCCGGGAAGCTGGGTGGTGTCATGGGGATTCAGAAAATTCCGTCCCTGAATTGGAGTTTAAAGGAATGTCTTTCTCATATGGACAGTATTTGGAGAAACATTCAACCGGGCTTGCCAGACTTGTGAACATTGCTTCACCCCGACGGAAATAACACGCTGCCGCTATCGATCGATATCCTGAAATTGCCGGTCGATATCATTAAAGAGCACCGGGACACTGCTGCAGTAATTTGAAGATTGACCAGCGGCTGCGAGCGCCCTAACGCAATGCCGATCAATTCTGGTGCTGGATAATTTCAATGCAAGTCACTCTGATGAAGGGCAAGATCCACCGCGCGCGCGTTACGGAAGCGGATTTGCATTATGAAGGTTCGATCTCCATCGATCGGGCTCTGATAGAGGCTGCCGGCTTTCTCATTAACGAGCGTGTCGATATCTACAATATCGACACTGGTGCGCGTTTCTCGACCTATGTTATCGAGGCGCCGGCGGGGTCTGGCATCATTGGTCTGAACGGTGCGGCGGCGCGACTGGCGATGGCGGGCGACAAGGTTATCATCGTTGCCTATGCAATTTTCAACGACGCTGAAGCGCGCGACTTTCGACCTCGCGTCGTCCTCGTCGACGAGAAGAATCAGAAGCTGTAGAAACTCGCCACCAGCGCCGTGACAATCGGCATGTTCGATGGCGCGCCGCGTTCACCTATCGATCATTCGGCTCTGGCCGGGAGGCATGATGATGCATGAAATATATGCGGCAGATTTGCAGACGCTCGCAGGTCGGGGTCGGCTTCGTGCGCTCCGCGGGCAGTCGGGTATCGATTTCTCCTCGAATGATTATCTTGGTCTGGCTGAATCCAACGAACTGCGACAAGCCGCGGTCGATGCGCTGGCGCGGGGGGTGCCGATCGGGTCGGGTGGATCGCGGCTGTTGCGCGGCAATCATCCCGAGCATGAAGCACTGGAGCGCGAAGCGGCGGCCTATT
>Ga0207657_10003449_pt1 | contig 16873 bp, 13 predicted proteins | sample KBSC33metaG_FD_184316 | JGI IMG/M metagenome (GOLD analysis project Ga0207657, IMG submission 184316) | Corn rhizosphere microbial communities from Kellogg Biological Station, Michigan, USA - KBS C3-3 metaG (SPAdes) (version 2) | ecosystem: Host-associated > Plants > Roots > Rhizosphere > Soil ... | reverse complement strand
AGTTATGAAGATGCTTATAAAGGCGAGGAACCCGAAGCGTATGAAACGCTGTTGTATGATGTAATGGATGGCGATGCTACTTTGTTCATGCGTGCCGACCAGGTAGAAGCAGCGTGGAAAGTGGTCATGCCGATTTTGGAAGTATGGCAGGCACGTAAGCCTTTAAATTTTCCTAATTATTCGCCCAATTCTTGGGGGCCGGAAGATGCGGAAGCCCTGATAGCAAGAGATGGACACAACTGGATTTCAATGCCCGCCAAAGCGAAATCTCCGGGAAAAGAAGAAGAAAAACCAAAAGCTAAAAAACCTGAAAAAACCTCTTAAAATGAAACTACATATTTTTGATAACAGGGAAATAATGAGCGATAACCTGGCTCAATGGATTTGCGATTTAATTGCAGAAACATTAAAAAATCAGGAGTTTTTTTCACTCGTGCTTTCGGGAGGAGAAACCCCGAAATTACTTTATCAAAAATTAGTTTCTGAAAAATACAGTCGTCAAATCAACTGGAACCGCATCAATATATTTTGGGGAGATGAAAGAGTGGTTCCTTATCAGGATGAACGCAATAATGCAAAAATGGCTTTCGATATTTTGTTGGATCATGTAGATATACCTGCGACGCAGATTCATAAAATGCGTACCGATATTGAAACCAATTTTGCCGTAGAAGAGTATCGGAAGTTGTTGCATACATTTTTTAATAGCACCGCTTACAGTTTCGACCTTGTGCTTCTTGGCATGGGCGATGACGGCCACACACTTTCCCTATTTCCCGGCTCGCATATAATTGATGAAAATATTCATTGGGTAAATTCTGTGTATAATGAAAAGCAGGAAATGTACCGCATTACGCTGATGCCTTTAATTGTAAACAAGGCTGCACATATTGCTTTTATGGTAGATGGGGCGAAAAAAGCAAATGTGCTTCAGCAAGTTTTAGAAGGAAAATATATGCCTGAAAAATTACCATCACAACTCATAAAACCAGTTCCGGGAGAATTGCATTGGTTTTTGGATGAGGATGCTGCACGGGATTTAAAAAACCGGTAGGCTTTATTTGTGACAGGATATTTTTTTTGGTTACTATAGAAGTGGAGTTTCATTCGTCCTTCTTTTTCTTTACATCTCTCAGTACTTTTTTATTGTCGCCCTCCACTCTTCTTTGTACTTTTTTTAAATCTTCTGCCGGTGGCAGCTGCTCAGGCCTTACGCCTCTCTCTATCAACATTTTTCTTACAGCAATATTATTTTCAATATGTTCTTTTGATATTGCAGGTTGGCCTTTCAGGTCTTTTTCAATTACATTATGCCCGGTAAGTTCTGTTGCAAAATCTTTGGCTTTAATAGTGAGTGTGGGAAGAAAATCAGCGAGCGGCCTCCCCGTCGGAACCATCAGTTTATGCTTCATATCGCTGGTATTAAATCCTCCGAATAAAGCCTCATCTCCTTTGCTGCGGATAATGGCAAAACCTTTATCATCTACACCTCTTTCATAAATAATTCCTGAAAGTTTTTTCTCTGTTTTGGATAGCTTTTCTCTCGCCGCTACTCTTGCTATGTCCAATAATCTTTGTTCAATGATTTCCTGTTTACGGGTTTGAACTGCAAAATAAGTTTGTGCAAATGCGATTTCGGATTTAGCCGAATTTCCATTTTGGGCTATAAGATAACAGGCATATCTTGTCAAAGCCATATCTTCAATTTCACGTCGTGAGCCGCTTCCTAAATCAACCATTTTGTTGACTTCAACGAAATGGTCGAAAACCGCATTATCACTGTTTTTACAAGCTTCTTTTGCCTTATCAATTACTTTTAAAAAATTGCGCCAGTCTGTATACTTAAAAATGGATTGCAATTCTCTGGCACTCCAGCACTCGACATCTTTATAATCGTAACAGGCATTTTCAAATTGCTGAAAGAGTTCATGTATCTGTTCTTTTTTCATATTTGCTTATATCGTTTTAAATTCAACTCCCACATCCCTCATTTGTAATACCGTATTGGTTTTTAAAATTATCCGCGTAATTACTTTCCTGAACTTTACCAACATACTTTCCTGGATTATACTTTCATTCATTTCATCTATGGCAATAATCAATTCATTAAGCACAATGTAAGAAATGTTTCAATTAACAGGGCTATCCGATTTATAATATTGAATCATATCGTTTCAGATTAGATTGCTTAAACATTGGATGTTTTCCAATGAAAAGCCACTCTTTTAAATCTATATCATTGAGTGAAATCTTTTCAGAAAATAATAATCTTCATTATTTCCTTGTTTACTGTTATATTGAGTTGAGTATTTATTAAGCCGGTTCGTTAAGGCAATGTTTTATTCATACAAAAAACTATCAATGCCGACGCTGATAAAAAATGTTAGAAATAGAAATATAGTTGAATTTGATAGCGGCTCTTTTGACGATTGGTGTGTTTATCTAACGCGCCCGCAGCAGCTAAGATATGCGCCAAGAGATACTGAGTACTTCTCAAAATTGAAATTTTTTGGAAACGCTCATACGCCCGAAAAAATTTACAATGATTTCGTTACTTTTTATACCTCCACAAATAGAAATATTGATGTAAATATTTTAAACCTGATAACACGGTTAACCGATATTTATGGAACTGATGCAGAAGAAATGGATATTTGGTTTTCCGTTATCTATGGCGGAATGATTGCGGAAGAAAATAAAGCCAATGCAATCCTGAAAAAGAGAATTAAAAGATTGGGAATGCACCAGGTACTTATTGAAGGAATGCACCCTGATTTAGCTGCGAATTTTTCTAAAGGAAAGAAGTGGAAAGAACTGGATGCGTTAATGCGGGAAAGAGGCTTTTAAATAATTTGAGCAAAGGCTATTCAATATTATGACTCGTAGTTAGAAATTAATAATTCATGAATTTCCCCTCTCTTGGATGAATCTGAATTGATAGATCGTTTTGCTTTTACTCGTTTTATAGAAATGCCATTTCCGGAGTACAAGTCATCAAAAAAATGGTCATTTGGATTTGTATTCTTAGGATCCGAATTGCTTAAAAGCCATTGATAATTTTTACCAGACAATTCATCACAAAAATTTTTCAGCCTTATTTGTGCGGCATCATCAAATATGTCTTTTGCATAAGAATTGAACGATGATGTTTTGCTGATAGGTTTATAAGGCGGGTCAAAATAAAAAAAAGTATTTTTTGTCGCGTGTTTTAAAGTTTCCTTGTAGTCGCCATTAAGAATTGTTACTCTTTGCAGAATAGCACTGTCCGCAATAATTGTTTCTGGATCGCATATTTTAGGCTTATCATATTTACCAAAGGGCACATTAAAATGGTTTTTACTATTAACTCTGTAAAGTCCATTAAAGCAAGTTCTGTTTAAAAAAATGAATAAGGCAGTATTATCCAAATAGCTTAAATGACGCGAGTTAAATTCTTCCCTTTTTTCAAGAAAAAATGACTTTCTATCTTCATCGTCTTTAAGATTATAATACTTTGCTTGTAGTAAACTTAAAGTATCAATTAATAAATAAGGCTCTTCTTTAATTATGGTATAAGCTTTCGTCAGGTCACCGTTGATATCATTAATTACTGCCTTGCGTACATTTTGGAATTTTTGTAAAAACCAAAACATGATTGCTCCGCTACCAATAAAGGGTTCTATATAAGTAAGTTCTTTTTTTTTATGAATGTTTTTGGGGAGAGCAGATTCAATTTCGGTAATCAATTGTCGCTTGCCTCCTGCCCATTTTAAAAAGGGTTTAGCCATCAACGTTCCTTGAAATAAATCATTCACCATAGGTTTGCAATTTACTCAAATGTAGATACAAGAAAGCCTTTCTTTAATTTCTTCTTTATGCCGATTGTTACACCAATTACAAGTACTTTTGATAATCATTCAACATGATTACAATTATTCACTATTAATACTTTTCATTCCATGAAAATTGATAAGTTTTTTTCAACAGCAATTATTTGTTTGTTTACTATCTCATCCTTTGCGCAGAATGCTGCCTATATTAACCCCGATACTTCCGGGCCTGGATGGGTAGAAATGTTTAACAGCAATCTTAGTAATGCAATTTATCCTGCCGGTGTTTGGAGTGATAGCGCCGGTATTATCACGGCTACGAAAGATGAAGCCCTTTGGAGCAAAGATGAATATGATAATTTTGTACTCGACCTTGATTTTATGAATGCCGATGGTACTAACAGTGGCGTAATAGTTCACGCTACTAATATCAAAGACTGGATTCCTCATTCTGTAGAGATACAAATAGCAGACGACTATAGTAAGGAATGGAGTACTTCGCCGGCAACATGGCAATGCGCTGCAATCTTCGGCCACCAGGCTGCTACCAATAAAACATTGCGCAAGCCGGGAGAATGGAACCATTATACCATTACCTGCATAGGAAAAAAAATATGGGTGGTTCTTAATGGTACGCTGGTAAATACCTGCGACATGAATCAATTCACTTCTGCGAAAACCAATCCCGACGGGTCTGAAGTTCCTTCGTGGCTTAGCAATCCAATGGCAACGCTTCCTTTGCATGGGCATATCGGCTTCCAGGGAAAACATGCAGGCGCTCCAATATGGTTTAAAAATATAAAGGTGAAGAGATTGGGATAAACACCTGTGAAGAAGCAAAAGCAGTAAACAGGGAAATAACCGGTATTTCTATTTCTCCAATTGCATCTGCATTCTCTTTACGCGCTCTTCCAGTTTTTCAGATGAAAGGTCTTCGCGCATGCTGTCAACTTTTATGGGGAAACAAAATGGTGTTAATCGTTTTGGAAAAGTGATAATAATTTTTCCTTTTTGAATTCTTTGCAGCATATCGCGCAGGCGCTGTTCTTCCATTTGCTGCTCCATCACTTCGTTGTAAGCTTGTCGCAATAAAAGATTGTTAGGCTCATATTCTGAAAATACATTGAACAATAATGATGCGGAAGATTGCAGGTGCCGCGCTTTTTTTTGTTCGCCAGGAAAACCCTGGAATATCAATCCGCCGATAACAGCGATGTCACGGAATTTTCTTTTTGCCATTTCCACGCTGTTGAGGCTGAGCTGAATATCTTCGAATAAATTGCCAGGAGAAAAGAGCGTGTATGCATTGGTGTCATCTAAAGGAATCGGTTGGTCGCTCAACAATTCAAATCCATAATCATTCATCGCAAATGAAAAGGTGATTGGCGTAATTAAACTAATGCGGTAAGCCAAAATCGCTGCCATAGCTTCGTGCACCAATCTTCCTTCAAAAGGAAATACAAAAAGATGAAAGCCGTCTTTGGTTTCGATGTGTTCAATTAGCAATTCATTTTGTTTGGGAATGTGAGAAAGGTATTGCTGCAATTCAAAAAGTGGTTTTAAAATTTCCAATTCTTTATCATTCTTAATTTTTAATTTGTCATTCTTAATTTCAACGCCCGCTTCATCAAATTTCTTCCTCAACATAAAACCCAAATTCGCTGAAAGCGGCATTCTGCCTCCCTGCCAGCTCGGTATCCTCGATTTTTTCGAGTTGGATTTTCTTACGATGCAGGTCATATCTTTTATCATCACAAATTCCAATGTTCTTCCGGCCAGCGTAAAAACATCGCCAGGCTGCATTCCGGCGATAAACCATTCTTCAATTACACCTATATATCCGCCGCCCATAAATTTTACTTTCAGCATCGGGTCACTTACAATCGTGCCAATATGCATGCGATGGCGCATGGCGATTCTGCGATTATTAATTTTATAAAGGCCATCAATAATTTCTATTTTTTTATAATCATCATATTGCTGTAATGCAATACCACCGGCAGTTACAAAATGGATGATTTGTTGCCATTCTTCTTCCGATATTTCTTTATAGCAATAAGTTGATTTGATTTCTTTAAGAATAATATTCGGGTAAAATCCATCTGAAATAGCCAGTGTACTCAGGTATTGAATGAGCACATCGAAACACAAAACACGAGGTTCACGGCTTTCAATTAATTTTATTTTTGTGGCCTCTTTTAAGGCTGCGGCTTCTATTAATTCCAAAGAATGTGTTGGCAGAAAATAAATTTTACTTACTTCGCCTGGCCGGTGACCGCTTCTTCCGGCTCTTTGCAAAAATCGCGCAACGCCTTTTGGCGAGCCAACTTGAATCACAGTTTCCACCGGACGAAAATCCACACCTAAATCAAGACTGGCGGTACAAACAACGGCTTTTAAATTTCCGGTATGCAAATTTTCTTCTACCCAAAATCTCAATTCCTGTTCAATACTTCCGTGATGCAAAGCAATGGCTCCGGCTAAGTCCGGACAAGCCTGGAGCAAAGCCTGGTACCACATTTCACTCATGCCACGGGTATTGATGAATATAAGAGTAGTCTTGCTTTCGAGAATAATTGGAATTACTTTATCAACTAATTTTATCCCTAAATGACCTGCCCAGGGATATTTTTCTATTTCATCAGGAAAGATAGATTCGATATCAATCGGCTTGTCAATTTTCGCAGTAACGGTCACAAAATCTTTTTCTTTCAATCCAATTTGAGAAAGAGGAGAAAGTAAAACTTCCTGTGCCTGTTGCAGATTTCCTATCGTAGCGCTTATCCCCCAGATGGAAGGCTGCTGAAGGCTTAAAGCAGAAGGCTGAACGGTCAGAGCTACAATCCTTGACAACGCCAGTTCCACCTGCACACCCCGCTTGCTTCCCAACAATTCATGCCATTCATCAACGGCGATTATTTTTAAAGTTCTGAAAACATCCGGATAATTTTTTTGAGCTAATAAAAGATGCAGACTTTCAGGAGTGATAATGAGCACTTCCGGAACGTTTTTTTTTTGTTTGGCACGTTCACTCATGCTCGTGTCGCCATTGCGGATTCCAATTTGCCAACTCATACCTAATTCTTCAATTACTTCTTCCATCGCACGCCCAATGTCTTTTGCCAGCGCGCGCAAAGGCGTTATCCATAAGAGTTGTAGCCCATTTTTATTTTTTATTTTATAATTATCTGGATGTTCATTGATAAAAGAAATGACAGCGCCAAGAAAAACAGAAAATGTTTTTCCGCAACCGGTCGGAGCATTTACCAAACCGGACTTATTGTGTATGATATGCTGCCACGTTTCTTCCTGGAACGCAAATGGAATAAAATCTTTGGCGGTGAGCCACTGATTAATTATTTGAAAACCTTTGGTATTTTTTAATTTCAAGATTGTTGCCACGAATTACACGAATTAACACGAATTTTTTAAACGCATCTAAACTAAACTGTTTAAACTTTTTCTAAACTACAAAATTATCTATCTGCATAAATTTTTTATCGTTAAAAGAAATACCCTGTGCATGAAATAACAAGTTACAAATAACCTGCCTGATTTTTAGAAAAAGCCACGAATGCTACGAATTATTTATTGCATTTTATGGAGTGCATTTTTCATTAAAATGGAAATAAGAATATTAATCTGATAGCTACCGGATTTCTTTGTTTACTGGTGCCATTGCAGTTTATGTATTCCGATTTATAAAAATTTACTTAACATTGCTTATGCACATCATTATTGCTCCCAACGCTTTTAAAGGAAGCCTTACATCAGGCCAGGCAGCGGAATGCATTGCTGCCGGTTTAAAAAAAAGTAAACTTTCGTGTACATTAAAATTGATTCCTATAGCGGATGGTGGCGATGGAACGGCACATTTGATTTCAAAAAAATTATCTGCAAAAACGCTGCATGTAATTGTTCATGATCCGTTGGGTAAAAAAATTACAGCATCTTATGGCTGGGATAAAAAAACCGAAACAGCTATCATTGAAATGGCCGATGCATCCGGTATCAGGCTATTAAAAAAGGAAGCATTAAATCCTTTGAAATCAAATACCCGTGGCACGGGTGAGCTTATAAAATCTGCATTAAACAAAGGCGCCAAAAAAATAATTATTGGCCTGGGAGGCAGCGCTACTGTAGATGGAGCTACCGGCTTGCTGAACGAATTGGGTGTAAGGTTTTTAGATAAATCGGGAAGAAAATTGACGGAATTGCCTAAAGGATTATTGGCTTTAAACAGGATAGATGTTAGCGGTATGGATAACAGATTGAAAGATTGTGAAATCATATTGTTGTGTGATGTTACCAACAAACTATTGGGAAAAAATGGCGCCGCCACTGTTTTTGGTCCACAAAAAGGTGCGGATAAAAAAGAGGTGGCGTTGTTGGAAAAATGCCTGTATCAATTTAATAAAATTGTAAAAAAAGATTTAAAGGTTGATATGGATTCTTTTAAACATGGGGGCACTGCAGGCGGTGTTGCAGCAGGGTTAGCAGCTTTCACGAACGCAAAATTAGTTAGTGGGATTTCCTATTACCTGGATATTGTAGGATTTGATGATGAAATAAAAAATTCAGATCTTGTAATTACTGCAGAAGGCAGACTGGATGAACAAACTTTAGAAGGCAAAGGACCTTATGGCGTAGCGATAAAGGCGATGCAGCATAAGATTCCTGTAATTGTTTTAGCGGGGCAGGTGCCGCAGAAAATTGGAAAAGAATTGCATCAATATTTTAGCGCCGTGTTGCCTATTGGTTATGCACCAACATCAGTGGATGAGGCTATTAAAAATACGACTATAGATCTGGATCGTACAGCGTGCGAATTAGGTAACCTGATTGCATTAAAGCTTGCTTAACTTTACAAAAGAATTAGGTGTTATAAATAAAAATTCAATTTTTTTATGAAAATCGTAGTATTAGATGCTTTTGCAATGAATCCGGGCGACCTGAGTTGGGATGCTCTGAAAAAACTTGGTGAAACAGAAATTTATGAAAGGTCGTCATTAGTCGAAACGGAAAAGAGAATAGCAGATGCGGATATTATTCTTACAAATAAGTCGGTGTTAAATGAAGAATTGATTAATACTGCGCGCAATCTTAAATATATCGGTGTGATGGCAACGGGATATAATATTGTGGATATAACTGCTGCGCATACACGAAATATAATTGTAACAAATGTGCCCTCCTATAGTACGAATTCTGTAGCGCAACTCACTTTCGCATTCATTCTTGAACTGGCCAATCATACCGCCCTGTATGCCAAAAGTGTAAGCAACGGCGATTGGGCTTTAAGTAAAGATTTTACTTACCATCTTAAGCCAATAATGGAGCTGCATGATAAAACGTTGGGTATTATCGGTTTTGGCCAAATAGGAAAGGCAGTAGCCAAAATAGCAATCGCCTTTGGCATGAAAGTAATTGCGTCTCACAAGCATCCGGAAAGAGATAGAATGGAAGGCGTAAAGTTTGTAGAAGAGCAGGCTTGTTTCAGTGAGGCTGATATCATCAGCCTGCATTGCCCGCTGAATGAAAAGAATCAACAATTTGTAAACAAAGAATTATTGAGTACGATGAAACCAACTTCTTTTTTAATAAATACAAGCCGTGGCGGCCTTATCAATGAAAAAGATTTGGCCGAAGCATTGGATGGTTCAATTATAGCAGGAGCGGCATTAGATGTATTATCCACTGAACCGTCTAAAGCAGACAACCCGATGCTTCATGCAAAAAATTGCATCGTTACTCCTCACGTTGCCTGGGCCACATTTGAGGCGCGAAGCAGGCTCATGGATGTTGTGGTGAATAACATACAGGCTTTTTTAGAAGGAAAGCCTGCAAACGTGATAGGTTCCTAAATCTTTTTTAAAGAAATTTGGGTGTAACCATCAAAAAATAAATCCAACCAATAAACTTCCCAACACAATAAATGGCGCAGGAATTCTTGTAAAAGTGAGCAGATAAAAAGTTCCGATAATTACAAAGATGTTTACGAAGCTCACCGTATCTAATTCTGTAATAGAAATATCTTTTACCAAATAAAGAAAGGATGCCCACATAATGCCCACTACCACCGCATTAATCCCTTCCAGCGAGCGGTAAACAATGACATATTTTTTTAAAATTTGCCACACAGGAAAAAAGAATAAAACCAGTAATGCGCTTGGTAAAAAAATACCAATGCATCCAATAAAGCATCCTAATATTTGCCATCGCGTTCCATAATCCCTCAGCACCATCCCGCCTACATAAGAAGTTACCGAAAACACAGGCCCCGGAATAGCGCGGATGATTCCCCATCCCGTCAGGTATTCTTCTTTGGTGAGATAATTAGATTTTTCGCGCGTAACATATTGCTCATACATCATCGGCATCAACACATCGCCACCGCCAAAAACCAGGCTTCCGTACCTGTACACATTTTCAGTAAGGTTGAACGCTCTTTTATGTTCCCAGTCTTGTTTCCTTGCTGTTTCACTAAAAAAACCAACGATTACGAAAATCAAAATGAACAGCCAGATGTTAGTCCATTTTATATGTCTTGGTTTTATATTTTCTTTTTCAGGATATCGCTTGCTGCTGAAATTAGTAACCACGCCGCCCAAAATAATAAGTATCGGAAATATCCACGGCGTTTTGAAAAAGGTAAACGTACCAATCGCTGCTACCACCATTATGATAAATGTGATATTATTTTTAATAGAAACCTTGTACATTTTAAATGCAGCAAACGCAATAAAGCCAACAGCCATCGGCTGTACGTAGGTAAAGAGGTTAAGGTTTACATGATACGTTTTTACGTAATAAAACAGGAAAGAAAAAATGCCCATTAAAATACTGGCAGGAGTAATCCATACTAGAAGTGTAAGAATAGCGAGGGGTACGCCGCCACGTTTATAGCCAATAAGCGTAATCGTTTGTGTGGAAGAAGCGCCGGGCAACATTTGGCAAAACGCCACATATTCCATCAACTCTTCTTTTGTCACATCCCTTCTTCCTTCTACAAAAGTTTTTATCATCATACCCAAATGCCCCTGTGGGCCGCCAAATGCAGAAATAGTATAATAAAAAACAGCTTTTAAAAAAGGAATATGCCTGTGCAATACCATGAAAAAAATACAGTTTTATTAACTGGCTAATCAGCCAATTGATTATTTCTTCAATCCTATTTCTTTTAGACGCTCATCAAGATATTCTCCTGCGGTGATGTCTTCAAAAACTTTCGGATGTTTTTCATCCACACAGCCCTTGAGCGCAGAAAGGTCCATCGCCGATTTAGGATGGAGGAAAAAAGGAATTGAAAACCTGGAAGTATGCCACAATTCCCGCGGCGGATTTACCACGCGATGAGTAGTGCTTTTTAATTTATTATTGGTAAGCCGCTGCAGCATATCGCCTACATTTACTACAATCTGGTCGGGCAAAGAAGTAACGCCCACCCATTCATTTTTCTTCGTAAGAATTTCTAAACCTCCGGCAGAAGCGCCTATCAGCAAAGTAATTAAATTAATATCTTCATGTTGCTCAGCACGGATAGCACTCTTAGGCTCTACCGTAATCGGCGGATAATGAATAGCGCGGACAATTGAATTTCCTTCCTCTACATAATTGTCAAAATAGTTTTCGTCTAACCCAAGATAAAGAGCAATCGCCTGCAAAAGAGATTTACCCGATTTTTCAAAAGCGCGGTATGCTTTGAAAAGAGTTTCATTAAATCCGGAAACTTCATTCACGCTTACATTATCAGGATATTCAGGTTTTAGCGGATGGGTGGGTGGAACGGTTTGCCCATATTGAAAAAACTCTTTTAAATCGGGAGCATCACTTCCTTTTGCATGTTCTTTTCCAAAAGAAGTATAACCTCTTTGCCCGGCCAGTTCAGGAATTTCATAGGCCCTTTTTTTATCGGATGGAAGAGAAAAAAACTGTTGTACATATTTGTACAAATCAGCGATAAGTTCATCAGGAATACCATGATTTTTTACTGCCACAAATCCCACATCTTCATAAGCATTACCCAGCTCCTGAACAAAAGCTGCTTTTTTCTTCGGGTCTCCTTCGGTAAAATCAGACAAGTCAACAACAGGTATGGTCACCATAACTTTTAATTTTTAAAATTTAGAATAGCGAATGTAGCTTTGGGCATGTCAATTTACAAAGAATATATTTTATCTAAAGGTATTAATTTTATTCTTTTACTTTTTTCTTTTGGGCTGATGGTTTCCTGTTCACAAAAAAATTTCGGACAGAAAATAAATTATCAATTCGAAAGTAAAAATGGAATTCCCGATTATAGCGATATCAATTATTGGGCAGCTTCTCCTTTTAAAAATAATCCTTCGGATAATATACCAAAAGGCTTAAATGATAATGCCAAAGATACTCTTGCAGATGTGTTTTTTATTTATCCTACCACTTATACAGATATGCAAATGCCCGAAGGCTGGAATGCCAATATAGATGATAAAGTGTTGAATCAGAAAACTGATAATTCTACCATACTTTACCAGGCAAGTGCCTTTAATAAATATTGCCGGATATTTTCGCCGAGATACAGGCAGGCAAACTTGCGGGCTTTTTTTACCAATGAAAAAGATTCTGCGCAGGCAGCTTTTGATTTGGCTTATGAAGATGTAAGAAATGCATTTGAATATTATTTGAAAAATTACAATCATGGGCGCCCAATCATTATCGCATCGCACAGCCAGGGCACATTGCATGCCGGAAGATTGCTAAAAGAATTTTTTGAAGGAAAGCCTTTGCAAAAACAATTGGTATGTGCTTATATAATCGGGCTACCCGTTTTCACGAATTATTTTTCAGAATTAAAACCTTGTGCAGATTCCACTTCTACCGGTTGCTTTGTAACCTGGCGCACTTTTGAAGAAGGATACATTTCTCCAATTATAGAAAAAGAAACAAAGAAAGCTTATGTAATAAACCCGCTCACCTGGACAATGGATACAACCTTTGCTCCTGCTGAATTAAACAAAGGCGGCATACTTCGAAATTTCAATAAAGTAATCGCGGGATTGGTGCATGCACAAATTCATGGAAATGTTTTATGGGTAAATAAACCCAAATTCTTTGGAAGCATTTTTCTCAAAACAAAAAATTACCACATTGCCGATTACAATCTTTTTTATGAAAATATAAGGGAGAATGTGGGAGTAAGAACCAGAAATTTTTTGGGCAAATAAGTATTAAAAAAACTTTCATTACACAGCAGACAGACAAATCCTATAGTCGGATGGAGTTTCCTATTTTCAAAACAAATTCTGTTAGCCACGGTACATTGAACAGGTTGAAAACGCTGAAGAAAAAGGATTTGCTTGCAGCAGGAGATATTACAATTCGGGGGATTTGTCTTTCCACTTCCTCAAATACCTGCTCGAATAAGTCCGGTATGGCTGCAAGTTTTTTTATTTGTTTCAGATTTATTTTTCACATTAAACTTTCTTTAATCCCTTCTTCATACGATGTAGGTGTAAAAGAAAAACGCTTGTCAAATTTGGTGCTGTCAAAAAAATAATTCCGGTCATTTTGGTACTGCATTTCTTTCAGTTCCCTAATCGTTGTTGAAAAAATACCCAGCAGCCTTATCATAGTTTTGTTTAGAAGATAATATTTTGGTTTTGCATTTAATTGCTGCGCAATATGGTTGATAAAATCTTTTCCGGTCCATTTTTGAGATGAAGTTGGCAAATGCCATTCCTGGTTGTAAGCGTCCAACGTATTCCCGAGAATGGCCACTGCTTTAGCGGCATCTGGTACATAAGTAAGTGAATGTATTTTATCCGCATCAGACTGCCACATCGCTTTGCTGCCTTTTTTAAGTTTGTCAATAACGCCAAAATTTAAGAAACCTGTTTTTACATCTTTACCGTAAAAGTCAGCGCTGCGGGCAATCAGCGCCTGCAGGCCTTTCTCTTTAATAGCATCAAAAATCATGTTGAGTAAATCAGCGCGAACTTTCCCTTTGCGCGTTGAGGGATTTTTTTGAGAATTTTCCGTCATGTGCGATACTTCATCCGGCGAATAGGCATAAACGTTATCAAAGAAAACAAGCCTGGCATTGTGTTCCACACAAGCTTCAATTACGTTTTGCATAATTACTGGCCAGTCGCGCTGCCATATTTTTATATTGTAGGGAAGGCCTGCAGTAAGGTAAACCACTTCAGAACCTTTGACAGCTTTACTTACTAACTCTTTATTAGTTAAATCAGCCGGAAAGATTTCATCCGTTTCATTTATTTTTTTTGGCTGCCGGGAAACCAATCTGATTTTACTGGAATATTTTTTTAGTTCTATTGCCAGGTGATTTGCGACGGCGCCGCCGGAGCCTAATATTGTTTGCATGGTTACATTTTATTTTTTATAGATTTCAATACACGTGCCTGTTTTTTTTATCTAAACTTTATTACTCCCTTTCCTGGTTGTAAACCATTTCTATTTCTCTCCTGAGCTCTTCTTCGTTGGGTAAATAAAGTTGATATTTTTGAACAAACAACTTACTGTTGGTATGGCTCATCGCATACTTTATTTGCAATTCATCTTTTTCTCTCGCCAGCACAATTCCAATGGGCGGATTATCACCTTCTACGTTTTGCTCCGCCTCCATATATCCAAGGTACATGTTCATTTGTCCTACATCTTCATAGCCGGCTTCTTCTTTTTTGAGGTCTATTAATACAAAGCATTTGAGTATTCGATGGTAGAATACCAAATCAATAAAATGGTGCCTGTTGGCAAGTGTAACCCGATATTGCCTTCCAATAAATGCAAAGCCTTTTCCTAATTCCAGCAGAAAATCCTGTAGTTGATTGATGAGGCGGGTCTCTAAACTTGTTTCCGAAATATGGAAGGGTTCGGGTACTTTAAGAAACTCAAAAATATAGGTGTCTTTTAAAATATCCTCCGGTTTAGAAATAATTTTACCTTGCTGCGATAATTGTAATATTTCTTTTTTATTTTTTCCGGCAGCCAGTCGAAGAAATAGAGAAGATTTTTTTTGTCTTTTTAATTCCCTGATGCTCCAGTTCTCAATCAACGATTGCTTTTCGTAGAAATTTCTTTCTATCGGGCTTTCAATCTTTAATAATTCTACATAATGACTCCAGCTTAAAAAGCGCGACACTGTCGCACCTTTTAAATTCAAATTTTTATTTCCCAATTGGTGCGACACTGTCGCACCAATTGTATTTATTTGATTATCATCGCTTTGTAATTGGTGCGAAGGTTCCGCACCTTTTTGATAAACGATGTAAAACTGCCTAAAACGTTTAATATTACTCAAACTAAAACCCTTTCCAAATTTCAAAGAAAGATCTTTCGATAACTTTTCCAGCAGACCGGCCCCATATTCCGCTTTTGCATTTCCGTCCTGCTCAAATTCAACAATATGCTGTCCTATTTTCCAATAGGTTTCTACCAATGCAATATTTGCCGCATTAAATGCCTTTACTTTACCATCGGTAAAAGTTTCCGAAATATTGTCGAGCAAATGGATATATACCTGAACTTTCATTGAAGAGATTTTGTTTCGCTAAAAGGGGGGCATAAAATTAAAGCTACACTACTATATTCACCATTTTATTCTTTACAAAAATTATCTTTTTTATTGGTTTACTGTCAATCCATTTTTGTACGGTTTCATTCTCAAGTACTAATTTTTCAACTTCCTGTTGAGTTGCATCAAGAGAAATAACCATTGTGGTGCGCATTTTTCCATTGATAGAAATTGGGTATTCCTTTTCAGATTCTACCAAATAGTTATTGTTCAATTTGGGATAAGTAGCGTCAAGAACCGAACCAGAATTTCCAAGTGAATGATATAATTCTTCTGCGATGTGCGGCGCATAAGGCGTTAATAAAATCAACAAAGGTTCCAGGATTTCTTTCTTATGACATTTTAAATCGGTTAGTTCATTGACACAAACCATAAAGGCGCTCACGGCGGTGTTGTAGGAGAAACGTTCCGTATCTTCTTCAATTTTTTTGATGGTTTTGTGAAGGGTTTTTAGTTCGGCATCAGAAGCCTCACCCCCCGCCCTCTCCAAAGGAGAGGGAGCTGAAGAAGTCCAGATTGGCCCCTTGACTTCATCAAAAAACAACCGCCATAATTTTTTTAAGAACCGATGTACGCCTTCAATGCCTTTGGTGTCCCACGGTTTGCTTTGTTCTACCGGCCCAAGAAACATTTCATACATGCGGAAAGTATCGGCGCCGTATTTTTCAATTATTTCATCAGGGTTGTCAACGTTAAATTTCGATTTGGACATCTTCTCAATTTCTAAATCACAAATAATATATCGTTCACCATCTTCAGTATAATCTTTTTCCCATAAAATTTTATATTCGTCAATCACTAAATTATCTGTATCTAATAATGTCACTAAATCCTTTTCAACAATTCGATTTCTAGAGTCTACTAAATTATGTGCATTTTTTAATCTGAAATGAACAGAGCTTCCTTTAGAATGATATTTTTTACCGTCAATTTCAATATTATTTAAAAATATCCCCTTATTAATTGAACAGAAGATATGAATATTCTTGCTTAAATCATCGCCGTAAGAATTAACTAAATGAATAAAATAAGATTTACCCGTTATCATTCCTTGATTCACCAATTTTTTGAATGGTTCATCAAAGCTGATATATCCTAAATCATACAAAACTTTCGTCCACAAGCGGCTGTATAATAAATGCCCAACTGCATGTTCTGTTCCGCCAATGTAAACATCTACTTGGTTCCAATAATCTGTAAATTTTTTATCAGCAAATGTTTCATTGTTATGAGGATCCATGTAGCGGAGGAAGTACCAACTACTTCCTGCGTAGCCTGGCATTGTTGAGGTTTCGCGTTTTCCATTTAGCGTATTTACCCAATCAACCAGATTTGATAACGGCCCTTCCCCATCTTTTCCCGGGCCATATTTTTCTACAAAGGGCAATTCTAATGGCAATTCTTTTTCATCCAAAGGAATAGCAATCCCTTCGCTCCAGATAATGGGAAAAGGCTCGCCCCAATAACGCTGGCGGCTGAAACCCGCATC
>Ga0207657_10003447_pt1 | contig 16877 bp, 13 predicted proteins | sample KBSC33metaG_FD_184316 | JGI IMG/M metagenome (GOLD analysis project Ga0207657, IMG submission 184316) | Corn rhizosphere microbial communities from Kellogg Biological Station, Michigan, USA - KBS C3-3 metaG (SPAdes) (version 2) | ecosystem: Host-associated > Plants > Roots > Rhizosphere > Soil ... | reverse complement strand
GTGACAAGGCCGGCGAGCTCAACGACCTGCTCACCCACGGAGGATTCCGGCGCAGCCAGTCGATTGCCTATCGTCCTGCGTGCGACCAATGCCACGCCTGCGTATCGGTCCGGATCATCGCCAACGAGTTCCGTCCCTCGCGCAACTTCCGCAAAGTCCTCGCGCGTAACGCCGACCTCGTCGGTGAACTGCGCAGCGCGGTTCCGACCTCCGAGCAGTATTCGGTGTTCCGTGCCTACCTCGATCGGCGGCATCGCCACGGCGGCATGGCCGACATGACAGTGCTCGACTACGCCATGATGGTAGAGGACAGCCACGTCGAAACCCGCATGGTCGAATACCGGCGACGGACTCCCGATACCGGGATCACCAATCGCGGCGGCGAATTGATCGCGGTGGCCCTGACCGATGTGCTCAGCGACGGACTATCGATGGTCTATTCGTTCTTCGAGCCCGGAGAGGACAATCGTTCGCTCGGCACATTCATGATCCTCGACCATATTGCGCGGGCACGGCGGCTTGGATTGCCTTACGTCTATCTCGGTTACTGGATCGAAGGCTCGCGGAAGATGGACTACAAGGGTCGCTTCCTGCCGCAACAGCGCCTCGCACCGAGCGGCTGGCTGCGTGTCGATGCAACCGGCGATACCGCGTCCGAGCCACAGGACTGACCCACCTTCACATCCAGCCAGTCACCGTATCGAACAGCAGCTTGACGTTCAGGATGACGATGACGCCGGCGATCAGCCATGCCGCAACTGCCGTTGATCGCGAGATCGCGAAGTCGCCCATCTTGCGGCGGTCGGACACGAACCGCACCAGCGGGATCACCGCGAACGGCAGTTGCATCGACAGGATCACCTGGCTGAAGACGAGAAGCTGGCCGGTGCCGCGTTCGCCGTAAAGCCACGTCACCACGACAACCGGAATGATGGCAATGCCGCGCGTGACCAGCCGGCGTGCCCAATTCGGCAGCCGCAGGTCAAGAAACCCCTCCATCACGATCTGACCGGCGAGCGTCGCGGTGACCGTCGAATTCAATCCCGACGCCAGCAGCGCGATGGCGAACAGTGTCGACGCGATACCGAGTCCCAGCAACGGCGACAGCAGCCGATAAGCTTCGCCAATCTCGGCGACATCGCTATGGCCGCTTTGATGAAACGTCGCAGCCGCCACGATCAGGATCGCGGCGTTGACGAACAATGCCAGCATCAGCGCGATGGTGCTGTCGGTGGTGGCCCATTTAATCGCTTCGCGCCGTCCCTGCCGGTTGCGCTCGTAAGCACGCGTCTGCACGATCGACGAATGCAAATACAGATTGTGCGGCATCACGGTCGCGCCGATGATACCGATGGCGATGTAGAGCATCTCCGGGTGGGTAACGATCTGCGCCGACGGCAGGAAACCCTGCAGCACGGCCGCGACCGGCGGTGCGGCGGCGACGACCTGGACCGAGAAGCAGATCGCGATGACGATCAGCAGCGCAATGACGAAGGCTTCGAGAAAACGGAAGCCCTTGTTCATCAGCAGCAACAACAGGAACGCGTCGAGCGCCGTGATCAGCGCGCCGCCGATCAGCGGAATGCCGAACAACAGTTGCAGCGCGATCGCGGTGCCGATCACCTCCGCAAGATCGCAGGCAATGATGGCGGCTTCGCAGGCCAGCCACAGCATGATGCTGACCGGCTTTGAAAAGCTGTCGCGACAGGCCTGCGCAAGATCGCGATCTGTGGCGATACCGAGCCGAGCCGCCAGCGCCTGCAACAGGATCGCCATCACGTTCGACAGCAGGATCACCGACAGCAGCGTGTATCCGAATTGCGCACCGCCGGCGAGATCGGTGGCCCAGTTGCCCGGATCCATATAGCCGACCGAGACCATGTAGCCCGGCCCGGCGAAGGCCAGCAGGCGGCGGAACCAGTGGCCCCCAATGGGGATGGCGATCGAAGCGTTGACCTCGGACAGGCTCGGGCGATGGCTTTTCTCGGAGCGCCATCCGGAACTATCCGCCACGCCGGGGCCAGCTGCCATCGCCGCCGGCTCAGCGGCAGGTTTTCGTGTGTAAGCGTCCATTTCCGCAAGATGGCTGAAGCCGCCCTTTATTGCAACTCATTTGCATATGCAAAAAGGCAATAGACCTACCCGCATCGGACCTGATCCGGAAACGGGTGGCTGGGGCTGGCAGCGTTTCGTACCCGGACTGTGTGATCACAGGAGCCGTCATGTCCCGAAACAGCGCCGACCGACTGCCCCCGACCTTCAATCGCCTGGCCTGGTCAAATCTAGCGGCCCAGTCTGCGGAACAGGTTGCGCTGGCCGCGGCACCGATTGTGGCCGTATTGCTGCTCGGCGTCGGCGAAGGCGAGACCGGCCTGCTGCAAACGGCCCTGACGCTGCCATTCATCCTGTTCGCCATCCCGGCCGGGCTACTCGCCGATCGCTTCTCGCGGCGCTGGCTGATGGCAGGCTCCGAGGCACTACGCGCCGCCGCCCTGCTGGCTATCCTGGCGCTGATCGCGTTCGGTCACCTCACGCTGCTGCTGTTGGCTCTGTTCGGCTTCATCGCGGTTTGCGGCACGGTCGCCTACAGCGTTGCTGCACCGTCACTGGTGCCCTCGCTGGTGCCGCCATCATCGCTCCCCGCAGCCAACGCGCGGATCGAACTGGCCCGCACGGTTGCGTTCGCAAGCGGTCCGGCGCTCGGCGGCATGCTGGTCGCATGGACCGGCGCGGCGCCGGCGTTCGGATTCGCAACGGCGCTGTCGATCATCGCCGTCATGCTGCTCGCAGGGATTTTCGAGCCGGTGCGGCCTCCGGCCCCGCATCGGCATCCAGTGCAGGACGTCAAGGAAGGTGCCGCCTTTGTTTTTCACCATCCCTTGCTGCGGCCCGTCTTCGTTACGCAGTTCGTCTTCGGCACGGCCTGGTTCGTGATCCTCGCCGTCTACGTGCCCTATGCAATCCGTCAGCTTGGTCTCACGGCTTTCGGGATCGGCATGACTCTGTCGATGTACGGCGTCGGCATGGTGATCGGCGCATTGTCGGCAACGCGCGTGATGCGACGGCTGCCGTTCGGCACGGTGGTCGCGCTCGGACCGGTCACCGGATTTATTGCATCGGTGGTGATGACGCTGACGATCGTCTTTCCAATACCAGCGCTTGCGGGCCTGAGCTTCTTCCTGCTCGGCGTTGGCCCTATTCTTTGGGTCATCAGCACGACGACACTTCGGCAAGCCGTGACACCGCCTCAGTTGCTCGGCCGCGTCTCCGCGATCAACATCCTGAGCTATGGTGCCCGGCCGATCGGGTCGGCCATCGGTGCGCTGATCGGTGGTTTCTACGGTGCCGAAGCCTGCCTTTACCTCGCCGTTGTGGGATTCGGCGCGCAGGCGCTTATCATCCTGATGTCACCGGCCTCCGGCCTCACGCATCAACCGGACATGATCGGTGAGCCGAGCGGCGTCGCCAGCTGCTGAGCGTGATATCCGGAAAGTCACCCTAACCTAGCTTTTTGTTGTCTGTAGTTTGTAAGCCGCCAGCAGTTCAGTGACTTCGATGCCATCGATGGTCATGCCGTCGTAACGGCTGTCGCTAATCGAGGCGCCGGCGAGGTTCGCCTTCGTCAACCGCAAGCCTGCGAGATTGACGTAGTCGACATGCCAGCCAGACATATTCATATTGTGCAGAGTTGCGCCGGAGGCGTTCACATCGTCGAAGAGCGAGCCGGAAATATCCGAATTCTTCACGCTCAGGCGCTGCTTCTGGTCGTGGATATCCATTAATGCCTCCAAGTACGAATTGATAAGTATCAATTAATCCCGGACCACGGTCACCGATCCCGGCGCCAGGCGCCGCACAAGCATGTAGAAGATCGGCGTGAAGATAAGTCCGAACAGCGTGACGCCCAGCATGCCGAAGAATACAGCGACGCCGACCGCCTGACGCATTTCAGACCCCGACCCAGATGAGATCACCAGCGGCAACACCCCGAGGATGAACGCAAACGACGTCATCAGGATCGGGCGCAATCGCAACCGGCAAGCCTCGATCACCGCCTCGAGTTGATCGCGGCCTTCACGTTCGATATCGCGGGCGAATTCGACGATCAGAATCGCGTTCTTCGCGGCCAGCCCAACGAGAACGACGAATCCGATCTGGGTCAGGATGTTGACGTCCTGCCCCATGATCCGAACCCCGATGGTCGCAGCGAGTAGGCACATCGGCACGATCAAGATGACCGAAAACGGCAACGTCCAGCTTCCATACTGCGCCGCCAGCACCAGGAACACGAACAGCACACAGATCGGAAACACATAGAGGCCCGCATTGCCGCCGGTGACCTGCTGATACGACAAATCCGTCCACTCATATCCGAAGCCGCTCGGCAAGGTTTCCGCCGCCAACCGCTGCATCGTCGCGATCGCGGCCGCCGAACTTGTTCCCGGCAGCGTATCGCCTTGCAATTCCGCCGACGGATAAAGGTTGTAGCGCGCGACGCGATCCGGTCCCGAGACATCGCGGAAATTCACGACGCTGCCGAGTTGAACCATGTCGCCCGCCGAATTACGCGTGCGCAACCGCGCGAGGTCGGAGGTCTCCTTGCGGAACGGCAGATCGGCCTGCGCCGTCACATGGTAGGTGCGGCCAAGAATGTTGAAGTCGTTGACATAGGCAGAGCCAAAATAGGTCTCGATCGCCTCTGTCAGGTTCTGCACCGGAACGCCAAGCATCTGCGCCTTCTGTTCATCGATGTCGACGAACACCTGCGGCGTGTTCGCGGTGAATGGCGAGAACACCGAGGTCAGCCCGGGCGCCTTGCGCGCCGCCGCGACCAGTTCATCAGTGGCCGCCGCGAGCAATTCGGCGCCACGACCCTGACGATCCTGAATCTGCATGGCGAAACCACCGCCAGTGCCAATGCCGGATACCGCTGGCGGTGGAACGACGATGATGAATGCGCCTTCCAGGCTGGCGAGCCGCTTGCGCAGCTCCGCCGTGATCTGCGCCGCGGTCTGGCCTTTCTTCGCCCGAACCGCCTGATCCTCGAACACCGGAAACAACGCCGCCGCGTTGCTGGCGAGCGTCCGGGTGGCACCCGAAAAGCCGGCAAAGGAAGGCACACGCACCACGCCGGGAACCTGAAGCGCAATCTTTTCGATCTGACGAACAACTTCAGTGGTTCGCGTCAGCGATGCCGCCCCGGGCAATTGCACCACGACAATAACGTAACCGCGATCCTGCGCAGGAATGAAACCCTTCGGCGTCGTCACAAGCAGCCAGCCGGCACTGCCGATCAGTGCGACGTAGAGAATGAGCATCACCGCCGAATGCCGGATCACAAAGCCCGCGATAGCGGCATAACGATGCGACAGCCAATCGAAGCCGCGATTGAAGGCTCCCGTCGCCGCGTCCCAGCCGCGCCCAATGAAATTCCAACTCGCGGGCGGCCGTTTTTCAGCATGAGGTTGCAGGATCAGCGACGCCAAGGCAGGCGATAGCGTCAACGAACAGAAACAGGAAATCGCCGTCGCCACGGCGATGGTGATGGCGAACTGTTGGAAGAACTGACCGGAGATACCACCCAGGAAAGCGGTCGGCACAAACACGGCGCAAAGCACCAGCGCAATCGAGACCAGCGCGCCGCCAACCTCCTGCATGGTCAGCAATGCGGCGTCGCGGCGGGTCATGCCGGCTTCGAGATGTCGTTCGACGTTTTCGACCACGACAATGGCATCATCGACGACGATGCCGACAGCAAGCACGAGGCCAAACAAGGTCAGGTTATTGATGGAAAATCCCAACGCCGCCATGACCGCGAAGGTGCCAACCAGCGAGACTGGAATGGCAATGATCGGAATGATGGCGGGACGCCAACCTTGCAGGAAGATCAGCACCACAATCACCACCAGAACCATCGCCTCGTAGATGGTCTTGATCAATTCATCCACGGATTGCGCGATGAACTCGGTCGGATTGTAGCCGATGTTGTATTCCAGCCCCTTCGGGAAATCGGCCTTCAGCTTCGCCATCGTCTCGGCGATTTTCTTCGACGTGGCGAGCGCGTTCGAACCGGGACGTTGCGATACCGCGAGCGCCACCGCGGGCTTCTCCAGCAGGAAGCTGTTGGTGCTATAGGCCAGCGCGCCAAGTTCAACGCGCGCCACATCGCGCAGCCGCACGGTGCGGCCACCGGTGCCAGCCTTGATGATGATGTTTTCGAACTGCTTGGGATCTTTCAATCGGCCCGTGAACGTCAGGTTCGGTTGAAACGCGCGATCCGAAATCGGCGGCTCGGCAATCTGGCCACCGGAAATCTGCAGGTTCTGCGCACGCACGGCGGCGACAACGTCACCGGCCGTCATTCCAAGCATCGCAATCTTGTCGGGATCGAGCCACAGCCGCATCGAATAGTCGCGCGCGCCGAAAATCTGGATATCGCCGACGCCGTCGATCCGGAGCAACTGGTCGCGCACCTGCCGCAGCGCATAGTTGCTGATGTAGAGTTGATCGTAGGTATCGTCAGGCGACAGCATGAACACCACGAGCATCAGATCCGGGCTGTTCTTGCGGGTGACGACGCCGTTGCGTTGCACTTCCTGCGGCAGCCGCGGCTGCGCAATCGCAACGCGGTTTTGCACCAGCACCTGAGCCTTATCGAGATCAGTGCCGAGCTTGAACGTCACGGTGATGGTCAACTGACCATTGGATGTCGACTGGCTGTAGAGGTACAGCATGTCCTCGACACCGTTGATTTCTTGCTCAATGGGCGTTGCCACCGTATCTGCGACCGTTTGCGCCGACGCGCCTGGATATTGCGTGGTGATGACAACGGTCGGCGGCGCAACCTGCGGATATTCCGCGACGGGGAGCGTCGTGTAGGCGATCGCACCGACGATCAGCAGCACGATGGACAACACCATCGCCAGGATGGGTTGATTGATGGAAAGGCGACCGAGATTCATGGCTTGGCGCCACCACTTGCATTCGCCGCATGCGGCGTCACCTTGGCGCCGATGCGCGCGCGCTGCAGCCCATCGACAATCACACGGTCCTCGGGTTTAAGTCCTTCCTTGATGACCCGCAGACCGTCGTCGAGCGCGCCCAGCGTCACCGGCCGTGCCTCGACCGTGTTGTCATCCTTGACGACGAAAACGATCTTGCGCGACTGATCTGTCGCAATCGCGGTATCTGGCAGCAGCAAACCTTCATAAGGCGCACTCGCAATTACACGAATGCGCGCAAACTGGCCGGGCAGGATCGACAGGTCCTGGTTCGGCACCAGTGCACGGCCGCGCAGCGTCCCGGTTCCGACATCGAGCCGATTGTCGAGGAAGTCCATTTTGCCTTCATGCGAAGGCTTGGTCTCGCCCGACAGCATGATCTGAACCGGGTTTGCCGTATCGCGCGAACTTGGACGCTTGCCCTCAAACCAGAGACGGCTGTTACGCTGATAAATCGATTCATCCATATCGAAATAAACGTGGATCGGATCGAGCGACACGATGGATGTCAGCAACGTCGCGCCACTTTCGCTGCCCTGCACCAGATTGCCGACGGTGACGAGATGGCGGCTGATACGCCCGGTAATCGGCGCCTTGATCTTGCTGAACTCAACATCGAGTTGAGCGCGTTTCAGCGCCCCTTCTGCCTGCAAGGTTGCCGCCTGTGCTGCAGACAGCGCCTGATGCCGCTGATCGACGATGTTTTCAGCGACCGCCTGTGTTTTGATCAGAGATTCCGCGCGCGCCAGTTCGCGTTCGGCGAGTTCGACTTTCGCCTTTGCATCATCGAGTTGGCCCTGTGCCTGCTCCGCAACTGCTTCGTACTGCCGCGGGTCGATCGTGTAGAGCGGATCCCCCGCCTTGACGATGGCGCCATCCTGGAAATCGACACTTGTGACAAATCCAGTGACACGCGCACGGATCTGGACCTGCTCGATCGCATCGAAACGCCCGGAAAATTCGTCCCAATCTGTCACGGTTCGACGTGTCGGCTGCGCGACGGTGACAGGTGGCGGCGGTGGAGCCGCGGCCTGCTGGCCAGCTTTGTCATCGCAGCCCGCGAGAAGCAGCGGCGAAAGCAATATTGCTGCCAACAACAGTTTTTGGGAGAAGCCCAGCTTTTGAGATAAGCCCGGCACGAGCGAAAGAGGAAAAGCGCGCAATTTATTCAAGTTACCGCCCCCGCGAAAAGCCAACCGCAGATCAGGAGTAATCGCAAATAAACATGCAACCGCATGAATCAAGAAGGCGGCAACTTAATTCTAAAGTAGAATGCTGATGGAGAGAAGCCACAGAATTGCGCTGGACGCCGAGAGGCTGATTCAACTCTGCTGAATCAGCTTCACCGGTTCATGTTTGAAAGCACCTGCGCGATGCGCGAACACGCGGATCACCAATGCAGCGCTATTCGATCCCACGTCCGAACTTGTTCGACTTCGGGAATCCCTTTAGCGGCAGGCGTCCGGCATCAGCGCGGTTGCCGCGCCAGTCAGACAATTCCTTCATCGTCGCACTGAACTCGCGGCCCGCCGAGTCACGCCACGTCAGACCTTCCTTGGCGACGAATGTCGTCACGTCGGAAAGGCCGCCGTCCTTGTATTTCTGCAACCGCACACCGCGACCACGCGCCATCTCCGGCACTTGATCGAGTGGGAAAATCAGCATTTTGCGATTTTCGCCGATCACCGCGACCGTATCGCCTTTCACCGTGGTAAGCGCACGGGCCTCATTTGGCATCTCGACGTTGAGCACCTGTTTGCCCTTGCGGGTGGTGCCGACGCAATCGTCTTCATTGACGATGAAGCCCTGCCCCTCATGACTTGCAATCAGGAATTTGCGGCCGCCGGTATTGACGAACAGCGAAACGATCGCCGCATCCTGCTCCATATCGATGAACATACGGATCGGTTCGCCGTGGCCGCGACCGCCGGGAAGCTTGGCGACATCGAGCGAATAGAACCGGCCGTTGGTGGCAAGCAGCAATAGCTTCGAGGTGGTCTCCGCGAAAAACGCCGAGCCGAGCTTATCGTCAGTCTTGAAGGACAGGTTGGAGAGGTCCTCGACGTGTCCCTTCAGCGTGCGCACCCAGCCCTTGTCGGAGATCACCACCGTAACCGGCTCGCGCTCCACGAAGGCTTCCTCGATCGCAGCAAGATCGTGCTCCGGCGCATCGGCGAAGATAGTGCGGCGCTTGCCGAGCGGGGTCTTCGGCCCGAACATGTCGCGCACCTTGCGCACCTGCTCGCCAACCTTGGTCCACTGCTCCGTTTCGGATTTGAGGATGGCGTTGATGCCCTTCAATTCTGCACGAAGATTCTTGTCTTCGGTACGGATCTCGAATTCCTCAAGCTTTCGCAAACTGCGCAGCCGCATGTTGAGGATGGCGTCGGCCTGAATCTCGGTAAGATTGAACGCCTTCATCAACGCCGGCTTCGGCTCATCCTCGTTGCGGATGATCTTGATGACCTTATCGATATTCAGATAGGCGATCAGGTAACCGCCGAGCACTTCCAACCGGTGTTCGATCTGCGCCTTGCGATAATTGGACCGCCGCAGCAACACATCGCGCAGGTGGTCGAGCCATTCGCGCAGGCACTCCGCGAGCCCAAGCACCTTCGGTATGCGGCCCTTGACCAGCACATTGAGATTCAGAGGAATGCGGCTTTCAAGCTCCGTCAGCTTGAACAGCGATTCCATCAGCAATTCCGGATCGACCGTCCGCGATTTCGGTTCGATCACGACGCGGACGTCTTCGGCGGATTCGTCGCGCACGTCGCCGACCAGCGGCAGCTTCTTCTCGTTGAGCAGTTCGGCGATCTTCTCGATCAGCCGGGACTTCTGCACCAGCCACGGAATTTCGGTGACCACGACCACCCAGGTGCCGCGCGCGCCCTCCTCCTGATGCCACTTGGCGCGCGTACGGAACGCGCCGCGGCCGGTGCTGTAAGCCTCGGCGATGCTCTCTTTGGAATCGATGATGATCCCGCCGGTGGGAAAGTCCGGTCCCTTGATCCATTTCAGCAGGTTGCGCGATTTCGCGTCCGGCTTGTCGATCAGATGCAATGCGGCGTCGCACAACTCGGCGGCATTGTGCGGCGGAATGGCGGTCGCCATACCCACCGCGATGCCCTGCGCGCCGTTCGCCAGCAGGTTGGGGAAACCGCCGGGCAACACCACCGGCTCTTTCGACTGGCCGTCGTAGTTGGCGCGAAACTCGACGCCATCCTCGTCGATGCCGTCGAGCAGCAGCCGCGCGACATCGGTCATCCGCGCTTCGGTGTAGCGGTAGGCGGCAGCGCTATCCCCGTCGATGTTGCCGAAGTTGCCCTGCCCGTCGACCAGCGGATAGCGCGACGAAAAATCCTGCGCCAGGCGCACCATTGCATCGTAGATCGCCTGGTCGCCGTGCGGATGGAAACTGCCCATCACGTCGCCGACGATCTTGGCGGATTTCTTGAACGGCGTGCCGGGGTCGAGCCGCAGCAGCCGCATGCCATAAAGGATGCGGCGATGGACCGGCTTCAGGCCGTCCCGCGCGTCAGGCAGCGCCCGGTGCATGATCGTCGAAAGCGCATAAGCGAGGTAGCGCTCTTCAAGCGCCTCGCGTAGCGCGACGTCCTGAATGTCCGCCGGCTCCGGTGGAATCAATCGTTTTCCCATGGGGACGAGTTACCCCCAGACGGCGGCTTGGACAAGGAGCGAATCAGGCCTGCGCCCTACCGCGCCAGGTGTTTCGCCACAGCGGCAATAAACCCTGCCCGCGCGTCCGAATGCCGCTGCCCGCGCGGCTCCAGGACATGGCGCAGCAAGAACCACCCGGTCAGCTCAAACCCATCACGCAGGTCCTGATCTGCCCAGCCGTTTTGGCCGTGCGGTTCCATGCTCAGGAATGACGGCAGACGGAGCAGCTTGTCGCGCCAGGGCTCCCCTGCCTGGCGGGAAACGGCACTGCCCGATTTCGGCGACACGTAAATCAGATCGCCTGTCGCGCCGGTCGCGGCACACCGGGTTAGATCGAGGCCGAAGCCGAGCTCGGTCAGCATCGCCATTTCGAATCTCACCATATGGACTGCGGCCTCACCGGCATCGTCGAAATCATTCAGCGTCTGGTCGAGCATCTCGTAGATATCTTCGTGCGGATCGCGCTCCGGCAGCAGGCGGGCAAGCGACGCCAGATGGGTCACGCCATAAACCGCGTGCGAAGCTGCCAGCATGGTGGCCGCGCGCATCCGCGTACCCTCGACCTGATAGGTGCCGAGGTGCTCATCGAGCCGCGCGCGCCAAACCGCGCGTACCGTATTGCCCGGTTGCAGCATGGGCCGCATCCGCGAGCTTGCGCCGCCCCGAACCAAGCCGAGATGACGTCCATGGCCGCGCGTCAGCAATTCGGCGATGGCGCTGGATTCGCCATGCCGCCGCACGCCAAGTACGATGCCTTCGTCAGTCCATTCCATGAGGCGACAGCTTACAGGATTCCGTCAAGCCGCGCAGCCATCCGACGAGCGTGCGTCAGGTCGCAGCTGGATCGAACCAGCCGCGCGCATCGCCAGTGAAGGAAAAATAGAGCCCGATCGCGGTCAGGATCGCCGACAGCAGTTCGACCGCCGATCCCAGCTCTCCGCCATTCGCGATCATTTCGCCTGCAACTGACACAAGTGAAAGCAGCAGCGCCGCCAGCAACAACATACGAGCCCATCCCTGCCGCCGCCGCGCCGCCAGCCTTACCAGGAATACAAATCCGAGGATGAGCAGCGCATTGATCAGGGTGGCGATAGACAACGCGGATTCGCTCAATTCGTCCGGCAACGACTGGAATGCGGCCGTGAACGTATCGAGCAGCAGCGACGTATAGAGCAGCACCTCGAAGCGCCAGATATTCCTGGGGACTGTGACGGCTTCAGGGCTCATTCTTTTGGAAATTCCAATCCCATTTCCCGGTAGCGCTCCGGATCGTCACCCCAGCCGTCGCGTACTTTCACGAACAGAAACAGATGCACCGGCTGCCCGACGATCTCGGCAAGTTCCCTGCGCGAATCCGCTCCGATCGACTTGATGGTCGCACCGCCTTTGCCCAGCACGATCTTACGCTGGCTGTCGCGTTCGACAAAGATGGTTTGTTCGATCCGTACCGACTTGTCCTTGCGCTCGGTCCAACTGTCGGTCTCGACGGTGGACTGGTATGGCAACTCCTGATGCAGGTGCCGGTAGATCTTCTCGCGGGTGATCTCGGCAGCGAGCGAGCGCATCGGCGCGTCGGACATCTGGTCTTCGGGATAGTGAAACGGCCCTTCAGGCACGCGGGCCGCCAACGCGTGGCGCAGATCGCCGACACCGTCGCCTGACAGCGCCGAGACCATGAACGTCTCCGCAAAATCGAGGCGCTGGTTCGCCGTCTGCGCCAGTGCCAGCAGTTTCTCGCGTGGCACCAGATCGATCTTGTTCAGGACCAGTATCTTCGGGTGCCCGACGCTGGCGAGCTTGGTGAGAATGGCGTCGGCCTCTTCATCGATGCCGGCCCGCGCGTCCAGCAGCACACAGACGAGATCAGCGTCGTGCGCGCCACTCCATGCCGTCGACACCATGGCCCGATCGAGCCGCCGCTTCGGCGCGAAAATGCCGGGCGTATCGACCAGAATGATCTGAGCGTTGTCTTCGATGACAATGCCGCGGATCAGCGCGCGCGTCGTCTGTACCTTGCGCGACACGATCGTGACTTTTGAGCCGACCAGCGCATTGACCAGCGTCGACTTGCCGACGTTCGGCGCGCCGATCAGCGCAACGAAGCCGCATCGCCTCGGTGGCGTTGCGGCCGAACCGGTGTGCATATCATCATCCGCCATTGCCACCGCCCTTGACCTCTTCGCTGGCCAGCATCGCCGAGGCCGCAGCTTTCTCCGCCGCACGCTTGCTACCACCGATCCCCTCCGCAGACGGTAAGCCGGGGAGATCGACCGCAACGCGGAATTGCGGGTCGTGATGCGGTCCGGTGCGTTCCACTTCGCGATAGACCGGCACCGGCAATCCCTTGCCCTGCGCCCACTCCTGCAGCACGGTCTTGGGATCGCGCAGCGGCCGCTGCGGCTTGCGCATGCGCTCAAGCCAGTTGGTTTCGACGAAGCGCGCCGCAGCCGCATAACCTCCGTCGAGGAACACCGCGCCGATCACCGCCTCGCAGATATCGCCCAGCACGGATTTACGGAGGCGTGCGCCGGCCCCGGCACCGACCGAGCCGAGCTTGATGGCCTCCAGGAAGCCGAGCGATTTGGCGACATCGACGCAGGTTTCCTTGCGCACCAGATCAGCCAACCGTTTCGATAGTTCACCCTCGTCTGCCTTCGGAAATGCACGATAGAGCATATCTGATACGACCAGGCCGAGGACATGGTCGCCGAGAAATTCAAGCCGCTGATAGCTGTCGGCGCGGTTGCGCGCCGCCTTCAGCGCCGAAACATGCGTGAAGGCCGTCGCCAGCAGCGCCGGATCGGCAAACGTATAGCCGATGCGTTGTTCGATAACAGCCGCGGCCGCCTTGGCGGCGGCTTTGCCGCGCAGTTTCTTGGCTGCAACGGGTCCGGGATCGGCGTCAGACGGCACGCTTGCGTCGTCGTTCCTGGAGGTCGCTGCTATGTCCGCGGTTTCGTCGATCATCGCACGATGGAGAATAGACGATTCCATCGCACGGCGGTGGGCCAGCGCCAGATTTGCCAGGCGTGCTCACCCTCGGCGATGGAGAAGAAGATCATTTGCGCGCGGCCGACAATATTCTCGAAGGGCACATATCCGACCGCCGATAATACGCGGCTGTCAGTCGAATTATCGCGATTGTCGCCCATCATGAAGAAGTGCCCGGCCGGCACCGTGTAAATATTGGTATTGTCGTAGAAGCCGTTGTCGACACAATCGAGCGACTTATAGGTCACGCCGTTCGGCAGCGTCTCGCGCCACTGCTTGACTCGCGCCGTGGCGTCGGAGCCGCATGGATCCTCCCCGACGAAATCGGGCAGCCGCTCGCGCTTGACCGGCACGTCGTTGATATAGAGCAGTCCCTCTTTCATCTGAATGCGGTCGCCAGGCAATCCGATGACGCGTTTGATGTAGTCGACGGAATCATCCTTGGGCAGGCGGAACACGACGATATCGCCACGCGCTGGCTCCGAGCCAAAGATGCGACCCGAGAACAATGGCGGCGACAGCGGAATCGAGTAGTGGCTGTAACCATAAGAATACTTGGAGACGAACAGATAGTCGCCGACCAGCAACGTGGCCTTCATCGATCCCGACGGGATGTTGAATGGCTGGAACAGGAAAGTACGGATCACAAGTGCGATGATCAGCGCATGAATGATCACGCGGATCGTTTCGCCGACGCTACTTTCCTTCTTGGTGCTCGAAGTCACGCTCATCGCTTTCCCAATTCCCGTCGCGCCCGCCGCGCGATGGCAGAGTTTCCTTCAGGCGAAATCACGATGCTTCGCACCAAAAACCGACTCTTGCTTCAGCTATCCGAACCGATCCGACACAACCCGCTCCGGCGCGTATCGGATTCGCTCTCAGCACCCCGCGCGGGTTTTAGACGGTTGTTGCAAGGGGCGCAATCAACCGCTCCATCAAAACTTCATAAGCCATTGTTTCGCAAATATTTTTTAAATTATCTCAGCTTTGCGGCGCCGCTGCCGGATCGTCGGACGGCTCGCCTCGCGGAACCGCTGAAATGATGACAAAGGCCTGGGCCAGCGGCCAATCGTCGGTGATCGTGAGATCGATCCGCGCTTCGCACCCGGCCGGCGTCAGCGCGTCCAGCCGTTCTCGGGCTCCCCCTGTCAGTTTCATGGTTGGCCGCCCGCCTGGCAGGTTGACGACGCCCATGTCGCGCCACCAGACGCCGCGCCGGATGCCGGTGCCGAGCGCCTTCGAGCAAGCCTCTTTGGCCGCGAAACGCTTGGCATAGGTGGCGACCACCATTTTCTCGTTCTTGGCGCGGCGCTCAGCCTTGGCGCGTTCGGCGTCGGTGAATATCCGATCAAGGAAGCGCTCACCGTGACGCTCGATGACTCTGGCCACCCGGCGGATATCGATCAGGTCCGAGCCGATACCGATAATCATGCGCGGCTCGCCAGCGTCGCGCGACCCCGGTCCATTGCCGCCCGCATCGCGCGGACAGATTCCGCGAGCCCGACGAACAAGGCCTCACCGACCATGAAGTAACCGATGTTGAGCTCCACGATTTGCGGCAAGCTGGCGATCTTCTCCGCGGTCACATAGTCGAGACCATGGCCGCCATGGACCTCGAGCCCGGCCGATTGCGCGAGCTTGGCGCCGGCCACGATCCGCTGCCACTCCGTCTCCGCCCGCTCAGCCTCGCCTGCCGTCACGGCATCGCACCAGGCGCCGGTGTGGATTTCAATCACCGGCGCGCGCAGCTTCGCCGCCATCTCGATCTGCGCTGGATCCGCAGCAATGAACAGCGACACCCGTATCCCCGCATCATTCAGACAACCGATGAACGGCGCCAAAGCATTATGCTGACCGACGACATCCAGGCCGCCTTCGGTGGTGACTTCGAGTCGCCGCTCCGGGACCAGACATACGGCATGGGGCCGCGTCGCGAGCGCGATCCGCAACATCTCCTCGGTCGCCGCCATCTCGAAATTCAGCGGCTTGGAGATTTCAGCCTTCAACCGCGCCATGTCATCGTCGCGAATATGGCGCCGGTCTTCACGCAAATGGGCCGTGATGCCATCGGCGCCGGCCTCGATCACGGCAAGCGCGGCGCGCACCGGATCGGGATGGTGGCCGCCACGCGCGTTGCGCAGAGTAGCAATATGATCGACGTTGACTCCAAGGCGGAGTGGTTGGGCTTTCAGCATGGCGGACTCAAGGGAGGATGACGAAAATGATGCTAGCCGTTGACGCGCTCCACCCGTGAGACCACGGCTTTGGCGCGCAACTGCGCGATAATAGCGCTGAGATGCTTCAGGTCATAGACCTCAAGATCGATCGTCAGATCCGTGAAATCCGGCGAACGGCGGCTCATGTTGATGTTGTCGATATTGCCGTCGTGCTCGGCGATCACGGTCGCGACCTGAGCCAGGCTGCCGGGCTCATTGACATTCTCGACCAGCAGCCGCGCCGGAAACCGCTGCGGCGTCGAGTCATCGACATCCCAGCGAACGTCGAGCCAGCGCTCCGGCTCTTCCTCGAAATCCTTCAACGCGGGCGACTGGATCGGATAAATGGTGATACCCTCGCCCGGCGAAACGATGCCGACGATGCGGTCGCCAGGAACAGCACCGCCGTTCGGCGCGAACTTGATCGGCAGATCGGAATTCAATCCACGAATCGGAATCGCTACCGGATGCCGCGGAGGTTCACTTGGCGCAGATCTCAACCTCAGCTTCACAGCGAGGCTCTTCTTCTCGCCGAACCGCTTGACCCGCTCTTCCTTGTAGTCGGGGTACATCGCTCGCGCGACATCGGATGCCTTGAGCTCGCCGCGGCCGACCGACGCCATGACTTCCTCGATCGACGAGCGAGCCAACCGCGGCAACGCACCGGTCAGCTTGTCATCGGCATATTCGACCTTGGCGCGCGTGAACAACCGATCCACGATCCGTCGGCCAAGCGCCGCATACTGACCACGTACCGCCGTCCGGGTGGCGCGCCGGATAGCCGCCCGCGCCTTGCCGGTGACTGCCAGCGTTTCCCACGCCGACGGCGGCGCCGATTGCGCGCGCGAGGTGAGGACTTCGACTTCATCACCGTTCTGAAGTTCGGAGGACAGCGGCGCGAACTTGCCGTTGATCTTGCAGCCGACCGCGCTGTTGCCGACGTCCGTATGGACCGCATAGGCGAAGTCGATGACATTGGCCTGACGCG
>Ga0207657_10003445_pt1 | contig 16880 bp, 14 predicted proteins | sample KBSC33metaG_FD_184316 | JGI IMG/M metagenome (GOLD analysis project Ga0207657, IMG submission 184316) | Corn rhizosphere microbial communities from Kellogg Biological Station, Michigan, USA - KBS C3-3 metaG (SPAdes) (version 2) | ecosystem: Host-associated > Plants > Roots > Rhizosphere > Soil ... | reverse complement strand
TTTTAAAAATTTTAAAGTAGATGTTTGCAACATAAAAAATTTTTTTAAGTGATTTTATTATGAACCTGACTGTAGTAATTCTATTTGACTTCTGTTGCGTCGCACTCTTGTACTGATGAATGTTACGCAGCAGTTTCGGTTTTTTGAGTTAGTGTTCTGAAAATTTCTTCAAGGTTATTTCCTTCCGTTTGCAGCGATACAATATTTAAGTTTTCACTCAAAGCCAGTTCCAGCAATTGTTTGCGGGCATCAGCAGGGTCGCTTGTTAATAATTGCCATGTGTTGTTATTTTCTTTTGATGCAGTTGTTACTGCCGGTAATCTTTGCAGCCATTCCATTTCCAATGATTCTTTAAAACTAACTCTTACAATATTGCTCTTATTATTTTTTTGAAGATTGTTTAAGGTATCATCTGCAACAAGTTCACCTTTATTGATAATAATAACTCTGTCGCAAATCGCCTGAACTTCCTGTAAAATATGTGTAGAAAATAAAACGGTTTTATTCTTGCCCTGCTCTTTAATTACATTTCTTATTTCAATGATTTGATTTGGATCAAGACCGCTTGTTGGTTCATCAAGAATTAAAACTTCTGGATCGTGTATTAGCGAAGCTGCAAGACCAACACGTTGTTTATATCCTTTTGAAAGCTGCCCGATTTTTTTCTTAAATTCAGGAGTTAATCCAACCATTTCAACCGTTCTGTTCACTGCTGCTTTTTTGTTGGCAACTGCATACACTCCTGCAACAAACAACAAATATTCTTTCACGTACATGTCATAATATAAGGGATTTGCTTCAGGTAAGTAACCGATTTTATTTTTCGCTTCAATAGGATTTTCAGAAACATCAATACCGCAGACTTTCGAATTACCGGCATCCGGTAACAGGTAACCGGTAACTATTTTCATTGTTGTGCTTTTTCCCGCACCATTGGGCCCCAGAAAACCTACGATCTCTCCTTTATGAATATTGAATGAAATATTATTTACAGCTTTTTGCTGACCATACATTTTCAATAAACCAGTTACTTCAATTGACATGGTTCAAAGATATACAGTCCAAAAGTTAGAAAAGTCTGAAAGTCCAAAAAGAATAAAATCATCGCCTCCTGACTTTACTGACTTTTCTGACTTCTGCTGTATTCTCCTTTGAGTGCATAGTATCCAAACAAAAATAATCCTGCAGCCACGGGAAGAAATACAATGATGATAATTATCCAGGGCAACGGTTTATTGATGTTAAGTTTGTCATGTTGCGAGTGTTGCAAGAAAAGCAGCGGTTGAATTGCCGGGCGGAAAAAATTTTTCAGAAATGATAGTGGCTAAGCTTCCGAAAATGTAGAAGTCGTACCACTCAATTAAAGTGCCAAGGATGAAGCGGAGATCACTTTCCGAATGTTAGTGTTGGTTTGGCTCATAATTGCAATCGTGAATATTTGAAGTTACGTATTGAATATTTTAGAAGAAAATTTTTTTGCAATCCTTTGCTGATAACATGGATACACAAATCACACAAAAGTTGCTACAAAAAATTATTTCGATTCTTTCGTTATCTCATCAATAGCTCTGTCGAGTTGTGGATCTCTTCCGTTTATTTTATCTTCAAAAGTATTGATCACTTTTATGTCGGGTTGCACACCATTCATTTCAAGATCTTTGCCCTCGAGAGTGTAACAACCCCATGAAGGCAACCGAACAAATGAGCCGTCAACTAAACCTGCGCCGCTTGTAAAGATGATCCAATGATATGTTTCGTTGCCGACAATTTTTCCAAGCTTCAATGCTTTAAAACCTGCCGACGTCATCTCTGCATCGCTGAGTGATTGTTCGTTCGTTAATAAAATAATTGGTTTATCACTTGGTGCAAAATTCGATTGCTTCGTTAATTGACCTTCACGATACTTCCATTGCAAATAAGAACGCTGCGATAAAAAGCGCAATACTTCATCATGAACATTGCCGCCGGTGTTGTACCGAAGATCGAGGATCAAAGCATCGCGATTGTTGAGTTGCTCCGTCATCGTGATAATAAAATTGTTCAGCTCTGATTCGCCCATGTTCTTCATGCATGCGTAAGCAATGCGCTTGTTGCTTTTCTCATCAACACGTTTTTGATTGTTTTCGATCCATTGATCATACAAGTTTGTGTAAAGACTGGATTGCGGATGTACTTTTATTTCGAATGTTTTTGCTCCTCTTTTGAAAGTTAATCGCGCTTCTTTATCAAGTGAAGGACGTGTGAAATAATAATAACGATCGATGGAAGGATCAATAGTTTCATCATTTACCTTTACTAATATATCTCCGGCGTTCACACTGTCATCTCTGTTATCTGCGGTGCTTCCTTGCAAAATATATTTTACTTTATACGGATCGGTGTTATCGAAAATAATTCCGGTTTCCATCGTTGCATTTGATAAAGGAGTTTTTTCATCATCGCCAAACGAATAGAATCCCTGGTGAGAAGAATTCAATTCTCCAAGCATATCATTCAATAACGTACGCAGATCACTTCGATTATTTAAATAAGGAAGAAACTGTGCATAATAGGTTTTTGTTTTACTCCAATCAACACCATGAAATTTTTCATCGTAGTAATTTTCCTGAAGATTAGCCCATGCTTCATAAAACATTTGATTAAACTCACCTGATAAATTTCTTCTGAAAGTGTAATCGGTTGAAACAGGATCAACTTTGTTACCATCTAAGTTCAGTTTATAAAGTGTGCTATTGATCAATGCATAATCTTTATCACCGCTTTCAACAATACTTACATTATCACCATCGGCACCACTGATTTTTTCTGTCTTTGGATTTTCAAATGGCTCTAATGTTGTTTTATACAAAGCAGCTTTTCCTTCCACATGATCACTTACATACAATACGTAAGTTTTATCTCCTTTTTGCAAAACAGAAACAAGATATTGAGAACCAAAGTTTGGACCGATCTGTTCAAGACGATCCATTATTTTACTTGTGTCGATATTGATGTTTGCAATAACAGAATCCTTTGAATCTTTTTTCTTCGCGGTGTCTTTCTTTTCCTCTTTGAACAATGCATTGAATTTATCCATGCGATAAGGCTGATCGAATTTCTCCAAAGGCATTCTGTAAATTCTCGGCTCTTGTAATCCCGTTGGATAAGCAGGATGCAAACGCGATGAAATGAAATAAATATATTTTGAATCAGGCGACCAAATGGGCGATGTTTCTGTTACAGCAGTGTTTGTAAGATCAATTGTTTTATTTTGTTTGATGTTGTAAATAAAAATGTCTTGTTCAAAATTTCTGTAAGCGTTATAAATTACGTATTCATTATTTGGTGAAAAATCGACATTGCCGTTTTCAATTCCCCAGATCTCATCATGCACAATAGCTTTGCTTTGCATGGTTTTCAAATCGATCAAACGCACTTCGTTTCTTCCGCTCAAATAAACACCCATCGTGCGTTTTCTATTCAATGAAATTCCACGGTTATTTGCTTTATCAGAAGTAAGTTGTTTTAAAGTTGAAGCGCTGTCTGCAACAACCGTGTACCAGTTTTGAAAACCATCAACAGTTTGATTAAAGAGCAAAGTTTTGTTATCACTTAACCATTTTACTTCGCCCACTCTTTCAGCAGAACCACGCGGAATTTTTTCAATAAATTTTCCATCTGCATCACTAACAAACAATTCACCACGCGAAACAAAAGCAACTTTCTTCCCGTCGGGTGAAAGATCAAACGAACTAATCTTTCCCTTTACATTGAAATCTGTTTCCTTTGGAAGCACATTGTTTCTTACAATTGAAATGTGCAATTTGTCTGCTTTGCGTGTTGCAACATCATACAACCACAACTGATAATCTTTTTCAAAAACAACTTTACCACCGTTGGCATTTACGATCGGGTTTTTGATAGAGGAAGAAAAATTTGTGAGAGAAGTTTTCTTGTTGTTCTCAAAAGTGTAAAGATTATATTGATCGTTTCCTTCATCAGAAATAAAATAGATGTTGCCATTTTTATCGACCGTGGCTCCAAAATCTTTTCCAATCCAATCTGTGTAACGGGTATATTTTTTTGTTGAAGGATTGTAAGATTGAATATCAGGATTGAACGGTCCTTTGTATCTCTTGCGTTGGACCTGGTTGCTGCTTTCCCATGTATCGTTAAAAAATAACTCACTTGTTGCGGGATTTTCAAAAACGTTATGATCATACAAAAAGAAATAATCACCAAACACACGTTGCGCCGTGCCGCCGTTGATGCTCACTTTGTAGCTTGATATTTGCCCCATTCGCGAACTTGTGAAATAAATATATTTTGAATCCCAGCTCCATGAACTCACATTATCACCACCGCTGTAGTAAGTAAGCTGCTTTATATCGCCGCCCTCAAAAGGCATTATATAAACATCAGAATTTCCGTATTGAGTTCCTGAGAACGCGATCCATTTTTCGTCAGGTGAAACTTTTGCATTTGTTTCATAACCTTGCATTGCAGTAAGTCTTGTAGCCAGCCCGTCTTTCACATTCGCTTTCCACAAGTCACCTTCAAAACTGAAGATCACGATTTGACCATCGGGAGTTAAACAAGGTTGAGAAAGAAAATAAACTTCTTTTGTTTGTGCATTCAACAAATAAAAACTTAGAGTTAGCAGGGCGAGCAGAAATTTTGGTTTCATATAACTAATTTATCCGCTCAAATTACAAAGCGAAAACAAAATGCAAAAAAGAATATGATAAAAATGAATGATCAAAAATGAGCGGTAAGATGTTTATTTGAAATATTTGTCCAACCCTCCTTCAGCAAATAATCAAAATGCAAAAAAATTTATACGCAGTAAAGTATGGAATAAGAACGATTACTTTTGCAGTTTGATTATGACAGCAACGGAGTTTTTGAATATAGCACATACTATTCCACACGAGCCGGGCATTTACAAATATTTTGATGTGCAGACTGAATTGCTGTACGTTGGCAAAGCGAAAGATCTTCGGAAACGCATCAGTTCATATTTTACAAAAACATTCACAGGATATAAAACACATGAGCTCGTTTCAAGAATTAAAAGGATTGAGTTTACGATCGTAAATTCTGAACAGGACGCATTTTTGCTGGAGAATTCTCTTATCAAAGAATTTCAGCCACGGTTTAATATCAATCTTAAAGACGATAAAAGTTATCCTTACATTGTTATAAAAAAAGAACCTTTCCCCAGAATTTTTCTAACACGCAAAAAAATTAACGACGGCTCCGAATATCTCGGACCTTTTACTTCTGCGGGAAAAGTGCGTGAGCTGATAAGTTTTATCCGGCAGTTCATTCCTTTGCGAACATGCAAGCTGCCGCTTACTGAACAAAATATTCAAAGAAAAAAATTTAAAGTTTGTCTTGAATATCATTTGGGCAATTGTAAAGGACCGTGTGAAGGTTTGCAAACTGCAGAAGATTATGCAGATGGTCTTGTACAGGTAAGACAAATGCTTAAGGGAAATCTTTCGCCGGTAATTCAGCACTATAAAAAAGAAATGGCTGAATTATCTGCACAACTTGAATTTGAAAAAGCAGCACAGATAAAGAAGAAACTTGAATATCTTGAAAATTATCAGGCAAGATCAGTGGTTGTAAGTAAGCAATTGCATAACCTTGATGTGTTTTCAATTTTAAAAGAAGATGATATTGCTTATGTAAATTATTTAATGGTTCAAAACGGAACTATTGTACAAACTCATACCATAGAATTACAACCAAAACTTGACGAAACAGATGAAGAAGTTTTATCGTTTGCCATTTTGAATTTAAGAGAATCGTTTAACAGCCTCGCTGGTGAAGTGATTGTTCCCTTTGAAATTGACTATCCCGATGAACATGTTATCATTTGCGTACCCAAGGGTGGCGAGAAGAAAAAATTGTTAGAACTGTCTCAAAAGAATGTTGATTATTTCCGAACAGAAATAAAAAAGAAAAAAACACTTCAACTGGAAGGCAAGTCTGATATGCAAAAAAAAGAAGTGTTGTATCATCTGCAACAGGACTTGCATTTGTCTGAATTGCCTGTGCAGATCGAATGTTTTGATAATTCAAATTTCCAGGGAAGTTTTCCGGTTTCAGCAATGGTGAGTTTTAAAGACGGAGTGCCAAGCAAAAAAGATTATCGGCACTTCAATGTGAAAACTGTTGAAGGCATTAATGATTTTGCAACAATGAAAGAAGTAGTTCTCAGAAGATATAAACGGTTAATTGAAGAACAGCAACCGTTGCCACAATTAATAATTATCGACGGTGGCAAAGGGCAATTGAGTGCAGCAATGGAGAGTATAGAAAGTTTGCAACTTGATAGTAAGGTAACTGTAATTGGGCTTGCAAAAAATGAAGAAGAAATTTTTTTCCCTGGTGACACTCAATCAATAAAACTTGAAATGAATGGTAACAGTTTAAAATTCATTCGCTATATACGTGATGAGGTACATCGTTTCGGAATTACTTTTCATCGTAACAAAAGATCGAAAGGCACATTTAAAAATGAATTGGAAGAAATAAAAGGTGTTGGAAAGAACACGGCAACGCAGTTGTTGCAAACTTTTCGTTCTGTAAAAAACATCAGCGAAGCAAGCGAAGAAGAACTGGCGAAACAGGTAGGAAAGGCAAAAGCAAAATTGGTATATGAACACTTCAGGTCATAAAAAAGGGGCCCGGATAAACATCCAACCCCGTTTTAAAATCCAATATCCTATGAAAAACCAAGACAAATTTAATGCTTAATTAATCCTATGCAAGTTTTTTTTTCGATTTCTTAAAAATCTTGCCTATTTAACGACCGTTTAACTTTAGATTCAAGGATTTATGAGAACAAATTTTTTTCCACATCCCTCACTCAAGTCAATCAAGCAGAGTTTTAACTTTCTGCTCACTTCTACTTCAAACAAAAATTTTTTAAGAATTAATAGGTTTTTTTAATTCTGAAATAATTACAAATAGGGTCTTCCTGAAAAGGATACTTCAGTAAGAAAAATCGAATATAGAAGGAATGGTATAATCCCGATGTCATATGAACGAAGCTTATTACCAAAAAAATTATCAATAAACTACTAAAAATATTAGTGTTAATAATTATTTTCTATTACTTTTATTGCCTGATTAATTTTGGAACAAAATACAGTGATCATGAGTAATACAGATAAATTGAAAGCCCTAAAACTTACTATTGACAAAATAGACAAAGATTTCGGTAAAGGCAGCGTAATGATGATGGGCGAAAAATCTACCGGCCCGATGGAGGTCGTTTCTACCGGTTCAATTGGCCTTGACTCTGCACTTGGTGTAGGTGGCGTACCCAAAGGAAGAGTGATAGAAATTTATGGACCTGAATCTTCGGGTAAAACAACCATTGCAACGCATATAATAGCGGAAGCGCAAAAGAAAGGCGGTATTTGTGCGATCATTGATGCCGAACATGCATTTGACAGTAGCTATGCGCAAAAACTTGGAGTGGATGTAGATAATCTTTTGATATCTCAGCCCGATTATGGTGAACAGGCTTTGGAAATTGCTGATCGGTTGATCCTTTCAGGTGCATTGGATGTTGTAGTGGTTGACTCTGTTGCAGCACTTGTTCCTAAAGGAGAATTGGAAGGTGAAATGGGTGATAGCAAAATGGGTTTGCAGGCAAGATTAATGAGTCAGGCTTTGCGAAAGTTAACCGCCACCATCAGCAAAACAAATACTGTTTGCATATTTATAAACCAATTACGCGAAAAGATTGGTGTAATGTTTGGAAATCCTGAAACTACCACAGGTGGTAATGCTTTAAAATTTTATGCATCCGTACGTTTAGATATTCGCCGCATTGCTCAAATAAAAGATGGTGATGAGGCGGTTGGTAATCGTGTTAAAGTGAAGGTTGTAAAGAACAAAGTAGCGCCGCCATTTCGTAACGCTGAGTTTGATATAATTTTTGGTGAAGGCATTAGTAAAGTGGGGGAAATTATTGACATGGGAGTTGAGTTAGGCATTGTACAAAAAAGCGGAAGTTGGTTCAGTTATGATAGTAATAAACTCGGGCAAGGCCGTGATGCGGTGAAACGATTGCTGCATGACAATCCTGAGCTTGCTTCAGAAATTGAAATTAAAATAAGAGCAAAACTGAACGAGGTGCAACTTGGTGCCGTAGTTATTGCTGAAGAATAAATTTTTGCGTTGGGTTCGTAAGCATAGCCATTGCGTCTATACGTAATGGCTTTTTAATTTTATAATACAGATAAGGAATAATTAAGAATGAAAAGCATCTGATTTAAAAATTTTTATGTTCAATGAAATTTGTTCATGCAAAAAAATTTTGTTTCTTTTATCATTCCAAGGTATTAACGAATGCTTGTTCAGAAAAAACATACAGTTGATCTTTCTGGTGTGAACATATTGATTGCTGAGGATGACCCAATCAGCATGTTGATTGTTTCAAAAATGCTTGATATAAAAAACGCCTCCGTGCTTGAAGCCGAAAATGGAGCGGAAGCAATTGAATTGCTTGATGAAGCACCAAACATTAACGTTGTTCTCCTTGATCTTGAAATGCCTACAATGAATGGTTATGTAGCAGTAAAAAAAATAAAGGAAAAATTTCCTTCTCTGCCCGTGCTTGCCATTACTGCAAATTTGATTGATAAAAATATGCAAACATCTCTTGCAAGAGACGGGTTTACTGACAGTATCTCCAAACCATTCAAGCCAGATGTTTTTTACGACAAAATCTTCAACGCGTTGAACAAAAACATCGCTTAAATCAATACTTATTTTTTTACAGGCATTTATTTTGATACTGTCTCAAAAGACGACAAATTCATAACCAATGAAAACACGAAGCGAAAACGCAAAAGATGAAATTCTTGCGGAACTTAAAGAATTAGACAAAGAGACTATCCATCTTGAAAGTGGTGTGTTGATGAAACCCTCACAGTGTTACAGCTTCTCTTTTTATCCACGGCCGCATTTTCTTTACAATACCAACTGCTCGCAGGAACTGAAAGATAAACTTCAAACAATTTTTAAAAAGTATTACAAAGAAGGTGTATGAGTTCAGTAACATCTTATAAAGATTTGATAACACGGGCACAAGAAGGGGAGAACAATGATCATTTTGATGAAGCAACAAAACTTTACAGTGAGGCTATCACCTTAGAACCTTCTTATGAATTTCCTTACGACCGGTTAATGATCATTTACCGGAAGCAAAAGAATTATAAAGAGGAGTTGAAAATTATAAATGAAGGCATTAATTTTTTTAAGCAGCAGCACGAGAACAAGCAAAAAGAGCTAACGGGCTCAAATAAAAAGATAATTCAGCTTAGTAATGCGCTTATGAAAAGCGTCGCCCTTAAAGATAAAAAAGGAAGGAATAATTATTATCCTGAACCGGTTCCTAAATGGGAGAAAAGAAAAAAGATGGTAGAAAGAAAACTAAAAAGTAAATAAAAGATCAAGCTGAGATCACAGTTAAAGAGATACTTCAAAACAGAAAATTGTAATTCCATATATTTTTTTGAAGCAGCGTTTTGTTTGCAAAAAGCATCAAACATAAAAAGCTAAAAAATGAGAAGCATTGTCTTTGCCATTTTGGTTTATTTTGTTTGCGCCTCTATAACATGTAATAAAACGGAAGAAAATGACTCTGAAACAACCGTAACTAATACTTTAACCGTGCCTTCGACGCCTACACAGTTTACCCTTCATCAAGCGGCGCTGTTGAAATTACCGGCTACAAAATTTATCTCATAAACAAAATGGTTTGAGAATCCAATTTGCAAGGTTAACTTATAAAGCCCACCATAATCGTTATTGTTGTGGAATATACTATTGTTTGTAATGCTGAACAGAATTCCTGGCTGCTGAAGTGAGTGACACAACCAAAGCTTAATAGAATTACTTCTGCTTGCCCCATAAAATTAAACTTCGCTTCTTTTGAACAATGATTTTATGAAACAGGATTATTTTTGCTCTCCAAAGCTTTTAACGAAAGATGGAAACACAAGTAGCAGGGCAACAGGCAAATATTCAAAAAGTAACGGAAGGAACAGTATTTTCAATTTTATTAACTATTAGTTTTTCGCATCTTTTGAATGACACCATTCAATCTTTGATCCCTTCAATTTATCCTCTCGTTAAAACTTCGTTGCATTTAAACTTTTCGCAGGTTGGATTGATAACCCTTACTTTTCAACTGGCTGCTTCATTGTTTCAACCGCTTGTCGGGATTTATACAGATCGCAAACCGCAACCGTTTTCGCTCGCCGCAGGTATGTGCTTTACACTTACAGGCTTAGTGTTGTTATCGCAGGCTAACCATTATGCCGTGCTGTTACTTTCTGTTGGATTGATAGGAACAGGCTCTTCCATTTTTCATCCTGAAGCCTCTAAAGTTGCCTACATGGCGGCGGGCAACAAAAGAGGTTTGGCGCAATCTATTTTCCAGGTAGGTGGTAATGCCGGAAGTTCATTAGGGCCCTTGCTCGCTGCATTGATAATAGTTCCGTTCGGCCAATCAAGTATTCTCTGGTTCTCGCTGCTGGCGCTGATCGCAATTGTAGTGCTGTTCAAAATTGGTAGCTGGTATAAAGCAAACATGCAGAGGATAAAAGGAAAAAGAAAAGAACAAGCATTAAGTGACCATCCTTCACTCTCTTCAACCAAAATATTTTTTTCCATTCTCATCTTATTACTACTGATCTTTTCAAAATATTTTTATATAGCATCTATCAGCAGCTATTATACATTTTACCTGATGGATAAATTTCATGTTTCCGTTCAAAGTTCGCAGGTTTATCTTTTTATTTTTTTATTTGCGGTTGCCGCGGGAACATTGATTGGCGGTCCTGTGGGAGATCGTTTCGGCCGAAAATATGTTATCTGGTTTTCTATTCTTGGAGTAGCTCCGTTTACTTTAATACTTCCTCATGCAACCTTGTTTTGGACCTGTGTGCTTACTGTATTTATCGGAGTTATTCTTGCGTCTGCATTTTCTGCGATCCTTGTTTATGCACAGGAATTATTGCCGGGAAAAATCGGATTGATTTCGGGATTGTTTTTTGGTTTTGCGTTTGGAATGGGCGGCTTAGGCTCGGCAGTTTTGGGTGCGCTTGCAGATCGCACAAGCATTGAGTTTGTTTATAAGATATGCGCTTATCTGCCGTTGATAGGGTTGTTAACGGGTTTCTTGCCGAATATCGGTGGAAAGAAAAGCTTATCAAAAAACTGAGCTCCGTTCAGTACTTCACTTTCTTCAAAATAACGTTTCCTAAACATGGAGTAAAGAATAATAACAAATAAAACGCACTCTATTTTTTATATCTTCTAAAAACCTTGATGGCAAGGCAATACAGCAACTTTTTAATCCCTGAATTATTAATCAAATTTTTCTTTCTTTAATTTTTCTTGGCACAATAATTGGGCTTATCCACCAGAAATTTTTAAAAATTAAAATGGTTGACCATGAAAAAATTACTTATTGCAGGAGCCTTGTTGATGTCTGTGGCTGCTATACAAGCATCTAAACAAAATGGAAAAACTGGTCTTGCATTTGCACAGGCCCAATGGAACAGCATCACTGACACTGTTCCTAATGATACAAGTGATACAACACACAAGCCACAATTTTATGGTAGCGTTGCGTGGAATAATATCAGTGATACTGTTCCCCAGGACACAAGCGACACTACGCACAAACCTCAATTTTACGGAAGTGTAGTTTGGAACAATATTAACGATACTGTTCCTCAGGACACAAGCGACACAACTCACAAACCTCAGTTTTACGGAAGTGTAGTTTGGAACAACATTAACGACACTGTTCCTCAGGACACAAGCGACACTACACACAAACCTCAACTCTATGCAGTAAGGTAATTGAATAAACCGCCGTTTTAAGTCCAAATCCGGTGAATTCAACCTTGTTGCAGAGGTTTAGAAAGTTAAAAAAATTAGTCTTTGTTTTATTGCTCTCTAAGTTTTCAAAAGTTTAGTGATGCATAAAACAAAGATTTTTTTTTGAAGAAAAACGAAAGTGAAGTTTTTGTTTAAAGCGTCTCACTCTTGTTCATTAGTACAAACATTGTGAAGAAGTAATTTTCGAAAGTTTACTCACGAAATATTTCCTTTCCTTCAGTCTTTCCGGCCTTATTGATTTTCGGTCTTTTGAGACTTACTCTTATTTTTAAAGTAACCTCTTAAAAAAAAGTTATGTTGCAAGGCAAGCAAATCTTCATTTAAATTTTTACTTGCAGCCTCCAGGTTTATAATTGTGCTTTTTAATCGCACGGCAAGTTCATCATCATTCAATAATGCACCGGCAGCGTTATTTCTGTTGTTTAATTGCTCGCTTGCATTTTTGATATTGTTCGTAATTTCTGAAGCAGTATATGAAACCTCTCTTAACTGTGTTATCGTACCGCGAAGATTATTGAACATGATGGTATCTGTTACAAGATCATTTATCAGCGTTCCTTCTTTGTTTAATTGAGCGGTGAAGTTTGAAAGATTTTTCATCACCTCCTGGCTTTGGGCTGCTGTTGCTTTAAAACTCAAAACAGTTGATTGTAAAGCAAGTAATGTGCGGCGAAGATCACGTGCAATTGTATCATTGTGCAGCAATTGTCCTATTGTACCCTGACCCTCAGCAATTTTTTTACTGATGTCGCTGAAGTTGCTTGTTATGGCAAGAAGATTTTTATTGTTTGCCTGCAAAGTGGCGAGCATGTCTTCCGTGCTTACAGGCTTTTCCGGAAGCAGAAAGTCCTTGTCGCGAACAACAGGAAAAGACCGTGTTCCTCCGAATATCACTACAATTTTATTTCCCATTAAACCATTGGAACTAACCTTTGCTTTAGCATCTTTATGAATAAGGCGCGCAATACGTTCATCAATATTCATGTCCACTTCAACAAGTGCATCGCTTGTAAATGTCATCTTTTTTATCGTACCTATCTTCACTCCCGACAGCCAAACATTATTACCGTTTTGTAAGCCACTTACATCATCAAAGATGGCTTTTACAGTTATTACTTTAACAAAAGTTTTTTTCTGTCCGCCCAAAGTAAAAACGGCTATTACAAGTATCGCCAGCGCTAAAAAAATAAAGATGCCAACAATTGTTGCGCGTTTGCTTTTTATTGCTTTCATACGTTTTCGATAAAGTTGTAATCATAAAAAGATTTGACACGTTCATCATCTGTGTCGAAGACTTCTTCAAAGCTTCCTTTGCGAAAAAATTTTCCATCAAGCATTAGGGCAATAATATCACCCGTTGTTTTTGCACAGGTAAGATCATGCGTGATAATGATGGAACTGGTATGATATTGCTGCTGCACTTCATTGATAAGATTATTGATGTCAATGCTTGTGATGGGATCGAGCCCCGCCGTTGGTTCATCATACAACATAATTTCAGGCTGAAGAATCAGTGTTCTTGCAATACCAATTCGTTTTCTTTGCCCGCCTGAAAGTTCTGCCGGCATTTGATCTATTGCTTGTGAAAGACCCACATCGTCCAAAACTTTTTTTACCGCACTATCCACTTCTGCTCTTGATAAATTTCTCCTGTTTCTTACCAATGGAAATTCAAGGTTTTCTCTCACCGTCATGCTATCATATAAAGCGCTGTTCTGAAATGAAAAGCCGATCTTCAATCGAAATTCCTGTAATTGTTTTACATCAAGTTTGTCAACTTCTTCGCCTAAAACTTTTACCGTCCCTTTATCCGGTTTTAATAACCCGGCAATGATCTTTATCAAAACAGATTTGCCCGTTCCTGAACGACCAAGCACTACAACATTCTCTCCTTTGTGTACATCAAGATCAATTCCGCGAAGCACTTTATTGGCACCGAAAGATTTTTCCAATCCTCTTATAACAATCATCGCTTCATCACTTTCTATCATTGATGCATGCTTCTTCATAAAATTTTACGACGGTCTTATTGCGTTTACAATCTGAACGATTATCATCTCTTCAATAAAAATCAAAAACATAGAAATAACAACAGAAGTGTTTGCGGCCTTACCAACTCCCTGCGTTCCGTTGGATGCGTGATAACCCTGGTAACAACCCGTTACGCCAACCGTAAAACCAAACACTATTGATTTGAATATGGAAGAAAAAATATCGAGAAACGAAATGCTTTCAAATGCATTTTCAAAAAAAGTGGTGAAGCTTGTTTGTTCATTTGCATGAATGTTCAGGAATCCGCCGATCATTCCGATAAAACCGGTATATAACACAAGCAGCGGTACCATAAAAGTAGTGGCAATAACACGGGTCACTACCAAAAATTTAAACGGATTTGTTGCAGAAACTTCCATTGCATCAATTTGCTCTGTTACTTTCATCGAGCCAAGCTCAGCGCCAATATTCGAACCCACTTTTCCCGCAACGATCAGTGCAGTAACCAAAGGCGCAAGTGCACGAATAATTGCAATAGACACCAATGAAGGCAACCACGATGTGGCGCCAAATTCGGCAAGCGAAGGCCGCGATTGTTTTGCAAAAACAATACCTGTAATAAAACCCGTCAGAGAAATTAAAGCAAGGGATTTGTAACCAATTTCAAAACATTGCCGTACGATTTCCTGGAACTCAAAGGGCGGTAAAAAAGCCTCTTTAAAAAATCGAAAAACAAATTTGTAAACTCGGTAAATATCAGAAAAAAAATTATCAATTGGTTTTGATATCACATATTTGTGAGGCTTCTGTTTTTGTATCTGCCGGTTTAAACTCATAGACGAGTACTGTTAGATTTTTTTGTAGCGAGCGATAGAATAACAATTAAGCTTTACTTGCGTCGCACTCTTGTACAAATAAAAATTCTATTGAGCAATGAGGCTCCTCCAACTTTGCTTAATGTTTCCTAAATGTTATTGTTCTTTTCATTCACAAAACAAAAATCCATTCTGTTCAATTGCGCTTCTGTTCTTCAAGTATCAAATCTGTTGCCAACGGTAACAGTGATTTTTAATCAGTAAGGAAACTTTTATTTCCCTTCGTTTTTATTCGCGTATTTTTCCGGAACTCCGATAGTTTTCACGAGACCCGTGAGCAACGACTTCCATAAGAAATTAAAAAAATGATCATGGTGATCCCGTTGAACGACTACATCAATATTTCGCGGCGCTTCTCCTTTTGATGGATTATTATTCTTTATAAAAAATGTATTTGCAATAAAGCTTGTAACCGATTTCTTTTTCAAATTACCCGAGCTGTCACCTTCCGGTTTAAGAGGTGTGAGATGAAGATCATTATACAACATTAAAATTTCACATCGCATTGTATAAATGTTCCCTTCAAGATGCACAGTCCCTTCTTTCATCTCCCCGCTTTTTACTTTAAAGAAACCAAGCGGTTCTGCAAAAGGATTTAAGATCGTTTTATTTAATGCGCCCATTTGCAGATCAAAAGAACAGTCTGCGGTTTTGGGTTTTGAAAGATCAAATTGAAATTTGCATTTCGTTTCCACTTTACTCATAAACATTGCGGAACCTGAAAATGAAACATGCGCATTTTTATTTATCGAAGATTTTACATTCGTAAGATTTTCTAAAGTGCCATTTAAATTGTCAAAATAAATTCCGCTGCTTTTTTTCACCTGCGGGTTGTATTCTTCATATTCAACTTTCCATTGGTGAAGATTGATTTTTCCAACGTCAATTTTTAAAGGAACACCAAGAAGCAATTGGCTGGGAAAATTATCAAAGTTTACGTTTGACGGAGGCGGCAAAGAACGATCAATATAATCTTTTATCACGCAATCATACACATCGGCTTCAGCCGCAAAAAGATTTTCATGGTTGGCAAGCTTCCACCAATCAACATTGTTCAAGACTACTTTTGGTGTGTGAATATCATAACGGTCATCTCTGTAAGGTAATTTTTTTACGAATTCTTCTTTGTTGCCTCTTGGCACAAGCGATACGTCTTTAGCAATCATTGTATGGTTTGTTGCAACCACAGAAACAGATCCCACTTTAAAAAAGTAAAGACTGTCCGGTGTTCTGGCTACATAATTTTTGAAGGAAAGCTCTGCTTCTTTTGCAAAAAGAAACCGGTTTTTATCGAACTGGGTAGTCGAATCAATAAGCAAATGAGAAAAACTGGCATTTACATCTTCATAAGTTTTTGTTTTATTTTTTTCTTCAGCTTGTTTGCTGATAAGCGTTGCATGGTTCACAATAATTGAATTAACGGAAACGCTCTTTACCTGTTTCATGACCTTTTGATACAAAGTGATCGAGCTATCTTCCTTTCGTTGTTCTGCATTGTATGGTTTAGGATCATGATAAACTTCTACAACAGGATTATATAGAAAAATGGAATCAAGTTGAATATTATCCGAATGAATAACATCATTAATTGTAATGCCGTTAATGTGAAGAGAATCTAAAGAAATTTTATAAACATCATCAGGAGCTTTTTTTAAACCGTTAAGTTTTTGCAATGCAGAAGTATCTGGAATAAGCGTTGCGTTAATTAGGTCAAGCTGCGAATGCGTAATATCCGGTTCAAGTTTTTCTACAGATAGATTGTATAAACCATCTGAGCCATCTTTTACGAGCTGTTGCAATTTTTTTACGACTAAAGGCCTGATATCTGCCGCCGATTCCGCTTTTGGAACTTTTTGTTTTGGATCATTTGCTTCTGCTGAAAAATGAATATACAACACCGCCACGGCTGCGAGAATAACAATTATTACAATGACGATATATCCGCTCCTTTTCATTGCAATATGTTTCCAAATACTGCACCACAAAAAATTACTGTTGTGATAACGCTAAATCAATAAACAACTGAAAATTGAGTGATGATAAAATTCTACGATAAAATTTAAAAGGGAAAACTGTAGTTGAGTAAAGAACAAG
>Ga0207657_10003443_pt1 | contig 16881 bp, 13 predicted proteins | sample KBSC33metaG_FD_184316 | JGI IMG/M metagenome (GOLD analysis project Ga0207657, IMG submission 184316) | Corn rhizosphere microbial communities from Kellogg Biological Station, Michigan, USA - KBS C3-3 metaG (SPAdes) (version 2) | ecosystem: Host-associated > Plants > Roots > Rhizosphere > Soil ... | reverse complement strand
GCGCACCCCGCCGGGACCACTCAGGGGCGTTTCCCGCTCACCCATCCCGGAGTCGAACGCATTCGACCGCCGGCCGATGATGACCTCGTCCGACGAAGTCAGAGGCGCGGCGAGATCGATCGGGGGAATCGTCGTCGGCGTGATCGTCGGAACGTCGATCGTCGGCAGGTCGGGACGCGAGATTGCCTGTTCGGTTGGCGTGCGCGAGAGCGGTGGCGAGGCGCTGGCTGCAGGCGTTGGCGGTGTGGGCCGGATGAAGCGGATGGTATCGAGGACGATCTCCGGCCCGGACCGAGCGCTGCTGCGCCCGGGAAGGGTGAGCGCAACGATGGCGGCGATCACCATGCCATGCACCAGCATGCTCATGACGGTGCCGCCGAGGCGGCGCGGACGGGTAGCGCGGGACTCCAGCAGGACGTTCAACATGGTTGCCTCCGGTGCGTGGTTCGCGATCACCTTCTGCACCGACGACGATACGACTTGAACCTTGGGCCTTCATGAGGGCTCGATTACCGGTCGATCAGCTTTGCGTGACGGCCCGCTGAACGAACGATGAAGAAACGATGAAGCGGGGCGGCCCCGATGAGGCCGCCCCGCTTCTCGAACCCGCTCTCTCGAGCGTTGCGCTCAGGTGTTGCGATCGATGCGGCTCTGGTTCTCGCCGACCTTGCGCTGCGCCTTGCCCTCGAGCTCCTTGGCCTTGCCCTTGAGCTGCTCGCTGGTGTCGTCCGTCAGACCGCCGGCGGCGTTGCGCACCTTGCCCTCGACTTCCTTCGCCCCGCCCTTGACCTGGTTCTTGAGGCCGTCCGTGCCGAGATCGTCTGCCATTGTCGTAGCTCCTGAGTGAGATTGAGGGTCTCGCCTGTTGGCCCTCCTCAAAGCAATGCGCGTGCCCGATCCTGCGGAGGCGGGCGCGACCGTTTCCGGGGTGCGCCCCGCTCGAACCCGCTTCCCCACCCGCGTCATGAGCATTCGTCGAATCGTCGCGCTGTTCAGCACCGTCGCCCTCCCGGATGGGGCCGCCGCCCAGGACAGCGCTCGCACTCGCATCCTTCCACCGCTGAGCGTGACTGCGTCGCGCTCGGCGACTTCCGTCTTCGACGTGCCACTCGCCGTCACCCTCGTCTCGGCCGAGCAGCTTCGCGCCGCACGCGGCGTCGGGCTGGATGAAGCGCTCTCGCTGGTGCCCGGCGTCGTGGCGCAGTCACGGAGCGGTGGCGGTGACGTGCGCATCACCATCCGCGGCTTCGGGGCGCGGGGCGCCGGCGACCGCTCCAACGCCGGCACCACCCGCGGCATCCGTGTGCTGCTCGATGGCATCCCGGAGACCGAGCCGGACGGCCGCACCGCGCTCGACCTCGTGGATCTCGCGCTCGTCGAGGGAATCGAGGTGGTGCGCTCCAATGCATCGTCACTCTACGGGAACGCGGCGGGCGGCGTGATCGACCTGCGCAGTGTACCGGCGGCGGGCACGCCCTCGTTGAGCGTTCAGTCGCAGGCGGGGAGCTTCGGCCTGCAGCGCTTCATCGGGCGAGCCGCCGCGCCCGCCGGCGACGGGACCATGTACGTCAGCGTGGCGAACACCCACCTCGACGGTTGGCGTGCGCACTCACGGAGTGATCGCACCACCCTCCTCGCCGGCATTCGGGCGCCGTTGGGCGATCGCACGACGCTCGCCGTGCTCGCGGCCGCGGGCAACGACCGCTACCAGATCCCGGGTCCGCTCACTCGCGCGGACGCGGACTCCGCACCGCAGCGCGCGAACTCCACCTACGCCCAGCGCCAGGAGCGCCGCCACAATCGGCTGGCGCGTCTCGGTGCAACCGTCGAACATGAGCTCGACTCCACACGCACGATCAGCGGCATGCTCTTCGTGGCGCCGAAGTTCCTGCAGCGCTCGGAACGTGGCACCTTCCGCGACTTCACCCGCTATCACCTCGGCGGCAACCTGATCGCGCGGGCGGCGCACCCGGTCGCGGATGGCGTGCGCGGGCGGCTCAGCTTCGGCGCCGATGAGGCGTACCAGGACGGTGCGGTCATCTTCCACGACCTCACACCGCAGGGTACGCGCGGCCTCGAGCTCCGCGACAACAAGCGCGAGGGGGCGAACAACTTCGGCGTCTTCGTCGACGAGCAGCTTGCCGTGGGCGAGCGGCTGCTCGTCTCGGTCGGCGCGCGGTACGACGCGATCAGCTACTACAACGAGAGCTTCATCGAGCCGGTGACCGACGCGTCGCGCACCTTCTCTCGCGTCACGCCCAAGCTCGGCATCACGTGGAAGTCGTCGCCTGCCCGTTCGTTCTACCTGAACATCGGCGGTGGCGTGGAGGCACCAGCGGGGAACGAAACCGATCCGGCGTCCACTTTCGGCCAGGACACCGTCACCTCGCTCAATCCGCTGCTCGAACCGATTCGCTCCACCACGTTCGAGGTGGGCACGAAGCACATGCTCGCGGTGGGCGACGGCACGTCGCTACTGCGATCGGCCAGCTACGACGTGGCGCTGTACGACACGGAGGTGCGGAACGAGATCGTGCCCTATCGCGGCGGGCGATTCTACTTCACGGCCGGCCGGGTGCGACGTCAGGGCGCCGAGCTCGGGGTCGCGGTCCAGGGAGCCGGGGGCGTGAGTGCCCGCGGCGCGTTCACCCTGAACCGCCATCGTTACACCGAGTACGTGGTGGACTCCGTCCACTATGGCACCCCGGGGCGATTCGCCGACTATGGCGGGAATCGCGTCGTCGGAGTGCCTGAGCTGCACTTTGGCGCATCGCTCACCCTGGAGCCCGCAGCGCTGGAGGGCCTGCGCCTCGAGGCTGGCGTGACTGGCACGGGCCGCTACTTCGCCGACGACGCCAATCGTGTGGACGTGCCGAGCCATGCGCTGGTGAACGCGAGCGCGCTGTTCGAGCGCGGGAACGTCGTCGGCTCGGGCCGGACCGTGCGGACCTTCGTCTCGGTGAACAACCTGTTCGATCGCCGGTACATCGGGTCGGCGTTCCTGAACCCGGACGTGGTGAACGGGGTCCCGGTAGCATTCGAGCCGGGCCGGCCGAGGGAGGTGGTGGTCGGGCTGCGGATCGGTATGTAGAGCAAGGCACTGGACAACGACATATCGTGCGATATATCTTCACGCCAATCGCACGATATATCGGACAACCCGGAGGCCTCCATGTTCGGACCTTCCCCTTTCTGGAACTGCCAGCCCCTCCACGCCCGCGGGAAGTGGGGGTGGGACGCCAGCTTCATGAGTGGCTTCTTCGGCCCCGAGGGCCGTCCTCGCGGCCGCTGGCGCGGCGGACGCATCTTCGAGCAGGGCGACCTGCGCTACGTCATCCTGCGCCTCCTCGAGGAGAAGCCCCGCCACGGCTACGAGATCATCAAGGCGCTCGAGGAGCGCTTCGGGGGCAGCTACGCACCCAGCCCGGGGGTGGTCTACCCCACCCTCCAGCTCCTCGAGGATCAGGGCTTTGCCCGCGTCCGCCCGGAGCAGGACGGCAAGAAGGTCTACGAGATCACCGACGCCGGCCGAGCGCACCTGAAGGAGAACCAGGACACGGTGGACTCGATCTTCGAGCGCATCAGCAAGCTCGTTGGCCACTTCCTGGACGAACCGATGACCGCTGTCCATTCGGCGTTCCGCGGAGTGGGCAAGGCCACCTATTCCCGCGCCACGGACGCCGTGCAGAACCCCGAGGTCCTGCGCCGGATCGTGGAGATCCTCGAGCGGGCCAGGAAGGAGATCGACGAAATCCCTCGCTGAGCGAGGGACCCGCTCCCCCTGAGCGGAACGCCCCATAGCTTTCAGCCGGGCCGGCGACGCATGCGTCGCCGGCCCGCGCCGTTGCTGACGGCGCGTCCCGATGCACTCGAGATGTCGCCCGATTCCGCAGGACACACACCGGAACATGCGCCGCATGCGCCTGCCACCGGGAAGCGCCTCGCCTTCCTCACCGTCACCGCACTGGGTGTCGTCTACGGCGACATCGGTACCAGTCCGCTCTACGCCCTTCGTGAGTGCTTCAAGGCGGAGTACGGCATCCACCCGACGACGGCGAACGTCCTCGGCGTCCTCTCCCTGATCCTCTGGTCGCTGATCCTCGTCGTCAGCGTGAAGTACATCGTCTTCATTCTTCGCGCGGACAACAACGGCGAGGGCGGGATCCTCGCCCTGCTGGCCCTCCTCCTCCAGCAGGCGCGGCGTAGCGGCGACTCCAGCCGCCGGCTCGCCCTCATTGCGCTCGGCTTGTTCGGTGCCGCCCTCCTCTATGGCGACGGCGTGATCACCCCCGCCGTCTCGGTGCTGAGCGCGGTGGAAGGAGTCGATGTGGCGACCCCGACGCTGTCGCACGTCGTCGTGCCCATCTGTCTGCTGATCCTGTTCGCGCTGTTCATGGTGCAGCGCTACGGCACGTCGAAGGTCGGGATCGCATTCGGGCCGCTCATGCTGCTCTGGTTCGTCGTCATCGGCGCGCTGGGACTGCGCTCCATCATCGGCGCTCCGGAAGTGCTCGGTGCGATCAATCCGTGGCACGCCGTCGTGTTCTTCTATGAGAACCGCATGGCGGGTTACCTCACCCTCGGCGCGGTGGTGCTGTGCGTGACGGGCGGTGAAGCGCTCTATGCCGACATGGGCCATTTCGGCAAGCGGCCGATTCGCGTGGCGTGGTTCGGCGTGGTGCTGCCGGCGCTGCTGCTCAACTACTTCGGCCAGGGCGCGCTCCTGTTGCGCGAGCCCGCGGCGCGATCGAATCCCTTCTATCTGCTCGCCCCGCCGTCGCTGCTCTGGCCGCTCGTCATCATCGGGACCTCGGCGGCGGTGGTGGCCTCGCAGGCGCTCATCTCCGGCGCATTCTCGCTGACCCAGCAGAGCATCCAGCTCGGCTACTCGCCGCGCATGCAGGTGATCCACACCTCCAAGCATCATGCGGGTCAGATCTACGTGCCCGAGGTGAATCGCGCGCTGATGTTCTTCTGCCTGCTGCTCGTCATCGGCTTCCAGACGTCGAGCGCCCTCAGCGCCGCCTATGGCATCGCCGTCACCGGGACGATGGCCATCACGACCCTGCTCTTCGCCGTCGTGGCGCGCGCGCGGTGGAACTGGTCGCGCTGGCACGTCGGGCTGCTCACGGCGGTCTTTCTCGTGATGGACCTCGCCTTCCTCTTCGCGAACGTCGTGAAGATCGAGCACGGCGGCTGGGTGCCGATCGTGATGGCCATCGCCATCTACACGCTGATGAGCACGTGGAAGCGGGGTCGTGCGGACCTGTACGAGCTTCACGCCGCGCGCTCGCTTCCGATGGACACGTTCCTGCATAGCCTCGAGCGCTCGGCGCCACTACGCGTGCCGGGCACGGCCGTGTTCATGACGTCGGACCTGGGCGGCGTCCCGGTCGTGCTGCTGCATCACCTGAAGCACAACAAGGCGTTGCACCAGACGGTCATCCTGCTCAGCGTGCAGACGCGCGGCGTCCCCGACGTGCCGATCGAGAAGCGGATCGAGTTCGCGCCGCTCGGCCAGGGCTTCTATCGACTCGTGGCGAGCTATGGATTCATGCAGTCGCCGGACGTGCCAGCCGTATTGAGCGGTCTCGCCGAGCGTGGCGTGCCGATCGCGCCGATGTCGACGTCCTATTATCTGGGGCACGAGCGGCTGGTGCTCACCGGCCCCGCGAGGATGCCGCGCTGGCGCAAGAAGCTGTTTGCGTTCATGTCGCGCAACGCGCGTTCGGCAACGGAGTTCTTCCACATTCCGCCGAATCGCGTGCTGGAGCTGGGCGCGCAGATCGAGTTCTGACTTTCACCAGGCTGATGGCTACCGAAACCGCCAACTTCCCCATCGAGCCGGGCGCGCATGCGCCCGCGACCGGCAAGCGGCTCGCCTTCCTGACGCTCACCGCGCTCGGTGTCGTGTACGGCGACATCGGCACGAGCCCGCTCTACGCGCTCCGCGAGTGCTTCAAGGCGGAGTACGGCATTCACCCGACGCCGGCGAACATCGTCGGTGTGCTGTCACTGATCGTCTGGACGCTCATCCTCGTCGTGAGCGTGAAGTACATCGTCTTCATCCTTCGCGCGGACAATCGCGGCGAGGGCGGCATCCTGTCGCTCCTCGCGCTGCTGCTCCAGCGCGAGCGGCGCGGCGAGGATCGGAAGCGGCGCATGATCCTCGTCGTGCTCGGCCTGTTCGGTGCGGCGCTGCTCACGGGTGAAGGCGTGATCACGCCGGCCATCTCGGTATTGAGCGCCGTCGAGGGACTCGAGGTCGGCGCACCGGCGCTGGCGCGACTCGTCGTGCCGGTGACGCTCGTCATCCTGTTCGTGCTGTTCATGGCACAGCGCTACGGCACGTCGCGCGTCGGAAGCGCGCTCGGCCCGATCATGCTGCTCTGGTTCATCACCATCGGCACCCTCGGCGCGCGCGAGATCATCCAGACACCGGAAGTGATCCGCGCCCTCAACCCGTGGTACGGCGTGCGGTTCTTCCTCGATCACGGCGTGGCGGGCTTCCTCACCCTCGGCGCCGTGGTCCTCTGCATCACCGGCTGCGAAGCGCTCTATGCGGACATGGGCCACTTCGGCAAGCGGCCGATCCGCATCGCCTGGTTCACCGCCGCCCTGCCGGCGCTGATGCTCAACTACTTCGGCCAGGGCGCGCTGCTGCTGCGCTCTCCGTCGGCGGCGAGCAATCCGTTCTACCTGCTCGCGCCGCCGGGCTTCCAGTGGCCGCTGCTGATCATCGCCACCGCTGCCGCCATCGTCGCGTCCCAGGCGCTGATCTCGGGCGCGTTCTCGCTGACCCAGCAGAGCATCCAGCTCGGTTACTCGCCGCGGATGCAGATCATCCACACCTCGGAGCGCGAGGCGGGACAGATCTACATCCCGGAGATCAACAAGGCGCTCATGGTCGGGTGCCTGCTGCTCGTCGTCGCCTTCCGCAGCTCGAGCGCGCTGAGCGCGGCCTACGGCATCGCCGTCACCGGCGCGATGGCCATCACGTCGATGATGTTCGGCATCGTGGCGCGCCAGCGGTGGAACTGGCCGCTCTCACGCGTCATCGCGCTGACGACGGCGTTCCTCGTGATCGACCTGTCGTTCTTCGCGGCCAACGTGATCAAGATCGAGCACGGCGGATGGGTGCCGCTCCTGCTCGCCATCGGCATCTACACGCTGATGAGCACGTGGAAGCGGGGCCGCCAGCAGCTCGGCCGGCTCCAGGACAGCAACGCCATGCCGATCGACACCTTCCTCACCAGCATCAGCCGCAATCCGCCGGCGCGGGTCAAGGGGACGGCCGTGTTCATGACGTCGAGCCCGGAGGGTGTTCCGGTGGTGCTGCTCCACCACCTGAAGCACAACAAGATGCTGCACGAAACGGTGATCCTGCTCAGCGTGCAGACGCGCGGCATCCCCGAGGTCGGACGCGACCACATCGTGCAGTTCAAGCAGCTCGGCCAGGGGTTCTACCGCGTGGTGGCGAACTACGGGTTCATGCAGTCGCCCAACATCCCGGAGGTGCTCGCGGCGGTGGCAGCGCAGGGCGTCTCCATCCCGCCCATGGACACCTCGTACTACCTCGGCCGCGAACGCCTCGTGCTCACCGGGCACGCGCAGATGTCACGCTGGCGGAAGGCCCTTTTCGCGATCATGTCGCGCAACGCGCGCTCGGCCACCGAGTTCTTCCAGATCCCGCCGAACAGGGTGATCGAGCTGGGAGCGCAGATCGAGTTCTGACCTCACCGGTTCGACAGGATCCTTTCGAACAGGTCGAGCCCGCGCCGGTCTCCGCTCTGTCCAAGCCAGAAGAGTGCCTGCCGCCGGACGCGAGCGTCGCGGTTCGTCTGCGCCACCTCGAGCAGCGGCGGAACGCCTTCGTGGTTGCGGAGCTGGGACAGGGCGAACACCGCCGAGGTGCGTGCCTCGCTCTCGTCGCTCACCGTCTCGTCGTCATCGGGGGCGGAAAGATCGTTCACATGGCCGCTCATCTTCGCGCTGGCGAACCGGCTGAGCCAGAGCGCGGCGTCGTTTCGCGTGCTGCGACTGCGCGTCGCCGTGTCCCGGGCCACGGCCAGCAGCTCACGCCATGGATACGTGCTGTCGGCCAGAACTGCCGGCATGATGGCGAGGTTGCTCACGTGGCTGGTCGCGCTCCTCGCGAGCTGGAGGAAGTACGCCGCCGCCGCCGTGGCGGGCACAGCACCGAGGTCGGTCACTTGCCGATCTGACGGGCGGCGTCGCGGCTGGCCGACCGACGTTCGGATGTCGCGAACGACGCCATCCTGCACCTCGAGTCGCGCGCGTACCGGTCCGGCCTCGCAATACCCCGCGTCGTCCGCGGAGTAGCGGCCCACGTGCATCGTGCGGCCCACGGAGATCCCGTCGTCACCGTTTCCGCACACGCCTGGCCGCGACGCGAAGTGCAGCTCCACCGTTCCGTTTCGCACCGCACTCACGCGCTGCGCGATCTCCTGCCCGCGCGCGGACTGGCTGAGCGTCAGCGCGATGACACTCGTCATCGCCAGGATCGAGAGTCGGGTCATTGGCCTCTCCACTCAGTGCGTCACGATGTCCGCGATCATCTTCGCGACGCGAGGGTCGTTCTTCTGGGCGAGCCAGAAGAGCGCCTTGCTGCGCATGTCACGACGCTCGTCGTTGCGCGCGATGTTCATCAGCGCGTCGATCGCCGATTCCTCATCCCGCTGCGAGAGGACGAAGATCACGTGCTCGCGCAGTCGCGGCTCCCGGACGCTGCCGTAGAGCGAGACGAGGTCGGCCACCCGCGCGTGTCCCTGTCCAGCCCAGAACACCGCCTTGCGTCTCACCTCGAGCGGTTGACGTTCGTCGCGCGCACGGTCCAGCAGCCACCGCGCCCCGCCTTCGTCGTCGCCCTGGGAGACGGCCATCAGGATCCGGTCCTTGAGCCGGGGACTGTCCAGGCGGTCGAACGCGGCGCGCAGGAATGCCGCATCTTCCGGCGTCTCGTTTCTTCCCTGGCCCAGCGCAAAGATCGCCGACCCGCGCACGGCGTCCGTCTCCTTCGCGTCGTCGATCACGCTGCGGACGAGCGAGCGCGCCTGCGGCGAATCGCTCTGCCCCAGCCAGAACACTGCACTCTTGCGGACGCCCTCGCTGCCGTTGCGCGCGAGGTCCATCAGTGCAGTGAGACCAGCATTGTCATCGAGCATGGCAAGCGCACTCACCGCCGCGCTCTGGATGCCGTCGCCGGGCCCGACGTCGTCAGCATCGGTGGGCGACGTGCCACGCCGCGCCAGTTCGACGAGCGGCGCAACGACCGACCTGTCTCCCACCACGCCGACGAAATTCACGGCGCGGCGCCTCGTCTGCAGCGCCACGGAGCCATCGCGCGCCAGGCGGAGCAGGTCGGGCGCGATGTCGGCGCTGTCGGCGAGCACGGCGGCGAGCAGTGGATTGCGCCGCGACGACGCCGAGACCTGCGGAGCGAGGGAAAGGAAATATGCCGCCGCCTGGGCCGCCGGGACGGTGCCCAGGTCGAGCACGGCCCCACCCGTGGGCCAGCTCCCGCCAATGTGGGGGCGCAGGGCGACCACCTGATGATCACGTACCGTGAGCGCCACCCGCGCCGGGCCGCGCCGGCAATCGAAGCCCGACCAGCTGCCGTACGACTCCACCGAGCCGTACACGTTGAACGCATGGCCGACCGAGACGGCATCCTTGCCGTCGCCGCACGCGTTGTGGCGCGAAGCATACGTCATCCGCACCTCGCCATCGGGCGCGCCGGCTACGCGCGCCGCGATGGTGGTCGCCGACTGCGCGCCCAGCACGGGTGCACCCGCGATGGCGAGCAGGGCGAGGGAAGCTCTGAGGCTGGTCATGACGTCACCGCCCGTTGATGATGTCGAGGAGCAGCTGCTTCACGCGCGGATCCCGGCTCTGGCCGAGCCAGAAGATCGCCTTCTTCCGCATCTCGACATTCGGGTCGTGCTTGGCGATCTCGATCAGCTTGTCCGTTGCTGCCGTCTCGTTCTGCGACGAGAGGACCCAGATGAGCTGCCCCTTCACCTCGTCGCCGCTGACCTTGTCGTACAGTCCGATCAGATCCGCCGAGCTCACGCCGGCCTGGCCGGCACTGAAGATTGCCTGCTTCCGAACCTCGACCGAATACTTCGGATCGGCGGCGATCGTCATCAGCCAGCGGTCGTTGCCCTCGCCGCGCATCTGCGACAGCGAGAAGAGGATCTTCTGCGCGACCTCGTCGTCCTTCTCCGACCTGGTGGCGGAGAGCCGCGAGAAAAGATCGCGCAGGAAGGCCGCATTCTCCGGCGAACGCTTCTGGCCGAGCCAGAAGACCGCCTTCTCGCGCAGGCCCGTCGGTGCGGACGCATCCTGGGCGATGACGCGCACGGCCCGCGAGCCGCGATCGCCGCTCTGCTGCATCAGGGCGAACACCGCCTGCTCGCGCAGCTCCTCACTCGTGGTGTTGGAGGCGAGCATGCTCTCCAGCGCGCTGGCCGCGCGATCGGTGTTCACCTGGCCGAGCCAGAACACGGCCTTCCTGCGCACGTCCTCGTCCGGATCGTTGCGGACGGCATCGAGCAGGATGTTCTCGGTCTCCGGCGTACGCTTCTGCGAGACGAGGAACAGCGCCTTCTCGCGAAGGTTCGCCGAACAGGCATCGCGTCGCGCGAGGACCTGCTTGAGGATCGGCATCGCCTGATCGGCGTTCATCTGGAGCAGCGCGTTCAGTGCCGCCACGCGCTCGTCGTCGCGCTCGTCGCCGTTGCCGCGCGCGCAGGGCTGTCCCTGCGTCGCCGCTTCGGCAACCGATTGCGCCGCCGCGTTGTCGCCGGCCCGCGCCAGCGCGCCGCGCACCCGCACGGCCAGGGCATCGGCATCACCGCGCGTCGCCGCCTTCGGGAACCGGGCCTTCTGCGCATCGAGCGCGCGCAGCGCGGCACGAAGCTCTCCGGTCTCGCCGATGCTGTAATGCGCATACGCTTCCCAGTAGAGCGCGTCGCCGGCGTACGCCGACCCGGGATACTGCTCGGCGATCCGCGCGAAGGTACGCGCCGCCGCGCGATAGTCGCCGCGGTTCAGCGCTTCGCGGCCGGCGCGATAGAGGGAGTCGGCCGGGTCATCGGCCTGCCACGCCGCGCGCGGCGCGGTGGCGAACTCGGGGACGTGAATCGCCGTCGCCGGCGGGGCGGTGAACGCGGGCGAGGCGGGCTGCGGCGCGCCGCCAGCCGCCGCCAGAGCCACAGTCGCCGCGAGAAGGAATCGGATGGTCATTGGTCGGTAGTCTCGGTTCGAGCAGAAGTGTGAGCGCGATCAGTCAGCGGTCGCGCCCGCGGGCAGCGCGGAGCGCAGTCGGGGAAGCAGATCGCGGTCGTGCATCGCGCGCTCGATCAGCTCGCGCTCGCCCGCCTGGAGCGGAGCGCCGGAGAGCTGAACGATCTGCGCGAGCACGAGCTCCAGATCGGTGAACAGCGCGCGAAACTGCGGATCCTTCGCCGCCGGCGAATCGAGCAGCAGCCGCGTGCTGGTAAGGACGTCGCGGGCCCAGCGGCCCGCCTGCTGCACGGACTCCGCGTCGCGCGGCTGGCCGCCGTTCGCGCGGTACGACGTGAGCAACGCCTCGGCCTGGACGAGCGTCTGGCGTGCGGCAAGCCGGTAGAGACGCTGCGCGTCGGTGTCGGACTCCGTGCCGTATGCCGTCGAGCCGTCGCGCGAGTCCGGCTTTGTCGAATGGTCAACGGCCGATGGCGTACCCAAAGTGGCGACGCGCTGACCTGCCGCCGGAGTGCGGCGAATGGCTGCACCGCCCGAGTTGATGGCACTCGGTGCGGTGGTGACGGAGCTCGATGCGCCTTCATTCGTCGCACCGGCGTCCGGGACGATTGAGGTGGCAGCGACATGCTGGGTGTCGCCGCTCGCGTGCTGGACGGCGACGCTCACAGGAGCCCGCGGCGCAAGCACCTCGCGCTCGAGCATGACGCCGAGCACGAGGCCCGCGGCCAGCGCGGCAGTCCAGGCGTACGGCACGATGTGTCGGCGTTTCCGCACGCCGGGCGCGATGTCCGGAGTCGCAATCGGAGCGGCCACTCCCGTACCGGCCGCCCGCACGGCCGGCGCGATCGCCAACCACATCGCCTCGCGCGGCACCTCGCCGCTCGGTCGATTGTACTGCTTGGCCAGGGCGCGCAACCGCGCGTCCATCGGCTCATCGTTCCACTGTGGCGTATCAGTCATGCACCCATTCTCCCGCAAAATCCGCCAGTGAGTCGCGAAGCTTGGCTCGAGCCCGTGAGAGCTGCGCCTTCGATGTCCCTGCGGTGATCTCCAGCGCTTCACCGATCTCCTCGTGGGTATAGCCTTCGACGTCGTGCAGCAGGAACACCGTTCGACATCCCTCCGGCAGCGCGTCGATCGCCTTCGCCAGCCGCTCCTTCAGGTCCGGCTCCGCGTGGCGCGTCGCCGACGGCACCATCACCGCCTCATCGAGCAGCGCCTCGCGTTGGTCGAACCGCTTCACCTTCTGCAACCCGTTCAGGATCACCGACACGGCGATCGTGTGCAGCCAGGACCCGAAGGCCGCCTCGCCGCGATAGTCCGGCAATCGCGAAAAGGCCCGGATGAACGCGTCCTGCGTGAAATCCTGCGCGAGCTCGTGCCGCCCGCACATTCGATAGGCGAGCCAGAACACGCGGTCGACGTGCGCGTCATACAGCCTGCGCCCCGCGGCCTCGTCTCCCGCGAGCACGCGGGCAATCAATTCACGTTCGTCCAGTTGCTGGCCGTCCATCCGCAGTCCTTACCCCGGGGCTGTGGACCGTCAGGTCCGTCGAGCGGTATTCGCCGGAAGCGCTACTCCGCTCGTGGCGACTCAAAGACAGAAGCAGGCCAGAAAGGGTTGCACGACAAAGGCGTCCTGTCGAGATGCGACCGGACGCCCCCGCAACGACGAACGAGCCACGCCTCGCGGAGGGTGGCTCGTCGGTCCTCGTACTGAGTACCGGGTACTTGGGTACCCGGGTTTTCGTGTGGGAGCTGTGTCGCTACACCACCACATCCACGTAAACCGTCGGCACCTTGATGTTCTGGAGCGTGTTCGGCAGGTCGCGCATCATGCGCTCGAGCTGCGGCCGGACCCGCTCGAGCTGCAATCCCGCCTGGCGCAGGGCCGCCTCGATCTGCGGGCCGATCTCGAAGTGCAGGTCGCTGAGCGGCTCCATCAGCTCAGGCGCGTCGGGTGCCTCGGGCGGTGTAGCGGGCGTGGCCGGCCGTGCCATCCGCATGCGCACCATCGGCATCGGAGCCATGGGTGCCATCGGAGCCATCGCCGGCATTGGCGCCATCATCCCCGATCCGCCGAAGATCATCATTCCCCGGCTGCGCGGCAGGTCGCCCGCCCGGGCCACCTTCATCTTCACGTCACGGAAGCGGCCATCCGAGTACACCCGCAGCGTGACGTCATTTCCCGGCTTGAGCTTCGATACCTCACGCATCAGCCGTTGGGCGCGCGCACTGGCCATGTAGTTGTCGCCCGCGTCCTCACGCGCCACACGCAGGTCCACGCCGTTGATGGCGGCGATGCGATTGCCCTCCTCGAGTCCGGCCGCGGCGGCCGGCGTGGAGTCCTGCACCGACACCACGAGCACGCCCAGCGTGTCGCGCCTGCTGCCGCTGCTGCCGATGCCGAATCCGAGCGCCGGGCGATCGTCCCTGTCGGCGCGGCTGAAGCGGATCATCTGCGTCCGGCCGAACAGTGAATCGGCGTTCGCCGTCCTGACGCGAAGATTCTGCGTGCGGCCATCGCGATAGACGCGAAGCTCCACTTCGTCACCCGGCTTCACCTTGTCCAGCTCACGCGTCAGGCGATGGGTGAGCGCGTTGGACATCTCGATGTCCTCGATGTCCGCCGCGTTGGCGCGCAGGCTCACGCCGTTGATCGCGGCGATGCGGTTGCCTTCCTCCAGCCCGGCGCGCTCGGCGGGGCTGTCCTTCGTGATGCTCGTGATGAGCAGGCCGAGCGTATCGCGCGCCGTGCCGGTCGCCCGAGTGCCGAGACCGAGCGCAGCAGCGGGACCGCTGCGCGAGAGCGTGAATGCTCGAGCTTCCGGTGCGCGGCGAATGCGCACGTCCTCGGAGCGGGTAGTCTGCGCGGCAGCGGGAATGGCGGCCCAGCCGAGTGCGGCCAGGGTGAGAGCATTGGTGAGTCGCATGGAATCCTCAGGGCGTGGTTTCTGTCACCACGTCTGACACCCGCGGTCGGTAGAGGGTTTTCCGACCGCTGCACCATTCACGCGACCAACCGGTCATATTTCGGCATGGCTACGACGACCGATCCCCGAACTACCGTGCCGGACGGCTCACCGCCGCCCGATCTCGACGCGTTCGAGCATCATTGGCAGGACGAAGCCGACGCGGCGTACCTCTATCGCATCCTCGCTGCCGCCGAGCCCGACCCCGCGAAGAGCGACGTCTATCGCCGCCTCGCCGAAGTCGAGGACCGACACGTGGAGGTCTGGGCCGGCCTCCTCGCGCAGCATGGCCGCGCGCCGGGGCGCTTTCAACCGTCAGGCCGCACGCGACTGCTCGGCTTCCTTGGCAGGCGCATCGGGCCGCGATTCCTGCTTCCCATGCTCCTCGCCGAGGAAGGCCGCGAGGTGAAGGCCTACCTCGACATGCATCGCGACACCGGCGCCGGCATCGCGGGACACGAGGAGTCGCTGCTCCTGGCGAAGGAGTCCGCCGAGCATGCCACGACGCTGAACACGATCGCCGGCCGCACCGGCGAGCCCTGGCATCGCACGGGCGCCGGCGGCTTCCTGCGCAACGTGGTGTACGGCTTCAACGACGGGCTCACCGCCAACTTCGGCCTCGTGGCCGGCGTGCTCGGCGCGAGCACCCTCACCGGTGGTGAGCAGTATCACCATGTCATCGTCGCCGGCGTCGCCGGCCTCATCGCCGATGCACTCTCGATGGGCTCGAGCGGCTACCTCGCCGCGCAGAGCGAGCGCGAGGTGTACGCGCACGAGATCGCCATGGAGCGGGACGAGATCGCGCTGATGCCGGAGATCGAGCGCGACGAGCTCGCGCTCATCTACGAGGCCAAGGGCATGGATCGCGAGTCGGCGTACCGCATCGCCACCCAGGTGATGGCCGACCCGGAGAAGATGCTCGCCGAACAGGTGCAGGAAGAGCTCGGCATTTCCGAGTCGGCCACGTCGCCGCTGCGCGAGGGCTGGATCACCGGATTGGCGACTGCGGTCGGAGCGCTCATTCCGGTGGCGCCCTTCTTTATCTTCGATGGGCGCACCGCCGTCGTGGTTGCCTTCGCGATCTCCATGCTCTCCCACTGGCTCGTCGGCGCGGCGCGTTCCGTCTTCACCGGCCGTGGCGTCTTCCGTTCAGGGCTCGACATGTTCGTCGTCGGGCTCGGAGTCGCGGCTGTGGGGTACGTCGTCGGCGAATGGGTGGGACGCCTGCTCTGACCGCCTCGCCACCTCGATCGTTCACACCAGTCCTCTGCACTATGCCACGTCGCCTGACCACTCTCGTTCTCGCGCTCGGCGTTTCGTTCGCTGGCGTCGCCTCCGCCCAGACTTCCGGTCCCGGCACCACGCCGCCAATCGGCAACATGTACACGCCGATCTTCGGCGGCACGGCGGGTATCGCGATTCCCATCGGTCGCCTGGCCGACGATCACGCTGCCGGTTACACCCTTGGCGGCCTCGTGGAGTACGGCGTCACCGGCCAGCCGTACGCGCTGCGCGGTGAGCTGATCTACCAGCGCTTCAACCTGAAGAGCGGCCACGTGGGTCGCGACGTGAACCTCACCTCCGTCGGCGCAACGATCGTCTACAAGATGCAGGACACGCCGACGAACACCTTCCTCACCGGCGGCATCGCGATCTACAACGCCACGGATGCCGGCACCCGTCCGGGCGCGAATGTCGGCACGGGCATCGAGATCCCGCTCACCGGCTTCTCGGCGACCGGTGAAGCGAGACTGCACGTGATGTTCGCGGATGGACGGCCGATCATTACGCTGCCGCTGACGGTGGGAATCCGCTTCTAGAGGTCGGACCCGTTCGGCGGCTTGGCTGCCTCACTCGTCGGACCGTCTGACCCGCTCGGGCGGCTGCGCCGCCCTGCTCCTCTGACCGAAAAGGCACACCGAACTAGGTTCGGTGTGCCTTTCGCAGTTCCGGTCCGACGAAGAGCGGCGCGGAGCGCCGCGAATGGGTCGTACGAGCAGCCGCGCGAAGCGCGGCGAGCGGGTCAGACGGTCAGACTATGATGTTGATCAACCGTCCCGGCACGAACACGATCCGCTTGGGAGTCGCCGTCACGAACTTGGCCAGCCCCGCGTCCGCCATCACCGCGGCCATCACCTCGTCCTGCGTGGCCGTCTTGCCCACCTGCACCGTGCCGCGCGTCTTGCCGTTCACCTGCACGGCCATCGTGATGCGTTCGTCCTCCACCAGCGCGGCGTCGTAAGCCGGCCAGCCCGAGTCGAACACGCTCTTCGTCTCGCCGAGCACGCTCCACAATTCCTCGGCGATGTGCGGCGCAAACGGGCTCACGAGCTGCACGAGCGGCTTCACCTCTCCCAGCCGAGGCGTACGCTCGCCAGCGCGCATCGCATTCATGTACTCCATCATCGCCGCGATGGCGGTGTTGTAGCTCAGCTTCGCGATGTCCTCGCCCACCTTGCGGATCGTCTGGTGCAGCTTCCGCTGCACCTCCGGATCCACCGCTGCCGACCGGTCGGCGTCGTGCACCGACTTCCAGAGGCGGTCGAGGAAGCGCTTCACCCCCGAGATCCCCTTGTCGCGGAAGTCGCCCCCTTCCTCGTAGGGACCGAGGAACATCAGGTAGGTGCGGAACGCGTCGGCG
>Ga0207657_10003442_pt1 | contig 16882 bp, 13 predicted proteins | sample KBSC33metaG_FD_184316 | JGI IMG/M metagenome (GOLD analysis project Ga0207657, IMG submission 184316) | Corn rhizosphere microbial communities from Kellogg Biological Station, Michigan, USA - KBS C3-3 metaG (SPAdes) (version 2) | ecosystem: Host-associated > Plants > Roots > Rhizosphere > Soil ... | reverse complement strand
CGGGATGTCGACCTTGCCGAACTGCCGCATCTTCTTCTTGCCTTCCTTCTGCTTCTCCAGAAGTTTGCGTTTGCGGGTGATGTCGCCGCCGTAGCATTTTGCGGTGACGTCCTTGCGCAACGCGCGCACGGTTTCGCGCGCGATCACCTTGCCGCCGATCGCCGCCTGGATCGGGATCTGGAACATGTGCGGCGGGATCAGCTCCTTCATCTTCTCGACCATGGCGCGGCCGCGGCCTTCGGCGCGGGTGCGATGCACCAGCATCGACAGCGCGTCGACCGGTTCGTTGTTGACGAGGATCTGCATCTTGACCAGATCCGCGACCTTGTAGTCGGTCAGATGATAGTCGAACGAGGCATAGCCTTTTGAAACAGACTTAAGCCGGTCGTAGAAATCGAACACCACCTCGTTGAGCGGCAGGTCGTATTTGACCATGGCGCGGGTGCCGACATAGGTCAGCTCTTTCTGATTGCCGCGACGGTCCTGGCACAACTTCAGCACGCTGCCGAGATATTCGTCGGGTGTCAGGATGGTGGCCTCGATCCACGGCTCCTCGATCTCGGCGATCTTCACCACGTCCGGCATGTCGATCGGGTTGTGAATCTCGATCTCCTGTCCGTCGGTGAGATGCATCTTGTAGATCACCGATGGCGCGGTCGCGATCAGGTTGAGATCGAATTCGCGCGATAGCCGTTCCTGGATAATTTCCAGATGCAACAGCCCAAGGAAGCCGCAGCGGAAGCCGAAGCCGAGCGCGGCAGAGGTTTCCATCTCGAACGAGAAGCTGGCGTCGTTCAGCCGCAGCTTGCCCATCGCCGCGCGCAGCGTCTCGAAGTCGTCGGCGTCGACCGGGAACAGGCCGCAGAATACCACCGGGATCGCCGGCTTGAAGCCCGGCAGCATGTCGGTGACCGGCTTGCGGTCGTCGGTGATGGTGTCGCCGACGCGGGTGTCCGCGACTTCCTTGATCGCGGCGGTGATGAAGCCGATTTCGCCCGGGCCGAGCTCTTCGACCTGCGTCATCTTCGGCGTGAAGAAACCGACACGCTCGACATCGTAGGCGGCGTTGGTGCCCATCATGCGGATGCGCTGGTTCTTCTTCATCACGCCGTCGACGATGCGCACCAGCACCACGACGCCGAGATAGACATCGTACCAGCTATCGACCAGCAGCGCCTTGAGCGGCGCGTCGCGGTCGCCCTTCGGCGGCGGCAGGCGGGTGACGATGGCTTCCAGCACGTCGGGAATGCCGAGGCCGGTCTTGGCCGAGATCATCACCGCGTCCGAGGCGTCGATGCCGATGACGTCCTCGATCTGCTGCCTGACCTGTTCGGGTTCGGCGGCGGGCAGGTCGACCTTGTTGAGCACCGGCACGATCTCATGCCCGGCATCGAGCGCGTGGTAGACGTTGGCGAGCGTCTGCGCCTCGACGCCCTGCGAGGCGTCGACCACCAGCAGCGAGCCTTCGCACGCCGCCAGCGAGCGCGACACTTCATAGGCGAAGTCGACGTGGCCGGGCGTGTCCATCAGGTTGAAGAGGTAGTCCTTGCCGTCCTTGGCCCGGTAGTTGAGCCGGACGGTCTGCGCCTTGATGGTGATGCCGCGCTCGCGCTCGATATCCATCGAATCGAGCACCTGTTCCTTCATCTCGCGATCCTGCAGCCCGCCGGTGGTCTGGATCAGGCGGTCGGCCAGCGTCGATTTGCCATGGTCGATATGGGCGACGATGGAAAAATTGCGGATATTGGCAATAGGGGTTGCGGTCATGGGCGCGGGATAGCATTGGCGTCAGGAGGCAGCAACCATCTTGGGGTCGTCCCGATCACGCCATGCTGATTCCACTTGCCTCGAAAACAAGCTAGGGACTGGCTTGGTTGTGGGGAATCGCCTCGTTCGGTGCCTCAGCCATCGCGGCAGGAGTTTCACGCGCCGCGCCCGGGGAGGTTGATCCGTCAGGCGGATTCTACCCGGTTTCGATCACGTCCGGGAACCTTGCATGACAGTGACGACAGTTAGCCATCATTCACGCCGGCGGTCGTTGCTTCGTCGAGCCGCGGCATGGGTTGTGGCCAGTGCCGGCGATGCGACGGCCAGCGGCACCCTGGTCGCAGGCCTGATCGCCGCGCATGTCGTGCTCTGGACTGCGATCCTGACGCTCGTGAAGCGCGCCCAGGATATCCACTTCGATGTCGCCGAGGCCTATGCGTGGGGGCAGCAATGGCTGCTCGGCTATGGCAAGCATCCGCCGCTTTCGGGTTGGGTAGCCGGCATCTGGTTCCGGATGTTTCCGGTCGCCGATTGGGCGACCTATGCGCTGGCGATGACCGTCGTCGGCTTCGGGATGTGGATCTGCTGGCTGATCGCGCTCCGGGTGGTCGATCGCCGCAGGGCGTTCCTGACGGTCGTCATGCTGGCGCTGTATCCGATCTTCAACTTCAAGGGCTACAAGTACAACGCCGATCTGCTGCAACTCGCGACTTTGCCGCTGCTCGTACTGGCCTACCTCAACGCGTTCGAGAAACGCAACGTCGTGTCCGGCCTGCTGCTCGGGCTGGCAGCCGCCGCTGCGCTGCTGACGAAGTACTGGGTGCTGACGATGATCGGCGCCATCGGGCTCACCGCGCTGCTGCATCCGCAGCGGGTGCAGTTTCTGCGCTCGCCGGCGCCGCGGGTGGCGATCGGTTCGGCGTTGCTGCTGCTGACGCCGCATCTGTGGTGGCTGAAGCAGGTGGATTTCCTGCCGCTCACCTATGCCGGCGATATCTACGAAGTGAAGAGCCGGCTGCAGGCGCTTCACTCTGCAGTTGGGTACACAAACCACAATGCCGCGCTGCTGCTGCTTCCGGTGGCGCTCGCGGCGCTGGCGGTCTGGTTCGCGCCGTGGCGTTCGACGAAAGGGCGATGGAATCCGCTGCAAGCCGCTGCGCTCAACTGGTCGCGCGGCGTGAATCCCGGCGTGCGAACTTCGCAGGCGATTCATATCTGGTTGATCCAGATCATCGTCGCGATCGGGCCGCCGCTGGGCGGCATCGCGTTTGCGGTTTCGATGAAGACCGATTGGGGTATTCCGCTGTTCTTCCTGGCGCCGCTGGCGCTGGTTGCGATTCCAGCCTTGCGCGTCCCGAGAACCGCGGTGATCTGGATTGCCGCCATGTGGTTTGTCCTCACGGGCGCGATCCTGGCGCTGTCTCCACTGATCGCGAACGATGAAATGGCGCGGAGCGCGCACACCAATCCGGCCTACGAGGCAAGGTCGGAATTGGCGCGCGCCCTGACCACCGCATGGCACACGCGGTTTCCCTCGCGGTGGCCTGCGGTGGCGGGAACGGTGAAGACGGCGGATCTGATGACGTTCTACAGTCCGGATCATCCGACGCCGTTCACGCCGTACGAGGAGTGGTCGTCCGGGCTGATCACGGTGGACGATGCGATGCGCAGCGGCTTCATCGGGATCTGCACCAAGGCGGATTGGCAGTATGGCGAATGTGTTGCCTGGATGAAGGCGCACATCCCCAACGCCGAGCGCCTCGACATGACGACACGCCGCTTCTTTCACGGAACGCCGGGACCGGTCGTCAGTTGGGAAATCTACATTGCGCCGCCGCAGCGTTAGCGCGGACCGCTGGATTTGCGGCGCGTCAATCGCCTTCGCCGAACTTGCTGCCGACCAGATCGGCAATCGCCGCGACAGCTTCCGCCGCCTCGGCTCCGGTTGCCGACACCACGATGCTGGTGCCGGGGCCGGCGGATAACATCATCAGTCCCATGATCGAGGTACCGCCCACCGTCTCGCCGTTGCGGGTGACGGAGACATTGGCGTTGAAGCGCTCGACCAGTTGCACGAACTTCGCCGAGGCGCGTGCGTGCAAGCCGCGCTTGTTGGTAATGAGGATCTCGCGTGTCGTGCTGCCCGATTGCTGCGACGGAGCATCGGCTGCGATATTGTCGCCCGCCGTCAAAGGATCGTCGGGCGCTGCGGTCATTTTCCGGCGAGCACCCGGCTGGCGATGGTGACGTACTTGCGTCCGGCCTCTTGCGCCGCTGCGATGGCCTCGGGCAACGGCAGTTCGCCACGCACCTTTGCGAGTTTCACCAGCATCGGCAGGTTGATGCCGGCGAGCACTTCGACCTTGGGCCGGCTCATGCAGGAGATCGCGAGGTTTGAAGGCGTGCCACCGAACATGTCGGTCAGGATAGCGACACCGTTGCCGCTGTCGACCCGGTTGACGGCTTCAATGATATCGCTTCGACACAAATCGGCATCGTCTTCCGCGCCGATGGTAATCGATTCAATTTGCTTTTGCGGACCCATCACATGTTCGAGCGCCGCCCTGAATTCGTCGGCAAGGCGCCCATGGGTCACAAGTACCAGACCAATCATCGAGAACTCCTCGTGGGTGCCTTTGGTGCACCGCACGAACGGGCCACTTTGACCATCCGGAGCCGCCGCGCAAGGGGGGGCCACAACGATTCTCCCCGATTTCCGCCATTATCGGAGGGCCGGACGTCTTCTATTTGGTGGCGATAGTGGGACTTATATGGTTACGGATTCCTTTTCGGCAATCGGCCGGAACGTCCTCGTCAGATAAACCTGAGGTTGTCAAAATATATGCGGCAATCAAGGGTAGTGCAGAAAATCCCTCCAGAACCGGAATTCTGCGCAAATCGACCCCAAACAAGGTCGCTGTCAGGCTTTCAGGTTCCGGCAGCCGCGCCCCGTCGGCCGCACAGAGGTCGACAATGAGGCTTACAGTCGCTTCGGTCACATAGTCGCAGCGGCGAATGCCAAGTCCACGCACCTCGATCAGGCCTGCAAGTTCCGGTGCGGGACGGACTATCACCTCGCCGCCACGGTTCGTCAGCAGGACACGGTCATCTCCCACCAGCACGGCCGGGGGCAACTGCCCGGAGCGTCCCGCCAGAATGAGCTCCAGGGCCAGTCGCGATTTTCCCGCGCCGGAAGGGCCGCGGATCAGCACGGCGCGGTCGCCGACGCGAACGGCGGAGGCGTGGACAGTGGGACCGTTACTGTTTGCTGCGGACGTCATGCCGGCAACCGGACCACGAAGCGGGCGCCGGCCACTGTCGGGCTGCCATCAGCATCAGCCGGACCCGGGCGATTCTCGGCCCAGACCCGGCCGCGATGCGCTTCGATGATCTGCTTCGAGATCGACAGGCCCAATCCGGAATTCTGTCCGAAGCCCTGATGCGGCCGGTCGGTATAGAAGCGCTCGAAGATACGCTCGAGCGCGTCGTCGCGGATGCCGGGGCCGTTGTCGTCGACCACGATCTCGATTTCGGATTTGACGCGGCGGCAGACGACGCGGACCTTGCCGCCGGGTTCGGAGAAGGACTGCGCGTTGACCACCAGATTGGAGATGACCTGCCCAAGCCGGGAATCGTGTCCGCGCACTGAGAACGTATCGGCAGGCGTGCCCTCGAAGCGGGTTTCGACGGCGACGTCGTGACCGAGCTTTGTCTCGTTGGCGACCGACGTCAGCGTCGTCAGCAATCGGCGCACGTCAACCGGCGCAACATCCTGCCGCTGCAGTTCGGCATCCAGTCGGCTGGCGTCGGAAATATCCGAGATCAGCCGATCGAGCCGCCGCACATCGTGTTCGATGACCGCAAGCAGTCGCGAGCGGCTGTTATCGTTTTTGGCGAGTGGCAACGTCTCCACCGCCGAACGCAACGAAGTGAGGGGGTTTTTCAGTTCGTGCGCGACATCGGCGGCGAATGCTTCGATGGATTCGATGCGGTTATAGAGTGACTCGGTCATGTCGCGCAGCGCGCCGGAGAGATGGCCGATCTCGTCACGCCTGTTGGTAAAATCCGGAATCTCGACGCGTGTCTTGACGCGATGACGCACGCGTTCGGCGCCGTCGGCCAATCGTCGCACCGGCCCGGCGATGGTGCTGGCGAGCAGCAGCGACAGCACGATCATGACGATCGCGGCGACGCCGAACACCTTGAGGATGGCGAGGCGCTCGGCCGTCACCATCTGATCGATGTCATCGCCCTGCGTCGAGAGCATCAGCGCGCCGTGAATGGCGCGGAAGCGCTGCACCGGCACCGCGACCGAGACGATGATCTCGCCGCGGTCGTTGATGCGCACCATGCTCGACTTCTGCCCCTTCAGCGATTGCGCGACTTCCTGATAGCCGTTGCCGTTCTCGGGCCCGAGCTCGCGATAGAGCGGCAGATCGCCGCGATTGAGCCAGGTTCGGATGGCGATTGTCGTGCGTTCGACAATGCCGGGCTTTTCCGTTGTAGGAGGAGGCAGTTCGAACTTCATCACGTCGCCGCGCCCATACAGGCTGCGGCTGTCGAGGATCAGCACGCCGTCGCGGTCGTAGATGCGTGCGCGGGTCTTGGTCGGTGAGATCAGCCGTCGCAGCACCGGCGCGACGCGCTCGGGGTTGATTGGAAAATCCAGCCCGGAAAACTCATCCGGTGCGCCATAGGTTTCGCCCGGCTTGAGGTCGAGCAGTCGGTCGGGATCGATGGTGATGGTATTGGTTTCGACGGTGGCCGACGCTGCGATGGCGCCGGCGATAATCTCGCCCTGCACCAGCAGGCTCTGCGCCCGCGCATCGATCAGCCCGGCGCGAAACTGCGACAGATAAAGAATGCTGGCGACCAGTGCGATCAGGCCGGCGAGGTTGAGCGATACGATGCGCCGGGTGAGACTCGAAAAACTGACCGTGAAAAAGAATTGCCCGACGCGTCGAAGCCAGCCGAGCGGTCGCTGCCAGCCTTTCACGGCAGCCTCGCCGCCGGCTTCGGAAGCCGTCAGCGACGAGGTGGATCCGTCACGTTGATTGCGATCAGGCTGCGTTCGATCCAGCAATGGCTAAAACCGCCGGGTTGTTTCAAGGTGGCGCGTGCGGGCGCTCGCATTGTAGCCCAGTCGGGCGGTGCCGTCAGTTAACAAAATGCAATGCCCGCCGCTGCTTAAGCGTCGCAAGGCCACCGCCGCGTTTGGGCCATCTGGCCGGAGTCAGGTTTCCTTGAAACGATAGCCAACGCCGTAGAGCGTTTCGATCATCTCGAAATCGTCGTCGACCACCTTGAACTTCTTGCGCAGCCGCTTGATGTGGCTGTCGATGGTGCGGTCGTCGACATAGACCTGATCGTCATAGGCGGCGTCCATCAGGGCGTTGCGGCTTTTCACCACGCCGGGGCGGGTGGCCAGCGCCTGCAGGATGAGAAATTCGGTGACCGTCAGCGTCACCGGTTCGTTCTTCCAGGTGCAGGTGTGACGCTCCGGGTCCATGCGCAACAGACCGCGGTCCAGCGCCTTGGCGTCGTTCTCCTTCGGCACCGCCGTCGGATCCTTCGGCGCCGAGCGGCGCAACACCGCCTTGACGCGCTCGACCAGCAGCCGTTGCGAGAACGGTTTGCGGATGAAATCGTCGGCGCCCATCTTGAGGCCGAACAATTCGTCGATCTCCTCGTCCTTCGAGGTCAGGAAGATCACCGGAAGGTCGGACTTCTGCCGCAGCCGCCGCAGCGTTTCCATGCCGTCCATGCGCGGCATCTTGATGTCGAGCACGGCAAGGTCGGGCGGGCTGGTGCGGAAACCGTCCAGCGCCGAGGCACCATCCGTGTAGGTCATGATCCGGTAGCCTTCGGCTTCCAGCGCAATCGAGACGGACGTCAGAATGTTGCGGTCGTCATCGACCAAGGCGATTGTGGGCATGAGCCTGCTTTCCGAAGCGGGAGTGGCTAAAAAGTCGACCATTTCGACACTGACCAATTCGACACTGTGCCGTATCGGGCGGCCTGTAGGACCTGACCAACCAGCATTGCAAGCTGGGCTGAAGTGTGGCCGAGTTCCATGAAACGCGTGTAGGGCCGCGAGGTTCCCGTTCAGACCTATATAATTCGCCATCCCGGGGATAAAAGGCTGGTTCCTGCAAGAATGACCGGATTCGACGATGCAACCAGATGCCGATTTCGACGCTGCGAAGCTGGCGCGGTCGCTGTTGCGGCGCAGCCGGCAGGGAGCGTTGGCGACCCTGATGATCGGCAGCGGCGACCCGTATTGCTCGCTGGTGAACCTTGCCAGCGACTTCGATGGTTCGCCGATACTGCTGATTTCGCGCCTCGCGGTACATACCCGGAACATCCTTGCCGACGGGCGCGTCTCGTTGATGCTCGACGAGCGCGTCGCCGGCGACCCGCTGGAGGGCGCCCGCATCATGGTGGCGGGCATGGCGGTGGAGGCGAGCGACGATAGTGTGTCGGTTCTGCGCCGGCGCTATCTCAATACCCACCCTTCGGCGGAAGCCTTTGTGGGTTTTGCCGATTTTGGCTTCTTCCGGATCGTCCCGAGCGCGGTTCACCTGGTCGCCGGCTTCGGGCGGATCGTCGATCTGACGGCGGAGCAGATATTGACCGACGTCAGCGATGCCGACGCGCTGCTGGCCGCGGAGCCGGATGTGATCGCGCACATGAATGCCGATCATTTGGACACCATGAATCTCTATGCAACGCAATTGCTTGATGCGCCGAGCGCCGACTGGCGCTGCAGCGGCTGCGATCCCGACGGCATGGATCTGCAGAATGGTCTTGACACGATACGACTGGAATTTTCGCGGCGGGTGGTCACGCCGACCGCACTGCGGGAAACATTGAAGGCCCTTGCAGCGCAAGCGCGCAACTTGCCTGTGCGCTAATGCGTAATGCTTTCGTCTTGGAATCGGCCCAATTCTCAGGCTCGGCTTGGCAACTGGCGCGATCGCTACTATTAGGTCGCGAGACCGGAGCCAGTTGGCTATATTGACGGTTACCGCTGATGGCTGCGCGATCGGGTTGATGGCGCAGTCTCAACAAGCGGATTCGAGGAGGAATCTTTCGTGCAAGAGACGGGTGTACGCAACGGCGCTTTCGGCGTCGACAAGTTCGGCTTAAAAAATCTCAAAGAGGTGCGCTGGAATCTCGGTACACCGCAGCTCTATGAATATGCGCTTCGCGCCGGCGAGGCCGAACTGACGGTTGACGGCGTGCTGTGCGCGGAAACCGGCGAATTCACCGGCCGTTCGCCCAAGGACAAGTTCACCGTCCGCGACGCTGAAACCGACAAGACGATGTGGTGGGCGGGCAACCAGTCGATCACGTCCGAGCAATTCCAGGCGCTGCACGACGATTTCATCAAGCATGCCGAGGGCATGTCGCTGTTCGCGCAAGACCTCTACGGCGGCGCCGATCCGGCATTCCAGATCAAGACCCGCGTCTACACCGAACTCGCGTGGCATTCGCTGTTCATCCGCACGCTGCTGCGTCGTCCGGAAACCGCCGAGCTCGCCGGCTTCGTGCCGGAACTGACGATTATCGATCTGCCCAGCTTCAAGGCCGATCCCAAACGTCATGGCGTGCGTTCGGAGAACGTCGTGGCTATCGATTTCGCCCGCAAGATCGTCCTGATCGGCGGGTCTTATTATGCCGGCGAGATGAAGAAGTCGGTGTTCACCACGCTGAACTATTACCTGCCCGCCAAGGGCGTGATGCCGATGCACTGCTCGGCCAATGTCGGTCCCGATGGCGACAGCGCAATCTTCTTCGGTCTGTCCGGCACCGGCAAGACGACGCTGTCGGCCGATCCCAAGCGCACGCTGATCGGCGACGACGAGCACGGCTGGGGCAAGGACGGCATCTTCAATTTCGAAGGCGGCTGCTACGCCAAGACCATCAAGCTGTCGCAGGAGGCCGAGCCGGCGATCTATGCCGCGAGCCGCCGCTTCGGCGCGGTGCTCGAAAACGTCGTGCTCGATCCGGCAACCCGCGAGCCGGACTTCGACGACGGCTCGAAGACGGAGAACACGCGTTCCGCCTATCCGCTGGAATTCATTCCGAATGCCTCGCGCACCGCGCGTGCGGGGCAGCCGAAGAATCTGGTGATGCTGGCCGCCGATGCCTTTGGCGTGCTGCCGCCGATCGCAAAGCTGACACCGGCGCAGGCGATGTACCACTTCCTGTCCGGCTACACCGCGAAGGTGGCCGGCACCGAGCGCGGCCTCGGCAACGAGCCGCAGCCGGAATTCTCGGCCTGCTTCGGCTCGCCGTTCCTGCCGCGCCATCCGGCCGAATACGGCGACCTGCTGCGCGAACTGATCGCCAAGCACAATGTCGATTGCTGGCTGGTCAACACCGGCTGGACCGGCGGCAAGTACGGCGTCGGCAGCCGCATGCCGATCAAGGCGACGCGCACGCTGCTTACCGCGGCGCTCGACGGTTCGCTGCGCAACGTCGAATTCCGCACCGACAAGTATTTCGGTTTCGCGGTGCCGACTGCGCTGCCCGGAGTGCCGAGCGAAATCCTCGATCCGGTCAATACCTGGAAGGACAAGGCCGAGTTCGACAAGACCGCGCGCAACCTCGTCGCGATGTTCCAGAAGAACTTCGCCAAGTTCGAGGACCATGTCGATGCGGAAGTCCGTGCCGCCGCGCCGGACGTAAAGCTCGCGGCCGAATAACGGCGACAGCGTTTGACGACGGAAAGGGCGGCTTCGGCCGCCTTTTCTTATGCCTTGAAGTAGGCGATCTGGTGCGTCGTTGCGAGCAGGCGTCCGCCGGGCGACCACAGCTCGCCGTTCTGATCGGCATAGTTCTTGTGGAAGCTGCTGGCATCGGCGACGCCGAGCAGATGCCGTGCCCCCTCGGCGCGCAGGTCGTCGGTATCGGCGTGGAAGTACGTCGTCAGCGATACCGTTCCGAACGGCACGAGTTCACCGCGAACATGGAAGATCCGGCCGAAGAAGGCGTCCGACATCGACAACAATGATAACGCGTCGACCTGCCGGGGCGTGGCGTCGCCGATCCACATCTTCGAGAACGCGCCGCCGAGTGTCGCGGGCGGCGCGGCGTCGAGCGTGGGGCGCCCCTCGACGAAGCGGAAATCGTATTGATGCACCCATGACATGCTCAGCGAGCTTTTCGGATAGGAACGCGTGTCTTCGAACAGGGGCGCATCCGGGCGTGGACGCGGCTGGTGCGACCACGATGGCCGTCTCGCCGCGAACACGGCGGTTGCGAAAGCGCAGACCTCGCTTTGTTGCGTCAGTTCGACCGACCAGTGCTGGCTCGACCGATTGGTTTTGATCAGGCGGACATCAAGATCGAACGGGCCGCGCGCGATCGGTGCGCAGAAATTCATGGTGAACGACAGCGGGTCACCCTCCCGCTCCGGATGGCCGATAATGGCGTGCAGAATGGTTGCTGCCGTGGCGCCGCCGAATGGCCCGATGAAGGCCCAGTAGTCGTCGCTGGTGTGTCCGCGCCATTGACTGTCACCGGCACTCACGCGTGTCGCCTTGTCGAAGAGGTGCTCCGCGGCATCGGGCGATTTGGTCAGCATGGGGCCTCCAGGTCGGGCATTCGAACTTGGCGCGTCGGCGGCAGCCGTTATGGCATGGCGCAACGGCTGACCAAATTCAATGACCTGGCGGGTTATTGCGGCAGATGGAGCGAACCTTGGATTCGGGAAACTAGGAACGCTTCTGCTGCAGGCGTGTCGAGGTTTGCGCGTCCGGCGGCACCGGCACGTCCCAGATATCCTCGGCGTATTCGCGGATGGTGCGGTCGGACGAGAACCATGCCATCCGCGCGACATTGAGGATGCTGGCGCGCGACCACGCCGAGTTGGCACGCCAGCGCGAGTCGATGCCGCGCTGGGCGTCGTAGTAGGCGTCGAAATCGGCGCTGACCATGTAATAATCGCGATGACGCAGTGCTTCGACGATCGCAGCGAAACGATCCGGCTCATCGGGCGAGAAGGCGCCGCTGGCGATGGCTTCGATGGCGCGCGCCAGTCGTGGCGAGCGGGTAATCACATCGCCCGCGTCCAGGCTCCGCGCGCGGCGCGCCACCACTTCCTCCGCGGTCATGCCGAAGATGGCGATGTTCTCGGCGCCGACATGGTCACGAATTTCGATGTTGGCGCCGTCCAGCGTGCCGATGGTGAGCGCGCCATTGAGCGCCAGCTTCATGTTGCCGGTGCCCGAGGCCTCCATGCCCGCAGTCGAAATCTGCTCGGACAGATCGGCCGCGGGAATGATGACCTCGGCAACACTGACATTGTAGTCGGGCAGGAACGCGACCTTCAGCCGCCCGGCGACAACCGGATCGTCGTTGACGACCTTGGCGACGTCGTTGATCAGCTTGATGATGAGCTTGGCGTAGCTGTAGCTTGCGGCCGCCTTGCCGGCGAAAACCTTGACGCGCGGCACCCAGTCGCGTTGCGGCTCATCCTTGATCGCCTGATACAGCGCGATGGTTCCCAGCACGTTGAGAAGCTGCCGCTTGTATTCGTGAATCCGTTTGATCTGAACGTCGAACAGCGCATCGGGATCGGTCTCGACGCCAAGCTTCTCGCCGATCAGTTTTGCGAGCGCGCCCTTGTTGCGCAGCTTGATGGCGCGAAATCGCTGCTGGAAGGCGGCGTCGCCGGCGTAGTGCTCCGCGCGTGCCAGTTGCGTCGGGTCATCGAGCAGCGCGTCGCCGCAGACCTCGCGCAGCAGGCCGGTCAGGTTGGGATTGGCCAGCATCAGCCAGCGGCGGAAGGTGATGCCGTTGGTCTTGTTGGTGATGCGGTCGGGATAAAGCTGATGCAGCCCTTGGAAAACCGTTTGCTTCATCAGGTCGGAATGCATCGCCGAAACGCCGTTGATGCGGTGCGCGCCGACGAACGCCAGATAGCCCATGCGGATGTGGCGGCCCGCGCGCTCGTCGATGATCGACACCGCGGCGCGGAAATCGACGTCGTGCGGTCGCTTGGCCTCGGCGCGATCAAGGTGCGAGACGTTGATGCGATAGATGATTTGCAGGTGCCGCGGCAGGGTGCGTTCGAACAGGTCGACCGGCCATACCTCCAGCGCTTCGGGCAGCAGCGTATGGTTGGTGTAGGACAGCGTCTTGGTGGTGACCTGCCACGCCGGGTCCCATTCCATGCCGTGGATATCGACAAGGAGGCGCATCAGTTCGGCAACGGCGAGGCTGGGATGGGTGTCGTTGAGTTGCACCGCGGCTTTCGCCGGCAGCGAAGCCAGCGAGCCGCCTGCCTGCAGGTGGCGATTGAGCAGATCCTGCAGCGAGGCCGAAACGAAGAAATATTCCTGCCGCAGCCGCAGTTCGCGTCCGGCTGCGGTTTCGTCGTTGGGGTAGAGGAATTTGCAGATCGCCTCCGCGCGCGCCTGCTCCGACATCGCGCCGAGATGATCGCCGGTGTTGAAGATATCCAATCGTAACGGATCGGGTGCGCGGGCCGACCACAAGCGCAGCGCGTTGATGTGCGCACCGCGCCAGCCAACGATCGGCGTGTCGTAGGCGACAGCCCGCACCGTTTCCGCCGGTTGCCAGGTGTAGCGGTCGCGGCCTTCCGCATCGGCCATGACATCGACGTGGCCGCCGAAGCATACGTCGTACACCACCTCGCGCCGCGGAAATTCCCAGGGGTTGCCGAAGGCGAGCCATTCGTCGGGATATTCCTGCTGCCGGCCATCGGCGATGATCTGGCGGAACAGTCCGAAGTCATAGCGGATGCCGTAGCCCAGCGCGGGAATGCTCAACGTCGCCATGCTTTCCATGAAGCACGCGGCAAGCCGGCCCAGGCCGCCGTTGCCAAGTGCTGCGTCCGGCTCGCATTTGCGCAACTCGTTGAGGTCGACGCCAAGGTCGCCGAGCGCGGCGTCGAATACCGCCAGCAATCCCATATTGTTGAGCGCGTCGGTGAACAGCCGGCCGATCAGGAACTCGAGCGACAGGTAATAGACGCGCTTGCGGCCAGCGTCATAGTTGTCCTTATCAGTCGCCAGCCAGCGATGCACGATGCGGTCGCGCAATGCCAGCGCCGCCGCCTTGTACCAATCGTGTGGAGTGGCGATCGCAGCATCCCTGCCGATCGCCAGCGTCAGCTTGCCGAGGATGGCGCTCTTGATTTCGGTAAGCGTCAATTCGTCGACGGGGTGATGCGGTGGTCGAACGTCTATTCCGGAAGATTGATGCGGCAAACTGCATTCCTGAAAATTGATCCTGACGCCATCATAGCCCTCTCGAAGCGGGTCCGTAACCGCCAGTATTTTGCAAATGCATGGAACCGTTCGTGGAACCGGAGCCGTTATCGCGGCTCGGCGACATTCCTGATGACGAGCTTCGACAGTTGCACCACGAGATTTCGGAGCCTGTCATTCTCCTCGAGCAGGGCTTCGACGTCGATCGGCTTGTCATCACGCGACAACGTCGATCGTTTGATCGCGTTCGCACACGGAGGCGAGGGAATGATTGCCATGGCCGGGTGCTCCCTAACTGGAGAGATAACTACAACGGTCCACAAAATTGATCCGAGTCGGTGATCGAAAGTGTGACCGTGATGTGGAGAAATTCTGATAACGGAACTTCACACAAGCTCGCGCGCGTTCGCGTAATTCACCCTCACGTTGCGTATTATCGGGATGCACGTTTTCGAGATTGATTTCTGGCGTTGCGATCCGTCCTAGAACAAATTAAGAACATTTTAGTAAGCTATTGATATATCATTGTGATTCGGAGTGTTGCCGACACAATATCTAGCGGCTGATCAAGCTTTCGAGGACTACATGTCCACCATTGCCTTCAATCAATTCGCGCTTACCCGCATCGCCGACTTTGCCCGATCATTATCGCGGCTGCATCTTATGGCGCGGCGGCAGCCCATCGATGACGATCAGATCGATCGTGAGTTCAACGCCGTGTGTCAGTCGGTGTGGGGTTACACCATCGACGACATCAGCGATGAGCTGTTTTCAACCGACGATCACGCGTGGCTTGATTCGCTCGACGAAGCCCACGCGCGGATTTTTGCCGCCGAACAGGGCTACGATCTGGTCGATGACAACGGCATGCTGACCGATTGGTGGGGTTACTGCTGGATGATCCTGGCCGAGAAGCGCGGCTTGCTGACGCCGGAAAACCGGGCGGCGGCGCGCGCGGCGATCGAGGAGCAATACCTCTCGGCGCCCAACGTGATCGGCGTCATCGTCGGCCGCTAAACCATAGCGTTTTCGAGCGAAGTGGACGCCGGTTCGCGTGAAGAAAACGCGTAAACTCGGAAAGCCAGAGCTTCGCTTCCGATTCCATCAGAAGCGAAACTCTAATTAACCGTCGTGCGTTTGTTCTGCGGTGAGGAAGTCGCGCGGACTGCGGCTTCCGGCAATTCGGCCGAGCGATTCGATTCCAGCACGCTTGCGCTGTCGGCGACCTGTTCCGCGTTGCCCGGCGCGACTTTCATTTCACCGAGCCTGGCGCGGATGTCGGCGGTGAGGCCGGGATAGCTCGCCACCGGCGAAAAATCCGGCGCCTGGGTGGTGCCAAGCCGGACGCCGGTATAGGCGACCAGTCCGTCCGTCGTGGCGACGACATCGCCGGAACGCAGCGAGGTATCGTGCGTGAGATCGATCTGGGCGAGGCCGGCAGGATCGCGGCCGTTGCAGGTGCAATCGGCTTTCAATGCCTTGCGGTAGGCGAACGCGTTGGCGCTGTCGGCATAGCGCTCGCCGTTGCTGGCAACCGCGCTGTCGATAGCGCCGCCGGAGAACACCCGCGTCTGCGCTGCCGGGCAGAATGACTGGCACAGTTGTGCGGGCGTCGTCCCGCCGCGGATCGATATCGGGAAATACTTGCCGTCGCAGCTCCGTACACAGTAGGCCGAGCCGCGGCCGGAACCGCTGGTGGCGATGCGCGGTGCGGACGCGGCTGGTTGCTGGTTGAGGCCGAACGGATCGGCAAAGAAATTGCCCTGCGGTTTGGCGACCTGTTGCTGCGTTTGCGCACCGCCGCCGAACAGGAAATCGAACAGCCCTTGCGCGGACGCGGTCTGCGGCGCGCAGATCGTGAGGCCCGCCATCACAGCGGCCGCGACGATGGCCGCGCGGTTGCGCAGGGCCGGGAGACGGAACTCTTTACGCAACGCGAACTCCAGCGACTCTGCGCGGGCCCGACGCGATTGGTTCGCGTCAAACGAGCCGGACGATGCTGGACATTATCGCGTGATGGTAAATGAGAGATGAGCGCGCACGGCCGGCGCGCGAAAGACAGCGCGCCGATATGCCGTCAGAAATACCGCCACCATACATAGACGTGGCTGATGGCGACCGAGAGCAGCATCAGGGGAAACGCATAAAGCGTGTAGGTCAGGAATTTGAACGGTACGCCGTTGCGGTCGCCGATGCCGGCAACGGTCAGGTTGGCCGATGCACCGATCAATGTGCCGTTGCCGCCGAGGCACGCGCCGAGCGACAGGCACCACCACAGCGGCTGGATGTGTTCGGCGCCGCCGAACGAGGGCGCCATGGTCTTGATCAGCGGGATCATGGTGGCGACGAACGGGATGTTATCGACAAACGCCGACAGCACGGCAGATGCCCACAGGATGGCGTAACCGGTGCTGGCCATATTGCCGCCGGTGGCGGCGACCAGCTTGTTGGCGAGCAGTGTCAGCAGGCCGCCGACCTCGACGCCATGGACCACGATGAACAGGCCGATGAAAAAGAAGATCGTGATCCATTCCACGTCGCTGAAGGTCTGGTGCACATTATGCGCGGCCTTCTCGGACGAGTGCGACCAGTTGTCGAGCAGCATCAGGATCGCCGCGCCGACCATGGCAATGGTGGCGGGCTCCAGATGAAGCTGCCGAGCGAAGATGAAGCCCAGCATGACCACGGTCAGCACCGCCAGCGACTGTTTCAGCAACCGCCAGTCCTCGATGGTGTCGTTGGCGCTCATCGCCATCACGCGCGCCTTGGCCTGCTTCGTCGCTTGCATCGTGCGGCCCCAGATCAAGTGAATGGCGATCGCCTGCACGATCATGACGATGATGATGACCGGGGTCAGGTGGACGACGAATTCG